>Ga0318568_10000161_pt1 | contig 24636 bp, 23 predicted proteins | sample GRESIP088b5f21_FD_203690 | JGI IMG/M metagenome (GOLD analysis project Ga0318568, IMG submission 203690) | Tropical soil microbial communities from Luquillo Experimental Forest, Puerto Rico - GRE.SIPMG.088b5f21 | ecosystem: Environmental > Terrestrial > Soil > Tropical forest > Bulk soil...
ATACCCGTATCCGTGGTGCATTGCCAACTATCAAAAAGATTCTGGCCGATGGTGGTTCAGTGATCTTAATGTCGCACATGGGCCGTCCGAAACAAAATCCGGATCCTAAATTTTCATTGAAACAAATCATCTCTGCCATTGAAGAACGCCTGGGTATGAAAATTCAGTTCGCTGAAGACTGTGCGAATGCTGATGCACAAGCCGCTGCGTTGAAAGCAGGCGAAGTGCTGTTGCTTGAAAACCTGCGTTTCTACGAAGAAGAAGAAGGCAAACCACGCGGTGAATTTGCTACCGATGAAGAAAAGAAAGATGCAAAAAAGGCATTGAAAGCAAAACAAAAAGAATTTGCAAAGAAATTAGCTTCTTACGCTGACGTTTATGTAAACGACGCTTTCGGAACTGCACACCGTGCACACGGTTCTACCGCCGTTATTGCCGAATACTTCGCTACCGAGAATAAAATGTTCGGATTCTTGATCAACAGCGAGTTGGTTGCCATGGACAAAGTATTGAAAGAAGCACAGGCTCCTTTTACCGCTATCATGGGTGGTGCTAAGGTTTCTGACAAAATCATGATTATCGAAAACCTGTTGGATCGCGTTCAAAACCTGATCATTGGTGGCGGTATGACTTATACTTTCATCAAGGCACAGGGCGGCGAAATAGGAAACTCACTTTGCGAAGCTGACAAACTGGATTTGGCCCTTGAAATCCTGAACAAAGCAAAAGCAAAAGGTGTAAACGTATACATCCCTACCGATGCGGTTAACGCTGATAAATTTGCAGCCGATGCAGCAACCAACGTTTCAAAAACCAACCAAACACCTGAAGGCTGGATGGGATTGGACATTGCCGACGAAACAATCGCTACTTTCAGCGAAGTGATTGCCAACTCTAAAACAGTGCTTTGGAACGGACCAATGGGTGTGTTTGAAATGGACAAATTTGCAAAAGGAACTACTGCCATTGCCCACGCGGTGGCAACTGCAACTGCCAACGGGGCATTCTCGTTGATCGGGGGTGGTGACTCGGTAGCTGCAATCAACAAAAACAATCTGGCTGACAAAGTTAGCTACGTTTCTACCGGTGGTGGAGCCATGTTGGAATACATGGAAGGCAAAGTACTCCCGGGTATTGAAGCAATCCGCGGATTCTAATCCAATCCGGTTGAATTTCCCCATAATCGGAGTGTAGCCCGGCGGCTACGCTCCGATTAATTTTTATCTCGCGAATTCGGTCTTTGTACAATAAGAAATCCGGCTTACTATTGTAAACAGAACAAATGACTTCAGACAACCTTGATAGCAAATTAATTCACCAACGGTCGTTATCATCCATATTCCAATGGATGCCCACCTGCGCGATGGTCATTGACACGAACGGGCTGATCCTGGAAGTCAACCAACAAGCCATCCGGTTTTTCGGGGCCTCTACCAAAGAGGACTTTATTTTCGACAAACAAAACCTCGGGAACATGGTTATCGACTTGCAACGGGCTATCGACCTGATCAAGATAATCAGCAAGAACACCGAGCTTACCAGCCGGGAAATCCTGCTCCGCCGGTTCGACCAAAGCATTACCAGCGTTGATGTAACCGCCAGCATGCTCCCCGACACCCCCAACCACATCCTGATACAATTCACCGAGTCGCACCCCCAGAGCCAGGCAAACCTGTCGATACTCTCCCAGGCTTTCCACCGCGAAGTGCAACGCCTGAGGCCCTACCTCAACAAGCCCGGCAAGAACCTGCTCGACGAAATTGTGGCCAACAACCTGTTTGACGCTATCAAATCCAACAAATTTTCGCGCAGCACCCAGCTCCACATCGTGGGCGAAGAACGGATCATAGAACTCACCACCCTCTTCCCGGAGTTCTCAAACAACGAACTGATTTTTTGCGGCTACCTGTCGCTCAACATGTCAGTCGACGACATTTCGAACCTCACGGGCAAAACCTCAAACACCCTGCGCGTATCCTTCCACCGGATATTAAAGAAAACCAACTTTTCGTCGGGAAAAGAATTCCTGCGCAAACTCCAATCGCTCAATCATATCCAGCCAGCCTGAGTTTTCGGGCAGCAGCCGACCGGGCATTCGTCAGAAAAACAGGACGGTTTCTGCCATCCCGCTTCCTTCTATGTTGTTTTACTTAATCATTTATGTTTTAAAACATAAAACAAACCATCCCTTTTCCTTGCGTATGTAAAATTAACGGCCTATATTTGTCCCGGTCTTGGTTAATAAAAAAATGCACATTCTGCTAACCTTGATCTGTTTACCTGGCACTGTCCTGACACAAGAAAAACGGCAAGCCACTTTGCCTGCCGCAACAAATCTAATATTAACCGTAAAAAAAACAATGAAGTATGGCTGTAAAGTATGCATTAACCCCGAAAGGGAATCCGGGAAAACCCGACGCACCTAAAAAGTTTTATGCCCAAACCAAAAGCACGGGCGAAGTAAACCTGAAACAACTTAGCCGAGAAGTGGCCGAGAATTCCACCACCGTGAGCGACACGGATGTGCTGGCAGTATTGAACGACCTGACCAAACTGATGAACCGACACCTGAAAGACGGAAAACTGGTGCGCTTTGGCGATTTCGGCAGTTTCCAACTCAACATAAAAAGCGATGGTTCCGAAACAGAAGAGAAGTTTAACCAGGCAATGATTACCAGCAAGAAAATAACCTACCGCCCGGGCAGCGATGTGCGCGAAATGCTAAACAACGTGAAGTTCGAGAAAAAATAAGCGGAAACAACGATCCAACTACGGAAACAATACAGCCAGGCACAACAGGCGGCGTATTGTTTCCGTTTTTTGTATTCTAAAATCCTGTATCCGGCCTCCCCCTATCACGTCCCCGATCTGGCAGTTGCCATCTCCCCGATGCGGCAACAGTCACATACCCGATGTGGCAAGTGCCGCATCCCCGATGCGGGGAGAGGCATATCGGGGAGGCGATGGGAAGTAGATAGGAAAGGTACGAAGAAGATATTCATGTCTTTGGTTTTGTTCTGCAAAACCAAATAAGTTAAGCGAATTGTAGGAGATGTAAAAAAGAATGTGTAGCTTTGAAGCTACACACCTTAACCCGTGCTATTTCCAAACAAAGGAACTGGCAACGAATGAACAAGCGATATCCTTACAAAAATGCAACACAAATGATCACAAATATCCTTGTCAGGTGTAAGCACGACAAAAAAACAGAGACAGAAGTTGTTGATAAATATATTACAGCATGAAATAATATTTGGATTCTTTTCTATACATTTGCCAAATAATGTCAAGACAAAAAACAAACATGTTATTTGCAGAGAAAATAAAACAATTAAGAGATTTCCGGCAAATGCCCCAACGACAAATTGCTGCTGCGCTGGAAATTGACACGGCAACCTATTGTAAAATAGAAAAAGGGGACAGACGAGCTAAAAGAGAACAAGTATTCATTCTTTCAGAATTATTCGAATGCAAACATAACGAACTGCTAAACATTTGGCTTGCAGACCAAATATATGACGTTGTAAAAAACGAAAATGAGGTAAGTGAAGTGTTGAATATAGTACAAGAAAATATTGTTGAATATGGAAAGAAATAATAATATAGAAAATAAAATAAAGTTTATAGACTTATTCGCTGGAATTGGAGGCATTCGTTTAGGATTTGAGCAAACTGCAAAAGCACTTGGCATCGAGACTGAGTGTGTCTTAACTTCCGAGATTAAACCCTATGCAGTAAAAGTATTAAACCAGAATTATCCAAACGAAGTAGTAAGTGGAGATATTACAAAAATTGCCACTTCGGACATTCCCGATTTCGACTTTCTCTTAGGAGGATTTCCCTGTCAATCATTTTCGGCAGCAGGAAAGCGTTTGGGTTTTATGGACACTCGCGGAACTATGTTCTTTGAGATTGAAAAAATACTAAAAGACAAGAAGCCGTTTGGCTTTATTCTAGAAAATGTAGAAGGTTTAATAAATCACGATAAAGTTGACAAAAAAGCCAAAACAGGAAGAACTTTGGCTACAATTATTGAACATTTAGAAGAACTTGAATATAACGTTAATTGGAAATTACTTAACTCCAAAAATTTTGGGCTACCACAAGATAGGAAACGCGTCTACATTGTCGGCACAAAATCAGAAATACCTTCACTCGACAATTTTAAAGAACAAACGACTAAATTAAAGTCAATTATAGAAAATGGTAAACCTACAATAAAAAGTAAATTCACAGAATTGTTATTGTCACATTATTCCATTGAGCAACTGTACGGCAAGTCAATCAAAGATAAGCGTGGAGGGAGAAATAATATTCATAGCTGGGATATCGAACTAAAAGGAAAGGTATCAGAGGATCAAAAAAAATTACTAAATCAACTATTTAAAGAACGAAGAAAGAAACGTTGGGCAGAAGAGTTTGGGATAGATTGGATGGATGGAATGCCATTAACGCTACAACAAATATTCACATTCAATCATAACGAAAATTTGGAAGAAATGCTCGAAGACCTTGTAAAAAAAGGATATTTAAAAAAAGAACACCCTAAACGACTCGTGAACGAAACAAACCTGCTGGGAGAAACCAAAGCTGTACGTCAACAAGATTCATCATTGCCGATTGGCTATAATATAGTGTCAGGCAAGCTAAGCTTTGAAGTAAATAAAGTGCTTTGCCCAAATGAAATTGCTCCAACTTTAGTTGCAATGGACATGAAAAAGCTATTTGTTGCAGATAATGGCGGTTTACGCACACTTACTTTAACTGAAGGTCTGAAACTTTTCGGCTATCCTGAAAACTACAAATTTAACGTCGAAATTAATGAAGGTTACGATCTCCTTGGCAATACAGTAACCGTGCCTATAGTTAAAGCAGTAGCAGAAAGATTATTAGCAATATGGAATAAAGAAAAAATCAACATACATGAAATTAACAGCACAAGAAGTTTTCAACAAATTAATGCTTGAGGATAAAATTCTCGAAGTAAAAGGACAAATCAAATTCTACTTAGGCAACGTAGATATAATCGTCAAACAAAGAGATGTGGTTGGGAACATAATGCAAGAATGGCTTGAAGGATGGTTGAAAACTAACAATATTGAATATCGGTTAAATCCGAACACCCAAATGCCACCTGATTTTTATTTAAATCCTGACGACAAGACAACAGAATTATTGGAAGTTAAAGCTTTCAATTATGACAAATCACCTGGTTTCGATATTGCCGATTTTAATGCATATCAATCTGAAATAATCGATCAACCATTTATGCTTAATACCCAATACCTGATATTTGGTTATCAAATGCAAGAAGATGGATATGTAGTTATAAAGAAATTATGGCTACATAAAGTATGGGAAATATGTCGTAGAATGGAGAATTGGCCTCTCAATTTACAGATTAAAGATAAAGTTGTTCATAAAATCAGACCTGCAGTATGGTATTCAAAAGGGAAAACGATTAGATACAAACCATTTATTTCACTTGAAGATTTTATTTCCGCTATCGAACATACAGTATATCAAAATCCAAAAACACGAGAAAAGAGTGGTGAATGGCTCAAACTATTCCTTAAAAGTTACGAAAAACGATATAATGTAAAACTAAAAATTCCACGTTGGGAGGAAATAGAAGAATCATATATTGTGAAGAAAGAAGTAAAATAACGAGCAAATGGCGACTACTTGACATCTTGATTAAAAACAAACCGACCCCGCTGCTTCACAAGCAACGGGGTCGGTTTATTTTAGGGTCTCGCGATTTTCAATCGCGAATATTCATCCTCGCAATTAAAAATCGCTAAACCCAATACATTCTCTTACGCCAATTTAGCCAATGCTTCTTTGATCCATCCAAACGCTTTTACGATATTTTCATCGGAAGTGGCATACGACATACGGATGCAGTTAGGGGCACCAAATGCACCACCGCCTACGCAAGCCACGTGGCCTTCTTCCAGCAAGTACATGGCCAAGTCGCCGGAGTTTGCAATAACACGGCCGTTGTACGATTTGCCGAAGAACGAGCTGCAATCGGGGAAAATGTAGAATGCTCCCTGAGGATCGTTGGTTTTCAGGCCGGGTATCTGGCGGGCCAAATCAACCACCAGTTTCTTGCGGCGCTCAAAAGCCACACGCATGGTTTCTACGCAGGTTTGGTCGCCGGTGTAAGCCGCTTCGGCAGCCTTTTGGGTAATGGAGCTAGGACCCGAAGTATACTGCCCCTGCAAGGTGTTGCAAGCCGAAGCAATCCATTTTGGGGCGGCAATCCAGCCCAAGCGCCAGCCGGTCATGGCATACCCTTTGGAAACACCGTTGATAATGACTACCCGCTCGCGAACGTTTTCGAATTGGGCAATGCTTTCGTGCGAGCCCAGGTAATTGATATGTTCGTAGATTTCGTCGGACAGGATAATGATATTCGGGTACTTAGCCAACACATCGGCCAATCCCTTCAATTCTTCTTTGCTGTAAACGCTTCCGGTAGGGTTGGAAGGCGAGCAAAGGATAATGGCTTTGGTTTTGGGAGTAATAGCCGATTCCAGTTGGGCAGGCGTAATTTTGAAGTCTTGCTCAATGCCGGCATACACTTCCACGGTGGTACCATCGGCAATTTTCACCATTTCGGGGTAGCTTACCCAGTATGGGGCAGGCACAATCACTTCGTCGCCCTTGCTGACAATAGCCAGGATCACGTTACAAACCGATTGCTTAGCTCCGTTGGAACATACAATTTCTTCGGGTTTATAATCCAATCCATTTTCGGCTTTCAGTTTAGCACAAATGGCATTGCGCAAAGCCGGATAGCCGGGAACAGGCGAATAAAACGAGAAGTTATTATCCACAGCCTGTTTGGCTGCCGCCTTAATATGATCAGGGGTGTTGAAGTCTGGTTCTCCAACGCTGAGGTTAATCACATCGAATCCCTGAGCTTTCAGCTCATTACTTTTCTGAGACATGGCAAGCGTTTCTGATGGAGAAAGGGCAGCCAAACGTTCTGATACTGGAAACATAAATTGTATAGTTTTATTATTATTTCGTTACAAAAGTAATTAAAAAAAATCAATCCCACCTGATTTTACACCCATACAAAACTAATTTGTTATCGGTCAAACAATCTCTAAAGCCAATTTAGACGACAGGATTTGCCGTGCGCTCTGGTAACCCAGTTCGAAAATCTCCCGGCCTTTATCCACATCGAAGGTTTCATAATTGCCCATATCCACAGGCTCAATTAGCAAATCGCAGAGGTCCTTATCGTGCAGTATGTTGGCCTTGAACATAAAATGGTAAGAGCGTGTAGCCACATTGATAATGCTTGGCTTGTATTTGTCGGCCACCATGGGGCTGGCGTTTATCCCAATCACCTTCTCGCAATCCTTACGGATGGTAGATACCGGAAAATTCTTCAGCACACCGCCATCGACGTAGTGGATCCCGTTTATGATTTTAGGGCTAAACAGCACCGGAACACAGCAAGAAGCCACAATGGGGTCAATCAACTTTCCGGAGGAAAACGAGACACTTTTCCCCTGGTCGAGATTGGTTGCTACCACCCGCAACGGGATTCTCAGCTCTTCGAACGTTTTCGACCGCAGTTTGGTTGATAGAAATTTCTGAAAAATATCCGTTTTGAAGAACCCGCCATCCGGAATCCGGATCCTGGTCATGCTCCGGAACCGTACATCTTCAAATAAAAACGCAATTTCGTCGGGCGTATATCCATCGGCATACAAAGCCCCTACAACAGCCCCGGCACTGACCCCTGAGATAATATCAGGCCTGATACCTTGTTCCTCCAGGGCCTTCAACACACCTGCATGGCACAAGCCCTTTATGCCGCCGCCACTTAGTGCAACCCCTATTTTATAAGGTTTATTGTCAAAGAGTTTAGATAGATCCATATGTAGTTGACAATTTATAATTGACAGTTGAAAATCACACTGAATATTTCGAGAACTTATTCATAACCCGTTCATAATATGTCTTCGACACCGGAATGTCGGGGGTATTAATCGCATCGAGTTCCAGGTAAATGCCATCCTTTGTTTTACGAAGCACCTTAACCTTGTCGAGGTTTACAATATACGAGCGATGGCAACGCACCAACGGACTGTCGATAGTCAGGTTCTCTTCCATCCACTTCAACGAATTCCGGATCAGGAAATGCGACAACTTTGACTTGTTCAGGTAATGGATAGTGGCATAATTATCGGCCGAATCAACGTACAACAGGTTTTCAAGCATAATGGAAATACGCAACTCCCCTTTCTCGTCGGGGAATGCAATCAACGATTTTTTAGGAGCTTCCGCCACCGGTTCTTCCTGCGCCATTTTCTCCAGCAAATTATTCTTATCGCGCCAGGAAAAATACAACCACAGAATGGCGTATGGCAACAACAGGATCATGCTGGTATTCACCGTCGACTTATGGAATATCTCACTAAAATCGCGATGGGCACCCTCCTTGGGAATGAACTTGGTGAACAACGAATAGAAAAGCGACATGGACAGTATCTCAGACACAATCCAAATGCTGTATTGCAAATAGGTAGGAGCATGCTTCTTTACGTATACCAGCATAATCAAGCGGCTGATTACCACCACCAGCATGCCTATAAGAATAATTAAACTGGAGAAGAAGAAGTATTTGAAATCGGAAATATAAGGATACCACTCGCGCGAACCGAATGGCTGAAAGATATTGATGAAGAGCAAAGCGAAAACTGCCGTGAGCAGTATCAACCGGATGATATTGCCTTTTTCGTACAAATAAGCAGGAATCTTATTATTCATGGTCTTGTGCGGTATCAAAAAATAACATGGGCAAAGGTATATTTTTCTAGGCAAACAAACAAACCACATTTCCAGCGCAGGCTGCTTTTTTCGTCCCGGTATCCATTATTTCATCCCTCATTTTCCGGTTTTATCCCACCAGAACTATAAACTCCCCTGATAGTTGGAACAGCCACGCCAATGCAGTTCCTTTGCTTCGAAAATTAGTTTTATCAGTATGAATTACTCTCAACGGCAAATCGAACTCAATGCTCAATTCCGGCAGGGAATTGACAGCTACCTGGGCGAATCAGACATCAACATCCGTTTTTGCTCATTCACCAGCACAGCACTTACTCCGAACGAAAAGGAACTCATCAGTGCCGGGGACAACATGATCCTGGAGAACCTGTCCTTTACGTATCCCGTTTTTATTCCCGGGAAAATAAAAAAAGCCGGCAAAGCCATCCTGCTCCTGCACGGCTTGAACGAGCGCAACTGGAACAAATACCTCACCTGGGCAGAATACCTGTGCCAGGCAACCGGAACACCGGTCATCCTTTTCCCGATTGCTTTCCACATGAACCGCTCACCCCTGGCGTGGTCCAACCCAAGGGCGTTGCAAAGCCTGATGGATTTACGCAGGAAGCACAACGGGAATGACCGCTCACTCAGTTTTGCCAATATAGCCCTGAGCGAACGGATCAGCGAAAAACCCAGCCGGTTTTACAGTTCGGGCCGGCAAAGCGTCCATGACCTGACGCAACTATTCAACGATATAAAACAAGGCAACCACCCCTGCTTTAAGGAAAACACGCAGATTGACATTTTCTCTTATTCCATTGGTTCGTTTTTATCCCAGATAACCGTTATGACAAACCCGAATGACCTATTCTCCGACTCAAAGCTATTTATGTTTTGCGGCGGAAGTATCTTTAGCTCCATGTTTGGCGAATCGCGCAGCATTATGGACAGGCCGGCCTTTGCCCGTTTGCTTCAATATTATATGAACGATTTCCCGGCAGAAGTTAAGCCGAGTTCTGTTTCCGACCGGATTTACGAATCGTTTCTCAGCATGATTACGCCCGACAGGAATAAAGCCCGGCGCGAAGAATTTTTCAACCAACTCGGCAACCGGCTTGAAGGAATTTCACTCGCGAAAGACAGTGTAATACCCTATCAGGGCGTGGTGGAGGCCCTGGGAGCCGACAATGCGAAGTCCAGCATCAGCTTGCTTGACTTTGCATTCCCCTATTCGCACGAAAACCCATTTCCCATCAGAAATAAACTGGAGTCAAGGGAAGTAGACGCGTCATTCAATCGGATATTTGCCCGTGCAGCTCAATTTCTGGCTTAAATCTACCAGTCTTTCTGTACAAAAAGCACATCCGTATTTAATTATTGATACATTTTTTAATTTAAAGGCGGTTGGATTCATTTTTTAATTATATTTGCACTTGCTAACTGTTATACAAGTTAAACTCGCGCAACCTAAATTAAAGATGGACAATTTTCTAATTCTTCTAGCAGGAGTCTTTCTGGTCAGCGGACTCATTGGGTGCTTAGTATCCAAATTACCGGGAACTCCTATCAGTTTCTTGGGAATAATAGTACTTAATTTCAGCTCGATCTCCGAATTATCCACACATTTTTTTATCAAATGGGGAATCATCGTAATTGCTGTACAGGGCCTTGACTACTTAATCCCTTCCTGGGGAAAGAGAAAATTCGGCGGAAGCAAAAAGGGAGTCTGGGGAAGTTTGCTCGGCATGCTTGCCGGATTATACTTCGGCCCCTGGGGAATAGCGGTGGGAGCTATCGCCGGGGCTCTTGCCGGCGAATTATTAGCCGGAAAAGAGAGTAACCAGGCAATTCGTGAATCCGCAAGCTCATTTGCTTACTTTTTTCTGGGAACAGTATCCAAACTGATCGTCTCGGGCATCTTACTCTATCATTACCTGGAATCACTGAGTTATTTGATATAAAACAAAGCGCCCCGAAAATAGAATTATTCTCAGGGCGCTCCGTTTTACGACTCTAACTGGTTCAGATCATCTCCCCGATTACTTCTTCCAGGGAAGCCAGGCCTTGTTCGCCGGTCTTCATATTTTTAAGCATCACCTTGCCTTCGTTCATCTCCGTTTCGCCCACAATGGCTACAAACGGAATTTTTTTGTTGTCGGCATAGCTCATTTGTTTCTTCATCTTGGCCTGCTCCGGATAAATTTCCGCATTAATGCCTTTTGATCTCAAAGCACTTAACCAGGGCAAGCAATACATCAATTCTTTCTGCCCAAAACTTACAAAAAGAATTTTGGTTTGCTCTACCGAAGTTTCAGGATATAACTCCAACTGGTTCAGCACGTCGTAAATACGGTCGGCGCCAAACGAAATTCCTACACCCGAAACACCTTCCATGCCAAACACACCGGTCAGGTTATCGTACCGTCCACCGCCGGTAATACTGCCCATTTCCACATCCAACGCTTTTACTTCGAAGATAGCCCCGGTATAATAGTTCAATCCGCGCGCCAAGGTCAGGTCCAGCTCTATTTTAGTCTCCACCTTCATGGCTTCACACAGTCCAAAAATCGTTTCCAATTCCTCAACACCTTTCAGACCAATTTCGGAAGCAGCCAGAACCGTTTTTAATTGAACCAGTTTTTCGGCATTTGTTCCGCTGAGTTTCAGGATCGGCTGCAACTTGGCAATCGCTTCATCCGAAATGCCTTTCGAAGCAATTTCCTCATTTACTTTCTCTAGCCCAATCTTATCCATCTTGTCAATGGCAACGGTAATATCGGTAATCTTTTCGGCTTCGCCAATGATTTCGGCAATACCCGAAAGAATTTTACGGTTATTGATCTTGATGCAAACATTAATCTTCAGGCGGCGATAGATTTCATCTACAATCTGGATTAATTCCAGTTCATTCAACAGCGAATCGCTTCCCACCACATCCACATCGCATTGGTAAAACTCGCGGTAACGCCCTTTTTGCGGACGGTCGGCACGCCAAACCGGCTGAATCTGGTAACGCTTAAATGGAAATGAAATTTCATTCTGATGCTGCACCACGAAACGGGCAAAAGGCACAGTCAGATCATACCGCAACCCTTTTTCCGAGATTTTATTCGTGAGCTTTATGCTGTTCCGTCCAAGTAATTCTTCGTCATTCAGGCCATTCATATAATCGCCCGAATTCAGGATCTTAAACAGCAATTTATCACCTTCTTCGCCATATTTTCCCATCAAAGTCGACAGGTTTTCCATGGCAGGCGTTTCTATTTGCTGAAAACCATACAAACGGAAAACATCTTTGATGGTATTGAATATATAATTCCGATTCGCCATTTCCTGTGGCGTAAAATCGCGGGTTCCTTTTGGAATGGAAGGTTTTTGCATAATGATTTATGTGGTAATGGATAATATGCTAATGTGCTAATAACTCTAAAATCAGTTTGGTCGATCCGGTGTTTTGCTTCACGTACTCACCGGCTATTTTCCCGGCTTGCTTATCCGTAAAGAGCCGGTCTAATTGCGCTCCAAGAATCGTTGGATTAGTAACAGCAAAAGCTCCGCCAACGGCAATCAATTCACAAGCTTCACGGAACTTCAGGTAGTTTGGTCCGAAAAGAACCGGAACACCATACACCGCAGCTTCTAATGTATTATGAATTCCCGTCCCAAAGCCTCCGCCAATATACGCCACGTTGGCATACCGGTAAATGGAAGATAACATCCCGATAGTATCAACCACCAAACAATTGGTTGTATGGATATTGGTTGTATTGGCCTCTGTAAACCGGACGAATTTACCATCCAACAACTTAGAAATTCCCATAATATGAGCTGCATGAATCTCGTGAGGCACCAAAATCAACTTGACGTCAGGATGTAATTTCAGATAACCAACCAACAACTCTTCATCCTTTGGCCAGGTACTTCCGGCAACAATCACCTTGCCGGCACCCTCCACAAACTCTTCAATCAATGGAAGTTGTTTGGCCTGGGAAAATAAATCGTAAACCCGGTCGAAGCGCGTATCGCCCGCTACCGAAACATGGCTAATTCCATGAGCTTTCAATAGTTCCAAGGACGGCTTATCTTGAACGAAAACATGTTTGAATGTTTTCAGCAGGTTTTTATACCATGTCCCATATCCTTTAAAGAAAACTTGTTCGGGGCGAAAAATAGCTGAAATACTGAAAACCGGAACATTTGCCGCTTGTAATGCCAGCAAATAATTCGGCCAAAATTCATATTTAATAAAAATGGCCTTGGATATTTTGACGAGATTCACCAGGTACCAGGCATTTCCGGGAATATCCAGCGGTAAATAGGAAACAATATCAGCTCCGTCATAATCCTTTCTCACCTCGTAGCCCGACGGAGAAAAGAATGTCAGCAGAATTTTCGTGTCCGGTTGATCTTTTTTAAGCTGCTCTATAACCGGACGGCCTTGTTCAAATTCTCCCAGTGAAGCGGCGTGAAACCAAACATAATCGGCAGCCGGATCCACTTTTTCTTTTAAAAGCGCAAAAGCGTTGTGCTGTCCTTTTCGAAGCAATCTCGCCTTCTCATTGAAAAGCGAAGCGAGAAAAATTGCAAATCCGTAAACGTAAATTCCTAACGTGTAGAGTATTTTCATGCCATTCAAGTAAAATAAGAAAAAAGAAAAGGCATTTCAAAAATGATTTTGAAACGCCTTTAAAAGGTTTGAAAGCCAGAATTACTTTCTGATACCCAACTCTTTGATAATTGCACGGTAACGGTTAATATCGTTATCTTTCAAATAATTGAGAAGACGACGACGTTTTCCTACCAAAATTACAAGAGCGCGTTCTGTACTATAATCTTTTTTGTTTGACTTTAAGTGACCAGTCAAATGGTTGATACGGTATGAAAACAATGCTATCTGACCCTCTGCAGAGCCAGTATCAGTCTTAGACTTTCCGTATTGACCGAAGATTTCTTGCTTTTTCTCAGCTGTTAAATACATGATAATTATTTAATAATGATTTATAAAAATACAAACTTAGCCTTGTACACAGAACACAAAACTACATATTTGATTTTGAGCTTGCAAAGATAGGAGTTTAATTTTGATTGACAAAGGCAATCGGATCATTTTCTCGAAAAAACATCTCGTAATGAGCCATCTGCCCATTCCATAGGGTATTTATCATAGTAGAATTTACAAAGCTGTGTGATTGACACCCCAATAAAAGAGCCGGCGAGCACATCGATGGCAAAATGCTGCGACAAGTAAATACGTGAATATCCGACTAATAGCGCCAGAACAAAACATAGAAAATGAAGCGACGGCTTCTTAGTGTAAAATGCCAGGGCAAGGAAAAAAGCAAACGCCGTGATAGTATGTCCGGACGGAAAACTGTGGGCCGAATGCAAATGTTCACCTACAATTTGCCGCAACTGGATATTCGGAAAATGCTCCTTGAAATAGGCTAATGGCCGTGGTTCATCCCAGGTGCGCTTCACAATTATTGAAATCAAACCGGTTGACAACTGGGAAATGAGAACAAAAAGCGCTATCCGGTAACGGTAAAAAAGCAAAACAGCTACGGCTGCATAAGGAATCCAGTCGCCAACGTACGTGTAATAATGAAAAAACACATCGCCAGCAGGCGAGTAGCATGAAGTCATCCACAAGTGCAAATCTGCCTTCTCGTTGCACAAGATCAGCACAACAAAGGTCACTACAAATAATAGATACGGAATATAAAAAGCCAGGTATTTTTTCATTATTTTATTTTAAATCAACTTAATCCCTCTCAATATTTCTCTTTTTCCCGGAGGTCCAGGCAAACGTTCCACCGCAAATCCAGCAGCCTGCATAGCCCGGCGAACAACTCCCTTGGCACAATAGGTAGTTAGAACAGCTCCGGGATTACAATGTGTAGCTATCTTTTCAAATTGTTCGAGCGACCACATTTCCGGCTGCTTCTCTGGCGAAAAGGCATCGAAATAGATCACATCGTACAATCCGGTGAAATTAAACCCGATAAAATCAGCCTCTACCTTTTCCATGCTAAAGAACGGGGCAATTTCCACTTTGGTATTCCATGCCGAGGTTTGCAACATCTCAAAAAACTTTTTCTGCCCAAGGGAAGCCTTATCGGCATAATTTAGCAGCAAAGCATTTTCCACTTCCACCGGATATTTTTCGAGCGAAGTATAATGAATCCGTCTTCCACCGCGCTCCGCCTCTACCAGCGTCAGGAAAGCATTCAGTCCGGTGCCAAAACCGATTTCCAATACCTGAACCTCTGATTTCACACAATGGTTCAAGCCGGCTTCAATGAAGATATGTCGCGATTCCTGCACCGCTCCATGGGTAGAATGGTAACATTCATCAATCTCAGGCACAAAAAGCGTATGCGAACCATCTTCAGTCAATATTAATTCATAATCCATAATTCACAATGCATAATTATTGCTTTGCAAAAGTAGCAAAAATAGACTAAACAAAACAGCCATCCTTCGCAATAGAATGATGGCTGTTTTCTTATGAATTATGCATTACGAAATTATGCATAAATTTAGTAGTTTGTTTTTTCCACTTCGAAATAAGCTTGCGGGTGGGCACAGGTTGGACAAGCCTTTGGAGCTTCTTTACCTACATGAACATGACCACATTCACGACATTGCCAGGTTGTTTCTTCTTCGCGCGAGAAAACGGTTCCGGCTTCCACACGTGCTTGCAAGGTACGATAGCGTTTTTCGTGTTGGGCTTCTACGGCAGCAATCTTTCTCCAGGTTGCAGCAATATTAGCGAAACCTTCAGCTTCGGCTATATCGGCAAAATGGGGATATAAATCGGTCCATTCTTCGTTTTCACCATTAGCTGCTTCCTTTAAATTTTCAGCAGTAGTAGAAATAATGCCCGCAGGATACGATGCCGTGATTTCAACCGAACCACCTTCCAAATAAGCAAAGAATTTTTTAGCATGCTGTTTTTCTTGCTCAGCTGTTTCCAGGAAAATAGCGGCAATTTGTTCAAAACCTTCCGTTTTCGCCACTTTGGCAAAATACGTGTAACGCATACGAGCTTGACTTTCGCCAGCAAACGACTTTAGCAAGTTTTTTTCTGTTTCTGTTCCTTTAATACTTTTCATTTTGATTTGTTTTAGGAATTTGAATTATATTGAATAATTAAAAATGTCAATCCACAAAGATAGAAAAAAGGCTTGAAAAAAAGAGCTATCTTTGCACAAAATATTAAGTTTATGATCAGTTATCTGCAAGTAGAAAATCTATCCAAATCGTTTGGGGATAATATACTTTTCGAAAATATCTCTTTTGGAATTGCCGACAACCAACGCATGGCTCTGATTGCCAAAAACGGAAGCGGAAAAACCACCTTACTCAATATTATTGCCGGCAATGAAGATTACCAGGGCGGAACTATTTCGTTCCGTCGCGACCTGCGCATTGGATATTTGGACCAGAACCCTGATTTCCCGAAAGAATTATCGGTCATTGACGCCTGCCTGCGATCGGAAAATGATGCAGTCCGGACCATTGCTGCTTATGAGCACTGCATGCTGTCGGAAAATCACGACGGATTGGATGAAATCCTGGCACAAATGGACCTTCACAAAGCCTGGGATTACGAAACCCGTATCAAACAAATTCTGGGTAAGCTAAAGATTACAAACTTCGAACAATTGATCGGTGAACTTTCGGGTGGGCAGTTGAAGCGCGTAGCATTGGCCAACGTGTTGATTGCGGAACCCGACCTACTGATTTTGGATGAACCAACCAACCACCTCGACCTTGAAATGGTGGAATGGCTTGAAGATTTCCTGAAACGATCTACCATGGCTTTGCTGATGGTAACACACGACCGTTATTTCCTCGATCGGGTTTGCACTGACATTATGGAAATTGACCATCAGGCGCTCTATCAATACAGCGGGAATTATTCTTATTATCTTGAAAAACGCATGGAACGCATACAAGCCTTTAACGCCGAATCGGAACGGGCTGGTAACTTGTTCCGTAAAGAACTGGATTGGATGCGCCGTCAACCCAAAGCCCGGACGCATAAATCCAAATCGCGCACTGAGCGATTTGCTGATATAGAGGCACGTGCTAAAGAACGCCGCAACAACGATTCGGTACAACTGGACGTGAAAGCAAGCTACCTTGGATCCAAGATTTTTGAAGCAAAATACATCACGAAAGCCTACGGAGACCTGAAGATACTCGACAACTTCTACTATAATTTTGCCCGGTATGAAAAGATGGGTATTGTAGGAAAAAATGGAACCGGAAAATCCACTTTCCTCAAAATGTTATTGGGAGAAGTAAAACCTGACAGTGGTTCGTTTGATATTGGCGAAACGGTCGTGTTTGGCTATTACAGTCAGGATGGGCTGGCTTTCGATGAGCAAATGAAAGTGATTGACGTGGTGCAGGATATTGCCGAAGAAGTAAACCTGGGTAATGGAAAGAAAATGTCGGCATCACAATTTCTCCAACATTTCCTGTTTACGCCCGAAACCCAGCGTAATTACGTGTACAAACTTAGTGGCGGCGAGCGCCGGCGATTGCACCTTTGCACCGTGCTGATGCGCAACCCCAACTTCCTGGTACTCGATGAGCCAACCAACGATTTGGATATTGTAACCCTGAACGTACTGGAAGAATACCTGCAATCGTTCAAAGGTTGCGTGATTGTAGTGAGCCACGACCGGTATTTTATGGACAAAGTAGTAGATCATCTACTGGTATTCAAAGGAAATGCAGAACTTAAGGATTTCCCGGGCAACTATACCGACTTCCGCGAATGGAACGAACTTCAAGAAGAAATTGAACGCGACGAGAAGAAATCCGAACAGAAAAAGGCCGCACAAAACAAGCCTGCTGTCGAAGTAAAAACAGAAACAAAAGCCACAGAAAAGAAAAAGCTTAGCTTCAAGGAAAAGCAAGAGTTTGAAGCATTGGAAAAAGAAATTCCGCAACTGGAAACTGAAAAGGCAGACATAGAAACACAATTGGCTTCGGGTACACTGAGCAGCGATGCTATCATTGCCGCTTCCCAGCGTCACGCAGAAGTCAATGATTTGATCGATGAGAAAACCATGCGCTGGCTGGAGTTGAGCGAAATCTAAGCAAATTCAGGTTTTTCGGGGTATTGAACTTCGGGAAACCTGAATAACAAATTTATCCTCGAAAGAGACTGATCAAGTGGTTTATTTTTTCTGTACAATATAATCAATAAATCCTTGGCGGATTTTCTTTCCTTCATAGATTCGTTCCAACACCCTGTTTTCTTTATAGAGGATATCCATTCCGGTGAAATAATTTTCCGCCTCGCAAGCTTCATAATACGAATGGATAACTGGCTGCCCATAATCAATTTGTTCAAATTCATTATCGCCAACTTTTGGTCCGTCCCCGTATCTGTGATCTTCAACACTGAGGAAATTCACAAACATCAATCCATCCTTCTTTAAAACCCGCTTCATTTCATCCATCGATTTCTTCACATCCGCTTTAGTCATATGAAATATTGAATTATACGAGTAAACGAAACCAAAACTTTCATCTGCAAACTCTAGATTCCGCATATCCCCGACCCTAATGTTCAATTCATGCCCATTCCTGTCACCATATTCATTGGCCAGGTCAGCCTGTTTTTGATCATATTCTATTCCACAGGTTTCAAAACCATATTCGCAGAATAAGTTTAGTGGCGGGCAATCGCCGCCAGCACCACAGTCCAACACTTTTTTCTCAATTCCCATTTCAACGCAAAAACCCAGAAATCTGTACAGCGGTATTTGCTTAATAATTTTATTCATATCTATTCCGTTTTTTCTATCCAGCCTCGCAATCCAATTACTTAAAGCCACAACCCCACATCCCCCAAAACATGAATTTCTAAGGCCAATATTCATTTGGCAGCCAATCGGCCACGCGTTGGTCAGCCATTGCACCTTGCCAGTTTATACCTGTCGGGTCAAAATACCCTGTTTTATCGAAGTACACATAATCCTTAAGAAAATTGATATAGCTGATACTTCTACCGTAACTCACAGAAAGTTTTTGATTACTCTTCAGGAATTTGTTGTCATTATATTCAATCACAACATTTTTACTTTTCAGCTCGTCAAAAGTATTTTTCCTCACCACAAATCCTTTCGCTTGCAAGCTGTCCAACCAAAGCGTTCTAAAAAAATGCATTCTTGAGCCTAGGTACGTATTCCGTCGGTTTTCTTCAATGTGCTTTGGGTTTACTTTGCTTGCCACATCTTCTGTAAAAATGATATTACCTCTGAAAAAAGTGGAATTTTGCCTTTTATAATGTTCGAATTTATCCAGATAATAGGTGACTTTGTAGCCCAATGCCTTATTGTCTATCTCCAGCGGTTTTGAAGCAAAAGCTTTTAAGGTATCTTTATCGGAATTGTAATTGAAAGTAATATCGCTTTCATTTAATATCGTACAAATTCCCGAATTGAAAGTTGTCCCCAGAAATTCATCTTTGAATATTCTCAGATTCCGTTGCCTCTTTTTCTTGAGCGATTTAGTCTGTGTAACAACTCCCTGCAAACCATAATCTTTGGGTTCCAACTGAACTTTCAATAGTTCATTGGTCGAATAAGCATCCAAAGTGACTGAATAATATCCAATGGCACTTACGGTCAATGGCATCGAGGAGTTTTTAGACACATCCAGCTCAAAGTGTCCTTGTTGGTCGGAATTGGCACCTACAAACGTACCATTAAAATAAACTGATGCGAACCCGATAGGCATTCTGGTTTTGCTATCTGCTACAGTTCCTTTGAGAATCTGACTATAGGCAACTGTACAAATATTAATAATCAAGAATATCAAAATGATTTTTTTCATAACAGATCCTGAATGATTAATTTCAACTTCTTATGTTGCTAAATTATCTTGCAAAGGTAGCCGTTTATTTTTACAGTTAGTCTGTTTAGTAAAGATATTTCAACCAGCTTGTTCGTCTAAAAGCTCAGGTGCCCAACACATCCATTCATCTAGGGTTTAAATTAATCTGATAGAAATCCAGGTGCATGCTGAACCTGGATTTCTATCAAAGCTAAATTGTGAAAGGATTTGGTTGATCTGCTTTTTGAATCAGTTTTCCTGAAAAATGCATGAGAAAACACAACCTCGCATTTTTCAGCGCCGCTGAGGCATTTTTCAGTGTCAACCTCCCATTTTTCAGTCCTGCCCGACCGTTTTTCAGCACCAACATCCCATTTTTCAGTTGCACTCAACCTCTTTTCAGCACCAACCCACCATTTTTCAGCTGCACTCAACCTCTTTTCAGCACCAACCTACCATTTTTCAGTCCCGCTCAGACTCTTTTCAGTGCCACCATCTCGTTTTTCAGCGCTGCCGGGGCATTTTTCAGAATCAACATCTGCCATATACCATAAACATGGTATGTAAAATACCCCATCATTGCTATTGTATGTGAACATTTTACCTGCTAATTTTGTAACATAAAAACAAACAAACCCACTAAACAAAATTATCATGGCAAAAATTGCAAAACAACTGACCGAACTGGTTGGTAACACCCCACTTTTACAGCTCACTAATTATAGTGCAAAAAAAGGTCTCGAAGCTACTATTATCGCCAAATTGGAATCGTTTAATCCGGTTGGTTGCGTCAAAGAACGTATCGCATTGGCCATGATTGAAGATGCCGAAGCTAAAGGCATTTTGAAACCGGGCGTAGAAATCATTGAACCTACCAGCGGAAATACCGGTATCGGACTGGCTTTCGTAGCTGCCATTAAAGGATATAAACTTACACTGACCATGCCCGAAACCATGAGCGTGGAACGTCGCAATCTGCTGAAAGCTTTTGGTGCCAACATCGTTCTTACTCCCGGCGCAACCGGTATGAAAGGTGCTATTGCACGTGCTTTGGAACTTCAGGCTGAAACTCCGGGAGCATTTATTCCACAACAATTTGAAAACCCGGCCAATCCTGCTGTACACAAACGTACTACTGCTGTAGAAATATGGAACGATACCGACGGAAAAGTTGATATTTTCGTAGCTGGTGTAGGAACTGGTGGAACTGTTAGCGGCGTGGGCGATTTCTTGAAATCGAAGAATCCGAACGTAAAAATCGTAGCTGTTGAACCTGCCGACTCTCCTGTACTTTCGGGTGGAGCACCAGGTCCTCACAAAATTCAAGGAATTGGTGCCGGATTCGTTCCAAAAACCTATAATTCCGAATTTGTGGATGAAATTCTGCAAGTAAGCAACGATCAGGCTATCCTTACTTCACGCGAACTGGCAAAACAAGAAGGCTTGCTGGTGGGTATATCTTCGGGTGCTGCCGCTTATGCCGCCACTGTTTTGGCCCAGCGCCCCGAGAATAAAGGCAAAGTGATTGTTACCCTGCTTCCCGACACAGGCGAACGTTATCTTTCAACTTTGCTTTATGCTTTTGAAGAATATCCACTTTAATTCAGAAGCAAGAAAATAAGAGGTAAGAAAGCCAGCAATTGACTTTCTTACCTCTAAAAAAATAAAACCAATTCATTTACCCGGTTTGAAATTAAGACGGCATCTCCAACCCTGATGCTTGCCTCTTATTTTCTTACCTCTTACCTTTAAAATATATGTCAGACAATAAATTGAAATTCGAAACACTGCAGGTACATGCAGGACAGGAAGTAGACGGAACAACAAAAGCACGTGCGGTGCCGATATACCAAACAAGTTCGTATGTTTTTGACGATGCAGCCGATGGAGCTGATCTTTTTGCCCTCCGCAAATTTGGTAATATTTACACCCGTTTAATGAACCCGACTACCGATGTGTTCGAAAAACGTATAGCAGCACTCGAAGGCGGAGTATCGGCCCTGGCAACCTCTTCGGGTCAATCGGCTCAATTCATTGCCCTGAATAATATTGTGGAGGCAGGCGATAACTTTATTTCAACTTCACATTTATACGGCGGGACTTACAATCAGTTTAAAAACCAGTTCAAACGTCTAGCAGTAGACGTACGTTTCACTCCCAGCGATGAACCGGCTGAGTTTGAGAAACTGATTGACGATAAAACTAAAGCGCTTTACCTCGAAACTATCGGAAATCCGGATCTGAATATTCCCGATTTCGAAGCTATCGCAGCAGTGGCCGATAAACACGGCATTCCATTAATTGTAGACAATACTTTCGGAGCCGGTGGAGCTATCTTCCGTCCGTTGGAACACGGCGCTAGCATCGTGGTTGAATCGGCTACCAAATGGATTGGCGGACACGGGACATCACTCGGTGGGGTAATTGTGGATAGCGGAAAATTCAACTGGGGGAACGGAAAATTCCCGGCATTCACCGAACCTTCGGACAGTTACCACGGATTGGTATTCTGGGATGTATTCGGATTCGATGGTCCTTTTGGAAACATTGCGTTCAACATCCGGGCACGCGTAGAAGGCCTTCGCGACTGGGGAAATACGATCAGTCCATTCAATTCTTTCTTGCTTTTACAAGGATTGGAAACGCTTTCATTGCGTGTAGAGCGTCATGTTCAGAATGCGTTGGAGCTGGCCACCTGGCTGGAACAACATCCGCAAGTGGAATACGTAAACTATCCGGGATTGAAAAGCAGCCCCTACCACGCTTTGGCCACAAAATACCTGAAACGTGGTTTTGGAGGAGTGCTTTCATTCAAGTTGAAAGGTGATGCAGAAAAAGCGGATGCGCTGATCAACAACCTGAAACTGATCAGCCACCTGGCCAATGTGGGTGATGCTAAATCGTTGATTATCCACCCGGCCGCGACTACCCACGAACAACTTTCGCCCGAAGACAAAGTATCTGCAGGAGTATTCCCCGGATTACTTCGCATCTCGGTGGGAATTGAACATATAGCCGACATAAAGGCGGATATTGAGCAGGCATTTGCTGCAATAAAGTAATAGTTAGTAAATTTGATTAGAAAAAGGATGCATTCCAAGTGATTGGAGCGCATCCTTTTTTTGTTCAAAATGTGTATTTTCTAGTAACCTATAGCTGTATCATCTCCACGTGGATCGGCTCCCCCCTGAAGCAACCCTTCTGGGGTTATGAGAACAGCATCTACCCGGCCTATCTTGTCGCGCGGATCAATGCGATAACCTTTTTCAGTGAGGCGTCCACGAACCACAGGCGCAATAGCATCAGTCTCCACATTTACCTCATCAGGAAGCCACTGATGATGAAAACGTGGCGCAGTGACAGCTAGTTGCATGGTCATGCCAAATTCAACGACATTGAGAACGGCTTGAAAAACGGAAGTTATAATCGTGGAGCCACCGGGCGAACCTACCACCATAAAGAGCTTCCCGTTTTTTTCCAAAATAGTCGGGGTCATGGAACTTAGCATCCGTTTTCCGGGTTCAATAGCATTAGCCACACCGCCTACCAACCCGTACTGATTGGGCGAACCGGGTTTTATGGAAAAATCATCCATTTCATTATTGAGCAAGAATCCCGCATTAGCCACCACCACTTTACAACCATACGACCCATTGAGCGTGGTGGTAATGGATACCGCATTACCATCCTTGTCTACGATAGAAAAATGAGTGGTTTGTTCACTTTCCTTGCCTGAAACATTGCCGGCTTTCACGTCCGAACTGGGTGTGGCTTTATCGAAACTTATGGAGCTCATTCTTTCTTTTATATAGCCAACATCAAGCAATTGTTTGAGCGGCACGTGATAATAATAGGGATCACCCAAGTGAGTAGCCCGGTCGGCGTACACCCGGCGCTCGGCTTCCACTTGCAGTTGCACCGTGGAATCTTGCTGAAAACCCCATCTGGAAACCGGATAAGGTTCAACAGCTTTCAGTAAACTAATCAGGGCTATACCACCACTGGAAGGAGGAGGCATAGTAAGAAGCCGGTAATCCTTGTAAGAAGCCGTAAGCGGCTCACGCCAAATAGCCCGGTAGTTTTTTAAATCACCTGCAGAAATAATTCCATTACCCCGTTTCATTTCGGCAACAATGAGTCTGGCAGTTCGTCCTTCGTAAAACCCCGCACGTCCCTTATCACGGATCAACGCTAATGTTTTGGCTAATTCCGGCTGCTTCAGCAAGTCACCCGCTTTCCATGCCGTTGCTTTGATAAAAGCTATTTCGGTGGAATTGTATTTGATAAAATCTCTTTGATTCTTATTTAATTCTGCAGCTTGCCGTGCAGTGATGGGAAATCCGCTCCGGGCTAAGTCGATAGCTGGTTGCAACAACTTTTTCCACGATAACTTTCCATATTTCCGGTGCGCCTCTACCATTCCAGCTACAGTGCCGGGTGTTCCGGCAGCCAACGGTCCGTTGATGCTTAAATCGGCTAACGGCTGTTTGTTTTTATCCAGAAACATATCCCGGGAAGCACCTGCGGGAGCGGTTTCCCGATAATCGAGCGTTGCAAGCTGACCACCCGCCGAACGGTAAACCATAAACCCTCCTCCCCCTATATTACCGGCATTAGGATATACCACTGCCAAAGCAAACTGTACTGCAATAGCTGCATCAATTGCATTTCCACCTTGTTTCAATATCTCTACTCCCACTCTCGATGCTTCGGGATGTGCCGAAACAACCATCCCATTTTTATATTCCTGCGAAAAGGCCGGCTGAAACAAACTTGCAGCCAACAGCAGTACAACAGCTTTTAAATGCAACTTATGAAATGTCATATTCAATTGATTATTTATTCGGCAACACTAGTGTCCGGTTGTTGAACCGGGTTTTATTCTGAAACTCTTTATTATCAGTAGTTTCAGAGGTTTTAAAAATTTTTCGATTTGAATTTTTTCCTTGATATTTGCCCGAAATAAGAATTTTGGGA
>Ga0318568_10000162_pt1 | contig 24613 bp, 18 predicted proteins | sample GRESIP088b5f21_FD_203690 | JGI IMG/M metagenome (GOLD analysis project Ga0318568, IMG submission 203690) | Tropical soil microbial communities from Luquillo Experimental Forest, Puerto Rico - GRE.SIPMG.088b5f21 | ecosystem: Environmental > Terrestrial > Soil > Tropical forest > Bulk soil...
CGAATCCGATCAGCATGGCGGACTGGCCGGGAGACGGCGGCGGCGCGGACAGCGAGGTCCGCATGCCGTCGGAGGCCCTGCTGCGCCTGGCTTACGGCAGGCTGGATCCCGGGCACACGCCGGACGAGGTCACGGCCGACGAGGCCGACCTGGACCGGCTGCGCAAGCTGTTCCCCGGCTTCTGACCACCGCGGCGGCGGCTAGCCCAGGATCGCGGAGACCACTTCCATCGCGCAGCCCCAGGACAGGGTCACGCCCGCGCCGCCGTGGCCGTAGTTGTGCACGAGCCGCCGCCCCTCGCCCAGGCCCTCGGCCTCGAGGCGTACGGTCGGCCGCACCGGCCGCAGGCCCACCCGGTGCGCGATGACCGCGGCCCCGCGCAGCCGGGGCTCGATGGCCGCGCAGTCGCGCAGGATGCGCTCGGTGGCGGCGGGATCGGGCTCCAGGCTCCAGTTGCCGCTTTCCTCCGTTCCGCCGAGCAGCACGAGGTCACCGTGCGGGAGGTAGTAGCTGAAGCCGTCGGGCCCGTCCCCGACGCCGATGAAGAACTCGCTCAGGCCGGGGTTGGCCGCGATGATGACCTGCCCGCGCACCGGCATCACCTGCGCATCGGGAACCAGGTCGTGCGCGCCGATCCCGGAACAGTTCACGATCACCCGCGCGCCGGTCAGCTCGGCGGCCTCGGCCAGCGAGGCGAACTTGACCGTGCGCAGCTGGGCACCGGCCCGGTTCAGCCTGGCCAGCAGGTAACCGAGGTACACGGTCATCGACACGATGGGCACGGCCAGCCGCCAGCCGCCCACGAAGCCGGCGGGCAGTTCAGCCGGATCGCACGGCCGCGCGCCCTCCATGGCGGTGACCCAGTCGATCGGCTCACTGTTCGCGTTCCTCGTGGCGGCGACGCCGGTGGCCAGCCGCACGCCGGTGGCCGGATCGGCGGCCATCTCCGTCAGCCGGTCCAGGGTCAGCCTGCCCCACCGGGCCACCCGGTCGTCCATGCCGACCAGGTGCGGGCCCCAGATCGCGCCGGCCGCGGCCGAGGTGGTCAGCAAGGGCAGGTCCGCAGCGGCGACAGTCACGCCGCTCCCGGCTTCGGCCAGGCAGATCGCTGTCGTCAGGCCGGATACGCCCGCCCCGATCACCAGGATGTCCGGCTGCTGGCTGGTCATACTACAGACCGTAACCTAGGCGTCCCCACGGGACAGGGAGAAGCTCGTTGAGCACGACATTCGCCGTCGGCGAGGAAAGGTGGCGGGCCCGCCTGGGCACGCTGCGTCAGGTCGTCCGGCAGGAACTCGTGACCCGGCAACTGGCCCGGCACGTCCCGGGCCGGCCCGGCCGGCGCGTTCTGGACATCGGCTGCGGCCAAGGCACCCAGCTGCTCAGCCTGGCCCGGCACGGCCACACGGTGACCGGCCTGGACAGCTCGCAGGCCCTGCTCGGGGACGTGGTTCGGTCCCTGCGCGCCGAGGCGCCGGAGGTCCGGGGCCGGGTCCGGCTGGTCCGCGGCGACGCCAGGGACACGGCCGCCTTGTTCCGGGCGGCCCGCTTCGACGTGGTGCTGTGCCATGGCGTGCTGATGTACTTTCCCGATCCCGGGCCGATGCTCGCGGCCGCGGCGGCGGTGACCGCGCCGGGCGGCCTGGTGTCGCTGCTCGTCCGCAACGGTGACGCCCTGGCCATGCGGCCCGGCCTGCGCGGCGACTGGGCGGCCGCCGACGAGGCGTTCGGCGGCCCGTGGTACCTGAACCGGATCGGCGTGCGCGCCCGCGCCGACCGGCTCGGCGACCTGACCGCCGCCCTGGCCGCCCATGGCCTGGAGGTCCAGGCCTGGTACGGCGTCCGCGTGTTCACCGACCTGGCCGGCGACGACACGCCCGTGCCTGACGCCGGCGAGCTGCGGTTGCTCCTGGCGTGCGAGGAGCGGGCCGGGAGCACCGACCCGTACCGGGCCGTGGCCGCGCTGCTGCACGTCCTGGCCCGGCGGTCCTAGGTGGCCGGTGTGCCGGACAGCGGGATCCGGAAGCGGCTTGAGCGTGCCCTGCGCGAGGCGCTGCGGGCGCGCGACACGGTCGCGGTGTCGGCGGTGCGCTCGGCCCTGGCCGCGCTCGACAACGCCCAGGCCGTCCCCGCCGCGCCGCCTGCCGGCACCAGCAGCCCGCACTTCGCGGGCGCGGCCGCGGGCCTCGGCGGCGCGGAGGCCGAGCGGCGACGGCTTGGCGAAGCCGAGGCCCGCGGCATCGTGCGGGCCGAAGTCGCCGAGCGCCAGGCCGCGGCGCGCGAGTATGAGCGCCGAGGGCTGGCCGGCCGGGCCAGCCGGCTCCGGCGCAAGGCCAGCGTCCTGACCTCGGCCATCGAGGCGGACGAGTCGCCCGGCGAGGCCTGACGCGCGGCGTCGTCCCAGGCGGCCGGGCGATGATGGGCTACACGGCCAGCCCTGGTCAGCGGTAGCGTGGTCGCGTCGGAGAGGGTCCGGCGGCTCAGGTCTGCAGGAAGCGCAGCCGGAGGGTGCATGACCGCGCCGATCCAGCCGCCGATGGGCGAGGCCGCCCAGCGCGCGGCGCGCGTGTACGGGGCCGCGGCTGATCACTACGCCATGCCGTCGCTGGGCTTCTGGGACCGGTTCGGCACCGCGACCGTGGCCCGGCTTGAGCTGGCGCCCGGGAGCACGGTGCTCGATCTATGCTGCGGTGCCGGAGGATCGGCCCTTCCCGCGGCCCGTGCCGTGGGCCCCGGCGGGAACGTGCTGGGCATCGACGCCGCAGCGTCGCTGCTCGACCTGGCCCGGGCCAGGGCGGCGGACGAGGGCCTGGCCCACGTGGAGTTCCGCCGCGGCGATGCCACCCGCACCGGGCTGCCCGGCGGCGGCTTCGACGCCGTGGTCTGCGTGTTCGGCGTCTTCTTCGCCCCGGACATGGCGGCGTTCGCGGCGGAGATGTGGCGGCTGACCGGCGCGGGCGGGATGCTGGCCCTCACCACCTGGGGGCCGGGCTTGTTCGAGCCCGCCAACAGCGTCTTCTGGGATTCGGTCCGGGCGGTCGAGCCATCCCTGTTCAAGGCGTTCAACCCGTGGGACGAGATCACCACCGCGCAGGCCCTGCGGGACCTGTACTCCCGGGCCGGCATCGCCGACGCGACCGCGGTGGCCGTCCCGGGCCGGCATCACCTCGACGACCCAGACCGGTTCTGGGACATCGTGCTCGGATCGGGATACCGGGCCACCGTCGACGCGCTCAGCGGCGCGCAGCGCGAGCAGGTCCGCGAGCGGGTGATCGGCAGACTGCGGGCGCGGAAGATCGCGACCCTGCGCACCGACGTGGTCTTCGGGACGGCTGTCCGCCCGGTGTCCGCCCGTCCTCAGCCGGGGTTGGCGGCGAGGACCTGATCGGCGATCCGCGGGACGGCCTGGCCGATGGGGTCGCGGACGACGGCGGTGGCCACCGGGTCGTAGGGCGTGGGGTCGCGGTTGACGATGACCAGGCTCGCGCCTGCCCCGGCGGCCACCGCGCACAGCGACGCCGCGGGCTCGACGGTCAGCGTGCTGCCGATGGCCAGCAGCAGGTCGCAGCGCGCGGCCGCGGCGGCGGCGCGCTCGAATACGCCGGGCGGCAGCGGCTGGCCGAACATGACGGTGGCCGACTTGAGGATGCCGCCGCACTCGGCGCACGGCGGGTCGTCCTCGCCGGCCCGGACCCGGGCCAGCGCGTCGGCCATCGCGGTCCGGTCGCCACAGCCGGTGCAGACGACGCCGAACATCGTGCCGTGCAGCTCGATGACCCGCTCGGGGGGTGTCCCGGCGCGCTGATGCAATTCGTCGATGTTCTGGGTGATGACCTGGGTGTCGATGGCGCTGGCGGCCAGGCGGGCCAGGGCCCGGTGGGCCGGGTTCGGCTGGGCGGCCCAGGCTGGGTGCTCCAGCCTGGCCCGCCAGGAGCGGCGCCTGACCTCGGGATCGGTCATGTACACCTGATAGGTGGACAGCTTCTCGGCGGCCGGGTTCTTCGTCCAGAGGCCCTGCGGCCCGCGGAAATCCGGTATGCCGGAGTCGGTGGAGATCCCCGCGCCGGTCAGCACGGCCACGGCCGCGACCCCGCGCGCCCACGCGGGGACCTGACCGGACGCGGGCGCTGCCGCGGCCGGGCGGCCGGCGGTCACCGCGCCATTCTCTGTCACCGCACCATCCTCGCCGGGCGCCGCCCGCCCCGCAAATGGGGGCCAGATCATCCGGCGGTCAGATCCCGTGAGGCCGCCTGTGCGGCCAGTTCGGCGCGGGTGGTGATGGCGAGCTTGGCGAAGATGTGGGACAGGTGCACCTTGACCGTGCCGGGGGCGATGAACAACCGCCGGGCGATGGCGTCGTTGCGCAGGCCCTCGCCGACCAGGCGGACGACCTCCAGTTCGGCCGGGGTCAGGCTGGCCCAGCCCGCGGCGGGCCGCTTGCGGCCCCCGCCCTTGCGGGCGGCATAGGCCACCGCGTCGTCGAGGGTGAGTCCCTGGCCTTCTTCCCACGCCTGTATGAAGCGGTCTTCGCCGAGGGCGTCACGGGTCTGGCTGATCGCGCGTGCGGCCGCGCTGCGGTCGGCGGTGAATCCGGGGGCCAGGTACTGCAGCGGCCGCCGGGCCGCTTCGGCGGCGGCCAGCAGCCGGGCGGCGTCGGGGAAGCGCTCGCGGGCCGCGGCGAGCACGCCGAGTAGCTCGATGCCGTCGCAGGCGTCCATCCGGTCGCAGCCACGGTGCCAGGCCGCGGTGGCCTCGCGGACCAGGTGCTCGGCGTCGGCGAGCTCGCCCCGGTGCCAGGCCATGATGCCCTCGGCGTAGCCGAGCGCGGCGGCGGTGATCGCCTGGCGGCGGCCGCCGAGCTCGGCGCGTGCCTCACCGGCGGCGGCGGCGGCCGTGGCCTCGTCACCGGCGATCGCGGCCATGCACGCCAGGCCGGCCAGGGCGGAGGGAACGTACATGACGATGCCGACGCGGCGCCCTCCGTCGGCGGCCCGGCGCAGCGCGCTGACCGCGGCCGCGGTGTCGCCCCCGGCCGCGGCCAGGCGGGCCTCAGCCAGCGGACCCCCGAATTCCACTATCCGGACGGCGCCGCTTCGTCCCGCGGCCCAGCACAGTCCGACCTCGCTCTCGGCCGCATCGAGCTGGCCCAGGGCGGCGAACAGCCGTGCCCGCCACTGACGCATGGCCGTCTCGGCGAACCGGTCCGGATGCGCCGCTAGCACGGTCGCAGCCTCGTCGAGCGCGGCCACCGTGGCAGGCTGGATGCCAGCTCCGGCGATCGCGGATATAGTCCAGGCGGTCAGCGCGAGGACGAGCCCTTCCTGGCTCGCCGCGGTGCGGGCGAGCTCGACCGCGAGCAGGCCGTGCCGGTCCTGCTCGCCGAGGTCGCCCGACAGGAAGGCCGCGTGGGCCAGCAGCACCTGGGCCCGCGCCGCGAGCGCCGGATCGGCCGGGCCGGACAGCACCGGGCTGGCTTCGATCTCGGCGACGATCCGGTCCGCATCGCCCTCGGACCACGCCAGGCCGGCCAGCAGGTTACGGCCCCAGACTTCCAGCTGCGGTTCGCCGGCTTGCCGGGCGCGTTGTATACCGTCGGTGGCGAGCAGGGCTGCCCGCCCGTTGTCACCCAGGTGGTACGCCGACCAGGCGGCGCCGAGCACCACCCGGGCCTCGATGCCGGGAGCCGCCGCGACCGGCAGGCCGGCCGCCGTGGTCAGGAACTGGCCTGCTTCGCTGTACCGGCCGGTGGCGATCCACCACCGGGCGAGCCGGGCGGCCAGTTCCCGTCCCGCCTCCGGCTCCGCGCCGCCCAGCGCCCAGGACAACGCGGCGCGGATGCTGGCCTGTTCAGCGGAAAGCCGATCAGACCAGCTGGTCCACTCGGCGCTCGACAGGGACTCCTCCGCCGACCGGGCTACCTCCAGCGCCCACCGCAGCAGATTGTCCTGCACCGCGCTTTCCTCGCCGGAGGCGGCCAGCCGCTCGGCGGCGAACTGGCGGACGGTCTCCAGCAGCGAATAGCGGACCACCGCGCCGACGTGGCTCTGCACCAGCGATTTGCCGGCCAGGCTGGCCAGCAGGCCAGCGACCGCCTCCGACGCCAGCGGCCCGCCACCGGCGACCCGTTCGGCCACGTCAAGATCGAATCCTCCGCGCAGCACCGACAGGCGGGCCAGCAGGCGCTGTTCGGCGACATCGAGCAGGTCATAGCTCCAGGACACCAGGGCCTCCAGGGAGCGGTGCCGTCCCGGGCGGGCGGCGCCGCCGGACAGCAGCCCCGGATGACCATCCAGGCGGGCCGCGAGCTGCGCGGGCCCGAGCGCCGGGCACCGGGCGGCGGCCAGCTCGATGGCCAGCGGCATGCCGTCCAGCCGCGAGCACACCTCCGCGATCGCGGCTGAGTTGTCCGCGGTCAGCGTGAACGCAGGGCTGGCCGCGCGGGCGCGGGTAACGAACAGGCCGCCGGCCTCGGACGCGGCGACCGCAGCGACCGAGCCGTCTTCCGGCAGTTCCAGCGGCGGAACGGGGAAGACGAACTCGCCGGGCACGTCCAGGCGTTCCCTGCTGGTGGTCAGGATGCGCAGCCGGTGGCACTGCTCGGCCAGCATGACTGCCACCCCGGCAGCCGACGCCAGGACGTGCTCGCAGTTATCGAGGACGATCAGCAGCTCGCGGTCGGCCAGCGCCCGCACCACGCTTGACATCGGGTCGGTGGCATCTCGTTCCGGGACTCCCAGCGCCTCGGCGACGCTCGTGGGGACGAGCGCGGGATCGGTGAGGGAGGCCAGCTCGACCAGCTGTGCACCGTCATCGAACCCATCGGCCAGCGCAGCCGCCCGCAGAGCGAGCCGCGTCTTACCGCACCCGCCAGGGCCGGTCAGCGTGACGACGCGGGCGGTGCGCAGGCCGTCCAGAACCGCGGCCAGTTGCGGTCCGCGGCCCACCAGCGAGCTCATCTCCGCGGGCAGCCCGAAGTGGCTCTCGACCCCGCGCTCCGTCACGATCACCCCCCGGGCCGGGCATCAGGTATGACCCGCTCGGCCGGGATATACCCCGTCCGGCAGATGCTGACGGCGGCCGGGCCACGCATGCTCCTTCTCAACGGCGCATAACCCTGATCTGAGGAGGAACAATGAGCCACACTCTTGCCCCCGCCGATGTCTCTCACTACTACCAGCGCCTGGCAGGGCTGTCCACGGTGCCGTTCTGGCAGCTTCCCGAGATCACCGAGCCGTCCGGGCCCGAGCGCGGGCACGTCTGGCCCTGGCATGACGTCTATCCCGAGCTCGCCCGGTCCCGCGAGATCGTGGACGAGGCGGCCGTCCTGCAGCGCCGCGCGCTAGTCCTGCGCAACCCGGGACTCACCGCCCCGGCGATGGGTGCCACCCCTACCATCGCCGCGGCGTACCAGATGCTCTTCCCCGGCGAGAGCGCCCCCGTCCACGCCCACTCCATGTCGGCCCTGCGGTTCGGGCTCGCCGGCCGCGGGGCCCGCATGGTCATCGACGGGGACCGGGTGCCGATGGAACCCGGAGACCTCATCCTCACCCCCGGCTGGAGCTGGCACGGCCACGTCCATCCCGGCGGCGACGAGCCGGTCGTGTGGATGGACGGCCTTGACGTCCCCTTCGTGCTGGGCCTGCGGGCCGGCTTCTTCCGCGACGACCCGTACTGCGGCGACCCGCTGCCCATCCGGGACTGCGCGGGAACCGCTGTCGGCCCCGCCACCTTGATGCCGGCCGACAACCGGTCGAGTCACCACAGCCCGGTCCGCCGGTACCCGTGGCACGAGGCCTACCCGGCCCTTCGGCGGCTCATGGCCACCGCTCCCGCAGACACCGCGCTCACCAGGCTGGAGTACCGCAACCCGGTCACCGGCGGCCCGGCCCTGGCCACCCTGGGCTGCCTGCTCGAGGGCCTGCCCGCCGGGGCCCGGAGCCGGCCGCGCCGGGAGACGGCCAGCTCGGTCCTGGCCGTGGCCCGCGGGAGCGGGACACTGAGCTGCGGCGGCCAGACCTTCGCGCTCCTTCCCAACGACATAGCGGCCATCCCGGCCTGGACCTGGCATCAGCTAACCGCCAGCGACCAGGATCTTGTCCTGTTCCGGGTCACCGACCGCCCCATCCACGACGCGTTCGGCCTGTTCCGAGCGGAGGACGCAGACACCCTGCCTCCCGCGCCCGCGGCCCCGGGAGCGTGACCGACATGCTGCAGCGAGCCACCATCGATGGGATCGACCTGGAATATGAGCTGCGCGGAACCGGGGAACCCGTCGAACTCATCCACTGGGGTGTGGGCGCCGTGTGGGCCGGGCCGCTCCTGGACCAGCCCGCTCTAGCCGGCCGCTACCGGCTGCTCAGCTACCACCGGGCTGGCTTCGCCGGCAGCAGCCGGCTCGCCGGGTCGGTCACGATGGCCACTCATGCCGCTCACTGCCACCTGCTGATGCGCGAGCTCGGCATGGCCAGAGCCCACATCGTCGGCCACTCCTCCAGCGTCTCGGTGGCCCTCCAGCTCGCGCTTGACGCTCCGGAGGCCGTGCACACTCTCACGCTTATGGAGGCGGCACGACCGGCCCCGCCCACCGATACCCAGCAGCGGTTCGGCCAAGACGTCGCCCTAGCCGCTGTCCAGCGCTACCACACGGGCGACCCGGCTAAGGCAGTGGACACCTTCCTGCGCGGCGTCTTCGGGCCCGGCTACCGCCCCGCTCTCGATCACGGGATGCCCGGAGCCTTCGAACAGGCCGTCGCCGACGCCGGGGCGTTCTTCACCCAGGAGATACCCGCCCTCCACCAATGGATGTTCACCGAAGACGACGCCCGCCGCATCCAGCAGCCGGCGCTCGCCGTCCTGGGGACAGCTAGCCCTGACATGTTCGCCGAACGGCAAAAGCTCTTGCGGCAATGGCTGCCCAACGCTGAGCCTCTCGACCTGCCCGGCCTCACGCACCTGCTACACGGGCAGAATCCCGCCGCTGTAGCCGAAGGACTGGCAGGCTTCTTCGCCCGGCACCCGCTTCCCCAGGAACCCTAACTGGCCCCGGCGGCGGCTCGCCGCCGCAGCGCCTTGCGGATCTCGGTGGCCACGACGACCGAGAGGGCCACGGCGGTGCAGATCAGCCACTGCGGGACGTCCAGAGTGACGGTGTGCATCACGGTGTGGAAGATGCCCAGGACCGTGGACAGGATCAGCAGGACGAAGGACCCGCTGGTCGTGACGCGGAACGTCTTGTCGGAGAAGGTGTCGAGGGAGAACGCCGAGTCCCGTTCGTCCTTGGACTCGATCGAGAAGAACAGGATGAACAGCGCGAACGTGACCATGCCCATGGTCCGGGCGATGGCCAGCCCGTGAGCCTGCTCGGCCCAGCTGATCACGCTCAGGGTGCCGGTCGCCATCAGCAGGCCCACGGAAGCGAGCCAGATGAGGATCCCGCGGGTCAGGATCGGCCGGCTGGGCGGCAGGGGCGGGCGGTCCATGAGCCCGGCGGCGGGCTTGCTGTATCCGAGCCCGACGGACTGGATAGACAGCATGGTGAAGCTCACCCACAGCGTCTGCAGGGGAAGCAGTGGTATGCCCTCGGCGATGTTGAAGATGCTCGCGCCGAGGAATGTGGCGATGTAGCCGAACAGGCCGGCCATCTGGAACCGGATGTACCGGGTGAGGTTGTCATACAGCCCGCGGCCCAGTTCGACGGCCTTGATGATGGTGGAGAAGTTGTCGTCGGTCAGGATCATCACCGCGGCTTCCTGGGTCACCTCGGTGCCGGTGCCCATCGCGATCCCGATGTCGGCCTTCTTCACCGCCGGCGCATCGTTGACGCCGTCTCCGGTCATGGCGACGATCTGGCCCTCCCTGGTCAGGACGTCGACCAGGCGGACCTTGTGCTCGGGGTTGACCCGGGCGATCACCCCGACATCGTCGATCTTGGACAGCGCGTCCTGATCGCTCATCGCGCCGAATTCCGCCCCGGTCAGCACCGTCCCGTCGATGCCCAGCTCCCGCGCGACCGCGGCTGCGGTCACCGCGTGGTCCCCGGTGATCATCCGGACCCGGATGCCCGCCTTCTTCGCCGTCGCGATCGACGCCTTCGCGGTGGGGCGGGGCGGGTCGACGATGCCGACCAGGGCGAGCAGCTCCAGCCCGGTCACCAGCGGGAGCAGGTCGGCGTGCGGATCGAAGGCCGCCGGGTCGAAGTCCTTGCGTGCGGTGCCCATGACCCGCAGGCCCTGCTCGCCCAGCCGCTGGTTCTCGGCCAGGTACCGCTGCCGGAATTCTCCGTCGGCCGGCGCCGGCCCGGTGTCCGCGTCGAGGACCGTCGCCGCGCGCGCCAGCAGCTGATCCGGCGCGCCCTTGACGAAGCAGCGGACCACATCGTGACCCGACCCGTCCTTCATCCGGTGGAACGTGGCCATGAGCTTGTAGGCCGCGTCGAACGGCAGCTCGGCGATCCGCGGGTACCGTTCCCTGGTGGAGACGGCGTCGATGCCGCCTTTGGCGGCCAGCACGACCAGCGCGCCCTCGGTCGGGTCGCCGATCAGCTCGCCGGCCCTGACCACCGCGTCCGAGGCCAGCACCATCGGCATCAGGAACTCATCCAGCGGGATGTCCGCCTCGCCGGCGACCCGGGTGATTCGGCCGTCGGTGGAGTAGCCCGTTCCCTCGATCGCGTACCGCCGGCCAACCAGCGTCATCTGGACCGCGGTCATCTGGTTCAGCGTTAGCGTGCCGGTCTTGTCGGAATTGATCGCCGAGGTGGAGCCGAGTGTCTCGGTCGATGCCAGCCGCTTCATGATCGCGCCGGCCTTGGCCAGCTGCTGCGTTCCCCAGGCGAGGATGGTCGTGACCACCGTGGGCAGCCCGACCGGGATCGCGGCGATGACGAAGGCGACGGCGGCGTTGAAGACCGCGATGAACGTCTCGCCTCGGGCCAGGTTCAGCGCCATCGACGCGACCAGCGCGATGCCCGCGATCACCAGGATCTGCCCGGTCAGCCGGTCCATCTGGCGAGTGAGCGGGGTCGTGACGTCCCGCTGCTCGGCCAGCATCCCGGAGATGTGGCCCACCTCGGTCGCCATCCCGGTCGCGGTGACGACGAACTCGCCGGAACCGCGGGTGATGTCGGTATTCAGGTACACCATGTCGGTCCGGTCGCCCAGCGGCGTGCCGGCGCCCGGCACGGTCTCCGTGCCCTTGGCGGCCGGCAGGCTCTCCCCGGTCAGCGCGGACTCGTCGATCTCCAGCGTGGCCGCGCTGATCAGCCGCCCGTCCGCCGGCACGACATCACCAGCCTCGATCGAGACGATGTCGCCGGGGACGAGCTGCTCGGCGGCGATATCCGCCAGCTGACCGTCCCGGCGTACCCGGGCCTTGATGATCACCGACTTCTGCAGGGCGGCGACGGCCGTGGCGGCCTTCCCCTCCTGGTGCAGGCCCTCGACCGCGTTGAACAGCGTCAGCAAGATCAGCAGGATGCCCGTGCCGAGCTGCTTGAGCGGGTACAGGCTGCCGATGCCGGCCGCGAGCAGCACGAGCTGCATCGGGTCGCGGTACTGGCGGACGAACGCGTGCCAGCGCGGCTCGGCCCGGCCGGCGGCGAGCTTGTTCGGGCCAAACCGCTCGGACCGAGCGGCCGCCTCGGCCGAACTCAGGCCCCGCTGCCGGTCCACCCCTTCGGACTGCAGGACCTGGTCGGCGCCGAGCGTGTGCCACGCAGCCTGCGCTGGCGACGGTCCCGATCTCGGCGTATCGGTCACTTCCGACGTCATGCCGATTGATTATTGCCTAGTAACCGGTGATAGCGGTGCAGGCCGGAAGCCGGGTTATGCGGCCAGTTCGGCGTAGCGGCCCTGGCCTGCCAGCAGGCTGGCGTGGTCGCCGGCCTCGGCAATACGACCGTGGTCGAGCACGACGATCTCGTCGGCGTTGCGGACGGTGGACAGCCGGTGCGCAATGGTGATCGTGGTGCGGCCCCGGGCCAGGGCGTCGAAGGCTTGCTGGACGGCCCGCTCGGTTTCGGTGTCCAGCGCGCTGGTGGCCTCGTCGAGCACCAGCACGCGCGGGTCGCGCAGTAGCGTGCGGGCGATGGCGATGCGCTGCTTTTCCCCGCCGGAGAAACGGTGGCCGCGGGATCCGACCATGGTGTCGTAGCCGTCGGGCAGGCTGGCGATCAGGTCGTGGATCTGCGCCGCGCGGGCGGCGTCCTCAATCTCGGCGTCGGTGGCGCGGGGCTTGGCGTAGCGCAGGTTCTCCCGCACGGTGGTGTGCAGGAGATAGGTCTCCTGGCTGACCACGCCGACGATGGCGGCCAGGTCGGCCAGCCGTATGTCGCGGACGTCGGTGCCGTCGATGCGGACGGTGCCGCTGGTCGGGTCGCAGAGCCGGGCGACCAGGGAGCCGAGGGTGGTCTTGCCTGATCCGGTCTCGCCGACCAGGGCGAGCGTGCGGCCGGCCGGGATGTCCAGGTCAATGCCGGCCAGGGCCGGCCGGTCCGCGCCGGGGTAGGTGAAGCTGACGTCGTCGAAGCGGACATGCCCGGTGACCTGGGCCGGGTCGATGGCGGCGGGGCGGGCAGGCTCGTCGACCTCGACCGGCAGGTCGAGGTACTCGAAGATCCGCGCGAACAGGGCCAGCGAGCTGATCACCGAGACGCTGGTGCTGAGCAGGCCGGTGACCGGCCGGAACAGGTTGTTCTGCAGCGTGGTGAAGGCGATCAGGGTGCCGATGCTCACGGTACCGGCGCTGACCGGCAGGCCGGCGGCGAGGTAGATGACCGCGGGGATCGCGGCGAAGATGATGCTCAGGGAGGCCATCCGCCAGCGCCCGGCCAGCTGGGAACGGAGCTCCAGGTCGATCAGGCGGGCCGAGGAGCCGGTGAACCGCCGCACCAGCGCCGGGCCGGCGCCCATCGTCTTGGCCAGCTGGACACCGTTGACCGACAGCCCTTCCTCGATGGTCACGTTGAGGTCCGCGAGCTCGCGCTGCTGCGCGGTGGTGATGGCCCGGCGCATCTTGGCGACCTTGCGGGTCAGGAAGATGGCCGGCGGCATGACGACCAGCGAGATGAGCGACAGCCGCCAGGACAGGGCGACCATGGCGACGGCCGTGGCCACCGCGGTGGTGAGGTTCGAGGCGATGGAGGTCGCGGTCGAGGTCACCACCGATTCCATGCCGCCGATGTCGTTCTGGATGCGGGATTGCACCTCGCCGGTGCGGGTGCGGGTGAAAAAGGCGACCGACTGCCGCTGCAGGTGGGTGAAGACGCTGGTGCGCAGCTCGTGCATGATGTGCTGGCCGACCTTGGTGCTGATCCAGGTCTGGACGACGCCGAAGGCCGAGGTGACGGCGGCCACCGCGACCATCGCGGCGACCAGCCAGGCCAGCAGCCGCAGGTTCTGTTCCGGCAGGGCGGTGTCGATGACGGCGCGGAGCAGGAACGGCGAGGCCAGCCCGACCAGCGAGGAGGCCACGATGAGGGCGGTGACGATGGCCAGCGGCCACCGGTGGGGAGCGAACAGCCGCCCGATGCGGCGCAGCGACACCTTGCGCGCTTGCGCCCTTTCCGCAGCGGTGACGGTCCGGGGGCTGCGGTCCCGGCCGGGGGTATCCCGGTTCGCATGGGGTGATGCCAAAAGGTGGTCTCCCTCCGGGTGTGCTCTGATTGATGAGGTTACCTCAATATGAGGTTATAGCGGAAAACCCTGCTACTGTATTCCCGTGACCTCCGGACGCGCCGATCCGGCCCCGCCCGGGCCCGCTGACCCGGCCGAGGATGAACCGTTGTCCGAAGCCCTCCTGGCCGTCGCGCGCCAGCTCCGCGAGAAGTCAGCCGAGACGCTGGCGCCGTGGGACATCACTCCGGCCCAGCTGCGCGCCCTGCGCACGCTGGCCAGACACGAGACGATGCGGCTGTCTGAGCTGTCCGATCACCTGCAGGTCGCGCCGCGCACGGCCACCGAGGTCGTGGACGCCCTGCAGGCCCGGGGCCTGGTCCGGCGGCGCGCCGACCCGGCCGACCGGCGCGCCATCCTGATTGAGGTGACCGAGCGCGGCGCTGGCCTGCTGGCCGAGATCCGCGCCACTCGCGGGACCGAAGCCGGGCGCATCTTCGGCCGTCTCGGCCCGGCCGACCGCGCCGAACTGGCCCGCATCCTCGGCGAGCTCCGAGACTAAGCCCGGAACGCCTCAGCCGCGGTCAGGCCCCGCGAGCTGGCCGTCGGTCTCGGATCGGCAACGAATCGGCACCGACTCTCGCACGCAACCTTGCAGCATGCGTCGGGCCGACTGGACGGCCGGCGGGCAGGTACCCCGGGATGCGCGCGACGACGTGCTCGAGGTGCTGGCCCGCGGGCCCCCCCCGCGCGCGGGCGTCCGGCCCCGCACCGCGCGCTGAGCGGGGCGCCGTATCGTCTCTGGCATGACTGGCTCGCCCGAGTACTCCGGCACGATCCCGCGGCTGCTGGCCGACGCGGCGGCGCGTGATCCCGACGGGGCGTGGCTGCGCACCGACGAGACCACGCTGACCTTCGCCGAGGCCGCGGCGCGTGTGGCCGGCGTTGCCCGGGCCTTGCGGGACTCGGGAATCCGGCACGGGGATCTCGTCATGGTCACGGCCAGATCCACCCCCGGCTACCTGCTGTGCTGGCTGGCGCTGCCCACGCTGGGCGCGGTCACCGTGGCGGTCAACCCGCGCAGCGCCCCGGCCGAGATGGCCGGGATGGCCCGGCAGGTGTCGCCGCGGGTCCTGATCAGCGACACCGGCCTGGCTCCGCTGGTCGACGCGGCCGTGGGCGAGCTTGACGGGCTCAGCGTGCTGGACTGCGACGAGCTGGTCGGCGGGGCCGGGGCGGGAAGCGCAGCCGAGCTGGCCGGCGCCGGGGTCGGGCCGGACGACCTGGCGGTGCTGATCCCGACCTCGGGTACCACCGGGCGGTCCAAGCTGGTCATGCAGACCCACCGGGCCTACGCGATGGCGGGGGAGGGCTTCGGTTTCTGGATGGGGCTGACCGCCGCGGACCGGCTGATGACCTCCCTGCCGCTGTTTCACATCAACGCGCCCGCGTACTCGGTCATGGGCTCGCTGGCCTGCGGCGCGGGCCTGGTGCTGCTGCCGCGGTTCTCGGCCAGCGGATTCCTGGCCGCCGCCCGCAGGCACGGGGCGACCGAGTTCAACGCGATCGGGGCCATGCTGGAGATCCTGATGCGGCAGCCGCCGCGCCCGGATGACGCCGCCACCCCGTTGCGGCTGTGCTATACCGGGCCGGCGCCGGAACGCGAACGTCAGCTGGAGATCGAGCGGCGGTTCGGGATCAGGATCGTCGTCGGCTACGCGATGTCGGAGTCCCCGTACGGGCTGATCTGGCCACGGGGGACGCGGCCCTACGGCACGCTGGGCGCGGTGCGCCAGCATCCGGTCCTCGGCGCCGTGAACCAGGCCCGGGTCGTCGGCCCGGACGGGCGGGTGCTCGGCCCCGGCGAGACCGGCGAGATCGAGCTGCGCAACCCCGTGGTCACCCCCGGGTACTGGGGGATGCCGGAGGAAACCGCCGCGCTGCGGCACGACGGCTGGCTGCGGACCGGTGACCTGGTCACCGTCGGCGCCGACGGGACCTACACGTTCGTGGCCCGGCAGAAGGAGGTGCTGCGGCGCCGGGGCGAGAACCTGTCGCCGGTCGAGGTCGAGGAGGTTCTGGAGGCGCACCCCGCGGTGCTGGAGTGCGCCGTGGTCGGGGTGGAGTCCGAGTTGTCCGAGGACGAGGTGAAGGCGTTCGTGGTGCCGGCCGACGGGGCGAGCATCTCGTTTCCTGAGCTGCGGTCGTTCGCCGCCGGGCGGCTCGCCGCGTTCAAGGTGCCCCGCTACTGGCAGCTGATCGACGAGCTGCCACGCACGCCCACCGCCCGGGTGGCCAAGCACCGGCTGCCCGCCGGCCACCAGCCCGGGGAGTACGACGCCGAGGCGTGACGCTGTGCTGCCGTCTGGGGGGCGAGCCCCCCAGACCCCCTGAATGGGCCTAGGGTCGCCGCCGCCCTCTCATTACGTGTCGACGCGCAGCGCGTCGAACACGCCGCGCAGCCGGGCCACGCGGTGCTCCAGCTGGTGCACCGACTCGGCGATGGCCGGGTCCGGTCCGGCCTCGGTCTGGCCGGAAAGCACCGTGACCATGTCCTCGACCGCCGCGAGCCGCGCGGACAGCTCGGCCAGCACGGGCTCCGCGCCAGCCCGCTCCGCCCGCTCGGCCCGCGCCGCCTGTTCCGCCTGGGCCGCGGCCAGCGAATCGCCGAGCTGCTCGCGCAGCATCGTGGCCTGATCGCGCAGCTGCCGGTTCTTCGTGTACAGGTCGACGAAGACCGACACCTTGGCCCGCAGCACCCACGGGTCGAAGGGCTTGGCGATGTAGTCGACGGCTCCGGCCGTGTAGCTGCGGAACGCGTAGTCCGGCTCGGCGTTGCGCGCGGTCAGGAAGATGATCGGCACATCGCGGGTCTTGGGGCGGCGCTTGATGTGGGCGGCGGTCTCGAATCCGTCCATGCCGGGCATCAGCACGTCGAGCAGGATGACCGCGAACTCGTCGCTGAGCAGGGCCTTGAGCGCAGCATCTCCCGAGCGGGCCTGGACCAGGGTCTGGCCGAGAGAGCCGAGAATGGCTTCCAGCGCGACGATGTTCTCGGCCCGGTCGTCGACCAGCAGGATCTTGGCCTTCTCTGCCACCTGGTTACTCCTAGCGCGAGTTGGCGACGGCGCGTAACTAAGCTTCCTTCATTCTCCCCCCGCCTGCCCACGTCCCCGGAGCGTGAAATCGGCCGATGACGCAGGCTCGCCGCCCGGCCCGCCGCCGCGCTGTAGCCAGTGCCGCATCAACTGCAGCAGGTGATCGGTCTCCACCGGCTTGGGGAAGTAATCGGAGGCACCGGCCTGCATGCTCTTCTCCTGGTCGCCCTTCATCGCCTTGGCGGTCAGCGCGATGATCGGCAGGTCGGCGAACTGCGGCATCTTCCTGATCGCCCGCATGGTCGCGTTGCCGTCCAGTTCCGGCATCATGATGTCCATGAGCACCAGCGAGATGTCCTCGTTGCGCTCCAGCGCCCGTATCCCGGCGTGCCCGTTCTCGGCGTAGACCACCTCGGCCCCGTACCGTTCGAAGACGCCGGTGAGGGCGAAGACGCTGCGCGCGTCGTCGTCGACGATCAGTATCCGCGCCCCGTCCAGCCCGTCTCGGCCGCCGCCGCAGGCCTCGATCGCGGGTGCCGCGCCGGCGTCCGGATCGCCGGCCGTAGCGGTGCGGAAGCCGGCCCGGGCCTCGGCCGTCGCGCCCGTGTCGCGGGCGCCCGGCGGGTTCGGTGCCGGCAGGTACAGCGTGAACGTGCTGCCCTGGCCGAGCCGGCTGGACACGCGGATCTCCCCGCCGAGGAGCCGGGCGATATCGCGGCTGATCGAGAGCCCGAGGCCGGTTCCGCCGTAGCGGCGGCTCGTGGTCCCGTCGGCCTGGCTGAACGCGTCGAAAATGGTACCGAGCTTGTGCCGGGCGATGCCCATGCCGGTGTCCGACACCGCGAACGCCACGACCTCGGTGGCCCCGCGGAGCGCGCCGCCGGACTCGGCCTCGTCGGCCACGCCGATGGTGAGCCTGACCTCCCCGGCCGAGGTGAACTTGACCGCGTTGGACAGGAGGTTGCGCACGATCTGCTCGAGCCGCTGCTCGTCGACGAACAGCCGGTCGGGGGTCCCGGGGCGTACCTGGGTGCTGAAGCCCAGGCCCTTGTCCTCGGCCAGCGGCCGGAACGTGGCGCCGAGGTAGTCCACGAGCGCCGCAAGCTGCAGGTCCGCGGGGTGGACGTCCATCTTGCCCGCCTCGACCTTGGACAGGTCCAGGATGTCGTTGATCAGCTGGAGCAGGTCAGATCCGGCCGCGTGGATGGTCCGGGCGAAGTCCACCTGCTGGCCGGTGAGGTTCCCGTCCTGGTTCTCGGCCAGCAGCTTGGCCAGGACCAGCAGGCTGTTCAGCGGGGTCCGCAGTTCGTGTGACATGTTGGCCAGGAAGTCCGACTTGTACCGGGAAGAGATCGCGAGCTGGCGGGCGCGTTCCTCCAGCTCGGTTTGCTGGCGCTGCAGCTCGGCGGAGCGTTCCTGCAGCTGCGTGGTGAGCCGCTGCGATTCGCTGAGCAGCGCGAGCTGGCTGCCGACCTCATCGACGAGCTGGCTGACCTCGGCGAGCACCGGGCCGGCGGCCGGGGCGGCGGGATGCCGGTCGTCGGCTGGCTCCGTGCGCGGGCGGAGGTCGCCGCGGGCCAGGGACGCCAGCCGCGTGCGGACCGGCTCCAGGTCGGCTTCGGAGTACGCCAGGACGCCGGGACCCGGCCTGCCGGTACCCGGCCGTGCCCTGTTGCCCTGCGTGATCCGGGCGCCGCCGGTGGCCTCGGTCATCGCGTGCCCTCTTTCCAGCCCGCAGCCCCCGCGGCCACGTCTGGCCGCCGCGGGATTGGGCCACGCTTCCCCGGTGTGCCAAGGTCACGAGTCTGCCACGATAGAAGGGGAAGCCAGCGGCAAACGGTGGCGCCGGCACCAGGAAGGAACGTGGAACCAGGCCAGGACCATGTCGCCGCCGCGGGCTTTGATCCCGAGCCGTCCGCGGTGGCTACCGCCCGTGGTTTCGTCCGGGACACCCTCATCTCGTGGGGCTTGCCCGGCCGCGATGACGTGGTGACCGATGCGGTGCTGCTGGCCAGCGAACTCGTCACCAACGCGATCGTACACGCCGGGACCGCGGTGGAGCTGACCTGCAGGTTCAACGGCGCGACCGTGGAGATATCGGTCCTGGACCGGCATCCGGCCCGGGTGATCCCTGACCCGCCGGCGGCCGCGGCCGACGTCGCGCGGCCGAGCGGCCGCGGCCTGCTGCTGCCCGCGGCGCTCTCCTCGTCCTGGGGGGTCACGTACGCTTCCGCGGCCAAGGTGATCTGGTTCCGGCTCGGGCCTGACGCCCCGGCCGCCGCCGGGCCGGCCATCGCCGAGTTCCTGGCCGCCGCGGATCAGCCGGGCGGCAGGCCCGCCGAGCCTGCCGCCGAGCACGGCGGCGCCAGGGACCTGCTTCAGCTTGGCTACGACGAACTGCTCGGTCACGCGGTCACGCTGGCCCGCGAAGCCGTCGCCGCCGATGCCGCCTACGCGCTGATCGCCGATGAGGACGGCGAGCTGAGGATGCGGGCCGCCACGGGGCGCGGGGTAACGCAGCCACAGGTCGGCGAGGCGGCGGCCGCCGCGGGCCCGGCCGACCCGACCGGCATGGACACGTTCCTCGATCTCTACAACCAGTTCGCCGAGCGCGGAGCCGATCTCGCGCAGATCCAGAACGAGCCACGGCGTTCGCTGCTGACCGTGCCGCTGGCGGTCGAGGGCCGGGTGGCCGGGATGCTCGCGGTGGCGGCGGCCGGACCGGGCCGGTTCGCCGCGGCGGACCTGGCCCGGGTGCAGCACGTGGCCGACCAGGTGGCGCTGCCGCTGGAGCGCGCCCGGCTGGGCGAGCACGACCGGATCCGCCGGGCCCGGCTCAGCTTCCTGGCCGAGGCCAGCGACCTGCTCGCCGGATGCCTGGACCAGGAGAAGACCATCGCCCTCGCGGCGCAGCTCGTGGTGCCCCGGCTGGGGGCGTGGTTCGCCGCGCTGTTGCCGGGCGACGACGGCGAGCTGAGGCCGGCGTATGTCTGGCACGCGGATGAGTCCCTGGTCGATGAGCTCACCAGGCTGCTCCGCGCGATCCCGGCGCCTCGGTTCGTGCCCGGTGACAACGCCCGGCCGTGGTCGCTGGCGCCGGCGGCGCCGGGCCGGGTGCCGGAGCCGCCGTTCGGCGCTGCCGCCGCGCTCGTTTCCGATCCCGCGTGGTGTTTTCCCCTGGTCGCGCGCGATCGCAGCCTGGGCGACATCGTGATCGGCCGGCCGCGCGAGGGGGCCCTGGCCAGGGAGGCCGTCCGCCTGGCCGAGGACCTGACCCGGCGGGTGGCGCTGGCCCTGGACAACGCCCGGCTCTACTCCGAGCAGCGGCAGGCGACCAGCGCGCTCCAGCGCAGCCTGCTGCCGCCGGAACTGCCCGACATTCCGGGGATGGAACTGGCGGCCGGCTACGAGGCCGCAGGCGAGGGGAGCGAGGTCGGCGGCGACTTCTACGACGTGTTCGAGGCCACGCCCGGGCGGTGGCGGTTCGCGATCGGCGACGTCTGCGGCAAGGGCCCGGAAGCGGCCGCGGTGACCGGCCTGACCCGGCACGCGCTGCGCATCCTGGCCCGGGAGGGGCACGACGTCCCCACGGTGCTGGAGCGGCTCAACGCGATCATCGTCGACGAGGGCACCCGCGCGCGCTTCATCACGCTGATCCACGGCGAGCTCATCCCGGCGCCCGGGCCCGGGGAGGCGGCCGCGGTCACCCTGGTGTGCGCCGGGCATCCGCCGCCGCTGATGCTGCGCGCGGACGGCGTGGTGGAGACCGCGGCGGACCCCCAGCCGCTGCTGGGCGTGCTGGATCACGTCACGTTCGGTCAGGACACCATCGGCATGTCCCCGGGCGATGTCCTGCTCTGCGTCACCGACGGGGTGACCGAGCGCCGGTCGGCGGGCCGGCTCCTGGACGATGACGACGGCCTGCGGGACCTGCTCGGTGAGTGCACGGAACTGAACGCCGGCTCGGTGGTGGCCAGGATTCAGCGGGCCGTGCGCGAGTTCGGGCCCGACCCGCCCGCTGATGACCTGGCTCTCCTGGTGTTCCGCGGGCTTTAGCCAGGTCAGCCACTGGATAAGGCGGTCGCGTGCGTTGCGGCATTGACGGCGAATTACTCCCCGTCCGGCCCATCCTCTGGTAAGAACAAATCGTGGCGATGCGGCCACGACGGGAGGGGGTAGCGCGGTATGCGTGCAGCCGTGCTGGCGGATGCCGGCGTCGAGGCGCTTGCGGAATTGTTCCCGCAGTGGCGGATCTGGGTGGACACCGGCACCGGATGGCACGCGTGCCGGCGCGGCGGATTCATCCAGGATTACCACCAGGGCGCCCCGGCCTTCTCGGTGCACGCGCCCACCGTCGGCGAACTTGCTGCTCAACTGCGCTGGCAGGAGGCCGCCGAGGCGCACGCGCCGTTCGGCTGCTCCAGCCGGGTAACGGCCTGAGATCACGCCGGGTGCAGGGCCCCGGCGTTGATCACCGGAGGCTGGATCCGGGTGTCCGCGTCACCGGTGATGGCTGGCGCTGTCGGGCTGGGTCCCGAGCCACTGGGCGATGTCGAGGGCGACGCCGACTTCAACGCCGTGGCCGGCGAGCGGCAGCGGGAGCAGCCGCTCGGCGCGCTGGAGGCGGTTGAGAACGGTGTTGCGGTGGGTGTACAGGGCCCGGGCGGTGCGTGCGGCGCTGAACTGCTCGCGGACGTACACCGCCAGCGTGTCGCGCAGCTCGGGGTCGGCGCTGGCCAGGTTGCCGAGTGTGCGGGTGACGAACTCGCGGGCCCGCTGCTCGTCACCGATGGCGAGCGTGACCAGCTGGACATCGGCGAACCTGGCGACCCGCAGGCCTGGCCGGCGGGACATCAGCCGCTGGGTGGCCACGGCATCGAAGTGGCTGCGCCGGAAGCCGCCGGCCCCGGAGCCGGGGGGTCCGACCGCGACCCGGACCGCGGGATAGGCCGCGGTGGCCGCGGTGATCGTGCCGGCGTCGGCGTCGGCGGCGGTGGCCAGCCAGACCCACACCGACGATGAGCTGGCGATCACGGTCAGCACCTGCGCGGCGCCGGTCGCGGGGCCGAGAGCCTCGGCGGCCTGGGCCAGCGCGGCCTGGTCAGGGTGGCGGGGGTCGGTCCACAAGGCCGCGGCGGTGTGCCGGCGGCGCAGGTCATAGCCCAGTTGCGTGCTGGCGCGTGCGGTGGTGATGGGGGCGCTTTCCAGAATGAGGCTCACCACCTCAAACCGGCGCGCGTGGCTGCTGCGGGCCAGCTCCTCCCGCTCGCGTCGCAGCTGCTCCGACAGCGCCGCCACCATGTCGGAAACGAAGTCCGACACCGACGTAGACCCGGCCTCCAGCACCTGGCGCAACACCGCCGGGTCCGACGACAGCGAGAACGCGGTGCGCATCCAGTACGCCCACACGACGTTCTGCCCGGCGTGGTAGGTCGTGTACACGGTCTGCTCGATCCCGCGGCGGAACGCCTCGCGCGCGATCCCGAGCACCTCGGGGGTGAGGTTGGCCGGGACCCGCCCGCCGGGGTCTCGCCAGACGCTGGCCGCCCAGTGCAGCACGTTCGCCCGGGTGCTCGCGGCGACCTCGGCGGCCAGTACCGGCTCGGAGCGCAGTGGCTCATCGGCCGCGGCGGACACCGCCGCGTGCACCTCGGCCATCAGGTCGGCAGGCTCGTCCAGGAACACTCGCGCGATGCGGCGGGCCAGCTCCGCAGCTTGCGGCGACAGGGATTCCCCGGCATCGGGCACGACCGCCATCCTAACGGCCGGTTGTGCGATCTGCCCACCAAGTGCCGCCCAGTCTGGGCGGATTGCCGCACTAAGGCGTCTGCTCTCGCGGTTGACATTACTAATGGTCGCCGTAGCGGACCGAACTGACCGCTCCGTGCGGCCAGCGTCCCGCACCGCCTAGGGGGGCGGGCGGTGCGGGGCACCGGCCCGGTGCTTGTCAGATCCGGAAGAACAGGTTAAGGAAACGGTCCGCCAGGTCCACGTCGCCGCGGGCCGTGCCCGCGTTGCAGCGCCCGAAGGTCGTCAGGACCAGGCTGCCGGCGTCGAAGTCCAGGACCGCGGGCAGGTCAGCGGTGTCGCCCGGCTCGTATTGCATGCCCTGGTCGCTGAGGGATATCCGGTACCCGCCGGCGTTCCGCCCGGTGACCCGGACCCCGATCGTGAACGGGCTCAGGTCGGCGTCCGGCTTGATCGTGTACTGCCAGAGCACGAACATGAACGGGACCAGCAGGTCGGCGGCGTCGCCCGAGATCGCGTGCTCGCGGCCGGTGCCCTGGCGGATGTCCCAGGAGTGCACGCCGTAGTCCATGAGCTGCCCCGCCGCGTAAAAGAAGGCGGGCAGCGGTCCCATGTAGAAGTGGGGGACCATGAAGCCCGTCCACTCCTCGGGCGTCAGCGGCTCCAGGATGCCCATCATCTTGTCCAGGTCGGCCCGTATCCGGTCTATCCCTTCCTGCTGGGACAGGACGCCCAGCGCGATCCCTTGCTCGCCCGCCCGTTCGTGCATGCCCGGCAGCCCGTACGCGGCCGGCATCTCGGCCCCGGCCCGCGCGGTTTCGAAGGCGGCGAAGTAGCCCTCGGTCGTGTCGATGAGATGGCCGACGATGTCCTTGACCTTCCAGTCTTCGCAGGCGGTCGGAGCATCCCACGCGCCGGGCTGCGACGCCATCTCGAACAGCCGCTCCGCCTCGTTGCGGACCACGCGCAGGATGGTGTCCTTGCCCTCGTACGACGTTGCGTCCCATTCGCTCACTGCCGCGCACCCCTCTCTGGGTGATCTTGATTGATAGCCGCTCACAGAACGGGCGAGAAACGCGTCGCGGCGCCCGCAGTACGAAGCTCAGCGCAGCGCAGGCGCGCTTGTCAATGAGCCCTTTTCATTCTCCCCGTGGCCGCCCAGGTACCCTGGCCCGAACTCGACGGATGAAAGGGTTCATGGCGGGCGCGCCGCGCGCTCAGCCGAGCGAGCTGTCCGCCGGGTGCAGGCCGACGAGGGCGTTGCCGTAGCGCATCGCGACCAGCTGGCCGATCGCCGGGTGGGCGCCGAGCGGCGGGGCGGCCAGCGCCCCGATCGCCGCGCTGACCGCGTCGAGTTCCCGGAGGTCGGTCTCCGGTCCGATCACGCACGGGGCAATGGCCACGCGCGAGGCACCCATGGCATGCAGCCGCTCCACCGCGGCCGCGATGCCCGCCGGGTCATCGATGGACGTGTGCACTGCCGGGGCCGCCAGCCGGCCCGCCAGCAGGACCGCGGCCACGCCTGCCGCGCGGACCGCGTCCTCGCCGCGGTCGGCCAGCACCAGGACGCCGTTCGCGGCGTTGCTGATGCTGAGCCCGCGGACCCGGCTCTCCCGGGCCAGGCCCACCTGGGCCAGGCGCGCGTGCAGGGCCTCGGCGAGCAGCGGGTGCGGGCCCAGGTGCTCGGCCACCATCACCTCGCCGGCCGCGCCGGCGACTGCCCGCGCCACGGCCGCGTCTGAGCGGGGATGCGGGCCGGCCAGCAGCGGGACCAGGACAGCCAGGGCCGGCCAGGGCCCGTGCGCCGGAGTGGCCAGCGCCTCGCTCAGGCTGCGCTCGCTGCCCTCCAGGTAGGCCACCTGGACATGGGCGCCCTGGGCCGACAGCCTGGCCTCCGCCGCGATCTGGCCGCTGATCTCGTCACTGGCCACGCTGGCGCTGCCCGGCACGGCGAGCAGGAGAGTCGGCGCATCCGAGGGCAGGCTCAGCCGGTGCGCGCTGCGGTGCCGCCCGGACCGGCGGGTGCGGCCGGTCCGGCGGGGCAGCGCCCCTTGGTCCGGGGACGGTTCCCCGCGCTGCGGCAGGGGTTCTCCGCGCCGGGGCAGCGGGTCTCCGCGCTGTGGCAGGGGCTCCCCGCGCCGGGGCAGCGGGTCTCCG
>Ga0318568_10000165_pt1 | contig 24515 bp, 25 predicted proteins | sample GRESIP088b5f21_FD_203690 | JGI IMG/M metagenome (GOLD analysis project Ga0318568, IMG submission 203690) | Tropical soil microbial communities from Luquillo Experimental Forest, Puerto Rico - GRE.SIPMG.088b5f21 | ecosystem: Environmental > Terrestrial > Soil > Tropical forest > Bulk soil...
GGTTACCACGTGCAGCAGCGCGTCGCCGCAACACTGCGCAGGGGCAACACTTTCCTGCTCGGCGACGCCGCCCACACCCACAGCCCCGCGGGCGGGCAAGGGATGAACACCGGCATCCAGGACGCCGCGAACCTGGGCTGGAAACTGCACCACGTGCTGACCGGGCGCGCCCCCGCCGAGGTGCTCGACAGCTATGACGCCGAACGGCGCCCCGCAGCCGCCGGACTGATCGCGTTCACCTCGCAACTCATGCAGATCGCCACCATCACCGAGCCGGGTTCCGCCGAGTTGCGCAACAACATGCTGCGTGCCGTCGCCGACGTGCCCGGTGTCACCGACTTCCTGGCCACCAAGCTTTCCCAGCTCGACATCGGCTATGGCGATGGCAGTAGTGATAGCGGCAACCGCGTCGATCCGAGGATCAGCCAGCCCCGCGGACTGGCGTGGACTCTCGTGACGCCGCCGGGCACCGATGTCACACCGATCGACGGTGAACTGACGGCAACCGCGACTTCCGAGGTGGACCACCCGGTAGCCGTGCGACCCGACGGCATCGCCGCCGACCCGGCTTTATTCACAACCCTTTTCGGTATCGACCTATAGGAAGCGAGCACCACCGATGAACACATCGCGCACGCCCGCGCTGTCCGGGCTGCACCATCTGAAGCTGCCGGTGTCCGACCTCGACGCAAGCCTCGATTGGTTCCAGCGGGTTTTTGCCGCCCAACATTTACCGCAGTTCGACCATTTTGACGACAACGGCGCCCGCTACGCCGTGATCATCGCCATCCCCGGCCTTTCCACACCGCTGGAGCTGCGCTGGGCACCCGGCGCGGCCATTGCGATGCGCGGATGCGACCCGATCAATCTTGTGGTGGAATCCACCGAGGAGCTCCATGCCTGGGCGCGGCACCTCGATTCCCTGGACGTCGAACATTCCTCGGTGATCCAGGGCGGAGCGGGCCGTCTACTGGTGCTCGCCGACCCCGACGGCATCTACATCCGCATCGCCGACGTTCCAGCCGGCGGCGTCGAAAACATCATCATGCCGCAGGGCAACCCCGAGCCCGACAATCCATGGCTGAATCCGCCACCGATGCAGCACCCGCAGAACGGATAACACGTTCAGTAGACCGCGATTTCGATGAGATTCCCGTCGATGTCGCGGCAGTAGTGCGAGGTCATCGGTCCCAGCGCGCCGAGCTTGGTGACCGGCCCCGAGATGATCGCCACCCCGCATCCGGTGAGGTGGGCGCGGACGTCGTCGGCGCTGCGGCGGGTGACGAAGCACAGGTCTTCCGAACCGGCCGCCTCGACGGCGCCGGTGACCCAGTCGGGATCGTCGGCCAGCGCGCCGACGGGTCGCAGGTTGATTTTCTGATCCCCGAAGCGCAGGGCAATTCGGTTGGACGGCCCGAACACCTCCCGCCGCATGCCGAGGACCCGCTCGTACCACGACGCGGTGTCCTCAACATCCCTGCAATTCAAGACAATATGGTCGAACCCTTCCACCGTGAATCCCACCTTCAACCCTCCCGATTGGTGTACAGCTGCGTTGTACCGACCGTTCGCTAAGGCGTCGGCGCCGCACCAATACTTTCACGCGTTCGCCTCGCGGTGCATGGGATCAATCCAACGGACGGTCTCGGGTTGTTCGGCCGCGGCGACGTCGAGGTTGACGACGACGGCTTCGTTGTCGCTTCGGACCAGCACGCAGTGCAAAGGCTCTACGGGACTCGCGTTGATCTCCTGGTGGGGAATGTACGGCGGCACATAGATGAAGTCGCCGGGGCCCGCCTCGGCGGTGAATTCGAGTCGCTCTCCCCAGCGCATCCGGGCGCGGCCGCTGACGACGTAGATGACGCTTTCGAGGTGGCCGTGATGGTGGGCGCCCGTCTTGGCGTTCGGCTGAATCGAAACGCTGCCGGCCCAGATCTTTTGTGCGCCAACCCGTGTGAAGTTGATTGCGGCCGCACGGCTCATTCCTAGCGTCTGTGGGGTGTTGGCATCGAGGGTGTCGCCGGGAATGACGGCGACGCCGCGATCCCGCCAATTAGTGTCTGTCATGGCAGACCGCACTCTCCTCCGATGTTGCAAGCCTTCGGCACTGGCGGCCAAACGTCGGTCACCTTTGTATGCTAGGAACCCTTCAGCGCGCGGGAATGAGGTGAATGCCCCATTTTCGGGCGCCTGACCCTTGGTGCGCGGGACCTGGGTGGCGTCAGCGGTCGCCTATCAGCCCGTGCCGGGCGGCGAAGAGGCTTGCCATCGCGCGATTGGACACTCCGATCTTCGAGTAGATGTGTTCGACATGGTTTCGGGCGGTCTTGTGCGAAATCACCAGGCGTTCCGCGATCTCAGAGGGTTTAAGACCGACGGCCAACAGCCGCAGCACTTCGACCTCACGTGCGGTCAGCCCGGCGGGCAATTGGGGGTGGCGTGCCACGCGTTGACCCGTTACGCACAGGACCGCGTTCACCGCTTCGCCGTCGAGCCGGCCGCCCCGCGCCTCACCGCGAAGCTGGATCGCCGCCTCCGCGGCGGGGTATGCGGGCCGATGTGGTCTCGGCTCTACCCGCGTTCGGTATGCGTCGGCCGCAGCCAGGATTCGGCTTGGAAGCGTTATCGCGTTCGCGCTTATGCCCCTAGGGTAGCCGGAACCGTCGAGCCGTTCGTGGTGTTCGACTGCAAGCGCACCCAGCGGGGCAAGGGTTTTCGACGATGCGAGGATGCGTTCGCTAAGATACGGATGCAGACGGACTCGTTCGAATTCGGCTGGCGCCAGCTGACCGGGCTTGTCCCAGATGGCGTTTGAGACACCGAGTCGCCCCAGATCGTGCACGAGGCCGGCGCGACGAACGAGGACGATGTCGGTGGGCGGCAACCCATAGCTGCGGGCGGCCTCGGCCGCGAGTTCCGCGACGCCGCGTGAATGGCCAATGGTGTATGGCGATTTGACGTCGACGAAGTCAGCGATTGCCTCAAGAGCGCGGTCGAACTCGGACTCGGACAGCCATGCTGCCAACCCCGGCTCGTCGGTGATTACGGCGTCCCAGGTCGTGACGGCATCCAACTTGGCGAAGATCTCGGCAGCCGCCGAGCAGAAAACCTCCACGATGGCTGGATCGAACTGGGTGCCGCTCCGCTCGCGGGCCACCGCGACCGCCGAGGGGGTGCCGCCCGCGCGCTGATAGACCTCCACAACGTCGGCGAGGTTGACAATGCGCGCCGTGGGCAGGATGTCATCACCTTTGGCGCCTTCGGGCACACCCTTGCCGTCCCACCGCTCGAAGGTCTGCAAAATGCTTCGCCGGACCCGGTTCCCCAACCCGAGTCGGCCCGCGAGGTCGTCGGCCGCATAACAGTGACGCTCCAACGCGGCCCGTCGCCGCGGCCGCCCCGATCGCATCATTTCGACGCTCAACTTCGCCCGCCCGACCATCGGTAAGCCGGCACCAAAATGTTCCAGCATGAAACGGGCGGTGGCCGCCGGGCCGGCGAAATCCGTTGTGCGGAAATCGGCTTTCAGCGCTAGGTCGTCGCCGAACCACTTGGCTTGTTCGTAGGCGTCCACATGACAACCAACCCACGCCAGCAACGCTGTGTAGTAGACGACACTGCGGTCGGCCGAATCTAGCCCTGCCCGGTCGGCCAACCGCATCGAGATCAGGCACTGCCGCAGCACATGCTCCATGGGCAGTCCCATGCCCAGATCGGTGCCAAGCGACAACGCGGCCAACACTTCTGCCAGCCGGACGTGCTTGACGTCGGACGTCGCACCCACACCGCGAATTTACGCCGGACCCGGGATGGGGACAGCGAAAACTTAAGGCAAACGCCCCATGCACCGCTGGTCACTTTCGAGGGACCATCTGTCCATGACCACCGATGCAGGCCGCGAAGCGGCCACTTCCGAGCAATGGCGAACCTTGCTCACGGAGGGTCACGCGGCTCTGGTCAGGGCGCGGCGAGTATTTCGCCACCTGCCTGCCGAGCCGCGCTGCAAGATGTGCAGTAACCCCTTCGGCGGGGTGGCCGGCCGTGTCCTGGGTGCGGCCGGGTTCAGCCCGTCGCGCAAGAACCCCAACCTGTGCACGCGATGTTGCGATGCGCTGCCGGCCGGCGGAGCCGAAGTGGACGTCGCGGTTCTGTTCGCCGACGTGCGCGGTTCCACCGCGCTCGCCGAGCGGGCCGGCGCCAAGGATTTCGCCGCACTGCTGAACCGGTTCTACTTCACGGCGACGCGCGCTTTGCTGCGCTACGACGCGGTGATCGACAAGCTCATCGGCGACGAGGTGATGGCGTTCTTCGTGCCCGGTATCAGCGGCGGCGAATACCGCCGGCGAGCTGTCGAAGCGGGCCTGGCGCTGTTGCGCGCCGTCGGCTACGGATCCTCGGAAGGCCCATGGATCGAGCTGGGTGCCGCGGTAAACGCAGGGATCGCCTACGTCGGCAACATCGGCACGGCGGTGGTGGATTTCACGGCGCTGGGCGACACCGTCAACGTAGCGGCACGAATGCAGCAGCATGCGGCCGCAGGCGAGTTGCTGGTCGCCGAAGGAGTCGCCACCGACCTGGCAGCGGGTGCCCCGGGGCGCACGCTGGTGTTGCGGGGCCGCGAACACCCAATAGACGCAGTCGTTTTGACGACCCCCAGCCGGGGGGCATCAGGCGATCCATCTGAAGACGCACCATAGGAGGTAGCCATGCCGCTAACTATTGGCGATACCGCACCGGACTTCTGCGCGCAGAGTACCGATGGGCCGATCGATTTCCACGAGTGGATGGGCGACAGCTGGGCGGTGCTATTTTCGCACCCGCGCGATTTCACCCCGGTCTGCACCACAGAGCTCGGATACCTGGCGAAGATCAAGCCGGAGTTCGACCGTCGCGACGTCAAAATCGTCGGCTTATCGGTTGACCCGTTGGACAACCATGCCCGGTGGGCGCAGGACATCGAAGACACCCAGGGCGCCGCGCTCAACTACCCGCTAATCTCCGATACCGACTTCACCGTGTCGAAGGCCTACGGGATGCTACCCGCGGACACCGAGGGGGACCCACGCGGCCGCACCCCGGCCGACAACGCCAAAGTGCGAAATGTATTCGTGATCGGACCCGACAAGAAGATCAAGCTTGTGCTGGTCTACCCCATGACCACGGGCCGCAACTTCGACGAAGTGCTCCGCGCTATCGACTCGCTGCAATTGACCGCAACTCACCGCGTTGCTACCCCGGCGCAATGGCGGCAGGGCGATGACGTCATCATCGCTGTCTCGGTCACCGACGATGAGGCCCGCCTTATATATCCCGATGGCTGGCGAGCACCTCGACCCTATCTGCGCCTCGTCCCAAACCCGTAAAGGTTGCCTTGCTCGACCGGACCGGACCGAAACCGTAATAGCGGGAAGGAATCCGACAATGTCTCGCGTGTTGATCTTGGGCGCCGGTTTCGGCGGCCTCGAACTGGCCACCAGGTTGTCCGAATTGCTGTTGGGCGAGGCGCAGGTGACGCTGATCGATGGTAGCGACTCGTTCTTCTTTGGCTTTTCGAAATTGGATGTACTGCTCGGGAGGTGCGCAGCCGAGCGGGTGCGGCTACCCTACACGGGGTTGGCGTTACCCGGGATCGAGTTCCGCCACGAGCTGATCACCGCTATCGACCCGCAACACCGCTGCGTCCGCACCCAAAAGGGTTCATACGATGCCGATTTCCTCGTCATCGCGCTCGGCGCCGAGTGCCACCCGACGGCAACCGCTGATTTCAGCGAGGGTGGTTACGAGTACTACACCCTCGCCGGCGCGGAACGCCTCCGCGACGCGCTGCCGTCGTTCGACGGCGGCAATATCGTCATTAGTGTGCTCGGCGAACCGTACAAGTGTCCGCCTGCGCCGTTCGAAGAGCCTTCCTGCTTGAGGATTACTTCGCGCGCCGCGGCTTACGGGATCGGGTGACAATCACGGTGACCGGCTACATGGGCGCCCCGGTGCCGGTCGCCAAGGAGGTGTCCGAGCCGATTCTGACGCACCTGAACGCCCGCGGGATCACCTTCGTCCCAAAGCGCACGGTGTGCCGCCTGAACACCGCGAGCAAGGTCGCCGAGTTCGCCGAGGGCGACGCCATCCCGTATGACCTGTTCATCGGCATCCCAGTGCATCGGGTGCCGGCGGTCGTGGCGGCTTCCGGGCTGGCACCAGACGGCTGGGTTCCCGTGGAAAAGACCAACCTGGCAACGCAATTCGACGGTGTCTACGCCATCGGTGACGTAGCCGCGGCTTACACCGCGAAGGCCGGCGTGTTCGCCGAGCGCGCCGCCGCGGTCGTCGCCGACGACATTACCGCCCGGCTACACCAGACACCCCCGCCGCCACCCTACGACGGGGCGGGCGAATGCTTCATCGAATTCGGCCGCGGCGAGGTGGCCAAAGTGTGCGCCAACTTCCTCAGCGGCCCCAAGCCCACCGGCACCCTCGTCGGCCCGTCCCGCGCACTCGCGGCAGAAAAGGGCGAATTCGCAAGAAGCCGGCGGCGACGCTGGTTTGGTGGGCTGTGCTGATGCGTCTCCTCCGTTTCTTCGGAACGCCTTCGATGCGTATCTCCGCCGGGCGCCTCCCGCACTAGTGCGTGCAGCAACGGGTCGCCGGCAGTTGGACTACGAACAACACCTGTCGTGGGCGCACTGAGTCGATTTCCGAGGAGCTGTGAGCTCGGCTCGACCGCTCGCTCAGCGAATTCTCAACAACTTCTTCGGCAGCGGCTAGCTCGGCTCCAAGGATTCGCAAAGCCGCCGGCCTCAGCATTGATCTCATGGCCAGTGAGCCGCGCTGCGCGGACCTCATCGAACGCTATCTGTGCACTCGCGGCAGCCGGTATTTCCGCGGCGCGCACGATGGTGAATACTTCTACGTCGCCAAGACCAGTCCTCGTCGGCTGCACGTGCACCTGGAGATCTCCCCCACGGACGGCGACGTCCTGATGATTCGCGTCGCTCCCGCGTGCTTCTTCCCCGCGGCCGACCGCCCGTGGCTGGCGCACTTCGCCGACGCATGGAACCAGCAGAACCGGGAAGTCACAGCGATCGTGCACGGCTCGTCCGATCCACAGCGGATCGGCGTCGTGGCGCGCAGGTCACAGTGGATCCGGGAAGGCGTCTCCTTCGGGGATTTCGCATCCTTCGTCGACCACACCATCGCGGACGCGATCGACCTATTCGGGCAGTTGACCCCGGCCGTCGAGTTGCCGCCGGCGGCACCGCCGTTACTGCGCGACGCGGGTTGAACTTCCGGCGTTGTGCCCGGCTCCGACTAGGTCGCGGTAACGGCGGTGTCGGGCTGAGGGTCACCCAGCTTGGTCCGGATGGCGCCCCACGGGTCGGCGTAGCAACCCGGCGAATTCCGGTAAGCGGCACGGCGTTTGAGAAACTGCCGGGCGACCGGAGCGATCAACCGCATCGGGTAGCGCCGCCACCCTGCGGTGGCGCGCATCTCGGCCAGCATGTCCGGCCACGGATGGCGCTGGAATCGCAGGGCCTGTTGAGCGCGGGTGGTATCCATCCAGTCGGTCACGAACCAGCCGTCGTCGCTGTCGGGGTCGCCCGGCCGGCCTCCCGGCAGGACGTTGACCAGGCCTCGGGCGGCGGCCAGCGCCTGACCGACGTCTCCCTGCCGCAGCAGGTGCGACTCGTCGCCGGCGATCAGCAGGACTTCATCGCCGACATCGGCGGTCGTCGCCGCCGCAAACGCACCCGCGGCATCGCGAACGTCGATGGTGTGGATGCGACCGTCGGTCGGCAGCGCGCTTTCGAAGAAGAGCGCATCGACGCTGAACGGCATGGCCCCCGGGTCGACACTCATCACCCCGGCCAGGCGCAGGATCACCCACTCAAGACCCGAGGATCGGACGTGTTCTTCGGCCTCGGCCTTGTGCGCGCCGTAGAGATCCGACGGCCACATCGAGGTGTCCGCTTGCAACAGATCGTGGTGGCGGTGCGGGTTGCGGGCGCCATGCACGGCATTGCTGGAAGCCTGGATGAAGCGCACCGGCTGCGGGCTTGCCTGCGCGGCGCGCAGAAGCGCCACGGTCGCGTCGACATTGACGCGGCGTGCCAGGTCGGGTTGGCGATAGATCACCGGCGGGATGATCGCGGCCAGGTGGATGATCACCGTCGGTGACGTCTCGGCGACGAGGCGGTCGACCTGGTTCGTGTCGGTCAGGTCCGCCCAATACGCCTCGGCACCCGCGGGCAGCGACCTGGCCGCCCTGCGCTGGTCAGCGGTGCCCAGGTCGGTGGCGACCACGCGGTGGCCGTCGGCAACCAGCTGGCGCACGGTCTGCGAGCCGACCAGCCCAAAACCCCCTGTAACAAGAACCTTTTCGGACATACTCCCTCGATCGTGGCCGGTCCGTAGCTAACGGATATGATATTCTCCTAAAAAGAGAGTAGCATATGTCGCACACGCGCTGAGGTTTGAGGCCGGCGTCACACCGGCAATCAATAACAGTGGCAAAAACGACGACCGGCAAAACTTGAGGGCGAACCATGAAGGGCAGTAGCGGCACGGTGGCGGACAATCACGAGACCGCCAAGTGGGATCCGACGTTCACCAAACAGATCATCAAAAACATCGCGCCAGTGATCAGGCGATGGCATCGCGCCGAGGTGCGAAACCTGGACAACATTCCGCCCGCCGGTGGCGCTCTGATCGTGTCCAACCACTCCGGTGGCATGTTGACGCCGGACGTATTCATCTTCTCGCCGGCCTTCTACGACCACTTCGGTTACGACCGCCCCGTCTACACCCTCGGCCACTACGGCCTATTCATCGGCCCGATGGACGACTGGCTGCGCCGTCTCGGCGTCATCGAAGCGAGCCGTGAAAATGCCGCCACCGCATTGCATTCCGGCGCCGTGGTACTGGTATTCCCCGGGGGCGACTATGACTCGTACCGGCCCACGCTGAGCGCGAACACCATCGACTTCAACGGCCGCACCGGCTACGTCCGGACGGCGATCGAAACCGCGGTGCCGATCATTCCCACCGTGTCGATCGGCGCCCAGGAGACCCAGCTGTTCCTGACCCGGGGCAATTGGATGGCCCGCAAGTTGGGGCTCACCAAGGCCCGGATGGACATTCTGCCGGTCAGCTTCGGATTCCCGTTCGGGCTGAGCATGATCTTCCCGCCCAACCTGCCGCTGCCGGCCAAGATCGTCACGGAGGTACTCGAGCCGATCGACGTCACCGCCCGATTCGGCGAAGACCCCGACGTCGACGAGGTCGACGCCCACGTCCGCGCGGTGATGGAGGCCGCGCTCAAGCGGCTGGCCGGTCAGCGCCGATTGCCCGTCCTGGGCTGACGACTTCATTGACGGGCGTCGGCACGGCGAGGTGGCGTGTGAAAAGACTCAACGGCATGGACGCGATGCTGCTCTACAGCGAGACACCGAACCTGCACACGCACACGTTGAAGGTGGCGGTCATCGACCCGTCCGACTTCGACGGCGAGTTCGGCTTCGACACGTTCCGCCACCACGTGCGTCGCCGGTTGCATCTGCTGGAACCGTTGCGCTACAAGCTCGTTGACATCCCCTGGCAACTGCATCACCCGATGTGGCAAGAGAACTGCGAAGTCGACCTGGACTATCACCTGCGGCGGGTGCGGGTGCCCGCACCGGGCGGCCGCCGAGAGCTCGACCGGGTCATCGGTGAGGTGGCCTCCACGCCCCTGGATCGCAGCCGCCCGCTGTGGGAGTTTCATTTCGCCGAGGGGCTGTCCGGGGGTCGTTTCGCGTTGATCGGCAAGGTGCACCATGCGCTGGCCGACGGCGTCGCGTCGGTCAACCTGCTGGCACGCGCGATGGATCTCACGGACGCGACCACCGACGAACGCGAAGCCGAAGCCGGCGTCACACCGTCCAGTGGTGATCTGCTGTGCGCCGCCGCTCTCGACCACGCCCGGCAGGTCGCCGGGCTGCCGGCGCTGATCCGCGACGCAGCGGTGGGGTTGACGCGGGTGCGCCGCCGGACCAGGGAGCGCGGGGCTCACCCGGATCTGGCCGACGCCTTCGACGCGCCACCGACCTTTCTCAACCACGTCGTGTCACCCCGGCGGCGCTTCGCCAGCGCGACGCTGCCGCTGGCCGACGTCAAGGCAACCGCCACGGCGTTGGGCATCACAATGAACGACCTGATCCTGGCGACGGCGGCGGGCGCACTGCGGAAGCTGTTGTTGGCCTATGACGGCGCGGCCGATCGGCCGATCATCGCATCGGTGCCGACCGCCACGGACAAGTCCGACCGCATCACCGGCAACGAGATCAGCGGACTGTCCATTTCGCTGCCCGTTCACATCGCCGACCCGACCGAGCGGGCGCGGCTGGTCGCGCTGGCGACGCGAATCGCCAAGGAAGACCACGAAATCCTCGGCCCGCGACTCTACGGGCGGATGATGGCCTATCTGCCGACCGCGATCGCCCCGGCCGCTTTCCGGTGGCTGGGCCGGCGCGAGGCGCCCAACAAGATGATGAACGTGGCGGTGTCCAGCGTCGCGGGGCCGCGCGAGCGCGGCCACTTCGGGGGCGCGACGGTCAGCGAGATCTATTCGACCGGGGTGCTTTCGCCGGGCGCCCCGGTCAACATCACGGTGTGGAGCTACGCCGGCCAGCTCGGCATTGCGGTACTCACCGACGACCAGACGTTCAACGATCCACACGAAGCGACGGACGAGCTGATCGCGGCCTTCACCGAATTACGCAGTGCGGCGGGGATTTCCGTCTACGCGGCGAGCACGGTGTCGAGCGCCGAATAGAACAGGCCGAGCCCGTCGTCGGAGGGACCCGTCAGCGCTTCGATGGCGTGCTCGGGATGCGGCATCAGCCCGACCACACGACCGTTGGCGGAGCCGATGCCCGCGATGTCGTGCAGCGAGCCGTTGGGGTTGTCGTGGTAACGGAACACCACACGGCCCTCGCCCTCCAGCTCGTCGATGACGTTCGCGGGGGCCACGTAGCGGCCCTCGCCGGACTTCAGCGGCACCAGCAGGTCCGCGTCGGGCTCGAAGCGCGACGTCCAGGCCGTCGAGGTCGATGCCACCCGCAGCCATACATCGCGGCAGACGAAGTGCAGACCCGCGTTGCGGGTCAGCGCCCCGGGCAGCAGCCCGGCCTCGCAGAGGACCTGAAAACCGTTGCAAATTCCCAATACCGGCATGCCGCGTCCCGCCGCGCCGACCACTTCGGCCATCACCGGGGCGAATCTGGCAATGGCGCCGGCCCGCAGGTAATCACCGTAGGAAAACCCACCGGGCACCACCACCGCGTCGACCCCCTTCAGGTCGGCGTCAGCATGCCACAAACCCACCGCCTCGGCGCCAACACGCCGGGCCGCGCGGGCGGCGTCCACGTCGTCGAGCGTCCCGGGGAAGGTGATGACGCCGATCCGCGCCGTCACCGCGCCTCCCGGCTTATCGTCCAGTCTTCGATCACGGTGTTCGCGAGCAGCGATTCCGCTATCTCGGCGAGCGTCGAATCATCAACCGTATCGTCGACTTCCAGCTCAAACCTCTTGCCCTGCCGGACATCCGAGATCCCGGGATGACCGAGCCGGCCCAGTGCGCCGACGATCGCCTGACCCTGCGGGTCGAGAATCTCCGCTTTGGGCATTACATGAACGACCACCCGGGCCACCGGCGCTCCTCCTCAGGTCTATTTCGGCGCCAACTCTACCGGCGACGGATGCGGCACGGGGCTTACGGGCACGAGGCGATGTAGGCGTCGCACAGTGGCGCGGTCATGGAGTTCAGCACCGGGTCGTCCGCCATCGCCGGCCACGGCACCTGTGGCGGGCCGGACGACCAGAGGGTGAGCTCGCTGACCGTGCTGCTGGCCACGTGCGCCACCAGATAGGTGTGCATGACGACCGGCCCGCTGATCACCGCGGCCATCCGGTTCGGTTCGTCGCTGGTGATCGACGGCGACTGTGCCGGTGCCCCCCGCTGGCAGCCGCGCAGCGCGGCGACGGCGTTGCTGAACACCGAAGCCGCGGTCGGGCCGCCGCGGGCCGTATCGCCGCGCCAGTGCAGGATCTGGGCCCGCAACTGCCACTGACCGTCCGGGTGGGTCACCGTCACGCGAGCCGCTACCGCCGAGTAGCGGGCGTCCTGCGGTACCGCCGGCGCAGCGCATACATCCTCGAAGCGGAAACGCGGCGCGACGGCGGTACCCGTCACCTGCTCCGCCGAACCGGCCAGCGCGGGCCAGTTGTATGCCGAGTCCAACGGCACAGCGTGCTGGCCGATCCACGCGGTGTTCGGGATCTGGTCACACACGGACGGGCAGGTCTCCGGGTCTGCGTGGGCGGGTACGACGACGACGAGACCCACCGCGAAGCCGCCGACAAATAACATCGTCGCCACGATCACCCGCATCGGCAGCACCCCCGTCCGGGCACAATCGTAGACATGCAACTGACGCATTTCGGCCATTCCTGTCTGCTCGCCGAGTTCGACAACACGCGTGTGCTCTTTGACCCCGGTACCTTCGCGCACGGCTTCGAGGGAATCACCGGCCTGACGGCCATCCTGATCACCCACCAGCACCCCGACCACGTCGACGTCGAACGGCTGCCGTCGCTGCTCGAGGGCAACCCGGAGGCCGCGCTCTACGCCGACCCGCAAACCACCGCTCAGCTGGACGCGCCGTGCCGGGCGGTGCACGTCGGCGACGAACTGCGAATTGGGGAGCTGACCGTCCGGGCCGTCGGCGGTCGGCACGCCGTGATCCACCCGGAAATCCCTGTGATAGAGAATATTTCGTATCTGGTGGGCGACGGGGACCACGCCGCCAGGCTAATGCATCCCGGCGATGCGCTGTTCGAGCCCGACGAGCCGGTCGACGTTTTGGCCGCCCCGGCGGCGGCCCCGTGGATGAAGATTGCCGAGGCCGTCGATTACCTGCGCGCGGTGGCACCGGCGCGCGCGGTACCCATCCACCAGGGAATCATCGCCCCCGACGCGCGGGGCATCTACTACGGTCGGCTCACCGAGTTGACCAGCACCGACTTCCAGGTATTGCCCGAGGAGACCGCGGTCACCTTCTAGCGCGGGCACCTTCTAGCGCGAGCAGACGCAGAATCGCACGATTTCGGCTCGAAACATGCGATTCTGTGTCTGCTGGGCCCTAAGAAATGTCGTCGGCGGCACCGCGGCCCGCGGCGCGCCCGGAGAATATGCAGCCGCCCAGGAAAGTGCCCTCCAATGCCCGGTATCCATGCACGCCGCCGCCGCCGAATCCAGCCACCTCGCCGGCCGCGTACAGCCCGGTGAGCGGGGTGCCGTCGGCCTTCAGTACCCGCGAATCCAAGTCGGTCTCGATGCCGCCCAACGTTTTTCGGGTCAGGATATGCAGCTTGACCGCGATCATCGGCCCGGCCTTCGGGTCGGTCAGCCGGTGCGGCGCCGCCACGCGGCCAAGCCGGTCGCCCAAATAGCCTCGGGCGGCGCGAATTGCGGTGATCTGACCATCCTTGCTGAACTTGTTGACCACCTCCCGATCGCGGGCGGTGACCGCGCCCTCGACCGTTGCGTAGTCCAGCGGGTCCACATCGGGCAGCTTGTTCATCGCGGTCACCAACTCGCGCAACGAGTTCGCGCTGACGAAGTCCACACCCCGGTCGACGAATGCGCGCACCGGTGCGGGCGGACCGGAACGGGCCCGGGAGCGCAGCAACTCGCGCACACTCTGCCCGGTCAGATCGGGATTCTGCTCCTGCCCCGAGAGCGCAAATTCCTTTTCAATGATTTTGGCGTTCAACACAAACCACGTGTAGTCGTACCCGGACTTGGTGATGTACTCCAACGTGCCGAGAGTGTCGAATCCGGGATACAGCGGGCCGGGCAACCGCTTGCCGGCGGCATCGAGCCACAACGATGACGGCCCGGCAATGATCCGGATGCCGTGCAGCGGCCAGATCGGGTCGTAATTCGTGATGCCCTCGGTGTAATGCCACATCCGGTCGGGATTGATCACCCGGGCGCCGGCCTTTTGGGAAATGGCGATCATCCTGCCGTCGACGTGCGCGGGCACGCCGCTGAGCAGTTGCTCGGGGACACGGCCCATCCGCTTAGGCCAGTTCTTACGCACCAGATCGTGGTTACCGCCAATGCCACCGCTGGTGACGATCACCGCCGGAGCGCGAAACTCAAATTGCGCTATTGCTTTTCGTGACGAAGTCACGCCTCGCGGCACGGCGGAGGGCTCCAGCACGGTGCCCCGCACGCCGGTCACCGCGTCGCCCTCGACAATCAACTCGTCGACCTGGTGGCGGTGCGCGAACCGCACCGCCGAGCGATCCCGCAGCTGACGCGCGAAGATCTCGACCAGGGCCGGCCCGGTACCCCATGTGATGTGAAAACGAGGCACCGAATTGCCGTGTCCCTGTGCGTCATAGCCGCCACGCTCGGCCCAGGCCACCAGCGGGAAAATCTTGAGGCCCCGGGCGCGCAGCCAGCTGTGTTTCTCCCCGGACGCGAAATCGACATAGGCATGCGCCCATTGGCGTGGCCAGTAGTCCTCGGGTCGGTCGAAGGCCGCCGTACCGAGCCAATCCTGCAGGGCGAGTTCGTGGCTGTCGCGAATACCCAGGCGGCGCTGCTCCGGGCTGTCGACGAAGAACAGGCCGCCGAACGACCAGAAGGCCTGCCCGCCCAGATTGGCGCTGTTCTCCTGGTCGAGAATCAGCACCCGCAGGCCGCGCTCCACCAATTCGCACGCGGCCACCAGGCCCGACAGCCCCGCTCCGACAACAATCGCGTCAGCGGCGAATCCCGCGGCCGAAGAATCGCTCATGTGGGAACAGTAATGCCCAGGCCGGCGGGTTAATCAGACGCTGGGATCACGCGGCGTCGAGAATCGCCTTGTCGGGCATCCACCGGTACACCGTCGGCGTGCAACCGTGCATCGAAGCCAGGTCGACGGCGTCCACCATCGCCTGCAGCGGGCCGGGCTTGCGCAGTTGACGGGCGGCGACCGCGACCCGGACTATGCCGCCGCGGCGGGCGATCCGCTCGGCGGACAGCACCACCATGCGGCACCACCACGGCTCGGTCAGGAAGCCTTCTCCGATGCCCAGTACCCGGGTGCGGACGGTGGTGTGCCGGACCAGGTCGGTGATCCCGTGCAGATCGGCGAGCAGTCGAAAGCCGTTCTGGGGCAACGCCTTGACGACGCCCGGTGAGACGACCCAGCCCGGTGCTGCGAACAGCCGGGTGCGTAGCCCGAGGTGCTCGAGCACCCGGTCCGCGCCCATGAGTCGCAGGTTGGCCTCGTGTGCGCGCAGGATCGCAAATTCGCCGCGACGTTTCTTGGTGGCCGGGTCGTCGTAACCGTGCAGCACGATGGCGTCGCCGCCGGCCCGCCGCGCGGTCAGCCACTCGACGGTGTGCGGGTCGCGGTCGAGCCGGTAGTCACCGGACAGGCGCGGAGCCACCAGCAACGACACCGGCACGTTGCGGGCGTCCATTTGCGCGCAGAAAGCCTCGACGTCGGCCAGGGTCCGCTCACCTATCCCCGAGACCGAGACGATCAATTTTCCAGACACACCCGCAGTTTGCCGATCCCAGGTGTCGGGATGGTGAAGGACACGCAGACAGCAGGCGTATATCGGCACCGGCCGGAACGCCGGCAAGCCATCCCCGGCGGCGGAAATTCCGGGGCCGCGCACGCGTGTTTCGCCGCGCTCCGTGCCGCCCGGTCGGAGCGCGGCCGCCGGTTCGGCGCCGGCCGGATCCGGGGCCGGCCAGCAAACGCCCAACGTCCTCCAGGGGTGATCGGTTCGATATGCTAAGCAACGCTATGGAAAAGGCCCGTTCAGCAGCGACCGACACCCCGCCGCCCACCGCCCCCACTCAGCAGCCGGGCGCGCATGTCTACCCCGACAAGCTGGACGCCGCGCTGCTGCGCATCTCCGGCGTGTGCATCCTGGCCACGGTGATGGCGATCCTGGACGTCACCGTCGTCAGCGTCGGACAACGCACCTTCATCGACCTGTTCGGGTCCACCCAGGCGGTCGTCGGCTGGACGATGACCGGCTACACGCTCGCATTGGCGACGGTGATACCGATCACGGGTTGGGCGGCCGACCGGTTCGGCACCAAACGGCTGTTCATGGGGTCGGTGGTGGCGTTCGCGCTGGGCTCGCTGCTGTGCGCGCTGGCGTCAAATATTCTGCAGCTCATCATATTTCGGGTCGTACAGGGCATCGGTGGCGGCATGCTGTTGCCCCTGGCATTCATGATCTTGGCCCGCGAAGCGGGTCCCGGGCGGCTCGGCCGGCTGATGTCGATCCTGAGCATCCCCATGCTGCTCGCCCCGATCGGTGGGCCAATCCTGGGTGGTTGGCTGATCGGCACCGCCAGCTGGAGATGGATCTTCCTGATCAACCTTCCGATCGCGCTGGGCGCGGTCGTGCTCGCGGCAATCGTTTTTCCGAGGGATCACCCCGCGCGTTCGGAAACGTTCGACGTCGTCGGCGCGCTGCTGCTGTCTCCCGGCCTGGCGATGTTCCTCTACGGGGTGTCGTCCATCCCGGGCCGCGGGACCGTGGCCGATCGCCACGTGTTGATCCCGGCGGCCGTCGGCCTGGCGTTGATCGCCGCGTTCATTGTGCACGCGTGGCACCATAAGGATCACCCGCTGATAGATCTGCGGCTCTTCGGCAACCGCGTGCTGACGTGGGCCAATGTGACGATGCTGGTGTTCGCCGTCGCCTTTTTCGGTGCCATCCTGCTGCTCCCGAGCTACTTCCAGCAGGTGCTGCATCAGACGCCGATGCAGGCCGGCATGCACATGATCCCCCAGGGACTCGGCGCCATGCTGACCATGCAGCTGGCCGGACCGCTGGTCGACAGGCAGGGACCGGGCAAGATCGTGCTCGTCGGCATCGCGCTGATGACCGCCGGCCTGGGTACCTTCGCCTTCGGTGTGGGCGGGCAGGCCGCGTACCTCCCCACACTCTTGGTCGGGGTGGCGATCATGGGCCTGGGCATGGGTTGCACGATGATGCCCCTGTCCGTGGCGTCGGTCCAGGCGCTGGCCCCACACGAGATCGCCCGGGGCACAACGCTGATCAGCGTCGGGCAGCAGGTGGGCGGCTCGGTGGGAACCGCGCTGATGTCGATGATCCTGACCAATCAGTTCAACCGCAGCGAAAACATCTCCGCGGCAAACAAGCTCGCATCGCTGAAACAGCAGGCCGCCACCAGTGGGGTGCCGGTAGACCCGGCCGCGATGCCCGCGCGGACGCTTGCCCCCGACTTCTGGGGGCATGTGCTGCACGACCTTTCGCATGCCTACACGGTGGTATTCGTGATCGCGGTCGCGCTGGTGGTGTGCACCATCGTTCCGGCGGCGTTTCTGCCGAAGAAGCCGGCCAGCGATACCGCCCGGACCGACGACTAGCTTCGGCTCAGGGTTCGAACAGCATGCTCGCGATCCGCATCACCGTGTCCGTCGGATCGCGCTGCCTGACTTGAGCGTTGACGGCGTCGTTGAGCCACAGCGTCGAAAACCCATGTACCAGTGACCATGCCGCCAGCTGAGCGCCCGCGGGGTCGGCCTGGGCGTTGGGATCCCGCAGAGTCGCGACCCCGCGGGAAAGTTCGGCACCGGCGGCGGCCTCGGCGGCGGCCAGCTCGGCGTCCGCGGCGTCGAGCAGCGACTTGTTGAACATCACCTGGTAGTGGCCGGGGTGCGCGATGGCAAAGCGCACGTAGGCCAGCGCCGCCGCGGTGAAATCGCCGCGCGCGGCGATCAGCGCCTGGGTCAGGAGCTGAAACCCCTGGGTGGCCAGCGCGGTGAACAACCCTCGCCGATCGGTGAAGTGGTGCGCCGGCGCGGCGTGTGAAACGCCCGCGCCGCGGGCCAGCTCGCGCAGCGAGACTCCGTCGGCGCCCCGCTCGGCCACCAGCCGTGCGGCTTCGGTCAGGATCGCCGCGCGCAGGTCGCCGTGGTGGTAGGTGGGACGAGTCACAAGGCCAGCATACCGGGCATAACTTGACAGTGGCTAGATAAGGCCGCTACGGTGGCGATATCGAGAACTTGTCAGTGTCTAGATTGGGGAAGGGTCAGATGGCTCCGTTGATCACCCTACTGTTGGGCACCATCGCCGCCCGCGGCATCGGCTGGCTTGGCTGGTCTGGTGAGGGCTATGTCAACAGCTGGACCGCCGCGCTCGCCGTCGGGCTGGCGGCGATGTTCATGCTGACCGGGTTTGCGCACTTCGCGCCGGCGCTGCGCCGCGATCTCATCGCGATCGTCCCGCCCCGACTGCCCGCCCCCGGCCACCTGGTGACCATCACCGGCCTGCTGGAACTGCTGGGCGCCGCGGGGCTGTTGGTACCCACGACCCGGGTGGCGGCGGCCGTCTGCCTGCTGGTGCTGATGCTGGCCATGTTCCCGGCAAACGTCTATGCCTCCCGGATGCCGAATCCGCCCAAGTCGATGACGACGCGGCTAGCCCTGCGGACCGCCATGGAGGTCGCCTTCCTGGCCGCCGCCGTAGCGGTCGCGGTCGGCAGCGGCTAGCAGCCACGCGTACTGAAAGGCCGTTTCCTTCCAAGCCTTGTACCGACCGCTGACCCCACCATGCCCCGCGTTCATCTGAGTCTTCAACAGAATCGGGTTGCCGTCGGTGTTGGCGTGCCGCAGCGCGGCAACCCACTTCGCCGGCTCGACGTAGTAGACCCTGGTGTCGTTCAACGAGGTCATCGCGAGGATGGCCGGGTACCGTTTGGCCTCGACATTCTCATAGGGCGAATACGACTTCATGTACGAGTAAACATCGCTGTCGCTCAACGGGTTTCCCCATTCGTCCCATTCGGTGACGGTCAGCGGCAGGGAGGGGTCGAGGATGGTGGTCAGTGGGTCGACGAAGGGCACCTGCGCGAGGATTCCGGCGAAGAGATCCGGCGCCAAGTTGGCCACCGCGCCCACCAGCAGACCGCCCGCGCTGCCACCGAGCGCCACCAGCTGTTGCGGTCGGGTCAGGCCGGAGTCCACCAAATGCCTTGCCGCCGAGACGAAGTCGGTGAAGGTATTCTTCTTCTCCAAAAGCTTGCCGTGCTCGTACCACCGCCGGCCCATCTCGCCGCCGCCGCGGACATGGGCGATGACGAACACCATGCCGCGATCCAGCAACGACAACCGTGCGATGGAAAAGGCTGGGTCGGTGCAGATCTCGTAGGCACCATAGCCATATAACAGCGCCGGCGCCGGGAACTCGACGTCGGCGCGGTGCACGATCGACACCGGGATCCGAGTGCCGTCGTCGGCTAGGGCCCAGTCGCGCCGTTCAACGTAGTCTGCGGGTCGGTAGTCGCCGAGGACGGGTTGCTCGCGCAACAATGTGCGCTCACCGGTGGCAAAGTCGATATCGTAAATTTGCGCCGGGGTGACCAGAGACCCCGCTCTGATCCGCAGTTTGGGCGACTCCCACGTCGGGTTGCCACCCAAGCCGGACGACATCAGCTCGGAGTCGAACGAGATCTCTTCGGGCTCGCCGTAGCCGCCGTCGGAATCGATGGGCCACAGCTGGATCCGGGGCAACGCCGCGCGCCGGTAGCTGACCACCAGATGACCGGCGAAGGCATCCACTCCCTCGAGCCGGACGTCGTCGCGGTGACCGATCAGGGTGCGCTGCCGTGTGGGATCGCTGACCGGGGCCTCGGTGAGCGTGAAGTTCACCGCACCGTCGTTGTGCAGGATCAAGAATCGGTCCTGCCCGCCGACCACCGCGTGCTCTACCGAATATTCCACCCCTTCGCGGCGCGGCAGCACGACGGTGAACCGTGCGAGCGGATCGGCCGAATCGGCGTAGTGCATCTCTGTGGTGATGGACGACCCCGAGGCAATGAACACATACTTTTCGCTGCGGGTGAGCCCCACCCCCAGCCAAAACCGTTCGTCGGCTTCGTGATACACCAGCTCCGACGGCTCGCCGGAGCCTAGCCGATACCGCCACACCCTGTCGGGACGGTGGGCGGCATCCAGGGTCAGGTAGTACACCGTGCGGTTGTCGGCCGCCCATGTCCCTCCCGCCGCGATGTCGGCGATCTCGTCGGGGTACTGGTCGCCGGTGCGTAAGTCCTTGAACCGCAGCGTATAGCGCTCATCGCCGACGGTGTCGACGGAGTATGCCAGCAGGTTCGAATCCAGGCTGACCATCGCGGCGCCCAGTGCGAAGAATTCGTGACCTTCGGCTTCGGCATTCGAGTCGAGCAAGACCTGCTCGCCGGGTATTTCGGTGTCTTCGTCCAGGACGGGTGGAGCCCAGTCATCGGGATCGGTTACCGGGCAACGGCACTGGACGCGGTACTGCTTTCCCTCGAACGTACGGGCGTAGTACCACCAGTCACCTTGCCGGGTCGGTACCGACAGGTCGGTCTCCTTGGTCCGCGCCTTGATCTCATCGAATATCTGCTGCCGCAACGCTTCAAGGTGGGCCGTCGTCCGATCGACGTAGTCGTTCTCGGCCTCCAGGTAGGCAATGACCTCAGGATCGTCCTTATCACGCAGCCATTCGTACGGGTCGACAAAGACGTCCCCGTGGTGCTCGCGCCGGGTATCGACCCGCTTGGCTGTGGGCGGTACACTCATGCGCCCGGGCCGATCCAGTCGTCGAAACTCAAGCCGGAAATCCTCTCGTAGGCATTGATATAACGGCCGCGAGTGGCCTCGATGATGTCATCCGGAAGCGGTGGCGGGGGTTGCGGGCCGTGGCGGTCCCAGCCGGACTCGGGGCTGGTCAGCCAGTTGCGGACGAACTGCTTGTCAAAACTGGTCTGAACCACACCGGCCCGGTAATCCTCGGCCGGCCAATACCGGGACGAATCCGGGGTGAAGATTTCGTCGGCCAACAACAGGTCGCCGTTCCGGTCGGTGCCGAATTCGAACTTGGTGTCGGCGATGATGATTCCCCTCGTCAGGGCGTGATCGGCGGCCTGGAGATAGACCTGCAGCGTGCGGTCGCGCAGCTGGTTGGCGCGCACCGCACCCACCATCTCGATCACACGGGCGAACGAGATGTTCTCGTCGTGGTCGCCCAGTGCCGCCTTGGTCGCCGGGGTGAACAGCGGTGTGGCGAACCTGCTGGCTTCCACCAGGCCCGGCGGCAGGGTAATGCCGCACACCTTGCCGGTCGCCTGGTAGTCCAGCAGCCCCGAGCCGGTCAGGTAACCGCGAGCCACACATTCCACCGGAAGCATCTCCAGCCGCCGCACCACCAGCGCGCGGCCCAGCGCCTCGTCGGGAATGCGCGGGTCGTCGGGCGGGCCGGCCAGGTGGTTGGGGACCTCGACGAGGCCGAAGAAGAACACGCTCATCGCGGTCAGGATGCGGCCCTTCTCCGGGATGGTGCTGTCCAGCACGTAGTCGTACGCCGAGATCCGGTCGGTCGCCACCAGCAGCAGGTGCTCGTCGTCGACGCGGTAGATCTCGCGGACCTTGCCGCTGGCGAGATGCTGGTAGTCGGACAATGCGGGACGCATCGGGTCAGCCTATCGGGCGCCGCAGGCCGTCCCTGTGCTGGTATTTAGCGATGACGTCGCCGACATCGCGAATTCTGCCCTACTCCACCAGACCCGCCCGGCTGCTGGCACAACTTTTCAGCGATTTCGCCATTTTCGTATGGACGGGAATATGGCTGCTCGTCGGCGTGGCCGTGTACGACGCCATCTCGACGATCGCCGATGCCGGCCGGCAGGTCGAGAACGGCGCGAACGGGATCGCCGGCAACCTGGCGTCGGCGGGCCATGGCGCGCAGCACATCCCGGTGGTGGGGGATGCGGTGAGCAAGCCGCTTGCCTCGGCCAGCGAGGCCGCCCTCGACATCGCGAATGCCGGACACAGCCTCGACACCACGGCGAGCTGGCTCGCGGTGCTGCTGGCGCTGGCGGTCGTCGCGGTGCCGATCCTCATCGTGGACCTGCCGTGGCTGTTCCTGCGCCTTCGGTTCTTCCGGCGCAAATGGGTCGTCACCGGCCTGGCGGCGACCCCGGCCGGCGAGCAGCTGCTGGCGCTGCGGGCATTGGCGAACCGGCCGCCGCGCAAGCTGACGGCCATCAGCGCGGACCCGGTCGGGGGGTGGCGACACGAGGATCCCGCGACCATCCGGGCGCTGGCCGCGCTGGAACTGCGGTCGGCCGGCATCACGCTTCGCGCGGGTTGAGGACCACGGTGCGCCACGAGCGCAGCAGCCCGGCGACGACCACAATCAGCCACGCCGCCAACGCGTCCCAGAAGAAGACCAGCGAAACGGTGGTCAGCGAAGCCTGATCGATTTCGGCGGCCATCGCGTAGCTTGCGGCCGAATACATGCCCAGCGGGAACACCAGCGCCCACCACACACCGGCGAAGCGTAGCAGGTCCGGCCACAGCCTGATCCGGTGCAGGCCGAAGTAGATCAATGGCGGTATCCACAGGGTGGCCGCCACCCACGTCACGACGGTAGCCACCCGCACCGGCCCGGCCAGCCAGGCGGGTGCCAGGGCGTGGATCTTGTCGCCGGCCAATGTCGCAATGGCCAGGCCGCCCATCAGAATCCAGCTGTCGGGCTCGAAGCCGTCACGATCCTGGCGCTCGTTGACCGCGCGCCACAAAATCAGCCACGTCATCAGGCCGTAGATGCCCAGCGCGGCCACCCAGACCGGCACGGCCACCCAAAGCCACCAGTGCTCGTGCCGGGCGACCGTCGCCGCCACGATCGCCAGCCCGGAGGTGCCCACACTGCCCAGCTCCCACGAACCTTGCGCGCGGTCCCGCAGCGCCGCCCAGGGACGCGCCGACATGTTGCGCGCGTTGAGCACGATCAACACCAGCCACCCCGCGAGCGCCACCACGCCGAGGGCGACCAGCACCACAGGCCTCGACGCCAGCCGGCTGTCCAGCACCGCGCACGCGGCCACAAACGTGAACAGTCGCAGCGTGACATCGGGATCCCGCAAGTCCCAGGACGCAATCGCTCGGGTGAGGAGAACCAGCGCGACCAGCACCAGCAGTCCGACGGTGGCCAGGACGCCCAATGTGTCGCTGACCGCGGGGTAATGGTGGTCGCGCGCGCCGATCGACAAGACTCCGGTCGCCATCACCGCGGCGAACACATCGGGTGACGGCTCGACATCGGCGAGCCGGATCGTCACTGTTCCTCGAGTAGCTCCACGACCAGGTGCCGGATGCCGGTATGCCGATTACTGCGGGTCCATTCGACGGGCTGCACAAGCCGCACGCCGGAAAACCGCGACAGCAGTTCCTCGAACAGCACTCGCAGTTCCAGCCGGGCCAGATTGGCGCCCAGGCAATAGTGCACACCCTGGCCGAAGCCCAAGTGCGGGTTCGGTTTCCGGGCGATGTCGAATTCGTCGGCGCGGTCGAACACGGTGGCGTCCCGGTTGGCCGAGCCCTCCCAGACCTGCACCTTCTGTCCGGCCTCGATCGCCTGTCCGCCGAGCGTGACGTCGCGCGTGGCGGTGCGGCGCTTCGACGGTGACGGGGACGCCCAGCGCACCATCTCCTCGACCGCCGTCGGCAACCTGCCGAAATCCGCACGCAGCGCGCGCAATTGCCCCGGATGCTCGGCCAGCGCCAGCAGCCCGCACGCGACGGCATTGCGCGTCGTCTCCGCACCGGCGCTGAACAGCAGGCTGAAGAACAGATACAGCTCGAGATCGGAGAGGGCCGGCGCCTGCGCGTCGTCGACGGAGGCGTTGGCGACGACCGACAGCATGTCGTCGGTCGGCTTGGCACGCTTGGAAGCGATCAACTCCTGGCCGTAGGCGTACATGCGCGACCCGGCCTCCTCCACCGACAGCTGCGACAGCGCCGCCTTGCGCGAGCCGCCGAAGTCGAACTGCGGCTCGATGGCACCGAACAGCCAATGTCGTTCGGATTCGGGCACTCCCAGCAGGATGCAGATCATCTGCATCGGCAGTTCGGCGGCGATGTCAACCAGGAAGTCGAACGGCTCGCCCGGCACCACCGCGTCCAGCAGCCGGCGCGCCCGGGCCCGCAGATCGTCCTCGACGAGGCCGATCATCCGCGGCGTCAGCCCGGAGCTGACGAGTCGCCGAATCTGAGCGTGTCTCGGGTCGTCCATCATGTTGAGCACCTGGCCCGCGATGGCCAGGTCCTGCAACAGCGTGCCACCGAACGGCCGCTCACCGCCGGTGACCGACGAGAAGGTCACCGGATCCTTCAGCACCGCAAGAGTTTCCGCGTAGGTGGCGACGGACCAGAAGCCCTCGCCGTCGGGCGTGTTGTCGGTGGGCTGGTGCCAGTACACCGGCGCCTCTCGCCGATGGACGGCGAAGAACTCGTGCGGAAATCCGTTGGCGAAGTTGTCCAGATCGGTGAAATCGATCCCCGACAGCGCACCGGCGAGAGTCACAGGATCGCACCCGGGCTGTATTTGGCCGCGTCCGGGTAGCGGCTCACCAACGCGTCCACCAGCGCGACCACCTCGTCCACCTG
>Ga0318568_10000169_pt1 | contig 24346 bp, 18 predicted proteins | sample GRESIP088b5f21_FD_203690 | JGI IMG/M metagenome (GOLD analysis project Ga0318568, IMG submission 203690) | Tropical soil microbial communities from Luquillo Experimental Forest, Puerto Rico - GRE.SIPMG.088b5f21 | ecosystem: Environmental > Terrestrial > Soil > Tropical forest > Bulk soil...
GGCTTACAAATTCATGTAAGCCCTTTTTCTTTACCAGTTTATTTCGGGTTGTCCTTTTTCTTTCAGGTATTGGTTTGTCAGCGAAAAATGGTTGTTCCCGATGAAGCCGCGGTAGGCGGACAGGGGGGATGGGTGAACCGATTTTAGCACCAAATGCCGGTTCGGGTCTATAAAAGCCCCTTTCTTCTGGGCATAAGAACCCCAAAGCATAAAAACCAAATGCTCTTTTTCAGTTGCCAGTTTATGAATAGCCGCATCAGTAAAAGCTTCCCAGCCGCGATTTTGGTGCGAGCCGGCCATGTGTGCCTGTACAGTCAGGGTGGCATTGAGCAGCAACACGCCTTGCTGTGCCCAGCGGATCAGATTGCCGGTGGTGGGCATCGATTTTCCCAGATCACGTTCTATTTCCTTGAATATATTGAGCAGCGACGGTGGAAAAGCCACGCCATCGTTCACCGAAAAGCACAAGCCATGCGCCTGTCCGTCGCCATGATACGGGTCTTGCCCGATAATCACCACTTTCACTTGATCGAACGGACATTGATCGAAAGCATTGAAAATAAGTGCAGCCGGAGGAAATGTCAACTTCGTCCGGTATTCATTCCGGACAAAGTCTGTGAGTTTGATAAAATAATCTTTATCGAATTCGGCAATTAATGCCTGTTTCCACGACGGTTCTATTTTTACATCCATATTCTTTGTTCCCTTTTTAAGCGTGATGGCTTACCGCTTTTAGCAGTTGTTTCATAGCTTTTTCAAGAATGCTTCTGGGGCAAGCCACGTTCAAACGTAAATGGTATTCACCGCCTGGTCCGAAGATAGTTCCTTTGTTCAGTCCCAATGCAGCTTTTAAGGAGAAAAATTTGTGCAATTCATCCGTTTCCATGCCCAATTCCTTGCAATCCAGCCAAACAAGGAATGAAGCCTCTGGAATCATCGGTGTTATTTGCGGAATGTTGTTTTTTAGAAATTCAACGATGTAATTCACGTTGCTTTGCACGTAGTCAAGCATTTGCTTGCGCCATTCTTCGCCATTTTCGTAAGCGGCAACGGCGGCCGTGTAGGCAAAAAGATTTCCCGCATTCATTTCGGATGCTTCCAGGAACTGGGCAAAACGATGACGCAATTCTTCATTCGGAATGATATACCCCGAGCTGATTAATCCTGGCATATTGAATACCTTGGTGGGAGCCATAAACGTAACCGAATTTTGTCCGGCCCAGTCCGATACAGTTGCAAAAGGAGTGTGCTTGGTATTTCCCGGCAATACCATGTCAGCATGAATTTCATCAGAAACAACGGTTACCTGATGTTTTTCGCAAATTACTGCAAATTGCTTCAATTCGGCTTTTGTCCAGACTCTTCCGCCCGGATTGTGAGGGTTACAAAGGATAAAAAGCTTCGTTTTAGATGTGAATCTCTTTTCCAAATCATTAAAATCCATGACGAACTTGCCATTTTCTTCCTTCAACTGATTTTGGACTACGACCCGATGATTCTTTTCAATTACATGAAAAAACGGATAATACACCGGTGGCTGGACAATGATTTCATCCCCGGGGCTGGTCAGGCTTTGTACGGCAAACGACAGACCCGGAACGATACCCGGCAAGAAACCGAACCATTCACGTTGCACATGCCAGTCGTGATGTTCTCTTATCCAGTTTATGCTGGTGGCATAAAAGTTTTTCGATGGCATTGTATAGCCGAGAATTGGGTGCTCAAGGCGTTTCTGAATGGCGTTGATAATAAAATCGGGCGTACGAAAATCCATATCGGCTACCCATAGTGGCAGCAAATCTTCTGTCCCGAAAAGTGTTTTGCAACGCTCTAATTTAATTGCTTGGGTGTTGCGCCGGTCAATGACTTCATCAAAATTATACTTCATACATTTAATTTATTTCGTTACTTCTTCAATGGGTTTGCCGATGCAGGCATTAGGCATTGAAATATCCAATATTCGTGAAATGGTGGGTGCAATATCGGTTGTTTGATAGGATGTTGAAATGATTTGCGGTTTTATTTTCCAACCGTAAAAATACAATGGAGTGTACGAAACAATAGCATTTGATTCTCCTATCGGATTATTTTTATTGTCAACTTCTATCCAGCCCGGCAGCAATGTGATGATCACATCGCCAATGCTGTTTTTGTTGGTGGAGTTCCGGATTCGTGCCATCTCGGAATTTGCATTTCCACCAAAATTTAAAACTTGCGATGCCGGGAAAGCTGCCTGGATTCCTTCAAACTCGAGCATAAACTCTGCAACTGTTTTTTGAAAATCGCCGAAATTCAATTTCTTTGCCACGATTTTTTCTTTATTCAAAAAAATATTCTTTCCATAATATCCTGAAATCCATTTTTCCTGACCATAAACAGCCATCAAGTAGCTGCTCAATAACGCCAATGAACGGTCGGCGTTAAAATATCCGGCTGGAATTTTGTTTTCACCCAGCTCGGCGGGAGAATGGACTTGTCCTTGGTTTCCAAACATAAAAACCAGCGTTTTGTCTAACCCGACTTTGGCATCAATTTTCTGAAGGATATTTTGAATATCCTTGTCCAGCCGGAAATAAATGTCTTCTTTTTCTGCTGACTGGAGCGCCTGTGTTTTTTCAAAGGGAGTCCGGACGGTAAATTGCAATAACAATATGTCGGGATAAATGTCGGTTCCCAATTGTTCCTGTTCCAGTAGTTTCAATCCCAGCTCGGCGACCAATCCATTGGCAGATGGGGTGGTTCTCAGGATAGATGCCTGGGAGTTTTTGCTCTTTTTTGTTGTTGGGTCATAGTAAAATCCCCATTTTTTATCTTCCCTGTTTGGCTTTGAGAGATACGTGTTTATATTGTAAGAAGGCCCCCAGGTTCGTGCCAGATAATTCTGGAACACGCCGTTGACGTTCATTTCATCCGCCCAGTGTGAAAGTCCTTCGCTGTAATATCCGGTGGTAACCCACTTCATGTTTACATCGTCGATCCAGGCCACACTTTTTGCCGTATGCCCACCCAACATAATGGCTTCCTCAGCACCAATCCCGATTGCATAGCTTTTTGATTTTCCGGGATATGCCAGCATGAGTTCATCGCCAATTGTGCTCGAGAGTAGTTTGTGAGCCGACACAGTTTGGTTGGTTCCGATGCCAACTTGATTGTCATCGTCGATAACAGATTGTACTTCGTCTTGCGATCGGTTGTAAAAATTATTCCCAACGATACCATTGTAGTAAGGCGTTGTTCCGGTCATAACAGTGGCGATATCCGAGGCATTACCCGCTGAAACAATATTATAGGAAACATTCCGGCAGTTTGCTCCGTCCGAAATTATCTTTTTAAATCCGTTTGGATCCAGGTAATTCCACAGCAAGTCAAGATGCTTTTGTTGTAAGCCGTCTATCATAATGCCAATGATTAAACGTGGACGCGTCGCAGCCGAAGGCTGTGCAGAAAGACTCAAGCTGAAAATGCAAAGAAATATAGTAAGGATATTGCGAAAAAAAGAGGTCATTATATCAGTGTTTTAACTGTCGGCTGTGAACTGTGAATTGTGAACTACTTTTAAAGCATGCCTTTGGTGCTTGGCAGTTCGTATTGATAAATGTCGCGTTTTACCGCCATTTTTATGGATTTGGCCAGGGCTTTGAAAATGCCTTCCAGCTTATGATGCTCGTTAGTGCCCTCGGCTTTGATGTTTAGATTCATGCGTGCTGCATCGCTGAACGATTTGAAAAAATGCAGAATCATTTCGGTCGGCAGGTCGCCAATATATTCGCGTTTGAACTCTACGTCGTAAACCAGCCAGGCCCGTCCGCCAAAATCGAGTGCCACGGAACACAAACAATCGTCCATCGGCAAGTAGAAACCATATCGTTCAATCCCGCGTTTATTGCCCAATGCTTTGCCAAAAGCTTCACCAAGGGCAATAGCTGTATCTTCAATCGTATGGTGTTCATCTACTTCCAGATCGCCGTTTACCTGTATTTTCAGGTCAGAACCGGAGTGCTTCCCAATTTGTTCCAACATGTGGTCAAAGAATTTTAAGCCGGTATCTATCGAGCATTTGCCCGAACCGTCCAGATTCAGTTCAATCAGAATGTCTGTTTCTTTGGTCGTCCGTTTAATTGTGGCTGTGCGTTCGCCGGCAAACAGGAATTCGGTGATTTTATTCCAATCGGTTGTTTGCAAGGCACAAAATTCTGTCAATCCTTTTTCTTTCAAGGTGTCAGAGTCATTGCTGATATAAATTGCTTTGCAACCAAGGTTTTTGGCAAGTTCCACATCGGTGTAGCGGTCGCCGATAACGAATGAGCCAGCCAAATCGTAAGCCTCCGAAAAATATTCGGTAAGCAAGGCTGTTCCCGGTTTGCGGGTTGGCAGGTTGTCTTCGGGAAACGATTTGTCGATAAAGATTTTATCGAACGTAATATCTTCGTTTGCCAGTGTTTGTAAAAATTTGGCTTGTACTCTGTCGAAATTTTCCTGCGGATAAACATCTGTTCCTAATCCATCCTGATTGGTGACCATAGCCCATTCAAAGTCCAGTTTTTGGCGGATAAAATGAAGGTTGCGCAAAACTGCCGGTAAAAATTCAATTTGCTCAACAGTGTCAACTTGAAATGTAACTGGTGGCTCAACGATGATTGTTCCATCGCGGTCAATGAAAAGGACTTTCTTTTTGATTAGGTTTGTCATGTTTTTGAGAATAATCGATTTAAATGCCTTACAAAAATAGTTTATTTTTAGATTAAATGAAAATAACCGGATCTGTCTTATTTCCCTTTAGAGGTTAGGGGTTGTCATCTCCAACTTTAAAAAACGCCCCGTTTCACTTTTTGGATGCTGTGCCACTTCTTGAGGTGTCCCGGTACAAATTACTTTTCCACCGGCTGCACCACCTTCGGGTCCGATATCAATAATATAATCGGCCACCTTGATAACGTCCATGTTGTGTTCGATGATAATCACCGTGTTGCCTTTGTCCACCAAGCGGTTGAGGACACCAAGCAATACTCGGATGTCTTCAAAATGCAGTCCGGTTGTAGGTTCATCCAGAATGTACAGAGTCTGCCCGGTATCTCGCTTGGACAGTTCGGTGGCCAGTTTTACCCGCTGGCTTTCACCGCCCGAAAGCGTCGTGCTCGATTGCCCTAGTTTGATATAACCCAAGCCAACATCCTGCAATGTCTTGATCTTATTTAGGATAGAAGGCTGGTTTTCGAAAAATTCCACTGCCTGATTGATCGTCATGTTCAGCACATCGGCAATTGATTTTCCTTTAAATCGCACTTCCAGCGTTTCTTTGTTGTAGCGTTTGCCGTCGCAACTTTCGCACGGAACGTAGACGTCGGGCAAGAAATTCATTTCAATGGTTTTGTAGCCATTACCACCACAAACTTCGCACCGGCCACCGGCTGTGTTGAAAGAAAACCGGCCGGGTTTATAACCGCGTATTTTAGCTTCCGGCAGTGTGACGAATACGTTTCGGATATCCGAGAAAACGCCCGTGTAGGTGGCAGGGTTCGAGCGGGGTGTCCGTCCGATTGGCGATTGGTCCACTTCCACCACTTTGTCGATATGTTCCAATCCTTCAATACTGTCGTAAGGCAACGGATCTTGCAACGAACGGTAAAAAGTTTGGCTGATAATCGGTTGCAAGGTTTCGTTTATCAACGTTGATTTTCCACTTCCGGAAACCCCCGTGACACAAATCATTTTTCCTAGCGGAAAGGTGACTTCTATGTTTTTAAGATTATTCCCCCGTGCCCCTTTAATTGTTATGTTTTTCCCATTCCCGGGACGAAGTTTTTCAGGTATTTCAATGCTTTTTTTGCCATTCAGGTAAGCCGAGGTCAGCGTGTCGGCTTTCAGCATTTCTTCAGGAGTTCCCGAAAAAACAACTTCGCCACCCAAGCGCCCGGCATGAGGCCCCAGGTCAACCACATAATCGGCAGCCATCATCATGTCCTTGTCGTGCTCCACCACGATAACGGAGTTTCCGGTATCACGCAATTGTTTCAATGATCGAATCAACCGTTGGTTATCACGCTGATGCAACCCAATGCTCGGTTCGTCGAGAATATACAGGACATTTACCAGTTGGGATCCAATTTGCGTAGCCAGCCGAATCCGTTGGCTTTCGCCGCCCGACAGCGATTGCGAACTGCGATTGAGTGACAAATAATTCAATCCGACATCCAATAAAAATTGCAAACGGGTGCGAATTTCTTTCAGGATTTCTATGGCAATCGCTTTTTGTTTTTCGGATAAGAACTGCTCTACGTTTGTCAGCCACTCCGATAATTCTGCAATATCCATCGCCGAAAGTTCAGCGATGTTTTTATCGTGCATCCTGAAGTGCAACGATTCTTTCCGCAGTTTTGCTCCGTTACATTCGGGGCAAACAATCGATTTCGAATACTGGTTTGCCCATTTTTGCTCGGTGGCCGAAGCCCCGGTTTCAGCCTGCATCTCGATGTATTTCAGGATTCCATCGTAGCTCAGGAAATAATTGGTGCCAATGGACTGATTTTTAATGTGCAACCGTTCTTCGGTTCCGCTCATTATTTCGTCCATGGCTTCGTCGGGAATGTCGGCTATAGGCGTTTTGAGGGTGCAATCATATTTTTCGAGAATAGCTTCAATTTGCCAGAAAATAGTGCTGCTTTTATGTTTCCCGAGTGGCGAAATTCCGCCTTGATAAATGCTGAGTTTCTTATCCGGGACAATTTTGTCCATGTCAATCTGGTTCACAGATCCTAATCCCTTGCAATGCGGGCAAGCGCCATGGGGAGAGTTGAACGAGAAATTGTGAGGCGCCGGCTCGTCGTAGGAAATACCGCTGGTAGGACACATCAACATCTTGCTGAAGTAGCGGATGTTTTCAGCATCTTTCTCTAGCAGCATCACAATCCCGTTGCCTTGCTGCATGGCTTTTTGCATGGACTCTTTCAGCCGCTTGCGATCTTTTTCCGAAACCAGCAGCTTGTCAATTACCACTTCAATGTCGTGGTTCTTGTAACGGTCCAATTTCAATCCGTGCGTAGCTTCGCGCACTTCACCGTCAATCCGGACGTGCAAATATCCTTTTTTGCGGATTTGTTCGAATAATTCTTTGTAATGCCCCTTGCGCCCACGAACCAGCGGAGCCAGCAAAAATGTCTTTTTGCCTTCGTAATCTTTCAGAATTAAATCTACAATCTGATCTTCAGAATATTTCACCATTTTTTCGCCGGTTACATACGAAAATGCTTCACCTGCGCGGGCAAAAAGCAAACGCAGGAAATCGTAAATTTCGGTGGTGGTTCCAACGGTTGAGCGGGGATTTTTGTTGGTGGTCTTTTGTTCTATGGAAATAACCGGACTCAAGCCGGTAATTTTATCCACATCGGGGCGTTCCATGTTGCCCAAGAAACTACGGGCGTAAGCCGAGAAAGTTTCGATATAACGGCGCTGTCCTTCAGCGAAAATTGTGTCGAAAGCCAACGATGATTTGCCACTGCCGCTCAAGCCTGTTATTACAGTCAGCGCATCACGTGGAATGGATACATCGATATTTTTTAAATTGTGAACCCGGGCGCCGATTACTTCTACTTTCTCTGAGGCATCGATGGGTTGTATGTCGGAATTTGTTGTCAAAATGAATGTTTTTTAGAACTTGCAAAGATACGAAAATCAACTAGTGTTGCATCATAAACCTTCTGTAAATTACTTTTGTTGAACTATTCTTGTCTTTTTTATGAACATTCTTTTTTTTGCCGCTAAAAGGTTTCATTTCTCGCAAATTCAATTAGATCCGGGAAAAATTGATGAAATTTATCCTCTAGTGCATCGTTGTTTTCGATAAGAAAAGCAATTGTTGCATTGGGGTTAATAGCTGAAACTTTATAGTATGACATTATTTCAAGCGATCTGCGGAGTCCTTCTAACGAAGAATATTGGTAAAGCCTGTTTGTGCTTATGAAATGGAAGATGAATTTTTTTACTTTGTCTGGCAGTTGCGTATAATTCAGGATAGCAAAGAAATAGAATTTGTGTGCAAACTGATTGAGTGACCTTTGCGAGGAATAAGTCGAGAAATTGTTGGCTAGAAAATAATCAAAATACATGTCGGCAATAATGCCCGAATACCGCCCAAAGGCTGGACGGAGGATGGCAATGGTTTCTTTTACAATATGATGTGAATCAGTGAAGCTGTCAATTTTTCTGTGCAGAATTATTCCTTCCCGGATTCTCGCCGGATATGCATCGAACTGGCTGCCCTTGACAAAATCGCCGATGAAATTTCCGATCTGTAGCTTGTGGTCGTTGCCGGATAAAAATATATGAGCTAAATAGTTCAAAGCAATAATTCTATGTTTCGGGCAAAAGTAACAATAAATTATTGTGGGAGCATTCAAAAAAGACAACTTTTACATTCAAATTTCAGTATCTTTGCAATAGATAAAAACTGAATAATCATAAACTTTTTATACAATGGAACAGATAATTAACCGCCTTGCTGCACTTCGTGAAACCATGAGAAAACAAGGCATTTCAGCTTGTATTATTCCGGGTACGGATCCTCATGCCAGCGAATATATTGCTGAATACTGGAAAGAGCGTGTTTGGATTTCCGGATTCGATGGCTCGGCGGGTACAGCGGTTGTTACCCTCGAAAATGCGGGATTATGGACTGATTCGCGCTACTTTCTTCATGCGGCAGATCAGCTTGAAGGGACCGGAATTGAATTGATGAAACAAGGGTTGCCTGAAACATTGGAAATCCTTCCGTGGTTAGCAACTCAACTGAAATCCGGTGAGCGGGTAGGAGTGAATGCGCAGATGTTTTCGCTAAATGGATATTCCTCCATGAAGGCAGAGTTGAAAATGAATGAACTGGAACTTGTTTCTGTTGATTTGCCTGGTCAGGTCTGGACTGAGCGTCCTTCGCTGCCATTGAAACCATTCTTTGTCTTTGATGCGAAATATGCCGGAAAATCTACGTTGGATAAGTTGGCTGAATTGCGTGCAGAAATGTTGAAAGCGCATGCCAATATATTTGTTATTTCAGCCTTAGACGATATTGCCTGGCTGTTCAATATCCGTGGTAACGACGTAGATTACAATCCGGTTGTGATTGCATATGCGCTTATTGAAACTGAACGAGCAACTTTGTTTATTGCTCCAGAAAAACTGACACCGGAAACAAGTGCTTATCTTCAAAGCCAGGGTGTGGCAGTTGCTCCATATTTAGCCGTTTATGATGAGTTGAAACAGCTTTCACCGTCTAAATCAGTGCTGGTTGATGGTGGGAAGCTAAATCAAGCTTTGTTTGAATCAATTCCTGCTGATTGTGCAATCCGAAACACTATGTCGCCGGTTTTCAAATTAAAAAGTATCAAAAATGAGATAGAAATGAGCGGTTATCGTCGTGCAATGGTAAAAGATGGTGTTGCGTTGACTCGCTTTTTTATTTGGCTCGAAGAAAATGTCAAGACTGGAAATCTGACTGAATTTTCGATAGACGAAATGCTTCGTAGCTTTAGAAGCGAACAGGAGAATTTTATGGGTGAAAGCTTTGGTACTATTGCCGGATATGCAGCTCACGGAGCTATTGTGCATTATAGCGCAACACCCGAAAGTGCTTCGACATTGAAGCCTGAAAACATATTTTTACTCGACTCTGGTGGGCAGTATCTCGATGGAACCACCGATATTACCCGTACTGTAGCACTTGGAACGCCTACAGCACAACAAAAAAATGATTTTACTCTCGTCCTTAAAGGTCATATTGCACTATCAACAGTTATTTTTCCTGTGGGTACCCGTGGGTCGCAATTGGATATTTTGGCGCGTAAGGCAATGTGGGATTTGGGCTTGAATTACGGACATGGTACCGGTCATGGCGTTGGTCATTTTCTCAATGTACATGAAGGTCCGCAAAGTATTCGCATGGAAGAAAACCCGATTGTATTGCAGGCTGGTATGTTTATGTCGAACGAACCAGGAATGTATCGAACTAACGAATATGGTATTCGTATTGAAAATTTAATACACGTTGTGCCCGCTCAGAAAACGGAGTTCGGACAGTTTCTGAAATTTGAAACCGTGACTTTATTTCCAATTGATCAGGAATTGATTAATTTCGACTTGATGACCAAAGAGGAGGTGGACTGGTTAAATAGTTATCATCAAAAAGTTTATGATACGCTTGCACCTCAACTGCAGGTTAATGAACGTGACTGGCTAAGTAAAAAATGCACTCAGCATATAGTAAAGTCGTGTTAAGTTTGAGTGATTTAATAATAATATCATTAAATAATGTCTGAATTCAATATACAAGATTCTGTTTTAGGTAAAACGGCTGCAACGCCAGAGAAATATGATGTTTCTTTGCTTTTCCGAATTCCGCGTATCGAAAACCGGATTCGCTACGGAATTGATGGTGCTCATTTGCCGTTTGTAGGGTTTGATGTGTGGAATTGTTATGAAGTCTCTTTTCTGACCGATAATGGTTTGCCTGTTTCGAAGGTGATGAAACTTATTTATCCGTCGGACAGTAAATTTTTGGTAGAGTCGAAATCTTTAAAACTATATCTCAACTCTTTCAATATGGATCGGTTTGGAAAAACTATTGCTGATGCTGAAAGTAAGGTTGCAGAAATGATCTATACTGATTTATGTAGCTTATTGGAGGTGGATGTAAAAGTGGCTTTGTTTAATGCCCAAAGCAAGGTTGAAACAGCTTTTCCGGAGCTGCGACAGGCTGATTTAAGCTCTATGGTTCCGATTTTAAAGCAAGAATCCATGGAATTCTCTCGCTTTGTCGAATCGCCGGAATTACTGCGTGGCATGAAAACTGAAATTATTCATGAATATGCTTTTCGTTCTGATCTTTTGCGTTCCAATTGTCGGGTAACTAATCAACCCGATTGGGGCGATTTGTTTCTAAAGCTGACAACTAAACATGAAATAGATTTGAGCTCAATCATGGAATACCTCGTTTCGTTTCGTAAAGAAAACCATTTTCACGAGGAGGTAGTGGAAATGATTTATAAACGTTTTTGGGATGTTTTTGAGCCGGAGGCATTGATGGTGGCCGCTATGTATACGCGGCGTGGTGGCATTGATATAAACCCAATCAGGGCTTCGCATGCTAAATTGATTGATGAAATGCTGGTAAGTGATCAAAGTATGGTTGCGAAGACTTTGAGGCAATAAAAATAATTTGAAAGTTTTTAGAACGTGCTGACTGTAACTAGTTATTCAATTCTAGCTATTTAAAAGATGATGCCAATCTCAGAATTCAAAAGATTGAACTTTCAAGGAGTAAACTTTAAATAAAAGTTTGCAAATCCCGAAAAAGGATGTATCTTTGCACCCGAAATACGCAACTGAATGCGGCTGTGGCGTAATTGGTAGCCGCGCCAGACTTAGGATCTGGTGCCGAGAGGCGTGGGGGTTCGAGTCCCTTCAGCCGCACGAAAAATCCCGATGATCTAATGATTGTCGGGATTTTTTTTATTGCTTTTGAAATAAAGAGGGGCAGGGATTAAGTCGAAAAGCTGTGGGGGTCTCAAGAAGTATTTTTTTGTTGAAAAGAAGGTGTGTGTCGGTTGATTTGAATTCTTGCGAATCAAGTTTCATGTAGATTTAAGATGGGTATAAAAAAAGGTTGCACAACTAAATGTACAACCTTGATTTTTGTGGGCGTTGACGGATTCGAACCGCCGACCCTCTGCTTGTAAGGCAGATGCTCTGAACCAGCTGAGCTAAACGCCCGATAAAAACTATTGAAGAAATTGAATCCAAATGAAAGTGGGCGTTGACGGATTCGAACCGCCGACCCTCTGCTTGTAAGGCAGATGCTCTGAACCAGCTGAGCTAAACGCCCGATTTGTATTCGGATTGTAATGCCTTTCTCCAAAAGCGTTGCAAAGATACTGCTTTTTTTATATTCTGCAAGAGGGGCAATCGATATTTTGTCAGAAATCAATCTGATTAGTTGCTTTGAGATTAGTTACTAGCACTTTCTATTGTAAATATATTTTGAATGCCGGCAAAATAATAGGCCTGCTCACGTCTCGATTTTCCTCATTCAATTAAAAAGCGTACCTTTGCAGCCAAAATATTTGCACCCGCTGGATCGACTTTGTGAAAAGTAGGACAGAAATGAATAAATGGAATGTGAATATCTAACTTAATAGATATAAAAACAATGGGAAATATTGTAGCAATTGTGGGTCGCCCGAACGTGGGAAAATCGACCCTTTTCAACAGGCTTACTAAAAGTCGTAGAGCCATAGTAAATGACGAAGCAGGTACCACGCGCGATCGCCAATACGGCAAAAGCGAATGGGAAGGCCGCGAGTTTTCGGTAATTGATACTGGAGGTTGGGTGATTAATTCTTCCGACGTTTTTGAGGGAGAAATCAAACGCCACGTCACATTGGCTATAGAAGAAGCTGATATAATACTCTTTGTGGTTGATGTTCAAAACGGCATTACTGATTACGATTTGGAGGTGGCACAGATTCTACGTGGCCACACAAAACCGGTAATGTTGGTATCCAACAAAGCCGATACTTTTGAATGGCAGTATCAGTCTGCTGAATTTTACAGACTTGGATTGGGAGAACCTTATCTGATTTCTGCCATAACAGGTCTTGGAACTGGTGACTTTCTCGATGCGCTGCTTACCCACTTTAAGCCTGATTTTTCGGAAGAAGTTGATGATGACTTGCCCCGTTTTGCTGTAGTTGGACGTCCTAATGCTGGGAAATCCTCAATTGTCAATGCGTTCGTTGGAGAAGATAGAACTATCGTTACCGATATCGCTGGAACTACCCGCGACTCTATTTATACGCGATTCAATAAGTTTGGACATGATTTTTATCTGGTTGACACTGCGGGAATTCGGAAAAAAGCCAAAGTAAATGAAGATCTGGAATATTACTCGGTAGTTCGTTCCATTCGTGCGATTGAAAACTGCGATGTGTGTATCTTGATGATTGATGCTACCCGTGGCATTGAAAGTCAGGATTTGAATATATTCTCATTGATTCAGAAAAACAAGAAAGGATTTGTGGTTTGTGTGAACAAATGGGACTTAATTGAGAATAAAGAATCGAACGACATAAAAAAATACGAGGTTACGATTCGTGAACGTTTGGCTCCTTTCGTAGATTTTCCGATTATCTTTACTTCGGCCACTACTAAACAGCGAATTCTGAAAGTTTTGAAAACGGCTGTTGAAGTGTATGAAAACAAACAACGTAAAATTCCTACTGCCAAACTTAATGAGTACATGCTGCCATTAATTGAGAATTATCCACCACCGGCTCTGAAAGGTAAATATATCCGCATAAAATATGTAACACAGCTGCCAGGAACTCAAGTCCCAACGTTTGTATTCTTCGCTAATCTGCCACAGTACGTGAAAGATCCTTATAAACGGTTTTTGGAAAACAAAATTCGCTCTAAATACGAATTTACCGGAACTCCGATTCAGATTTTTATCCGACAAAAATAAGTCTCGACTTGTGTATAAAAAATGCAGCAGAAAATCATTTCTGCTGCATTTTTTTATGTATTTGTGGATGCCTAGAATCCGCTATACACAACATTTATTCTCATGGGTGAATAAGTGTTTTTTCCACTTCGTATTGTCACGGCGCTCATTTCGTAGTCTTCTTTTACTGACGTGTATGAAACAACTCCACTTGTACTCGTTGCGGTTGCAATCTTTACAGGTACCAGTAGCATATTTAATTTATCCAGAGGGGTTTTTCCTGTCTTCTCGGCGTTTTTTAATTCATTTACAATTAGTTTTGCTAAGTTGAATGTGTAATAGTGTTTATAAACCCCAGTTGTTCCTACTTCGGCAGTGGTATAGTCGCCTCTGATAGCACAAGTGTCCGAAGGTAGCTCCCGATTGTTGAAAAAACGAGATTTGGCAGATTCCTTCATAAGTAGCAAATATTTTACAACAGGATGTAAAGCCGTGTCAAGCTCTGTTTCAGTTACTTCTACTTTCAATAATGCACTATTAACTGTAAGGGGTGTTTTGCCATTAACTCCTTTTTTCATATGCTGGCTAATTCTATTCAGTGGAATATTCACACGGGTTTGAAGATTGGCAGGAGTTGCAATGTAATTCACACTGTCACGCTGTTGAACGACTGTTGCGCGATCGTTATGCAGAAAACGATTTACTTGGCGGACTTCCGAGTTTGCAGGGAAAATCAGATACGTATTTCTAGTTCCGATTGAGTCGTTGCCATGTATATCCTGTGTTGTGTATTTGTAATTATAATAGTAGTGCAAATCAATTTGCTCGACATTCAACAAAGTAGCTGCTCCGTAGCCAGCGGTAATATAAATTCCTTTAAAGAAATTGAGAAATGTACTTGTACTTGAATAATGTGAAGCGTCAAAAAAACGTTGAACAAAGTCGCTCGACAACTTAAATCTTATCGCTGTTGAATCTGAGCGGAGTTTAACAGCATCTTTTGCCGAAAATATTCTGGATGCAAGTGGTTTGGAGAGGTCTGTGTAAATAGTAGGATCCAGATTTGAAGGATACAAGGAAGAGTAGTCAAAGGTATTCTTTGTCATTTCGTATAGTTTAACTTCCAATGGTGAATACTTAGAACCAAACCATGTTTTATAATACATGACAACTACAGCAGAATCCGGAGTGGAAAGTGGCGGAAATTTAAACCCTTCCGGGCAATTTACTTGTGCCAAAATATCCGCCTGGGTAGATCCGAACTTAGCGTCATTGAATGTTCCCAATAAGAATGAATCCGGACGAGAATTTATGTAATCAACTAAAACATTCTCTGTCGATACGTGGAAAGTATCAGTTCCAACAGTTATCTGGTCCGAGGCTGGCTGAATGCCGGAACCCACGTTGGTCAAATTATCCGAACAAGAATAAACGAATAATGATAATACAATAAGAAGAACGATTTGATAAGATTTCATGTAAAATGAAAAAAAGATTGACAGAATAGAGAGTTAAAAAACACTTGAAAAGTTTATTTTGAACTTAAAGAAGAGTATCATAAAATTGAACATAAGCGTCTGCATATTCATCCTCAGACTGGTAAGGAAGAAATTTCATTTTTTTTGAAGATACATAGTCTAATATTGCCTGATTAACAACCGGACTTGATTGAATTACTGCATCGGAATAGTCGACGGCTAATTTAGACAGGGCAACAAAATCTATTATTTTATCTTTTACCTGAACAACATGTTTTTTTTCAATACCTTCCAGTAAAAGTCTTTCTGCAAATAAATCACGAAAAGGTTTTTTAAAATCGTCGTTAAAAATAGAATATACTACTTTTGAATTCTTAAAAAAAGGATCATCATTATATGCTTTTTTTATGTACAAAGGAGCTAATGCAGTCATCCAGCCCTGGCAATGAATCACGTCAGGAGTCCAACGGAGTTTTTTTACTGTCTCCATAACTCCGCGTACAAAGAAAATAGTACGTTCATCGTTGTCTTCATATTCTTCGCCTTTTTCATTGGCAATGGTATTTTTCCGATGGAAATAATCATCATTGTCAATAAAATACACTTGCATTCGAGCTGATTGAATTGAAGCCACTTTAATAATTAACGGGTGGTCAGTGTCATCAATAATCAGATTCATTCCAGATAATCTGATTACTTCATGAAGTTGATTTCTTCTTTCATTAACCGCTCCAAATTTTGGCATAAAAGTGCGGGTTTCTCGTCCCCTGTCTTGTACCGCCTGAGGTAAATACCTCCCCATATTTGACAACTCTGACTCAGGCAAATAAGGGAATATCTCTTGCGAAATATACAAAACTTTTGTAATTTTTTTCATGCTCTACTTTTCAGATGCTTATGAGATAATTTTCGTTATGCAAAGATATATAAAAAAAATCGGATATACACAAGACATTAAATGTCAAATGTTAAGTAGGCTTATCAGAAAAAGAACTTATACAAAAAGTGTATTTGTTAGCAAATATATTAGAGTGCACTAATTCAAATGGTTATCGTTGAACGACTTATTAGTAAACGATTTTAACCTCCAGTCTATTTATAAAAGTTTAACCTAGAAATTTGAAGATGAATTGGTTCAGCAATTGGATTGGGAATAGTTCAGTTTTCTGGCTGAATTCATATTTGTTATTCTAGAAAATGCAAAAAAATAGATTCAATATGTTGGCTAATAGTAAGTTATTGTTGTTAGAGCGTTGAATGGAATAATTTATGCATCTTTGAATTAAATTGTTGCATTTGCTACTTGAATCTGGAGCTAAATTGATTAACTTTGCATACTTTATTTCAAAACAAAAAAGCAGTTTACATAAATCGTTAATTACTTATTTTCAGTATATTATGGAGTACAATTTCAGAGAGATAGAACAGAAATGGCAAGCTTATTGGAAGGAGAGCAGTACGTATAAAACCGAAATAGACAAAAACAAACCCAAATACTATGTTTTGGACATGTTTCCCTATCCTTCGGGAGCTGGATTGCACGTTGGCCATCCGCTCGGATATATAGCTTCCGACATTTTTAGTCGTTACAAACGCTTGCAAGGGTTCAATGTACTTCATCCGATGGGTTATGATGCATACGGCTTGCCGGCGGAACAATACGCTATTCAGACCGGCCAACATCCAGCTATTACAACCAAAATCAATATTGCCCGCTATCGAGAACAGCTAGAGAAAATTGGTTTTTGCTATGATTGGAACCGTGAAATCCGCACATGTGAACCTGACTATTATAAGTGGACGCAATGGGCATTTATTCAAATGTTCAACCATTATTTTGACATTAAATTGCAAAAAGCCCAACCGATAGAAATGCTGGTAGAGGCTTTTGAAACTTTCGGAACTAAAGAAATTCAGGCGGCATGCACCGAGGAGTTGCAGTTTACAGCTAATGATTGGATCGCAAAAACAGAAAAAGAACGACAGGAAATCTTGCTCAATTATCGTATTGCCTATTTGGCTGATTTGAAGGTGAATTGGTGTCCGGCACTGGGAACTGTTTTGGCTAACGATGAAGTTAGTGAGGGATTGTCTGTCCGGGGAGGTCATCCTGTAGAACAACGGGTTATGCGCCAATGGAGTTTACGTGTTTCGGCTTACGCACAACGTTTGCTGGATGGACTGGGTTCAATAGACTGGACCGATTCATTGACAGAAACCCAAAAGAATTGGATTGGGCGAAGTGAGGGTGCAGAGCTCCGGTTCAACGTAAAAGGACAAGATTTCAACTTTGAGGTTTTTACCACCAGAGCAGATACCATTTACGGTGTAACTTTCATGGTGCTGGCTCCCGAGAGTGAATTGGTAAAACAACTTACTACCCCCGAACAAGTCACAGAGGTTCAAAATTACTTAGATGCTACTAAAAAACGTACTGAACGTGAGCGTCTTGCCGATCGTCGTGTAACGGGAGTTTTTTCTGGTTCGTATGCAATCAATCCGGTAAGTGGCACTGAAATCCCTATCTGGATCTCCGATTATGTATTGGCCGGTTACGGAACAGGAGCCATTATGGCTGTTCCGGCACATGACAGCCGCGACTATGCTTTTGCCCGCCACTTCAACTTGCCCATTATTTCTTTGATCGAGGGATGTGATGTAAGCGAAGAAAGTCTGGATGCTAAGGAAGGTATCATGATGAATTCGGGCTTCTTAAATGGTTTGACAGTCAAAGAAGCTATTGCAAAAGCAAAAGAATATATTTCTGAAAATCAACTAGGTCGTATAAAAGTGAATTTTCGTTTACGCGATGCTATCTTCAGCCGTCAGCGCTATTGGGGTGAACCATTCCCTGCTTATTACAAGGATGATATGCCTTATATGCTTGACGAAAGCAAGCTTCCATTGGAATTGCCAGAAATTGATAAGTTCCTGCCAACAGAAAAAGGTGAACCGCCACTAGGGCGTGCTAAAAACTGGCACACTGAAGATAACTTCCCATTGGAACTGTGCACTATGCCCGGTTTTGCGGGTTCGTCGGCTTATTACCTGCGCTATATGGATCCGAAAAATGATAAGGCATTGGTCAGTCCGGAAGCCAACCAATATTGGCGCAACGTGGACTTGTACATTGGAGGAACTGAACATGCTACTGGTCACCTGATTTATAGCCGGTTCTGGAATAAATTCTTGTTCGATTTGGGCATTGTTTGCGAAGATGAACCATTCAAAAAACTGATCAACCAAGGTATGATTCAGGGACGAAGCAATTTTGTGTATCGTATAAAAGATACAAATACCTTTGTCTCCTTAAATTTACGTAACCAATACGAAACTACGCCTATTCATGTGGACGTAAACATTGTTTCAAATGATATTCTGGATACTGAAAAATTTAAGACATGGAATCCTGAATATAAAACAGCAGAATTTATTTTGGAGGATGGCAAATATATTTGTGGTTGGGCAGTAGAGAAAATGTCAAAATCCATGTACAACGTAGTCAATCCGGACGATATTGTAGAGAGATATGGAGCAGACACTTTGCGTTTGTATGAAATGTTCCTCGGACCATTGGAGCAATCTAAGCCTTGGGATACAAACGGAATAGATGGTGTCCACCGTTTTTTGAAAAAGCTTTGGTCGTTGTTTTATAAAGATAATGCTTATGTTGTAAGCAATGATGTTCCGACTGCGGAAGAACTGAAAACTTTGCATAAAACTATTAAGAAAATTACGTTTGATATCGAGAATTTTTCCTACAACACTTCCGTTTCAGCCTTTATGATCTGTGTGAATGAGCTATTTACATTGAAATGTAGCAAAAAGGCGATTCTGGAACCACTTTCAATTTTGCTTGCACCGTTTGCACCACATATCGCTGAAGAGTTATATAATACACTGGGAAATACAACAACTGTTTGTGATGCGGCTTTCCCGGTATGTAATGAAGACTATTTAAAAGAATCGGCAATAAAATATCCCATTTCGTTTAATGGGAAAGTCCGTTTTACACTCGAGCTTCCGGCTGATATGAGTAAAGAAGACGTTGAAAAAACAGCACTTTCAAACGAACAAACGGTTAAACAACTAGACGGGAATACGCCCAAGAAAGTGATTGTTGTCCCGGGGAAAATTGTCAATATTGTTTTATAAAACAAAACCAATGAGTTTAAAATCCATTACGAAAGAAACCTGGAGGAATGTCCGCGAGTATTTCTTCATTGCCTTTGGCCTACTCATGTATTGTGCTGCGTGGAAAGGTTTCCTGATGCCACACCAAATTACTGGTGGCGGTGCAACAGGTGTAGGAGCCATTGTTTATTATGCAACAGGTTTACCCATATCCATTACCTATTTCTCGATTAATTTTGTGTTGCTTGTGATAGCTATACGGTCAATAGGCCTGGCTTTTAGCCTCCGAACAATTTACGGTGTAGCCATACTGACTTTCTTTTTTGCGGTTATCCCCCAGGCAGTTCCGGGAACTTTTGTTGGTAAAGGCGATAACTTCATGGCCTGTGTGATAGGTGGTTTGCTTTCCGGTGCTGGAATTGGCATCGTTTTTTTAGCCAATGGAAGTTCGGGTGGAACTGACATCATTGCCAAAGTGGTAAATAAATATCGGAATGTAACTCTAGGCAGAGTGTTGCTTTACTGTGACGTACTGATTATATGTTCTTCATATTTTTTTAAATTTGGGAGTTTGGAGACTATCGTATACGGACTTAGTGCAATGGCAATTACAACTCTAGCTGTAGATATGGTGATTAATGGTGTACGGCAATCGGTACAGTTTTTCATTTTTTCCAAAGAATATGAACAAATTGCAACCAGAATCAACATAGATGTTCATCGTGGAGTCACTATTTTGGATGGAATGGGCTGGTACTCAAAAGAACCAGTAAAAGTGGTAACTGTAGTTGCTCGCAAAAACGAATCTATCAAAATCTTTCGTATAGTGAAAGACATAGATCCCAATGCCTTTATCTCGCAATCTTCGGTTATTGGAGTTTATGGACAAGGATTTGATGTGATTAAAGGGAAATAATTTATCAACTGGCGAAATCCGATGCAATCAGAAAATTTGCTTCTATGAAAATATTATCCATTGCTTCCTGGTATCCGACAAAAAGGAATCCCAATTTTGGAATCTTTATCAAGGAACATGCAAAGTCAATAAATTCTGCTGGTTGTGAGATTGTTGTAATTGGAATCGTTATTCATAGGACTGAAAATTTATGGTCGAAAACGATTGCCGATTCGGTTGATGAAAACGGGGTTCGAACTGTATTAATAGAAATAAATACTCGATTCAGAGATATTATTTATCACGCCGTACCACTTCAATACTGCTTGCTAAAAAAAACTTTTAGAAAACAGATCCAATCTGGATTTGAGCCAGACATCATTCATTCAAATGTAATTTTTCCTGCAGGAATTATCGGAGATTGGTTAGCAAAGTCTATAGCAAGACCGCATGTAATCACAGAACATTGGACCCGGGTCAGGAATTTTGCTCAAGTGCCGGTATTGTCTATCTGGGGGAAAAAGGCATACACACGTGCTGCCCGGATACTGCCCGTTTCACAATTTTTGCAACATGAGATTCAAGATTCCTTTATTATAGCTGATCTAAATAAATTCAAAGTCGTTGGAAATGTTATTGACTCCAATACGTTCACTTTCAAAGAAAAAGTAAATAATCCGAACGAACTTCGCCTTTGCGCTATTGCTACCTGGGCGCATCTTAAGCATCCGGCCAAACAACCGGAATTACTTATCAATGCGCTGTCTGTATTACAAAATGAAATAAGTCAGACGATTATGCTAATCATGGTTGGAGGAGGGGATAAAGTGGAAGAATTGAAAACCTTATGCCTCGAAAAAGGAGTCAAAGCTGAATTTACAGGATATCTTGAAAAGTTAGAGATCGTAAAGAGGCTTCAGAATTCCGATTTTTTTGTTCACGCTACTACCATTGAAACCTTTGGTGTTGTCGTAGCAGAAGCTTTATTGACAGGAACACCAGTCGTTTGTTCCAATGTTAGCGCATTAAAAGAGCTTATCAATGAAAACAACGGTGAATTATGTGAGAATACTGTTGAAGATTGGGTTAGAGGACTAAAAAGAGCTATAGGAGCGGATTATAACAAAAAACAAATTGCTATGGATATAAAACAGAGATATGATATTCAGAATATTGGCAATCAAATCAGGTCTGTATATCAAGAAATTCTAGATTAGAATTCTTTCAAATGGAATATTATTGATTTTTGCAGCATAAAGTGGAAATTCAGTCGGATACATCTTATCAGTGCCCACACTATAAATTTTCTCAGCTTTTGAAAGCATCATAAAATCTACGAATGATTTCATGTACACTTCATCCGATTCTTCGTTCACACAATCCAAATGAACAACCTTTCCTTCCATTGTAAATATTCCATCCATTGAAGATACCACAGACAAGAAGGTACTGCTATCCGAAGTAACCAGAACGGGTTTCTTGGATTCATTTTTCAAGGTTATCAAAGCGTCGACGCATTTATTAATCAGAGATTGTTTTTCGAGTTCAACCAACGCTTCGAAATTATATTCTTTAAAATCACCCAATAAGGACTGAAACCGAAAGACACAGCCAATATAATGCGGCCCAATTTTATTTAAATAATAATCCAACTGCTCTTTTAGGTTTTGGGTTGGTTTGAATAGTTCTTTGAACAACTCTCCCCATACGAAATTAGTTCCAAATTTTTTATTGAATATGGGCAGATAATCCCGGTTAATATAAGCGTGTATCTGCCTGCTTGAATTTAAATTTATCAGTCTTTTCCCCTCAGGCTCTCCGTGTAAAATTAAAATTCGGACATCGTGTACGCTAGATGATAATTCTTCTTTATTCAACAACCAGTTATACTTATTGGGAATGAAGAATTTAGATAGGTTAAACGGAGATGTGAAATGGCATTTATAGTCTGTATTTCTTATTTTACTGTAAGCATAAAGAGAGATGATGCCTTTGAAACGATCTGTCAGACCGAAACTATTGCGTCTGTCATCGAAGATTGAAACAAACAGCTTTTTTGTTCTTTTTCTTCTGAACGAAAAGCCATAGAATTTGTATAATAGAATTTGTTCTTTTATACGATGAATAATTACTTTCTCCAATTCTTTAAAACTATTTTTCATTTTAGCGCCCCAAATTAATGTCATTTATAGCTTACTCTTCCCAGTTTCTTTGCAAGAAACTCAATATCTGCATGAAATAAACAGAACAAAAGTCCGACAGCAGACCTTAATTTCCAACCAAATCTATTGAATCCAAATGAAAAGATCGATTTTAAATAATCCTTTCTAGCCCCGAAGAAATCTTTTCGGATTAATTTATATCTTCCTGACCGAGAATAACTAACGACCAACAACTTGCGATAATAAATATGGATGTCAGCTTCGCTAATTTTTAATTTATCAAAACGAGCTTTATTTCTGCCATAAAAATCCAAAGAGAGTTTGTAAAATCCCTCCGCCATTTGCACTGCATGCATTTTGGTCACTTGCATTGGGTAGTTTCGCCATTTGCCAAGTGGCTCATGAACATAGGTAAACGAGCCTATAAGCGATAATTGCTGCAAAGTAGGCAAATCAACCAGAGGTAATCCATGATTCTGAATAAATCCGCCAATCTCTTCCAGCGCACTTTTCCTGATAAGTATTGTCAATGCCGGAATAAAATTGCGGAACAATAATTCCTGCGTTGTAGTTCCAATCGGATTGTTTGTAAATACCTTCTCAATAAGCTGATCTTCAGTTGGATGTAACGCGAATAATTCTTGCAAATCGGCTTTACTCCGATAAGCCCTTCCCCAGGATAACACTGCACCAGGATTTTCTTCTAATCCAGGAATTTGTAATGCCAATTTTTTAGGCAACCAAACATCGTCTCCTTCCAAAATGGCAATATATTTTCCCTTCGATTGTTCTAATGCAAAATTATAGGTTTCTGACAAGCGAAAAATTCCCACATTTTCTTGAGTAAAAACCTGAATGCGTTCATCGGTTGCAGCAAAAGATCTGGCTGCAGAAAGTGTATTATCTGTACTTCCATCATCCACAATGATCATTTCCCAGTTTGTATAAGTCTGTTCCAAAACAGAATTTATACAATCTGCTATGAAATTTTCGTGATTATATGTAGGGGTAATTATGGATACTAAAGGTGTTGAGCTCATAGTGTACTAGATAGATATTCTTATTCCCGGATGAAATTCTTTGTGTACTATAAATCGTATCTTCCAGATTTGCCTATTAATCCGTGGATAAGACCTAAGTATATTCCCTTTAATTTTTTTGTTTTATTCGATTCAAATATGATCTTTACTGTTCGATAAATTACTTTGTATTTGATTAAAAATATTTTTTCTTTTAATGTAGATTTATCCGGATACAACTTCCAAGTCAAAATAATATTCCGAATAATATAATAAGTACTTTGAGCGGAATACATATTTAATATGAAACCCTGCTTCGATTTTTGAGCATATCCGGATTCATGTTTCAAAATAATGTCGGGGAAACACAATATCCTGAATCCCTTATTTCGAACTCGTATCCCAAATTCTGTGTCAACCATGTAGATTAGAAAATCCTCTCGGAAATATCCTATCTTTTGGAAAGAACTTAAAGAGTATATTGATCCAGAGGTAATTGAATTGTCAACCTCAATAAAAGAACTGTCAGATTTTATGCTTTTATTTATTGCAGGGGCGTATATAGCAATGTCATCATTGTAATTATTCTCAATTAGTTGCCTGAATTCATTGAACTGACTTTCTAGAAAGCGACTATCCTGATCCATTGTCAAAACATGGGTATAGCCCTCGTTTCGTGCCCAGTCGAAGCAAATATTAAATGGTTGGGCAAGGTATTCGTTTTTTCCTGTAGTTCTTACTTCAATTTTTTTATTATTTAATTTGTTAGTTATCAAATCAATTTTACTCTCAGTTTTAGGAGTATTTTCCCAAATAATTAAATGATCAATCCATGGAAGATACGAATTGATATTTTTTTCCAGTTCTTCCAGATTTGGGAAATACGCAGTAACAACCCCAACAATTTTCAGCATGATTTGAAATGTTTAGAAAGATGTAATGTATCGATTAATGTTATTTTATAATCTGTAATACTGATATCCAGCTCACGCTTTACTTGCAAAGGCCATTTCCAGTTTTGGTAAACAGACTGTGCAATACCTGGTGCCAAAATCATTACCCAAAGCTCTAAAGAAGTAAACCTTAATCCCAAATATAACAAAATCAGTACGGCTATTCCAGAAAATATAACAGCTTTCATAAATGGAACTTCATTTTTTGTCAATAATATT
>Ga0318568_10000170_pt1 | contig 24279 bp, 19 predicted proteins | sample GRESIP088b5f21_FD_203690 | JGI IMG/M metagenome (GOLD analysis project Ga0318568, IMG submission 203690) | Tropical soil microbial communities from Luquillo Experimental Forest, Puerto Rico - GRE.SIPMG.088b5f21 | ecosystem: Environmental > Terrestrial > Soil > Tropical forest > Bulk soil...
ACCTGCACCTGATCGGCGAGATGTTCCGGCAGACACAGCTGCGGGTCAAGATCTACCCGCTGGTGCTGATGCCGTCGGCGTTCGAGCCCGGCCTGGGCGGCGGGCGGGCCGCCGAGCTGAACGCCGGGCGGGCGCTGCTCGACCTGTTCCGCCTGGTCGACCAGCAGAACGGCGCCGACGCTCAGCGCGAGCTGGACAGCGTGCACGACCAGGCGCCGATCGACCCCGAGGAGGTGGCGGTCTACTATCCGCAGAACCAGCGGATCGTGCTGCGCCCGGGACTCGTGCAGACCGCGTTCTTGTTCTCCCAGCCCGCCGGGGCGGGCCGCGAGGACATGCACCGCTCCATCGTCTCGCTGGTGATGTCCCTGGTGGGGACCGAGATGTCCGAGGAGGACGACCGGTCGGGCCTGATGCACCAGTCGTTCGCGGACAGCTTCGTCAACGAGGCCGCGCACCGGCAGGTGCGCGCCGGGAACGGGATCGGCAACCGCGGCGTGTCCACCGCGCTGGTCGCCTCCCTGACGGTGCCGGTCGACGACCTGGCCGGGATCGTCAGCTCGCGGCTGCTGCGCACCGCGGTCGAGCAGATGTCCACGCCCATCGGCACCATCGAGTCCAACCGCAAGTACATGGAGGATTTCCTGATCAAGTCGGGCGTGAGCCCGGTGCTGGCGCGGCCGCAGAGCGACTTCGCCGAGCCGGAGCCCGCGAACGGCGCCCGCGAGGTGACCGCCGCGCTGAACGACCGCCGGGAGGCCATGCGATCGGGCATCGCCGACCTGAAGGCCCGGCTCGGCCGGGACGTCCCGCAGCTGGTGTCGGGCTTCGCCCCGAGCTCGGCCGTCCGCGAGCAGCTCGGCCAGACGGACGTCTTCCGCATCCAGCGGGTCATCTTCGGCCATCCGGAACTGGCCGACGAAGCCGACACGGCCGGCGTCGCCGGGATGCTGCACCGCAGGCGGGGCGCACCTCCCGCGCCGGGCAGATTCGGCGCCGCGCCGCCCCCCGTGCCGGAGCTGAAGGACCGGTTCCTCAAGAAGGTGGGCTGGCATGACGAGGCACCAGCGGCCGCCCGCCAGCAGCAGGACGCGTGGTACACGTGGGCCACGCACGTGGCGTGGGCCGAGACCTGGGCGGCGCACACGCCGCAGTGGCGTCGCCCGCTCGAGCAGGTCCAGGCCGACCTGAGAGCGCTGACCAAGGCGCTGACGGAATTCGCCCGTACCGACCACGAGGGCTTCGACCGCCGCTCGGCCGACCTGTACCGCAAGCGCGTGGGCGTGTCCTACCTGCTGCCGGCCGGCGCCGGCCGGATGGAGCAGTTCTACCAGCAGGTGGTCAGGCGGCTGCTGGCCCACCGGGCCAAGGAAGGCCGGCTGCAGCCCAACTCCAGCGAGTCCGACCTCGTCAAGACCCTGGTCGGCCCGGAGGGCTGGCGCGAGGCCTACCAGCTCAGCACCGAGCACGGGCCCGAGCACGCCGTCGCTTACCTGCGGGAACAGGTCAAGATCGAGGTGAAGACGTTTCTGCAGGAGCCGCCGCCGGGCGAGCAGCCGATGCTGCCGAAACTGGATGAGCTGCTGGCCGAGGCGGCCGGCCACGGCGCGGCGGCCAGTGTCATGCAGGAGTACCTGGATGAGTTCAGCAGCAAGCTCGCGGGGCTCCTGCCGGCCAACTTCACCCCGCAGGGCAGCGGCCCGATGAAGGTGCTGGTCTCCTATCCCGCCAAGGCGGAGAGCGAGGCCATCAAGGGGCACCTGCATAACGCGATCAACCTGCCCAGCGGGCCGGGCATCACCTACGACTACCGGAACACGCACACCGAGTCGATCTCCGTGGTCCTGTTCCGCACCGCGATGGGCGTCACCGAGGTCGGCGAGGTCCGCGACGTGCTCCGGCTGTGGGCGGGCGCGCTGAGCCGGCCTGAGCCCACCGACCTGCTGCGCTGGCGGCAGCGGACCGGTTATGACTTCGCCTACCTGGCCACGCGCGAGGAGCACCGGGTCGAGATCCTGCACCGGCTGCTGTCCGCGTTCTGGAACGGGAAGGCCTCGGTCCAGGGGCCGGACGCATCCCCCGAGCGGGTCAGCGTCCAGCTGGGCGGGGTGTCGCTGTCGCTGCGGCTCACCCCGCTCGGGCACGCATCCTCCTGGGGCAGCCTGCTGCGTGCCTACGAGCTGTGGGCCCTGGACGACGACGACATCCACCAGCGGTTCTGCGCGCAGCTTCTGCGCGAGCTGCCCGACGGCCTGGACGGCACCCCGCACAAACCTGACCACCTGTACCTGGTGATCCGGGATCTCGCCGAGGGCCAGGTCGAGTGCCTGGACGACATGATGGCGAGGCAGGCGGCCGGCCAGCGTTCCCGGGCGGCGCAGATGCGCGGGTTCTGGGCGGACACCTTGCCGGCCGCGCTGGACCAGAGATTCCGGGGCCTGGAATCGCCCATAGCCGAGAACCTGCGCCTGCTGGAACTGGCGGCGCTCCCCCGGAGCGGGGAATGACCGTCGAGGTCTTGCGCCTGACCGGCCTGCTCGGCGAGGACGCCGACGCGACGGCCAGCGCGCTGGTGGCCGACGTCCGCGCTCACCCCGATCTGACCCGGCTGCTGGTCATCGACGACACCGCGGCGCTGATCGGCCATTCGGCGGTTTACGAGCGCTTGCTGACCTCCCACCGGCTGGATCACCTGATCTGCGTGGCGGTGGGCCCGCGGGCCGGGGACGGCCGGGAGTTCCGGTTCCCGGGGAACATCGGCGGCGGCCGGGGGTCCGCGGTGCTGTGGGTGGGCGACCCGCACGGCATCGACTGGCGGCTGGCGGCGTCGGCGATCGCCGTGGGCCACTCCGGAAACTCGGCCAGCGGCCTGCACCATCTCATCGAGCTACTGTCGGTGGACGAGGTTTTCGACCGCGTGTGCGAGATCGCCCGGCACGTGCCCGGCGGGGTCGCGAGCCCGGGTCTGCGGCTGACCGGGGCGGACGACGAAGCCGTGAGCTTCGCGGCCGCGCTGGTCATGGCCATCCGACGGCTCATCGGGCCGGGCTCGGGCCTGGCGCCGGCGGACAGCGGACCCTTCTCCGCGCTGCAGGTTACCCGGCCCGGCACCGCGAGGCTGGCGGAGGGCGGCCGGCTGTCGCAGGACCACGAGGATGTCAACACCGGAGCCGCCTCGGCATCGCGCGAGCTGGCGCTGCTGGCGGGCTTCGGCGGGCTGCTCGGCCTCGAGCAGCCCAGCATCCGCGACCACGTCATCGAGACCGGCACCGCGCTCGGCGCGTTCCGGGACGAAGTGACCCGGCTGCTGCAGGTCGCGCACGCGCCGGGCGGGCTGACCGACAAGCAGCGCGCCGAGCTGGAGAAGGCCGGGGTGCGGCTGCCGGAGGCGCCTCCCGTGGCCGCGAACGGCAGGGCCGCCGGGGCCGATTCCGCGCGGTCCACGGTCTACGAGGCGACCGCCGGGGCCATCCGCGGCGGCGACACGCTGCCGCAGGTGACCAGGCGCCTGAACCAGACCGCCGGCACGCTGGAGCGGGGAGGCAGCGCCAGCTACCTGCCGGAGGTCGGCCGGGCCTGCCCGCCAGCGCTGGTGAGCCGGCTGACGGGGCCACCGTCCCCGCCGCGGCCGCCGCGCTGGTGGCTGCCGGCGGCGGTGATCCTGGCGGCCGTGCTCGGCGCGCTGGCCGGCCTCTGGTCCGCCGCCGCCGGGGTCGTCGTGGGCGTGCTGGCCCTGGCGGCCGGGGTGGCGGGCACCGCCTGGTCTTGGCGAGCGCAGGTCGCCGACTACCGGCGCCGGCTGGCCCTGGACGAGGCGGTTCGCTCCGCCGACGCGCTGTCCGACCTGATCGCCGCCGTGGCCGCCAGGGAATGGTCCGGGAACGTGACCCTCGACGAGGTCGACCGGGCCAGGATCGCGCTCGACGGCGTGACCAGCAAGCTCGCGGAGTATGCCGGTGACGCCGATGATCCCGGCCGCGGAGCGGGGACCGCACGGGCGGCCCGGCTGAGCGAAAGCCTCACGCCCGGCCTTCGCGACCTGGTCCTCGCCGTGCTCAAGGACGTATCCGGGACGGCCAGCGTCATCGGGCAGGCGGCGTTCGAGCAGGCCCGGGCCAAGACCGCCGAGCTGGTCAGGGCCTGGACCGACCACGCGCGCCAGCACGGGGTGCTCGCCCCGCCCCCGTTCGCGACCTATACCGCGAACGACGTCCCGTATGCCCACGAAGGCGAGATGGCGGAGATCGCCGGCGCGGTCCAGCATGACCCGCGCGAGGTGATGTGGCAGCTGTGCGCGCCGACCGATCTCAGCGCGCTGGACGTGGGCGGCGCGCCGCAGGTTGTGGTGTTCGCCCCGCGGCTCACCAGGCCGCCGCTGGCCGACCTGCTCCCGCAGGACACCGTGTGGACCTCCTCCGGCGCGCTCGCCGGGCTGATCCGCCTGGTCCCGCTGCGCGCCGGGATCGCCTCCGCGTCCTGGACGACGGACCAACAGCCCTCGGAGCCGGGGCCATGACCGCCGGCCCCGAAGCCGACGCCGCCCGCGGGGGCGTCGAGGAACTCACCTTCAGCCACGTCACGGGCGAGACGGTGCAGACCATGGCCTCCGTCGGGCCCGACGAGGCCACGGCGCCGGAATTCCTGGCCGCGCGGCAGGTCCGGCTGGCGGACGGCACCGAGCTTCGCCAGGTGCGGGTGACCGGCGCCGACAGCGCGAGAAAAGCCGGCTACGAGCGCCTCGACAACGAGATCCTGGCCGGGATCCGGCTGCTGGAGGCGGCGAAGGCGGCCGGCCACCCGCCCGAGGTCAGCCGCCTCCACGGCTACGAGGCCACGTCCGCTACGCCGTTTGCGCTGCTTGAGCCGTACCGGGGCGAGCCGCTCACCGTGGCGGGCCAGTACCTGATGGGGAACGAGCAGCATCAGTTCCAGGTCAGCCTGCTGACGGGCCTGTGCTGGCTCGCGGCCGCGGGCATCGCGCACCGCGGCATCGCGCCGTCGACGGTCCGGTGGGACGGCCGGCAAGCGCAGGTGACCGACTTCAGCCTGGCCACGGTCATCGGCGCGCCCCGGGAAGCGATCGGGGCGCTGCCCTGGGCCGCGCGAGAACAGCGGCCGGGCACCGTCGGCGGGTGGGTATCGGCGCACGACGACATATGGGCGGCGGGGCGGCTGATCTTCTACATGAGCACCCGCGAGGAGCTCACCGATCGCAGCCAGATCGACGACCGGCCCGCTCTGAAGAACCTGCTGGCCGGGGTGTTCGGCCCGCCTGAAGGTCGCCCCACCGCACATGACCTGCTCCGCCGCCTGAACGAGGAGTGCCCGGTGCCCCCCGCGCTCGATCGCCAGTCGCGGCTGAACGCGGGGCGCCAGGGTTTCTACGCCGTGCGGTCCAGCAAGCACCCCGGCATAGCCGCAGATGCCGGTGACGGCGCAAGCCCGGGTCGCCCCGGTAGCGCGCCCGGGGAACCGTCGGGCCAGCCAACGGCCCCGCTCGACGCAGCCACCCCGCAGGTCACCCCGCAGGACGGCAACGGGGCTGGCCGGCCCCGGACCGCCCGCGGCCTGCTGTGGCGATCCCGATGAGCGCCCTCGACCAGATCGTGTACCGGGCGCCGGGCCGCACCGGCGCGCCCATCCTGCCGCTGGCCGCGTCCCTGCCGGAAGGCACGGAACAGGACCACTGGCTGGAACGGCTCGATCCGTGGCTGCGTGCAGGCGCCCTGACGGGCCGCGGGTACCTGGCCTTCGGCCCGCAGGCAGCCTTCGTCCGCTGGAAAGGCGACGCGGCCGCGGACCGGTCCTGGGAGTTCGCGCACGTTCTGGTCGGGCCGGTCAGCACGCTGAGCACCAGTTACGCGCTGCAGTTGCCTGACCTTCCCGCGGAACTGCTGCGGCTGTCCCGCGATGGCCGCCTTCCTCAGGTCACCGGGGCCGACCTCGGCATGAGGTCAGCGCCGGGCGGCATCGGGCGCCGGTCGCGGTCGGCCGGCGCGATCGAGTTGCTCGTGCCGCTGCTGTCTCGTGTTCTCGCCGGTGCGCAGAGCGTAACCATGCCCTGGACCGAGCCGCTGCTGCCGGAGGCTGTCCTGTGGGCCCTGGCGAGCATCCTGTCCATGCTCGGCGACAGCCGGCCGATCTCCTTCCTCACCTTGGCCTCCGGCCCGATGGAGCCCCCGGCCGGACTGTTCGTCTCGTTCCGCCGCGGAGCCGCCGCGCCGCATCCCGAACCCCGGTATGACGACGCGGCCATCGGCCTGGCGACCGGTTATGCCGATGACCCGGTTCAACTGCACCGGACCCTGGCCCAGAACGGGGTCCTCAACCCGGCGGACCAGGCGAGCCGGGTCGGGCGCCTGCTCGACCTGTGGTCCCCGTCCCGGCCGCACGCCGGGAACACCCCGGCCGCCAGCGGCCCTGCGGCGCAGGTCCCGGCCGGAAACGATCGGACCAGAAATGCTTACCCGGGGGGCACCCATACCGTGAACGCCCGCTCCGATGGGCAGACGCCCGCGAACGCAGCGCCAGCATCGCGCACCAGCACAGGCCGGGGGATAATCTGCCCGGTCTGCCTGCATGAGATCAAGGACTGGGAAAGCCTCCCGCGCTGGCGCTGGGACCAGTTCCAGAGCGCCTACGCCGAACTCAAGATCCCGCCCGACGCCAGCCCGGAGTACCTTGCCCGCCTGTTGCGCGGGGCACACGTGCGGTGCCCCGACCCCTACCACGTCAGGAAGGACGAGCACTACCTGCCCGCGGACTACGGTGATTTCGGGCCGCCGGTGGTCCTCGGGTTCATCGGCGTGACCGAGTCGGGCAAAACCCACCTGCTCACCACGATGGTGGGCGAAATCGAGCGTGGCGGCCTGCAGGAATTCGGGATCGGCAGCCGTCCTCTCGATCGCGCCCTGCACAAGAGATTCCTCGACGACTGGGTGCGGCCGCTGATGAGCGAGGGCAAGGTGCTCCCGGGTACCCAGGAAGGGGTCGTTACCTTCACCGACGGCTTCGTCATCAGCCCGGCCGGCGGGCGGGACCGGGCGGTGGCCCTGTTCGACGTGGCCGGCGGCGAACTGACCAGGGTGGACGACACGAAGCAGTTCCTGGAGATTGCCGACGGGCTCATCTTCGTGGTCGATCCCGCTCGGCTGGACGCCGACGGGCTCGGCGACGACACCTTCAATACCGTGCTTGACCTGGTGAATTCCACCGGCCGGCTACCGGACCGGATGAGCGCGGCCGTCGTGCTCAACAAGGCGGACATGGTGCGGTTCGAAGATCCCGTAGCCCTCTGGCTGCGATCTGACCGCAAGGTGCTTGACGCGGCGGAGTCCGTCAGCGAGAGCGCCGACGTCTACGCGTTCCTGCACGACAAGGGCGCGGCGGCCTGGACCAGGCCGTATCGCGAATGCGCCCGGGCCACCCTGCATGTCGCGTCGCCGACCGGAGGAGCCGATCAGCCGCGTAGCGACGGACGAGTGTATCCCCGCGGGGTCACTCCGCGCCGGGTACTGCGCCCCCTGGTAGCGATGCTGGCCATGACCGGCGTGCTGACCGGCGCGGAGGCCGAGAGGGTGGGGATCTGAGGTGATCGGGCCGTACGAGATCCACCAGTTCGAGTACCGGTGGCAGCCCAGCAAGGACATGTCCCTGATCGCAGGTTCCACGCCGGGCTCGCAAATCCAGCCGTGGTCTGACCGGATCGCCTTGTGGGTGCGGCACCGCGCGGTCGATGCTCCCACCGAAAGCGTCCGCTACGAGATCTTCGAGGACGGTATGGCGGCGCTCGCCTGGCGCCAGCGGAAGGCCCAGGCGACCGAATTCGGGGACGGGACGCAGAGCCGGCCGGAGGCCTCCCGCGTCCTGGTGGCCGCATCCGATGTGCTGACGCCCCTGGCCGCCGTGGTGCTGTGCCACACGGGGCTGCCGGAGGCGATCGGCCCGCGCCCCGGCCAGGTCGCCGTCCACAGCGACCTGCCCGCGCTCGATCCGGACGTGCTGATCCGCCTGATCCGCGACCAGGCCGGCGAACTCGACCATCTGGCGGTGAAGGAACCCGGGCTTTACCGCGTCATCGCCGCCGCGCTGACCGACCCCGACACCCCGCTAGCGGTGCAACTCCCGCAGCGCGTCATCGCCCAGCCGCCGCAGAACGGCTCACAGGCGCGCCTGCTGTGGGGGCTGATGCAGACCGTCTGGCCGTTGCTCGGCTCCGACCTGGGCCGGCGGGACTGGTCGTTCGCCACCTTTGAGCCCCCGCAGGGCGACGTGGATACCGGAGCGCTGCCCGACATCGTCTTCCGCCTCCAGCAGCCCGTCCAGCCCGCGCTGAGCATGCGCCGGGAAATCCTGGTACGGCCCCAAGAGCCCATCGAGCCGCCGGCCTCGATCCAGTACCAGGACTTTGCCCGGCTGCTCGTGGACGCCTACCAGTACCTGGGAGGCGAGCATCTCGGCCGGCATATCGACGCGGTCGGCGGCGAATACCCGTCGGTGGACACGCGCGTCGCGGTCGTGCAGGAAACGCTGCGTGACGTTCTGCCCGCAGAAGCGCTGTCGGTGGCGAGCCAACAGTACGTGACGGTCACAGGGCCGGCGTGGCCGGAGGATGAGGGTGTTCCGCTCGCCGACGACCTGGCCCCGGTGCAGGACGCGGTGCTGTCCGGGCCCATCCCGCCAGCGGCCCCGGCGCCGGCCGCGCCCTACTCCGACCCGGCCGCGCAGCCGCTGTCGGCCGCGCCACCGACGGCCGGACCGCCGATCTGGACGCCGGAGCCCGCCGCCTCGCGAGGCGCTTCCCACCGGGCCAGGGAAGACGCACCGCCTCGCCCCAGGAGTGCATCACAGCCCGCCGCGACCCCGCCATGGCTGTCTACCTCCCCATCGCCGCCGCCCGCGACCGCACCGCCGTCCGCCGCGGCCGGGACCCGGCGCGAGCAGGCCGACATGGCCGCGCCGTCTACCGTGAGCGGCCTGATCAGCCAGCTGGACGCGGGTCCGGGCCACGCGGGATTCGAGTCGGCCCTGCAGTCCCTCCAGGGCGGCCAGTTCCCCGACCAGCCGGCCGACCGGGCCATCGCCCGCCAGCTGATCGCGGACCGCGATTGGTACATCCCGGTCCTCTTGCAGTACGACAGCGCGCACGTTGACGATACGCTGGAAGTGATCTTCAGGGCCGCGGTGATTCCCGATCTCCACCGGCCGGAGGTCACCGCGGAACTCGCCCGCTGGGCAGGCGAGAGAGCCGCACCGCCCTCCGTAGTCAAGGCACTCAACGCCGCGGCGCAAAGCCGGGCCGGCGCGCCGGAGATCATGACACAGGCCCTGGAACTGCCGCTGGGCCGGCGATGGCTGACCGAGCACGGGATCTACACCGGGCCGTCCGAGTACACCGCCTCCCGGTACGCCGCTGGACACGCCACCGGTCCGGCCCCCCGCAGCCAGGGCGCTCACGCGCCCGCCAGCCACCGCTCGCTGTGGGCCTCGCTGGACGGCAGGCTGCGCGGTGATCCCGTCACGCTGCTGCTGGCCGTGTTCTGCGTCGTCCTCATCCTGCTACTCGCGCTGCGCTGACGCGCCGGCCGGCCCTGCGGGTCAGCCGGTCAGCAGGTGCTCGAGTTTGGCCGGGTCGGACAGGTAGACCGCTCCCGCGCCCGCGGACACGTCGTCGGGGAACACGGTCGTCTCCCCCGCGGCCAGGGCGGCGACGATGCGCGCCGCCACGACCTGCGGCGGGGCCTTCTCGGCTTCGACGCCGGCCAGCATGTCGGTGTCGATGCCGCCGGGATAGGCGCCGAGCACCGTGATCCCCCGGCCGCGCAGCTCGGCCCGCAGAGCCTGGGTGATGGAGTGGGCGGCGGCCTTGGACGCGCTGTAGCCAGCCATCGCGCCCACCGGCGCCAGCGCGATGAGCGTGAGCACGTTGACCACGGCCGCGGGCGCGTTGCGCTCCAGGGCCGGCACGAAGGCGCGGGTGACGCGCAGCGTGCCCAGGTAGTTGGTGCGCAAGTCCCGCTCGAAGCCCGCCAGATCCCCGTCGAGCGCACTGCCGAAGGCCAGCACCCCCGCGTTATTGATCACAACGGTTACGTCCGGCACCTTGGCCGCCGCAGCGGCGACGCTGGCCGGGTCGGTGATGTCCAGGGCCAGGGCCTGGACCCGAGAGTCAGCGCCGGCGGTGGCGACCGCGCCGGGGGTGCGCGCGGCAGCGTAGACCTTCGCCGCCCCGGCGCGCAGCAACTCGGTGACCAGTCGTGCGCCCAGGCCGCGGTTGGCCCCGGTGACCAGGGCCACGCTGTCGGTGAGGTTCATGAGGGGCATCTCCCTGTCGTGGGGTTCACCGGTCCGCCACGCGGGACCGGACGCCTCACACCGTATGGCCCGATGACTGAGAATCTCGATGCCTGAAAAGCGCAAAATCTTGCTCATTCATATCAGGAAGCAGGGCCGTCTGGCTCGTAACGTTAGAGTGGGGTGATGGATGCGCTCGACTCCGTGCTCGCGGTGGCCGGAGTCCGCGGGGCGGTCGCGGCCACCCTCAACGCCGCAGAGCCCTGGGGGCTGGCCCTGGACGCCATACCCGGCGCGGCCTTCCACGCCGTCACCGCGGGGATGGCGTGGCTGCGCGTCAACGGCCGGGCCGACACCCGGCTCATGCCGGGCGACATCGTGCTGATGCCTACCGGCACCGCCCACGTCCTGGCCAGCGCGCCCGACGCGGAGCTGGCGCCGTTCGACTGCCTAGCCGCCGAGCAGGCCATGGCCATTGGCAGCGAACTGCGGATCGGCCCCAGCCCAGCCCAGACCCGGATCCTGTGCGCCCGGTATCAGCAGGACCCGGCCATTACGCTGCCATTGCTCAGCCTCCTGCCGGAGGTACTGCACATCCCGTCGGCCCAGGCCGGGACCGCCCTGGACACCAGCCTGCGGCTGCTGGCCCAGGAGATCAGCCAGTCCCAGCCGGGTGCCGCCGCCGTCCTCAACCGCATCGTGGACATCCTGTTCGTCCAGCTTCTGCGGGCCTGGCTCGCCGCCGACCCGGCCCAGGCCCCGCCCGCTTGCTGGCTCGGCGCGCTGGCCGACCCGGTCGCCGGGCCCGCGCTCGCGGCGTTGCACGCTCAGCCGGGTCGCGACTGGACCGCCGTCTCGCTCGCCGCGGCGACCAGCGTCTCGCCCGCCACCCTGGCCCGCCGGTTCGTGGCCAGGGTCGGCCAGACCCCCGCCGCCTACCTCACTGGCTGGCGCATGGACCTGGCCGCCCAGCGCCTGCGCGATACCGACGACACGGTGGGCGCCATCGGCCGGTCCCTCGGCTACACCTCCGAGTACGCGTTCAATCGCGCGTTCACCCGCGCCCGCGGCATCCCGCCCGGACGCTACCGCGCCCGCAGCCGCAGTCCAGAGCAGCCCGCCGCGCAAGCCGTCGGCTGACCGCGCGGGCAGGATGGTGCCATGAACGACGAGCTGCGCTCGGAACTCATGGAACGCGCGGCCCGCGACCAGGCTGCCCGGAACGCACTGTCACCCGGGCTGGAGATGCGGCAGTGGGCGGAGCTTGTCGAGCCGGTCGACCGGGCCAACACGGCACGGATGCGGGAGATCGTTGGTGAGCACGGGTGGCCCGGCCAGCAGCTGGTCGGGGAGGCGGGCGCGCATGCGGCCTGGCTGCTGGTCCAGCACGCTCCGCCAGATTTCCAGGAGGAGTGCCTGTCCCTGATGGAGGATGCGGTAGCCCGCGAAGATGCCAGCCCCAGGGACCTGGCCTACCTGACGGACCGGGTGCTGATGCACCGGGGAGAGCCGCAAATCTATGGCACCCAGTACATGGTCCGGGATGGCGTCCCGACGTTGTGGGCCGTACAAGATCCCGACGGCCTCGATGCCCGGCGCGCCGCGCTGGGCCTGGAGCCGGAGTCCCAGAACCGGGCGCGTCTGCTGTCGGACAGGGTGCCTGGCGAGGCCGAGCACGACGACGGACGGTCGCGGCCGTCGCGAGGTGCTTCGATTCTCGATGACCTGCGGGCGAACATGGGCCGGGATGAGATCGCCCGGTACCTGGCCGAGTTCGGCGCCCTGGTGGGCGCCGACGCTTCGTCCCAGAAGCTGGCCCGCGCGACCGGCGGCCAGGTGGATCTCGCGGTCGAGGCGCACCGGATCGCGGCCATCGGCTGGCTCCGATCGTGGGGATGCCGGCACCTGCGGCGGGCGGACACCCCACTGACCTCGCAGGCCCTGCGAACCTGGTGGGACGACTGGGGCGCGCAGCTTCCCGGCGACCACGAGACCCTGACCGGGCTGGGCGAGGCGGACCTGGCTCTGGCCGGGCGGGCCTACGCCGCGCTGCGGGCCGCGCCCGCCGCGCACCGGACCGTTAAAGGCCGTGATCTTGATGTGGCCTTCGGTGACACGGCCGCGGCGAAGCTGCTGTTCGCGATCAGGCCGCAGGTCTTCCCGCCGTGGGATGAGGCCATCCGGCTGGCGTTCGGGCGGCCGGGCGGCGCCGACGCGTACGTGAGGATGCTGCGGCTGTCGGCCGCGGCCCTCACCGGGCTGGCCGCGCGGCTGGATGTCCCGGTCAGCGACCTGCCGCAGGTCCTCGGGCGGCCCGGGTCCTCGCCGCCCAAGCTGGTGGACGAATTCCTGTTGATCAGGATCACGACGGAACGCTGATATGAACATCCATCTGCTGGAGCTCTACGTGGCCGCGGTGTTCCTGGCCATGATCGCGCCCGGGCCGGACATGCTGTTCATCCTGGCCACCGGCACGCGCGGCGGGCCCCGGGCGGGATTGCTGGCCACGCTCGGCGTCGTCACCAGCGAGGTCGTGCAGATCACGGCCGTGGCGGCCGGCCTGGCGGCGCTGTTCGCGGCGGCACCGACGGCCTTCACGGTGCTGCGGCTGGGCGGGGCGGCCTACCTGCTGTACCTGGGGGTCCAGGCGCTGCGCAGCGCGCGGCGCGGCCGCCCGCTGGAGGCCCCGCCGGGCGGCGAACGGGTGAGCGGGCGTTACGCCTACCTGCGCGGCCTGGTCACGAACCTGGTCAACCCCAAGTCGGTGACGTTCGTGGTGGCGCTGTTGCCGCAGTTCGTGGACCGCGGCCTGGGCCACGTCCCGCTGCAGTTCGCCGTCCTGGGAGCGATCTTCATCGCGTTCGAGGTGCTGATCGACGGCACGGTAGGCCTCACCGCGGGCCGGCTCGGCACCTGGCTGTCCCGGCGGCGGCGAGCCCGGCAGGCGCTCGACGCAGGCTCAGGAACGATCATGGTCGCGCTGGCCGGGCGGCTGGCTCTGGAGCGGTAGCCCGGCCGGTCCGTTTCCCCGGCTGACCCCGGGCAACCGGGCCAGGGACCGAATGGGCCGCGCCTCAGCCCAGGTCCGCGACGGTGTGCGCGACCTGGGCGCCAGGCTGGTGCTCGCCCGCGCCCACCAGTGGCGATTTCGCGATCTCGACGCAGCCCAGAACGATCACGGCCAGGCAGGCGATCTCGAGCGGCAGCCACCAGCCCACCCTGACGTTCTCGTCGAAGAGCACGACGCCCAGGCTGATGCTGATCAGGGCGTCCCCCACGGTCAGCATCGGCTGCGACGCGACCAGGGTGCCGGCCTGCAGCGCGTTCTGCAGCAAGAACAACGCCCCGACCCCGGCCACGGCGGTCCCGTAGAGCTGCCAGGTGGAGAAGAAGGCCGCCGGGCCGCGATCAAGCGCAGCCACGGCCTCCTTCAGCAGCGCGGCCGTCAGCGCGTACCCGCAGGCGGCGGCCAGGCCGAGCAGCGCGGCCCGCGGCTCGCCCTTCACGCGCAGCGCGGCCGATATCACGACGAGCTCGAAGGCCCCCACCGCTATCAGCGCCAGGATCCACAGCCCGTTGCTGGCGTTATTGGTGCCGCCCCCGGGCTGCGCCGCGGCCAGCCCGGTGCCCAGGCCGATGGTCACGGCCGCGACCGCGATCCAGATGCGCTGCGGGATCCGGCGGTGCATCACCAGGCTGCCGAGCAGGATCGCGAGCGGGAGCTCGATGATGAAGATCGGCTGCACTAAAGCGATCGGCCCGGTGGCGAGCGCCCCGGCCTGGAACAGGGCAGCCACGATGACCAGGCCGATACCGGCCAGCCACACCTTGCGGCGGGCCAGTTCGGCGATCAGCGAGACGTGCATCGACTTGGATGGGCTCGCCTGGGAGGCCGCCCGCCGCTGCAGCACCGACGCGGTCGCGTTGCTCGCCGAAGTCAGCAGGGCCAGGACCACAGAGACCAGCACGATCAGCTACTACCCAGGTACGCGCGCCTAAGTCGCGCCGGAAGCCCCCGTTTCCCGGCGCGGCCATCGCTCGGGCCCTTCTGACCTGCGTTGTCGCTCAAGAACCGGTGGGTACATCGGGCGCGCGGGTAGCGTTGGCGAACGTGATGTCTCCGTCTGCGGCTGTTGTGTCCGACGACTTGGCCGGTGCCGCGCTCGAGACCACTACGCTGACGCGGGCCCGCAAGCTGGCCCGATGGCTCGGGCCGGGCCGGGAGCTGACGGAGCAGGGGGTGCTGCGTTCCGCGGCCGCGGCCGAGGCGTGCTGGGCGCTCGGGATCTCGCCGCCGGGATTCGGCGCCTACGCCCGCGGTGGCTCGCCGACCAGGGCGAGCCGGTCGCCGGACATCCCGCGGACGAGGCCTGGCTGACCGTGGACGCGCTCAGCATCATGCTGGCCGCCCTGCCCGAAGTCGAGCCCGCCGGGTTGCTGGACGCGGTTCTGCAACTCGATGCCGACCATGAGGTGCCCGAGGCGCTGACGCTGCTCCGCGGCTGCGGTCACCCCGCCGCAGCCAGCGTGGTGGCCCGCCTGACCGGGCAGCCCGAGCTAGTGCCGGTGCCGGCCGGGGCGGCCTGGTTAGCCTCGCCGCCGCGATCTTCGGGTTCCCGCGCGACCGGCCCGTGCGGGTGGCTGGCGACCCGGTGGGGGCTGGCACCGGTCTGGCCTTCGCGCCCTGATTAGGGCGGAGCCCGGTTTTGGCACCAGTGACGAAGGGTATGCGGCTACTCGTCGAACGGCTCCGCCTCTATCCCTTCCCCAGAACCCGCTGCTGGAGGCACTATGGCCGAGCACTTCCTGCGCCAGCACGTTGTGGTCAGCGACCACGACCGCACGGTGGCCGCGGCCGAGGTGACGACGTCCGGAATCTCGGGCGGGACGGCCCGGGCGTTCCTGCGGGCCGAGTCCGGACACATCACGCCGGGGCGCCGCGCCAGCCTCGTCGACGCCGTGCTCGATCTCCCCGAGGTGCGGGACTGCACCCGCCTGCAGGCGGTGCTCCCGCTCGGCGACTGCGAGACCCTGCAACGGCTTCAGGAACGCTGCGGGAACGTGATCACCCGCCCGGCCGGGTCGAGCGCGATCCTGGAAGCGGACCTGCCGCCCCGTCCGCTGCTCGGGATGCCGGCCATGCCGTAACGGCGCCCGGCCTGGTGAAGAGGAACCGGCTCGGGCACAGCGCGGTGTACTAACGGCTCGCCGAGTGCAGACAGAATCGAGCATCCTGAAGCAGGCAGGCTTGCGAAAGGAGCGGCCGTGAGAGGCTACGTGGTCGTTTTCGAGGGCGACGGCGAAGCCGGCTATTCGGCGTACTCCCCCGACCTGCCCGGTGTGGTGGCGGCCGGGTCCACGCACCGCGAGACCGAGCGGCTGATGATCGAGGCAATGGCCGAGCACATCGCGTTGCTCCAGCAGGCCGGTAAGCCAGTCCCCGAACCTGCCGACGCGGATAGCGTCATGATCTTGGATCCTGCCGCGGCCTAAGGCGCCGGCGGGCACGAAGTGCGCCTCCTGGCGCATGCCGATCCGCTCTATCGGCCGCCGCTCAGGGCGGAACACCGGGCGATGGTAACAGGACAGATCCGGCGGAAACGCGTACTATCTTGACTATGGCCGAGTGGTGGTCGATCGAGGTGCTGCACGGCGAGCTCTCGGCTTTCCGGTGGCAGGAGCAGCATGACTCCGCCTTGATCGAGGCCGCGCTGACCAACGGCGCCCTCGACGGGGCCTGGCACGCCGGCAGCTGGGGCGTGGTCTTCGAGGTACTCTTCCAGACCGAGGAGCAGTGGCAGGCGTTCCGTAACCTGCCGGTCGTGCGCGCGGCCCTGGATGCAGTGCCCGACCCAGTCAACGGCCTGCTGGTGTACCGTGGCCGGGGCGGCGGGGCAGACGTCCGCCAGCCGCGCCGGCCCAAGCCCGCGCCGGCCGCGGGCGCGGTGTCGCTGCCCGAACCCCAGCCCGAGCCGCGCCTGGACCTGACCGGTGCCTCGCCGCCGGATCCGGCCCACGCCGCGATGGCGGGCAGCCCGGCGCCCTGACCGGTCGTTACCGCCAGCGCGGCCGCGGGCGACTCGCCGCGCGGGCGAGCGCGTCAAACCGTGCCGCCGCGGGGGCGCGGGACTATTCTCCTGTCCGCCGGCTTAACCGCCGTCAAGGGGAGGGGCCATGTCGGGGCCCGGGGATGCACTCGAGCTCATCAATGCCTTGCGCCTGGGCTGGTATGTCGCCGAGGTCCGGGGCCGGAACCGGCCCGGGGGACCACGGCCCCCCGGGGATGAGCTGCCCAGCCGCGGCCAGGTCCTGCCGCTGCGCGTCGAGCGCACGGTCGCCGAGCTCCGGATCGAAGCTCAGGTCATCTTGCACAAGCTGTCCGTTGATCTCGGTGTTGACAAGGTCATGGCCGGTGACCAGGAGCAGAGCCGGACCGCCGTCATCGGTCAGCAGGCCGATGACCTGACCGCGGCCGGACCGCAGACCGCGGCGGCCGCGGCGGCGTGGAACGCCCTGGCGGCCAGCCTCTACCAGCTGGATGCACACGCCCAGGACACCCTGACGGCCGAGTCTGACCTGCGGGCGGCCGCCTACCAGCTCGGGCGCGGGCTCGCCGAGACGTACTGGGCCCTGGACCCGGACGCAAGGTGCGATCCGCTGACGCCGGAATGCTGGACGTTCCTGCTCGGCGAGCACCGGTGCGGAGAACTGTCCCGGCTGGCCGGCCGGCTGAGCGGCTACTTCAACCCCTACTGCCCTCCCGCGATCGCGGGCACGCTCAGCCTGTGGCGGGCGGTGGCCAGCGATCCCGGATGGCGCAAGGACGCTCAAGATCACCTCTACCAGCAGCTGCGCCACTGGTATGAACTGCTGATCCTGGGCCAGGACCCGTCCACGCTCATCCCGCCCTACGCGTTGCTCAAGAACTGGCAGTCAACCTTTCACGCCGTGCGGGTCCTGTGGATCCAGCTCGTCACCGCGGCGGTCAGCCTGGTCCTGGTGATCGCGCTGATCGCCCTGATCCTCAACGGCTCGGCCAACGCCTTGCTCAAGGCCCTCCTCGGTGTCGTGGGGGTCGTGGGGCTGTCCGCCGCCACCGTCCAGACCAGGCTCAAGGCCACCGCGCAGGGGCTCCTGGGCCGGTTCCGCCAAGATGCCTACACCGACCTGGTCGCGGTCGCCATCGCCGAGGCGCCCGACAAGCCCGGGGCCCGCAGGCCCCACAAGGTCGTCGTCGAGGAAGTCAGGAAGCGGACCCTGACCACGATCGCCAATGCCACCGTGCCGTGAGGCGGGCGCGCCCGCGCCGCGCGGTTAGCCCTGGCCGAACGCCGCGAGGTCGCGGGCGGTGTCGCGGCTGATCTCGGGGCAGGCGATGGTGAGGATCTCGGTGGCGTGCATCGTGCCCATGACCTGCCGGCACCGGGCCGGAACCCCGGCGCGTAGCAGGAGCCGGTAGAAGTTGATGCCCTCATCGCGCAGCGGATCGCACTCGTTGACGCTGATGACCGTGGGCGGGAACCCCCGGACGTCCTCCTCGGTCGCGAACGACGGCCAGGCCAGCGGGTTGCGATCGGTGAAGGCCTCGATCCCGTACCCGACGGCGCCGCGGTTGTTGTGCAGGTCGAGCAGGATCTCGTTGTTTTCCGTGGAGGAGGGGCATTCCGGGGTCGGCCACTGGCCGGCGAGGTACGGGCACATCGCGTAAAGGCCCTTGATCAGGCCGAGCTCACCGTCCTGCTTGAGCTTGAGGCCGGTAGCGAGCGTCAGGTTGCCGCCGCCGCTCTCGCCCGCGACCACGACGCAGGCCGGGTCGATGTTGAGTTGCCCGGCGTTCGCGACGACCCACTTCAGCCCCGACACGCAGTCGTTGAGGCCGGCCGGGAACGGGGCCACCTCGGGCACCGACGAGGGCACCACCGAGTTGCGGAAGTCGACCATCACCACGGCCACGCCGTTGGCCGCGATCAGCTTGCCCCAGCCGCGGTAGTGGCCGTCGTAGCAGGACAGCGCCATCATGCCGCCGCCGTGGATGTAATAGACGCAGGCGACCGCCTCGTCATGGTCGGGCCTGATGACCTGAAGGTTGATCGAGTTGCCGTCCGGCTCGGACACGACCTTCTCGCTGTGCACCCGCAACCCGGCCGAGGGAGCGGCGTCCTCGGTGTCGCATAGTTCCATGTACGAGCGGAACAACTCCGCCCGCTGTCGTGCGGCCTCGGAGTTCATTTCGGCCAGCAGCGTCTCGCGGCTGTCGACGTCGCCCGCGGGCTCTACCGGCACCATGGCCAGAATCGCCTTGAGCCTCGGGTCCAGCCGGATGTCGGCGGCAACGTCGTACGCCATGACGCGGTTCTCCTCGGGCCTCTGGTCGCGGTCGGCCGGTGACCGTGCGGCGCCGGAATGGGCTGCGAACCGGCCGTCATCTGCTCTGGACCCTAGACGCAAACGGCGGCGAAGTCACACCAGGCCGGTGCCAGGCCGGCCAGGCCCGCGGTCGCGGCCTTGCCGGGGTCTGCCGGGGGAGGGATCATGGAAGCCCGGTGCCTGGCGGCCGGGAAGGCCGCCGACGCTGTCGCGGGACGCGGCGACCTGGTCCGAGGCACCGGGCGTGGGAACCGTCAAGGGGGCCAATGACTACTGGTTCTTCGGTGCGACGGGCCAACGGCCAGGCCGAGTCCGGCGGGCGGCAGGCCACGCGCAAGCGGACCGAGAAGAAGCTGCGGGACGCGTTCCGTTCCGGGCGGCTGGTCGACCTGCGCCCGAACGGGAGGGCGGCCGGCAACGGCCGTCTCGCCGCCCGCCGGGCGGTGGTGCCGGCCGAGATGATCGCCGCGGTCGTGTGCGCCGATCCCGGCCCTGGCCACGCGCGCCTCGAACTGCGCGGGGCCCGGATCACCGGCCCGCTGGACCTGAGCTATGCGCGGATCGAGCCTGCCATCAGCCTGCGTGACTGCGTCTTCGACCAGCCCATCGTCTTGACCGAGGCCCGGCTGGGCGCGCTGTCGCTGGACGGCTCGCAGTTCCCGGGCATCGAGGCGCCCAACCTGGAAGTCAACAGCGATCTCGGGCTCAGCCGGGTCCGGTCGTCCCGGACGGTCAACCTCACCGGCGCTCACCTCAATCGCGATGTCCGGCTGCGCGGAGCGCAGCTGGGCCACGGGGACGACCAGGACGTTGCGCTGGCCGCGGATCACCTAGTGGTGGACGGCAGCGTGACGTGCGACGGCGGATTCGAGGCCGCGGGCACGGTAATGATGGCCGCGGCGCGGGTGAACGGGGCCGTCCGCCTGGACGGTGCCAGGATCACCGCCGACGGCCCGCAGAAGGTCGCCTTCTACGGCGACGGGATGACCGTCGGCCACGATTTCACCGCCGCGGGGCTCATCGCCGAGGGCGAGGTGCGCCTCGTCGATGTCAGCATCGCCAGCACCCTCGAGCTTCGCGGCGCCCGGCTGGCCAACGACAGCGGCGTCGCGCTGCGGCTCGACCGGGCCGAGATCTCGAGCAGCCTGTACTGCGACAACGGCTTCACGGCCGTCGGGGACATCGCCGCGATCGGCGCCCACGTGAAGGGCAGCGTTTACCTCAACCGGGCCGAGCTCGGCAGGCCGAGGCCAGGCTCCGGCGCGGAGGGGCCGCGGGAGACGGGCACCGCGCTGCGCCTGGTGCGCGCGAAGATCGACGGGGACCTGGGCTGCTGGGAGAGTTTCGTCGCGCATGGCACGATCGACCTGTCCCGGCTGTCGGTGGCCGGCGAGTTCAACCTGGTGACCACCGACCTGATGGGATACCCGACGGCCGCGGACCTCACCAACGGGCGGTTCGCCACGCTCGCGATCAGCGGTGAGCCCCCGGCCGGCCTGCTCGATTTCACCAAGGCGAAGACCGATTTCTTCCGGGATGGCCCCGCGCACCGGGAACGGGGCGCGATCATCCTGGACGAATTCGAGTACAACTCGATCCAGATGACCCATGTAACTCTGGAGCAGCGGAAACAGTGGCTGCTTCGCGCCATGGAGGCCAGCAAGCGCAAGCCCGGCGGCGACAACGACGGGTACCTGCCCCAGCCCTACGATCAGCTGGCCGAGGCGTACCGCCGCGCCGGAAACGATTATGACGCGCGCCGCATCCAGCTAGCCAAGTACCGGCAGCGTAATCACGCGACAGGCTGGAACCGCTGGTACCTCAAGCTGTGGAACATGGTGCAGGACGCCGCGATCGGCTACGGTTACGCACCGGGGCGGACCCTTGTCTTGCTGCTGGCGGTGTATGTGTTCGGGGTCCTGCTCTTCCGTTACGGGGCCAAGCCGATTTCGATAACCAGCGTGCACCCTGGCTTCACGCTCAACAACTCGGTGGCCTACACCCTCGACCTGCTGCTGCCGGCCAGCTCGCTGTCCGAGCGTCAGGTATGGCAGTCCGCCAACGGAATAGGTGAGGTGGCCGCGGCGGGTTTCGTGGTCTGCGGCTGGGTGCTCACCGCTACCGTGTTCGCGGCGGCCGCGCGGGTGCTGCAGCGAAACTAGTGTCCCGGGGCTGAGCGCTGAACCCCGACACTCCCGGAGGATTGAGATGAACCCTCGGATGAGGAGTTACACGGCCTACAGCATCGGGGTCGCGATCGTGTGGGCCGTCCTCCTCCTGCTGGCCTCGCTGCTCGATTCAGCAAGCACGCGGCACAACATCTTCGTGGTCTTCGCCGGCTTCGTCATCGGGTGGCTGTCCGCGACGATCGCCCGCTACGTCTACCCGCCCCCGAAGAAGTACCGGCGGGACACCGGGCAGGCATCCTGAGCGCTGCGGTCAGGACCTGAGCACGTAGATCTTGCGGTGCCCCCGGGGGCACACGATCACGATCTCGCGCTCCCGCGGCGGCAGGATCTCCTCGGTCAGGGCGATGGGCACATCCCCGGGAAGCTCTACGCTCTCGTTGCAGCCCGGCTCGAGACACAGGACCCTCGACATTACCGTCAACCTCAATTCTCATATGCGCTAGCTAGAGAGCCTCTTTCATCGGCCGATCTCACGCTGGAGTGCGTGCGGAGTCATGGCGAGGATGAAAGGGGCTCAGATGCCGTTTCCTGCGCTGCTGCGGGTTCGGCTGCCTCCGCGACCGCTCCAGCCCGGGAACTCCCGCCCCGTGTCCCCGCCTCTTCGCGCCCGTTGACAAACTCGACGCAGACCTGGTTGTCGTTGCAGATGCTGACGATCTTGACCGCGGTCTCGTACTCGTCCTCGGACATCTCCCGCGTATTCAGGCCTATGTTGCTGGCTTCGGTTATGTCGATGGGGAAGAGATGGTGGGTGTAACCGTAGACGAGCCGCGATGCGATCCGCTCCGCTTTCAGCTGGTCTATCTGGGCGGCGCGGCAGATGAGTATCTGCGCGTACCTCTCGCCCATCTTCAGGCTTCGTCCCCACGCGCCGAAGTCCAGCGACCTAGTCTGGGACAGCATCGGCGTGATGTGGCCGATCGCGAAATTGGCGGCCGCGTCGAGCGAGTCGGTGAGCAGCAGCTTGCCCTGGGTCACGGTGGCCAGTTGCTTGAGGGCCTGGGAGAGCGTCGAGAACCCGAACTCCCGCACGTAGTCAACGCTCTGGTAGCAATCGAGGGCCGATATGTAGTCCGTGGGGTTCCGCGGGTCCCTGATCTGGGTGTCGAGCGGTCCCAGCTCGCCGAACGGTGACATGACGATCTTGTTGGCCCCTACCGCGATCAGGGTGCTGGCGCTCTTGGCCTTGCGCGGGACGTAGACGTTGAGGGTCTCGGCGTACCGGGACAGGAACAGGACGCTCCGGAACGCGCTGTCGAGCGGGCCGCCGGTCGAGTCGAGGATGACGTTGATCGTTTCCTGGGGCTCTGGCTTCGGGAACCCGAAGCGTTTCTGGCAGGCGATCTGTATCCGGCGTTCCGTCGACTCCCCCACGTCGCCGACGCCGATGATCTTGCCGATTAATAGCAGGCAGGGATGACCGCCGGCCAGGTCGGCGAATTGCCGGCCGAGAGCGTGGATGGCCTTCTTCTGGCCGGAATCTATCTCGCGGTAGTTGATGGAGATGCCGTTAGTCAGGCCGAGGGCGCCGTCCGCTACGTCGCCTGCGGCAATGGCACCGTTCTCCGGGATCGTCATCTTTCCCCCAATGGCTGCCTCAGGCGTCCCCACCTAGTGCGCGCGGCCGCCGTTGCCGAACCTGGGCAGTAGCGTCCATGGTCCCACTCTTTGCGCGATATGTCACTCTCTGTTACTGGTGGTGGCGCCGGGAAGCGAGCGACGGCCGGGTCAGATCAGCGTCCGCGGGCGGACGCCGTTGGCCAGGTCGACCAGGGCGAACCGGGCCGGCCGCGCGGCCGAGAGCCGGGCCAGGGCCCGGTAGCTCTGTTCCAGGCCGAGCCGGAGCCCTCGCTCGGTCATCTCGCAGCCGAGCAGCCGGCCGCCGCCCGGGCCCGGGCTCCGCTGCACCAGGCCCAGCCCGGCCTGCAGGATCTCGGCGGTGAGGGTGTGCCGCACGGCGGCATCCAGGCGCAGCCGCTCCATCCGGGCCCCGGCCTCGGTCAGGTCGGCGGCCGACACGGCGGCCGGATCGGGCGCCGTGATGCGGGCCCGGATGGCGGCGATCTGCGCGGCGACGTGATGGCTGGAGGTTTCCGGCACCGCGGCGAGCACGTCCACCGCGCCCGCCCGGTCGCCGGCCGCGAGCCGGACCCGGGCCAGCCCGAAGGCCGCGCTGACGTAGGAGCGGTCGGTCGTCCAGACGACCCCGAAGTACCGAGCGGCGGCGTCGCGGTCGCCGGCCGCCTCGGCGGTCAGCCCCAGCGCCAGCTTGGGCGCGAGCTCTCCGGGCAGCACGTCGTAGACCGCGTCGAACGCGGCCCGGGCCGGGCCGAGCTGGCCGGCCAGGATCGCGGCCAGGCCCTGGTACCAGGTCACCCGCCAGTCGGCGAGGCCGTGCCAGACGAGCTCGTCCAGCACCTGGCTGGCGCCCGGCACGTCGCCAAGCGCGAGACGCGTCCGCGCCAGCGCCAGGTGCAGTTCGTTCCCGTCTGCGGCCACGCCGACCGTCCCCGGAGCAGGGGATATCGCCGCCTGCAGCGCGTCGGCCAGTTGCGCCGGCTCGAGCGTGCTCAGCGTGGCCAGGTAGGCCGCGGCCGGGTCGGTGCTGTCGACCAGCGGCACCGGGAGCCCGGCGGCTATCTCCGTGCCGGATGGCGGCCCGGGCTGTCGGTCGGTACCGGCCGCGGCGTCGGCGCCGATGGCCTGCAGTTCGGGGGTGAAGTTGCCGCTGATGGCGGGGCGCGGCGCGGCGTCGCCGGCCGACAGCACCTCGCGCAGCACGCCGGTCAGCTGGCCGATCATTTCTGCCGCGGAGGTGAACCGGCGCAACGGGTCGGGATCGATGGCGCGGCGCAGCAGCCGGTAGAACGACTCCTGCTGGGCCAGGACGGCCACGTTGTCCTGGGGCGGCAAGGTGAACTGATAGGTGCTGGTGTAGCGGCTGAACTCGAAGGTGAGCACGGCGAGCGCGCGGCCGACCGTGTACAGGTCGGAAGCCGGCGAGGGCCCGGCGACCGCGATCTCCGGCGCCTGGTAGCCCACGGTCCCCCAGACCGGGCTGTCGTCGTCGTCCATCCGCCGTACCCCGCCCAGATCGATGAGCTTGAGGTGCTCCTCGACCTGGATGACGTTGTCGGGCTTGAAATCGCAGTACACCAGCCCGCGCCGGTGCAGGTAGCCCAGGGCGGGCAGCACCTCGATCGCGTAGGCCAGGGCGTGGGCCACCGGCAGGGACTGACCGGACTGGCGGCACTCGAGCACGATCTGCCGCAGCGACTGCCCGCCTACGTACTCCATGACGATGTAGCCGGCTGGCTCGCCGGTCCGGCGGTCCTGGTGCTGCACGAAGTTGTAGATCCGGACGATGCTCGGGTGCTCGACCTCGGCCAGGAACCGCCGCTCGGCGACCGCGGCGGCCTGCGCGTCGGCA
>Ga0318568_10000174_pt1 | contig 23906 bp, 19 predicted proteins | sample GRESIP088b5f21_FD_203690 | JGI IMG/M metagenome (GOLD analysis project Ga0318568, IMG submission 203690) | Tropical soil microbial communities from Luquillo Experimental Forest, Puerto Rico - GRE.SIPMG.088b5f21 | ecosystem: Environmental > Terrestrial > Soil > Tropical forest > Bulk soil...
AAAACCTCATCGATTTACGCGTACAAGCTAAATTGGGTGGTGGAGCTAAAAGAATTGCTTCTCAACATGCTAAAGGTAAGTTTACAGCTCGTGAACGTCTGGAAATGTTGTTGGATGAAGGTAGTTTCGAAGAACTGGATATGTTTGTAACACATCGTTGCAACAACTTTGGTCTTGAAAAAGAAAAATACCTGGGTGACGGTGTAATTACCGGCCATGGTACTATCGACGGTCGTACCGTTTACGTTTTTGCGCAGGATTTCACCGTTTTCGGAGGTTCTTTGTCGGAAACGATGGCGCTTAAAATTTGTAAAGTAATGGATATGGCCATGAAAATGGGCTGTCCAATGATTGGTATCAACGATTCGGGTGGTGCCCGTATTCAGGAAGGTGTTACTTCATTAGCCGGATACGCTGAAATTTTCCAACGTAATATCATGGCTTCGGGTGTTATTCCACAGATTTCTGCCATTTTCGGTCCTTGTGCCGGTGGTGCTGTGTACTCTCCTGCCCTTACCGACTTTGTTTTGATGACCGAGGACAATAGTTACATGTTTGTGACAGGTCCTAAGGTAGTGAAATCGGTAACCGGCGAAGAAATTTCGACCGAAGACCTAGGTGGAGCTGATATCCACTCACGCAAATCGGGTGTATCGCACTTCAAGGCCAGCAACGAAGAAGAAGGTATGATGCTTATCCGCAAGTTGCTTTCTTATTTGCCTCAAAATAACCTGGAAGAAGCTCCATTATTTGAAAATACCGATCCAATCGTTCGTTTGGACGACAAATTAAACTCGATCGTTCCGGATAATCCGAACATGCCTTATGACATGAAAGACATTATCCACGGTATTGTTGATAACGATGAATTCCTGGAAGTTCACCAACACTACGCTCGTAACATTATCGTTGGTTTTGCCCGCTTCAATGGCGCTCCTACCGGAATTGTGGCTAACCAGCCTAATTTCCTTGCAGGTGTGCTTGATTGCGATGCTTCTCGCAAGGCAGCCCGTTTTGTCCGTTTCTGTGATGCATTCAACATTCCTGTGTTGACCCTGGTTGATGTTCCCGGTTTCTTGCCTGGTTCAGGACAAGAGTATGCAGGTATCATTACCCACGGTGCTAAATTGATGTTCGCTTACGGCGAGGCTACAGTTCCTAAGGTTACAGTAACTATCCGTAAGTCTTACGGTGGTGCACACGACGTAATGAGCTGTAAACAACTTCGTGGTGACTTCAACTACGCATGGCCAACTGCCGAAATTGCCGTAATGGGTGCAGCAGGTGCAATCGAAGTATTGGAAGGCCGCGCTATTTCAGCGATCACCGATCCGGAAGAAAAAGCAGCTTTCGTAAGCGAAAAAGTAAACGAATACAAAGAAAAATTCGCGAATCCTTACCAGGCAGCTTCATATGGTTATATCGACGATATTATTGAACCACGTAATACACGTTTCCGTGTTATCCGTGCATTCCAAGCGTTGGAAACCAAAAAAGTAGTAAATCCGCCAAGAAAACACAGTAATATACCTTTATAATTACTTCTATGATATTTGAAAATCCTTTTGGCAAAAAAGCCAAATCCCCTTCAATCAGCGAGGATCATGAAGAAGTTGCTTCGCCCGATGTTGTGGCTATAGCAATGGCATTGCATATGTTTTATGACGAAGCCCACGACAATGAAAGTAATGTTATTACGATCAAACGTATCGAAAGACGCTACTCACCTTGGAGTTCAAAAATTTATGGTATCAATAACACTCTCAGATAAAAAGATATGAAGAAATTCAAATTTACAATAGATGGGGCTTCATATAGTGTGAATGTCAAATCGATAGAAGGCAATCAAGCCGAAATTGAAGTGAATGGCAAATCGTACGCTGTAGAATTGGAACAAGAGGTAAATACCTTGAAAACTCCTATTCTGGTTCGTAAAGATGTGCAATCAAACCCGGGTGAAAGCAAAATTACAGTACAATCTACAGGAAAGAAAGGCTCGCATACGCTTAAAGCTCCACTTCCGGGAAGTATTATCCGCGTAGTGGCTAAAGTTGGCGATGCTGTAAATCCAGGCGACTTGTTGCTGGTAATGGAATCTATGAAAATGGAAAACAACATCCTGGCTGAAAAAGCAGGTGTTATCAAAACAATCGATGTTGATGCTGCCCAATCGGTGATGCAAGATGATGTTTTGCTGACATTCGAATAATTGGTTTCAATTCTATAAAAATAAAAGCCCGGAGATTTTTCTCCGGGCTTTTTTCTATCTATAAAACCTGATTTCGCTATAAGAAGAACTTCATTATCAAATAAAAATGACTTTTTGACTTCTGTTACTCCGGCAGGAGTTAACTGTGCATAACTCCCAGTTTCGTAAGCTCACTGGGGGTTATGCACATTAAACCCTTACAGGCTTTTGAGAACAAAATATATATGATCCAAGCACCTATACGAATATTATAAATTGGCAACCAGTTGTTTTAGCTTGGTTTCGGCCAGCTTCAGGTTGTAGCGGAAATTGATGAGCCGTGTGTTTGATTGGGCATAATCTTCCTGCACCAAATGGACTTCGAGCGAAGTGGCTTGCCCGTGTTTTAATCGTTCAATGCTGATTTGTATGTTTTCTTTCGCCAGTTCATTATTTTCGGTTTCAATCTTCAGCAGTTCTTGCTGATTCTCAAATTCGGTCAAAGTATTCGTCAGCTCGGTATTTACCTGTAGTTTGATATTCTGCAATTCATATTCTGCCGACTGGGCCTGAATCCTGGCCGCTGCTTCTTTTCTTTTTGTTTCTCCGGCATTGTAAATCGGAATGGCAAGTGTTGCCCCCACCTGGGGTCCGTTCGAATTGGTTTGCAAAATAGAACCGGCAGAATTGTCTGTGTGGGACAGGTAATACCCGCCTTTGAAACTCAACGTAGGCAGGTATGCACTGCGGCTTTCTTTCAGGGCTAACCGGGCAATGTCAATTTGCTTTTGGAAACTTAAGATACTCGTATTGGACGAATTGACCTTTTGAAGCAAGTCGGCCTTATCCGGCGCATATCCCAGTGGGATGGAATCCACAATCTGAAACTGTTCATCCGGATTCCGGCCTAATAATTGATTCAGCGTTTTTAAAGCCGATTCAATCATAAATTTTTGATTGATGGCATTTTCTTCGGTAACATTCAAATCAATCTTTGACTGGAGCAAATCGGATTTCAGCATAGAACCGGCATTAAACCCAGCTTGCGCGATAGTTACCCGGCTGCGATTATAATTCATTGATTCATTGATGGAATTCAACTGCTGTTTTTGCCTTACCACATCGTAATAGGCGGCAATGACATTGAATAAAGTTTGCAACACTTTGTCCTTAAACTGGATTTCGCCAAGCGATTGAATCTCATTCAACTTGTTTTTGGTTACAAACATTTTTCCTCCATCAAACAGGTTCCAGTTCAGTTGCGCCCCGGCACTCAGGGTGGTTGCCGACAAAGAAGGGTAATTAGTTTCCGTTCCTCCATTCACCTTTTGGGTGGTATTGCTCACACCATAGTTTCCACTGCCGGTAATACCTACCGTGGGCAACATTCCGGCATTTCCGGCCGTATTGTTTACTTTGGCAATGTTTGCATCATTTCCTGCAACCAAAATATCATAGTTGTTTTTCAACGCTATTTTGATCGCTTCATCAATGGTCAGCGTTTTCTGGGCCGTACTGTTCAGCGAAAAGATAAGTAACAGCAAAAGAACGCTTATCCCCCCATATCTTATAGTTTTAATTTTTTTCATTCTCCAGTGCTTTTTTATTTTTACTTGACATAAGGATATACATGACAGGGATGACAAATAAGGTTAGCAATAACGAAAATAATAATCCGCCTACTACTACGATTCCCAATGATACCCGGCTGGTAGATCCTGCTCCCAATGCCAAAGCAATAGGCAAAGCTCCAAAGATGGTTGCCAGCGAGGTCATCAAAATCGGGCGGAAACGGGCTGAAGCCGATTCAAAGGCAGCCACACGTTTATTCATTCCCAATGCTCTTTTCTGGTTGGCAAACTCCACGATCAGAATACCGTTTTTAGTTACAATCCCTATCAGCAGGATCATTCCGATTTCGGAAAAGATATTCAAAGTTTGCCCGAATATCCACAACGAAAGCATAGCCCCTGCTATAGCCATGGGTACGGTAAGCATAATGATGAACGGATCGCGGAAACTTTCGAACTGGGCGGCCAGGATTAAATAAATGAGTAACAAAGCAAGAATCAATGCGAACGAGATATTCGAATTGCTTTCAGCAAAATCTCTCGAAGGACCTGATAAAGCGGTATTGAATGAGGAATCCAGTAATTTATCTGCAATGCGTTGCATTTCGGCTATTCCTTCGCCCAGGGTCTTGCCATCTGCCAGGTTGGCCGAAACGGTAGCCGATTTATAGCGGTTGAAGTGATATAAGATCGGCGGATTACTGTTTTCTTTCAACGAAACCAGGTTGTCCAACTGGATCATATTACCCGTATTTGACCGAACATATAACGAAGAAATATCGGCAGCTGTTTTTCTGTCAGCACGGGTTACCTGCCCGATTACATAATATTGCTTGTTGTTCTTCAGGTAATAACCGTAACGGCTTCCGCTATAAGCTAAATCGAGGGCATCGGATATGTCTTTTTCGTTTACACCCAGGCTGGTTGCTTTTAACCGGTTTACCACAATGTTTACTTCGGGTTTATTGAACTTCAAATCGACGTCCACATTACTGAACACCGGGCTGTTTTGAGCTTCTTCCATAAACTTAGGCAAGACTTCATGAATTTTATCAAAGTCCAGGTTTTGCAATACAAACTGAACCGGCAATCCTTTAGAGTTAGACGTAGTAATGGTAGGTTCCTGGCTGGCAATAACGCGAGCTTCGGGAATACTATCATACATCTTCGTCAGCTTTTTGTAGATGTCTTGTTGCGTTTTCTTTCTTTCAGACGGGTCGGAAAGCAGTGTGATTATAAAGCCGGTATTGGCGCTTGTTCCACCACTATATCTGGCCAACGTATATTTGGCTTCAGGAAAATTGTCTTCATTGATTTTAGCAACCCGGTCCAATACTCTTTTTGTATTGGAAAATTCGGTTCCTTCCGGGGCTGTTAAACTTGTCCTGATATAACTGTGGTCTTCCAGCGGAGCTAATTCCGATTTCAAAGCCCGGGATATCGTAAAAATAAACACGACACACAAAACTAATACCGAATAGGCCACCCATTTATTTTGGATAAAGAAAGACAGAAAGCGCCTGTATTTTTTTTCCATTCCCAGGAAGAATGGTTCGGATGCAACATAGAATTTAGAATGGTGCGTTCCAGAACCTCCCAGAAAGACATTCAATACCGGAGTCAGTGTAAGTGAAACCAGGGCCGAAATCAATACTGCACTGGCCACCACAATACCAAACTCGCGGAAAAGCCGTCCGGTAAATCCTTGCAGGAAAATAACCGGAATAAATACAATGGCCAGAGTAAGCGAAGTGGAAATAACAGCGAAAAATATCTCGCGGGTTCCTTCCAACGCGGCCTGAAACTTATTCATCCCCTGCTCTATGCGTTTGAATATATTCTCGGTTACTACAATACCATCGTCCACCACCAATCCGGTTGCCAATACAATACCCAACAAAGTGAGCACATTGATCGAAAAACCTAACAGGTACATGATAAAGAAGGTCCCGATCAACGAAACGGGGATATCAATTAATGGACGTAAGGCTATAATCCAGTTTCGGAAGAACAGGAATATAATAATCACAACCAAGAAAATGGATATGAGGAGGGTTTCGAGTACGTCTTGAACTGATTGCCTTACAAAAATAGACTTGTCGCGGGCAATATTTAATTCCATGCCTTTGGGCAGGTTTGCTTTGATCTGGTCCATTCGTTTATAGAACTCATTCGCAATCTGGATGTCATTGGCCCCCGGAAGTGGAATCAACACCATCATCACCCCAGTGGTACCATTAATCAATGATCCGGATTCTTCATCCTGCGGCCCCAGCACGGCTTCTCCAATGTCGCTCATACGGATAACCTGATTGTCGGTTTGTTTGATAATGAGATTATTGAAATCATCCTCGGTAACCAATCGTCCGAATGTTTTTACGGTAAGTTCAGTGGCATTTCCCCTGATTTTACCGCCCGGCATTTCTACATTTTCTTTGGCCAGGGCCACATTCACATCGGATGCTGTAAGATTGTAGGCAGTCATTTTTGCCGGATCCAACCACAAACGCATGGCTGGCCGTTGTTGCCCGTAAATCGCAACAGAACTTACTCCCGGGATGGTTTGAAACTTTTCCTGCAGCACATTTTCCGCATAATCACTGAGTTCCATGGGGTTCATTTTAGTGCTCTGGGCACTCAGCATAACAATCGGATCGCTGTTAGCATCAGCTTTGGTGACAATCGGGGGTGCATCGATATCCTGAGGAAGGCTTCTCAATGCCTGTGACACTTTATCGCGCACATCATTGGCCGCTTTTTCCAAATCGGCTCCCAGATTAAATTCAACGGTAATGGTGCTGGCTCCTGTTGCCGATTGCGATGAAATAGATTTTACCCCTTCAATACCATTTATACTTTTTTCGAGCGGTTCGGTAATTTGAGATTCAATAATATCATCGTTGGCTCCGGTATAATTTGTTTGGACAGTAATAATGGGCGGATCTATGGCCGGATAGAGCCGTACCCCCAAAAAATTAAATCCAACAGCACCCATTAATATGATAACAAGACTCAATACAATGGACCCTACCGGACGTTTTAATGCAATATCTGATAATGTCATAATTATTTGGTTATAGTAGAATATAACAATTTAGAACCTTCTTTCAGGAACTGAATACCGGAAGTAATAATCGTATCGCCCGGTTGTATTCCCTGGGTTATTTCGATGGTAGAAGTTTGGCGGATTCCGGTCTTTACCATTGTAAGGTGGGCCTTTCCTCCACGAGCTACAATGACTACCTTATTATCTTCTTGCGGAATGATAGTTTGTGTTGGCACAACCAATGCATTTTTGTTTTCACTCAGCTTAACCTTAACATTGCTGAATGAACCCGGAATCAGGTCTTTGGACTGTGCGCTTACCAATGCCCTTACTTTCAGGTTACGGGTAGAAGCGTCAATGCCTTGTTCGGTAGCAATGATTGTTGCTTCATATTGTTTATCGGCACTTGTAGTACTGAAGTTTATTTTCATGCCCGTTTTGATAACCTGACCGTATTTTTGAGGAACACTAAAATCCAGTTTGATTTTATTTTCAGTTCGCAAAGTCGCCAATAAGGTCGATGGGGTGACAATGGCTCCTACACTGATACTTCTTAATCCGATTACACCGTCAAATGGTGCGCGTACTTCTGTTTTTCGAATAAGCGACTTCTCTACTTCAATATCCGCTTTTAGCGAGTTTAATTGCAGGCCGGTTTGTTCGTAATCATTTTGCGTGATTCCGTTCACTTTCAATAACTCGGACTGCCGGTTATAAATTTGTTGTTGAATAGCCAACTGTGCTTGCAATTTCTTTAAAGTTGCTTGCAAATCTTCATCAAAAAGCTTGACAAGCAAGGTGCCTTTTTTCACGGCCTTGCCTTCAGGCAAATTAATCATTACAACTCTTCCTGCAACTTCATTTTTAAGATCTACTTCTTCAAAGGCCAATAAGGTTCCCGAAACACTAATTTCAGAAATAAGTAACGATGGTTTTACAACGTATCCATCCACTTTCTTTTGCTTTTTCTCTTTAAAATCTTTTTTATTGTCCTTGTCGGATGGTTTTGAAAACCCCAACTTCAAAAAGAAGGCGACTACTAATACCAGCACTATGGTAATCCATATCGTCGATTTTTTTTTCATTTGATAATTTGGTTTTTATGTGATAAAATATTTGATTCTATTCTGGAAAGCATATTATAAAGTTCATCGATCCGTTTTTCCGAAAAATGGTTGAAAGCTATTGCAGCTGTTTCATTCAACACTTTTTTGATATCCGGTAAAACCTGCCGGGCTTTTTCCGTGATAGTTAATTCATACTTGCGTTTGTCATTCTTATTTTGAATACGCTCTACATAGCCATTTGAGGACAAATAGTCAATAATACGGACTACCTGCACCTTGTCGCACAAGAGTTGCCGGGCCAATTCTTGCTGGGTTATTCCATTTCCGGCTTCTATAAGTAACAGTGGATAAAAAGAACGGTCGATATCTAAATGCCTGAGCTCAGCCTGAAGTTTTGCCTGAAACATTCTTCCTATTTTATCCATTCTACGGCCAATCGGTTCTTTCATGAAGTTTATAAGATGATTTATTTATCAAAAGGTTTAATACGATTTGCAAAATTAGTCATAAATACGAATAGTTATCATTGTTACCTATTTTTTAATGGAGATTTAATACTGACCTTTAAATTATTCCCACCAAAATAATACTTTATTAACAACAATAATTATTATTTTTGTATAGTCAAACAATTACCAAGCAGGTATTTATTATAATACAACCTTTAAATTACAGTTGAAATTATGAGTAAAATAAAAATATATCAGGTGGATGCATTCACGAATAATCTATTTTCAGGCAATCCTGCTGCAGTATGTATGCTTGAAAATTGGCTTAATGATGAAATTATGCAGTCAATAGCTGCTGAGAATAATTTAGCCGAAACGGCATTCGTTGTTCCAAAAGCAGGTTCCTTTGAAATAAGGTGGTTCACTCCTACTGTGGAAGTTGATTTATGTGGGCATGCTACTTTAGCCAGCGCTTATGTGTTGTTTAATTGTTTGGGATATGCCAATCAGGAGATCGTATTTCATTCGCCCCGAAGCGGTGAATTGAAAGTAGTAAAACAAGGTGATATTTTATTCCTCAATTTTCCTGTTGATACTTTAAATCCGTGCGATGAAATTTCAGAGATAACAAATTGTTTGGGGTTTGAACCAATAGAAGTATATAAAGGTAAGACGGATTATATGGCAATAATTCAAAGTGAACAGCATTTGCTTAACCTTCAACCTGATTTGCTTGAAATATCAAAATTAAAGGCCCGCGGATTGATTGTAACTGCCAAAGGCGATGATGCTGATTTTGTATCACGATTCTTTGCTCCCCAATCGGGAATAGATGAAGATCCGGTTACAGGGTCTGCACACACCTCATTGATTCCATTTTGGTCGGGAAAACTTGGAAAACACGAAATGATTGCCAACCAGCTATCGAAACGCGGAGGAAAACTGATTTGTGTCAACCAAGGCGAAAGATGCCTGATTGGTGGAAAAGCCCAATTGTACCTCACTGGCGAAATAAATATCGAATAAACCGAAAGCCGATACATGAGCAATCTAAAACTAAAACCCAAATTGATCATTCTCTCTGATTTGTGGGGAAGAGAGAAATCCTGTTGGGTTGATTATTATATTGGAAACCTGTGTGATAAATATACGATAAAGTACTACGATTGTTGCGAATTAGGCGAAATCGATAAAACCACATACACAGAGCAGGGTTTACACGACCAATTCATAACCGGTGGAATAGAGAGGGCTGTAATAAATCTTTTGGCAAAAGAGAAAGAAGTACTCAGTGTATTGGCTTTCAGTATTGGAGGAACCATTGCCTGGAAAGCGGGATTACAAGGTTTAGCAATAAAGAGCTTAGTTGCCGTTTCTTCTACCAGATTGAGATATGAAACTGTAAAAATTACAGGTGAAATAGTTCTTGTTTTTGGAGAGAATGATTCAAACAAACCTTCCGATGACTGGTTTAAAAGAATGGATATAAGAAAATCTATTTTTAAAGATGAGTGCCATGAATTGTATCGGAAACCAGAATCAGCTCAAAGGATCTGTGAACAAATTTTGAAATTTAAAGAAATCAACAGCACTTCCCCGTTGTAATAATAATTTATTCTTATTTGTTTTAGCTATTTTTGCAAAAGCAAAATTATTACGAATTAACCCTTATGGAAAATACCTCACCTTACTATCAACTAGCTCATGATTTCGCCTTGTTTACTAACCGTTCTATTTTCCTGACCGGTAAAGCGGGTACAGGTAAAACCACATTCTTGCACCGGCTTAAGAAAGAAACCAAGAAACAAATGGCTGTAGTTGCACCTACGGGTGTAGCTGCTATCAATGCGGGTGGAACTACCATGCACTCCTTTTTCCAACTGCCGTTCACTCCTTTCATTCCGACTCCGGAAGGACGTAAAAATCTGATTGAAAAGATGAAAATGCAGGGAAGCCGTCGGAAGGTATTACAAGAACTGGAACTTTTGGTTATTGATGAAATAAGTATGGTGCGTGCCGATGTACTCGATTCGGTGGATACCATCCTGCGGCATGTGCGGTATCGCAATAACGAACCTTTTGGTGGTGTTCAAGTAATATTTATTGGTGATATGTTTCAGCTCTCACCTGTGGCCACGGATGACGAATGGCGGTTGTTGAGCCGGTATTATACCAGTCCGTATTTTTTTCATAGTCAGGTCATTTTGCAACAACAACCGGTTTATATTGAGCTTGACAAGATTTTCCGCCAGACAAATGGTGATTTTATTCAAGTATTGAATGAAGTACGTAACGATTGCTTGTCCGATTCAAGCCTGAAATTGTTGCAAAGTCGTTACAATCCGCTGTTTGTTCCGCCAAGTGATGATACTTATATTACGCTTACTACCCATAACTACAAAGCCGACCAAATAAATGCTGAAGAATTGGCAAAGATAAAAGGGAGAACTTACACGTTTGATGCTACCATTGAAGGTGAATATCCGGAAAAAAGTTATCCTACTGAAAAAACGCTGGAATTGAAAGTCGGTGCCAAAGTTATGTTCCTGAAAAATGATACAGAAACTCCCCGACGATTTTTTAATGGTAAAATTGGGGTAGTTGAGAGTGTCGAAGAAGATTTAATTCAGATAAAATGTCCTGATGATTTTGAAGCCATTGAATTGAAAAAGGCTGTTTGGGAGAATATCCGTTACACCACCAACCCAACCACCAAACAAATTGAAGAAAACGAACTGGGTAAGTTTATCCAGTACCCATTGAGATTGGCGTGGGCCATTACCATTCATAAAAGCCAGGGGTTGACTTTCGATAAGGCTGTAATCGACGCTGGAGCTGCTTTTGCACCCGGACAAGTTTATGTGGCACTGAGCCGTTGCCGGTCGCTGGAAGGTATGGTTTTACTAAGCAAGATCAACTCCAGCAGCATTCAGAACGATCGGCAGATTGTAGAGCATGAACGGAATAAACTATCGGCAGAAATTCTTGAACAGCAATTGAATGAATCCCGAAATATGTATAGGAGCTTTATTCTGATGCAGTTTTTTGATTTTAAAAATGCCGTAGGCCAGATTTCCCGTTTGATTAATGAAACTACGGAAGTCCAGTCCTCTTTCAATGAAGAAACCCTCCCCTATCTCGCCGATCTACTGCGTCAGGCACAGGGTATGATGGAAATTGCTTCAAAATTTCAAAATCAGTTATTGGGGATTTTTGAACAATATCCTGTTGATGAAGAGCATTTACAAAGCCGCATTGCAGCAGCTATAGACTTCTTCAATCCTAAAATGAATAATTTGTTAGAAACGTTGCGTCAATCGCCGGCGGTTTCTGATAGCCGTAGCAATGCAGCGGAATATAATGATGGAATTAAGATGGTTTTCGCTAACATTGCACAGAAAATTTTCCTAATGAAGGGTTTAAGAGATAAGTTCTCGGTAGAAGATTATTTTATATTGAAAAATACCTTTACAATGCCAGAGCTCAATGTAAATGCCTATGCTAAAACAAGTTTAAAACAAAAACTCACAATGCGACAGCCAGAATTGTATCGGCAACTGATGCTTCTTCGCAATCAGCTTTGTGAGCCGCTCGACTTACCTATTTATCTTGTGGCCGGAAGTCAAACATTGAATGAGATGTCTGACTATCTACCTCAAACCGAGAAAGATTTATTACAAATAAGTGGTTTTGGACCGGCAAAGGTGGAAAAATATGGAAAAGCATTTCTGAATGTGATTCTTACTTATTGTAAGGAAAATAAACTTTCTTCGCTCATGGATGAAAAGGAAAAACGGAAGGAGAAAAAAGAGAAAAAACCGGTAGGCGAAACGATGCGTATTTCGCTAGCCATGTACAAAGATGGAAAGACGATCGATGAGATTGCTTTTACCCGTAATTTGAACATGACAACCATTATAACACATTTAGAACGATATATAATTAGCGGAGAATTGGACATAAACGACTTCATAACCCCAGAGAAGCGGGAAAAAGCGTTGGAATTAATTCGTAATGGGACTGAAACCGGTTCGATTTACGAAATGTTGAATGCATTCTTAAATTATACGGAAGTAAAAATGTTTATGGTCTGGATGAGGGGCGAAAAGAAATAACTTTTTTCTATCTTTGGAGTTTTAATTTTTAGAGTAACCTATCCCTAACAAATACGATTTAATGATTTCTACATTTTTTAAAAAATATGCCAATCACGGAATAATGAAATTTATTAAGTACGGATTGGTCGGTCTGTTAGGCTTGATCGTGGATATGGGTGTATTTTATTTGATGAATAAGAAGTTGGGCGTGAATTATGTAATTTCCAATATTACGAGCTCATCAATTGCGGTAGTTCATAACTTTATACTGAATAGTTATTTTACGTTTAACGTTACTGATAAAAAACTCAAACGTTTTCTTTCTTTTTATGCTATTGCATTAACCGGCATGGCTATAAGCACCGGACTTTTGGCATTGTTTATTGATGTATTAAAGTTTGAGGCTATGCTTTCCAAGCTGATTTCTATAATTATTGTTGCAATAATTCAATATGTATTCAACAATAAACTTACTTTTCGAACAAAAAAATTAGATTAAAAAAATGGAAACACTCAGTGTTATTGTCCCCTGTTACAATGAAGAAGCGGTCATTACCGAGTCATATAATCGGTTAAGAACAGTTTTAGCTGGAATAACCACACTTCAAACAGAGATAATATTTATAAACGATGGAAGCAAGGATCGTACAGCCGAAATGCTAAGTACCATTGCTGCCAACGATAAGCAAGTGAAAGTGTTGCATTTTTCACGAAATTTTGGTCATCAGCCTGCTGTAACGGCAGGAATTCATGTTTGCACCAGCGATTTGGCGGTAATCATTGATGCCGATCTGCAAGATCCGCCGGAACTTATTCCAGAACTCGTGGCCACTCAAAAACGTGAGCAAGCCAATGTTGTATATTGTGTGCGAGAAAAACGCAAGGGTGAAAGTATCTTTAAAAAACTTTCGGCACGCTTATTTTATCGTTCCATGAATTACTTGTCGGAAGTGAATTTTCCGCTTGATACAGGTGATTTTAGGTTGATTGACAAACAAGTAATGGCTGAGTTTAAAAAATTCAGGGAAAAAGGGAAATATATCCGGGGTATCATCAGCTGGATTGGTTTTAAGCAAGTTCCGTTCGTATACCAACGGCAGGCTCGTTTTGCTGGCGAAACAAAATATCCGCTGAGTAAAATGATTCAGTTTGCATCAACTGCTATGCTTTATTTTTCTAAAAAGCCATTGAAACTGGCTACCGGGTTAGGCTTCGTTACGGTATTGATAGGTATAATTTACGCCTTGTACACGTTGATCGGAAAAATTGTTGGATATACTCATGCGCTTTCCGGTTGGAGTTCTCTTATCATATTGATTGTATTTTTTGGTGGCGTGCAATTGCTCACAGTTGGAGTATTAGGCCAATATATCGGAATTTTATTTGATGAGGTAAAGGATCGTCCGGAATATATCGTTGACAAAAAAGAGAATATTGATGATTAAATTTTCTTGATATCGCGTTAGATGATTGCTCTATTATTGATCGATTAGATATTTTAAAATCATATAAACTAAAAATCAGTATTTCAGTCATGAAAAGAATAATCAATTGGGTTTTAATTGGAATCACTATTTTAGTGGTAATTCCAGCAACAGTTATGGGTGGTTTTTATCTCAAAATGAAATCGGAAATTAGTAAAATGCATGTTTCTGAAACCAGTGAGGTGATTCATAATGTATTTATTGTGAAAGATTCTTTTGTCAACATGTTTCTGGTCAAAGACAGTGACAGATACGTGGCTGTGGATGCCGGTGAGGATATGAATATCGTTAGAACAGAACTAGCCAAACTCAAAATTGATTCATTAAAAGTTGCTGCCGTTGTTCTTACGCACGGTGATGGCGATCATACAGCTGCACTTCCGTTATTCAAGAATGCAAAGGTATATCTGGCTCGTCAGGAGGAGCAAATGATCAATGGGAAGACAGCTAAAAAATTATTTTTTCATAATAAACTAACCACGAGCAAGTATATTTTGTTAGACGATCAAGAGACCTTGAGTGTTGGCAAAATCCGAATTAAAGGAATTCTGACCCCCGGACATACTCCCGGTTCGATGAGTTATTTAATTAATGACAAGTATTTGTTTGTCGGAGACGCATTTGGACTAAAGAATGGAAAGATTGAAAAGCCGAATGAATTTTTCAGCAAAGATATGGATACAGCTATAAAATCTTTCGACAAAATCAAAAAATTGCCGGCTGAATATGTTTTCACGGCACATACAGGTTATACAAGCGATTATAAGAACGCTGTCACAACTCAATTATACTGATTGGAAAAGTTGAAGATTATGAAAAGATTCGCTAAACAAACTTTTTTTTCATACGCAATAAAAGTATTTATTGGCTTTGCTTCGGTATGTTTAATGGGTATGAAGCCTGAAAATAAGAGAATGGAACCTATTGAAACTAAGGAAATTATTCCGGGTATTTATTCTATCAAAGATACGTTTGTAAATTTATTCATAATTCGCGATGGTGATGGCTATGTGGCAATTGATGCCGGGAGCAATCCAAAAACTATAGCGCAGGAAATTAAAAAACTAAAGATTAATCCGGATAAAGTGGAAGCCATCTTACTGACCCATACACATCCAGATCACATTGCAGCAATCGGTTTATTCAAAAATGCCCGTATTTATCTTTCTGCAAACGAAATAGGAACTGAAGATGGATTAAAACCGGATAAACTGAAGCTTGGCAAGGAAACCTACAAAAATGAATTCAGCTTTGTAAAACACCAGCAAATTATTCGATTTAAAGCAATTAGTATTCAGGCTATTTCCACTCCCGGCCATACCCCTGGATCTACAAGCTATTTACTGAACCGGAATTATTTGTTCGTTGGTGATGCTTTCAGTTTAAACAATGGGAAAGTAGACAAACCAAACGAGGCTTACACCAAGGATATGAAAACAGCTATTGAGTCGTTTGAAAACATTAATAACCTTCCACTGGTGGAATTTATTTTCACTGCACATACTGGTTATACCAGTGATTATAAAAATGCGGTTAAAACAGAGTTGAAATAGTAGTTAGCACTTATTGATAGATATAATCCCTGTGTTTAAATCTTTAAAAATCAATATTATGAACTTCTTCAAAATTAAAACAACTTGGTCTAATGCTGAATTTATTATTTTAAAGCTTTGTATTGCCAGTATTTATATCGTTATTGGTACTTACTTCCATGCTTTTTTTCATACGTTTTATATTCCTCTTCTTATTCTATTTGGCATCACAGTTATCTGGTCGGTTTATTTGTGGTTGCATAAGATGAAAAGAAAGCCTTAGAGCTTATAATAAATTCTCTATGGAGAATCCTTTACTCTTATTTTGCCAAAGAGGAAAAATGTATTGTTTGAATTAGGGTCTCAAAACCAAATCAATGAACCGTACAAAAATTATATATGTTTTATTGCCTTTGTTTCTATTTCTTTTGGTAAAGGAACAGGTATATGCAGGTCCGCCATACAATACTGACGATCCACAACCTGTTGACTTTAAGCATTGGGAATATTATATTTCAACTATAAACACAATTCAATCAAACAACTGGTCCGGAACCAGTCCACATATTGAAGTAAACTACGGTATAATTCCAAACGCTCAGATTCATCTTATTTTACCCATGAATTATAATTATTCCGGGCGTAATGGATTTAATATCGGATATGCTTATACGGAATTTGGCGTGAAATACCGTTTTTTACAGGAAACAGAGAACCTTCCACAAATCGGGACGTTTCCTATTATAGAAATACCTACTATTCGGAATAATGAGTTTAGCAACGGCAAAACTCAATTTTTCATACCGGTTTGGGCACAAAAGTCGTGGGGAAAGCTTACGAGTTACGGCGGAATGGGATATTGGATAAATCCCGGAGCAGGCAATAGAAACTGGCTGTTCACGGGTTGGGAAATTCAGTATGATTTCAGCCCGAAAGTTACCTTGGGTGGAGAGCTTTATTACCATTCGTCCAATACGATTGACAGCAAATCAGTTGTGGCATGTAATTTGGGAGGTTCAATTAATGTCACGGAAAAGTTTCATTTCATTTTTTCTGTTGGTCATAGTTTAGTTCACGATAGCTTTGTAACCATGTATCTGGGCTTGTTGTGGACAATATAGATATAAAAGTGATTCAAATAAGACCTAATGTAAAATTTAAAAATTGAAGTTATGTTTGAAGATGATGAAGAAGATGACTATAAAATGTCGGAACTGGAAGAATGGTACGATAATAATTTTGGATACTTCAGGCGTGATTCCAAAACAGAATTAGGAGTTACGCTGGATATCGCACTTTTTTACAACGGTATTTATCGTCCGGTAATGCAAGAACTGGCACCACAAGTACGGAAACTTATGCTAAAACAGTTTCCATTAATTGGTACTGAGTATCGTCCGATGGTTTTGGAGCATATTGATTGGATTGTTTCCAGGGCGGGTCATCGTATGCTGATGAACCTGTATGTGCTGATACAGGATCAAAAGGAGGGTGTGAATTTACGGGAAAAATATCCTGATTTCAACAAATGGGTTGATTTTTATGCACGTCCCCCGGAACCACCAGTACCTGATTATTCTTTTTTTGAAAAATATCCGGATTTGTCCGCAAGTTTAACTACAGAACAAAAGAAAGAAATTGTAGACGAAGAATACGAATCGAAAATCAAATATTTCTATATACAGGAAACTACAAAAAAAGAATATTATGACATAATACAACCGATTGTTCTCAAATACTATAAAGCTTTGCAGGATTTGGATTACGACGGATGGATTATATATGCAGTAGAAATCCGGGAAGACTATGAAGAATATAAATACCGATGCGAACATGTTGAGACATTCATAGAATACGAATTTGAAGAAGAAGACATAAATCTGGAATACAAGGATTTTCAGGAAAAATTCACAATAAAATACAGGGAAAGATGGGAAAAAGAACATCCATCCAATGGTACGGAATAGTGAACAATAACTTATCAACAACTCACTATTTTTAATGGTTTCCTGTACTTCTTTCTCGAGCAAAAACAGTTACTTTGCATCGCATGAAAGAAGAAATCCTCGAAAAACTCAAAACCCTGGCTGAATCGGCAAAGTACGATGTTTCGTGTGCCTCCAGCGGTACCACCCGGAAAAATACTCCGGGTGGTATCGGCAGTACGGCCGGTTGGGGAATCTGCCATAGCTTTACCGAAGACGGTCGATGTGTATCGTTACTCAAGATTATGCTCACCAATTACTGCATCTATGATTGTGCTTATTGCATTAATCGTCGTAGCAATGATATTCGCCGTGCTACCTTTTCGGTAGAAGAATTGGTGGAACTGACCATCGAATTTTACCGCCGTAACTATATCGAAGGATTGTTTCTGAGTTCGGGTGTAATCAATAATCCTGATTACACCATGGAGCGCATGGTACGCGTGGTGAAGCAACTGCGCACAATACACCGTTACAACGGCTATATTCACATGAAAAGCATTCCCGGAGCCAGTGAGCAACTGGTACGCGAAGCCGGGTTGTATGCCGACCGCTTGAGCGTGAACATAGAAATACCTACCGAACAAAACCTCAAAATGCTGGCTCCCGAAAAAGATCATAAGAGTGTTTTTGCACCTATGCTTTATATTCAGCAGGGCGTGCTCGAAAATACTGAAGACCGGCAAAAACATCGCTCAGCACCACGCTTTGCCCCTGCCGGGCAAAGTACGCAAATGATTATTGGGGCCACCGACGACAGCGATAAGCAAATACTTAATATTTCTGCTTCAATGTACGAACGTCCAAGCCTGAAACGGGTGTATTATTCAGGCTATATTCCTATAAATACCACTGATAATCGCTTGCCGGCATTGGTAAAACCGCCTTTGGTACGCGAAAACAGATTGTACCAGGCCGATTGGTTGATGCGTTTTTATGAATTTAAGGTGGATGAAATTGTGGATGAAAAATTTCCGAACCTCGATTTGGAAATTGATCCGAAACTGGCGTGGGCATTGCGTCATCCCGAACATTTTCCGGTAGATATCAATAAAGCCGATTATGCACAGATACTTCGAATACCGGGCATAGGGGTAAAAACCGCCAAACTCATTGTAGTTACGCGCCGTTATAGCAAAATAAACTCCGATACACTCAAAAAAATGGGTGTATCGCTGAAAAAGGCACAGTATTTTATTACTTGTAACGAATTGGCAGCCGTAAATGTGAATGATACTTCGCCCGAATATGTGCGACGAATACTCACGGAGAAGAAATTTGCTAAAGGAAAGGATAACAGGCAGCAGCTGTCGTTGACGTTTGACCCTTAGACAACCCCTAACCCCTAAAGGGGAATAAAGAACGATTTTTCAATAAATAATAAACATAATAGTACTAATTAAATACCCCTTTAGGAGCTAGGGGTTCTCATTTCTCTATGATCATTTTCCGGTACGATAAAACATTTGATGGCTTGCTCACTGCCGTGTTTGATGCCTACAACCGCAGGACTTTCCCCGACCGCTTACTGGACGAGGAGGAGGTTGAGCCGTTGTTTACCGACGAATGTTACAGCGTAATCACCGACGAAGTAAAATCGAACCGGGTGTGGCAGGGTTTACGTAAAAAGCTAATGCCTATTAGCTGCAACATGCTCAGGTATGTGTGGCTGTCGGAGTTGCCGGGGAGTGATGAACTGATTTTTCGTTATATCCGCAAAGCATTTGACAGCAAGTATTCCATAGAAATGAATTTTGCCGACGATGATGTACTCGAAATGCGAAACCTGGCAAAGAAAGTGGATAAGGAGTGTTGCAGGCTCATAGAGTTGGTGCGTTTTCAGAAGGCGGCCGACGATATCTTTTTTGCACCCGTTTCGCCCGATCACAACACGTTGCCGCTCACGCTGGAGCATTTTACCGACCGCTTTGCCGACCAGAAATGGATTATCTACGATACCAAACGTAACTACGGCTATTATTACGACCTGAAAACGGTTACCGAAATGACGCTGGACAGCAAAGATCTTTTTCCCGAAGGAAAGCTGGATGAAAAACTAATGGCGGAGGATGAAAAACTGTTTCAGGAATTGTGGAGAGGTTATTTTAAATCGATGACCATCAAAGAACGTATCAACCTCAAACTTCAACGACAGCACATGCCTGAACGGTATTGGAAGTATTTGACGGAGAAACAGTGAGTCAGAACAAGAACCAAGAGTCAAGACAAGATATTCTTTTAACCCCTCCGCTACGCTCGTCCCCTTGGGGATAACTAAGAAGTTCGAAATGCTTAACTGATAATAAGTCAAGCTGTAATATCAGACATTCTCAGCTTAATAAACAAATGTTTTAGTTGGAGTCCAGTTTATGCTTTTAGCTCTAAGTCCGGCAACGCGATGTTCTTCCCTTTTTAAGGGAAGTCCCCGAAGGGGAATGGGTTAGAATAATTCACTCTGAAATAAGAAGTAAAATAGAGAAGATACAATTGCTTCACCTAACAAATATCAGAATATATATGAATAAAGCCATTATTCATATTTATTCTATAAATACCTGCATATAAATCTGACAGCTATTTTATAAGAGTTATTTCTCAAACAATTTCTTCAACAAATCCGGACGTTTCATTTGTTGCAGTTCCCGGATAATCTGGTTACGAAATTCGCTTTTGTACCAGAAGAAGAACTTACGTTGATCCAGTTTTTCCTCTTTGCTTTTAGCCGTAAAAACAGGCTCCAGGGTGTACGGATGATAGCCCGAATAATAGATTTCGGTAGCCAGTGTCATAGGCGTGGGTGTAAAATCCTGCACTTGTTCCAACCGGAAATCGAGTTTCTTGGTCAAAGCAGCCAGATCGGCCATATCCACATTGGTACTACCGGGATGGCTGGAAATAAAGTATGGTATCAGTTGCTGGTTCAGTCCGGCTTCGCGGTTAATGCGGTCGAACTGCGCTTTAAACTGCCCGAAATAGCTGAATGAAGGCTTGCGCATCAGGCTCAGTACTTTGTCCGAAGTATGTTCCGGCGCTATCTTTAACCGGCCGGAAACGTGGTTGGTAATCAACTCGCGGATATATTCGGCATGACTTTTATTCGTATCGTGATTCTTTGTATCGCTCAGTAACATATCATAACGAACGCCACTGCCGATAAATGATTTCTTGATGCCCGGCAGCTTGTCCACCGAACGGTATATATCCAGCAACGGACTGTGATTGGTATTCAAATTCGTACAAACCTTGGGAAAAATGCAGGAAGGTTTCTTGCATTTGCGGCAAATGTCCATATCGATGCCCCGCATGGCATACATATTCGCCGAAGGACCGCCAAGATCGCTCAGGTAGCCTTTAAAATCGGGCATGGCGGTAATCTGTTTTACTTCCTGCAGAATAGATTGTTTGGAACGCGACACAATATGCTTGCCCTGATGCGCAGAAATGGTGCAAAACGCGCAGCCGCCGAAACAGCCCCGATGCAGATTGACCGAGAACTTAATCATTTCGTAGGCCGGAATAGTTTTGCCTTTGTACTTCGGGTGCGGAACGCGCGTGTAGGGTAAATCAAACGAAGCATCCAATTCGGCTTCCGTCAGCGGTTCGTAAGGCGGATTGACCACCACCCAACGGTTTCCGGTTTTTTGCAACAAACGGTTTGCCTCGTATTTATTCGATTCTTCTTCAATATGACGGAAGTTGAAAGCGTATTTCTTTTTGTCGGTGAGGCATACTTCGTGCGAAATCAATTCTATATCTTGCCAGGCCTGATGCGCCGGTATTTCTTTAGACAGAAACGAAGTCTGCGGAATATCGGTCAGTTCCCTGAAGGTTTTACCTGCTTGCAGCTGCTTTACCAGTTCCACTATGGGCTTCTCTCCCATTCCGTAAATCAGCAAATCGGCTTTCGAATCCACCAAAATGCTTGGCATGAGCTTATCCGACCAGTAATCGTAGTGCGTAAACCGGCGCAGCGAAGCTTCAATGCCACCAATGACCAACGGCACTTCGGGGTACAGCTTTTTGATGATGCCAGCATAGGTAATGGTGGCATAATCCGGCCGCATGCCCGCTTTTCCATCGGGCGTATAGGCATCGTCGGAACGCAGGCGTTTGTTGGCGGTATAATGATTCACCATCGAATCCATATTGCCGGCCGAAATAGCAAAAAACAAGCGTGGACGTCCCATTTTCTTGAAATCGCGCAAGTCATCGCGCCAGTTAGGCTGAGGCACAATGGCCACGCGTAAACCCTGCGCTTCGAGTATGCGACCAATCACAGCTGCTCCGAACGAAGGATGATCGATGTAGGCATCACCGCTGAAAAGCACCACATCCACCTCGTCCCAACCGCGAAGTTCAAGTTCTTTTTTGGTAGTAGGCAGAAAATCGGTGAGTTGATATAGTTTGGTTTGCATAAAGTTTTCTGTAAAAAACACTTCGACAGTCTTTTGGTTCGGAAGCGTGCGCAAAGGTAAGGAAATAATCCAGTTCTGTAAAGGGGGATTTATGTGTGTAGAATCGCGAAACCAATATTGATTACGCTACTTTGAGTATCGTCATAGTACATAATTCACAATAAGTAGAAATGAGAAGATAGATATTTCTACGCAAAACTATAATTGGTATAATGTAAAAATATAAGATTCTTTGTACATTTGAGGATTGTATGTACAAAGAATCACAAATCGTATAATTTTAAATTCTCACGCTAATGAAATCACGTAATTTACTCTTAACCGGACTAGTTTGTCTATCGGTGCAATTATTTGCCCGGACAAACAATCCGGTTGCCAATTCAGCGGCTACCGTTATATCCGGCCATGCCCGTTTTACAGTTTTAACCCCCGACGTTGTCCGGATGGAATATGCAGCCGATGGCGTTTTTGAGGATCATGCCACGCTAACATTCATTAATCGTAACTTGCCGGTTCCGGCTTTTAAAAAGCAGGAAAAAAACGGATGGTTGGAGCTGAAAACATCGGCACTTACACTGCATTACAAGCTAAACTCAGACACGTTTAATACCCGTAATTTATACATCGATTATACGGTAAACGGCAAAAAACAAAGCTGGAACATCGGCAAACCGAATACGGGAAACCTGAAAGGAACTACCCGCACCCTGGATGGGGCTGTGGGAAACTTACACATGGGCAGTAAAGATACGATACGACTTGAAACCGGCTTGATCTCGCGCGATGGCTGGGTGCTGATTGACGATTCGCACCGCCCGTTGTTCGATAATTCCGACTGGCCATGGGTTATGTCGCGGCCTAAAAAGAAAGCCCAGGATCTGTATTTCTTTGCATACGACAGCAATTACAAAAAAGCACTTTATGATTATAGCCTGTTGGCCGGCAATATGGCATTGCCGCCTAAGTTTACCTTTGGCATTTGGTGGTCGCGCTACTGGGAATACTCTGATGTGGAAATGAAGAACTTGGTTGAGGAATTTCGCCTGCACGATGTGCCGTTGGATGTGTTGGTCATTGATATGGACTGGCATCTGGTAAATCGCCCCGAATGGTTCGATAAAGATGGCAACAGGCTAAGAGACCAAAGCGGCGAAGGTTTTGGATGGACGGGCTTCACCTGGAATCGCAGCCTGTTCCCCGACCCGAAAGGATTCCTGAAATGGACCAACGAAAATCATATCCAAACCTGCATGAACCTGCATCCGGCTTCGGGTATCCAACCACACGAGGATCAATACGAAACCTTTGCCAAAGCAATGGGTATTGACCCGGCTACCAAAAAGTATGTACCCTTTGATATTACCGACAAGAAATTTGCTCAAAACTATATGGATATCCTGTTGCATCCCTATGAAAAAGATGGTATCGATTTTTGGTGGCTCGACTGGCAACAATGGGGTTCGACCAAGATTGAAGGCGTAAATCCCACGTTCTACCTGAATTATGTTCATACCAGCGACATGGAACGACGCGGCATCCGCCCGTTGATTTTCCACCGTTGGGGAGGATTGGGAAACCACCGTTACCAGATCGGTTTTTCGGGCGATACCAAAATTTGCTGGGAATCGCTAAACTACCAGCCTTACTTTACAGCAACCGCTTCCAATGTGTTATACGGTTTCTGGAGCCACGATATTGGCGGACACATGCAGCCGGACAATTCTGATCCCGAGTTATACACCCGTTGGATTCAGTGGGGAGCTTTCAGCCCGGTATTGCGCACCCATTGCACCAAAGACCCAAGCATTGAAAGAAGAGTTTGGGCTTATCCGTCCAATAATTTCTATGCCATGCGCGATGCAATGAAACTGCGCTATTCGCTGTTCCCGTATAACTACACGAATGCACGAATAGCCTACGATTCGGCTGTATCCATGATGCGCCCCATGTATTATGATTACCCGAAGAATGAAAATGCCTATTCATTTGCCAACCAATATATGTTTGGCCCCGACTTGTTGGTATCGCCCGTAACCAAACCAATGGCGAAAGACGCTGTCAAGGGAGATGCG
>Ga0318568_10000176_pt1 | contig 23750 bp, 20 predicted proteins | sample GRESIP088b5f21_FD_203690 | JGI IMG/M metagenome (GOLD analysis project Ga0318568, IMG submission 203690) | Tropical soil microbial communities from Luquillo Experimental Forest, Puerto Rico - GRE.SIPMG.088b5f21 | ecosystem: Environmental > Terrestrial > Soil > Tropical forest > Bulk soil...
GGATAATTGGAAGGGTCTGAGGGCGCAGATTAGTTAGTTATTCAAAAAGATTGGAATTGCAGATGGGGCAAAAGTAATAAAAAAAGGCGGTAAAAGGTAATTTACCGCCTTTTGCGCTGTTCTTACCCATCTGCTCCGCAGAGGGGTAGGGGGAGGCTACAATGTTTTCAAAACGTCGTTCATGTTGCGTACAGCATCGGCGCTTTTTTTGAAAAGCTCCTGTTCTTCAGCGTTCAGATCAAAATCGAGGATCTTTTCCCAACCGGATTTGCCGATTATAACGGGCACGCCTAAGCAAATATCTTTCTGGCCATATTCTCCGTCAAGGCTTACGCAGCAGGAGAATAATTTCTTTTCATCGTTAAGAATGCTTTTTACAAGCGCTGCTCCGGCCGCACCGGGTGCGTACCATGCAGAAGTGCCGATCAGTTTTGTAAGCGTAGCACCGCCTACCATTGTGTCGGCAATAATTTGTTTTTGCTGCTCAGGGCTTAAGAAGCTGGTAACAGGCATGCTGTTCCATGTAGCAAAACGAATAAGCGGGATCATAGTGGTATCGCCGTGCCCGCCCACTACCATTGCATTCAGATCGCCAGGGCTCGCACCTAAGTGCTGGCTGAGTTGATAACGGAAACGTGCACTGTCTAATGCGCCGCCCATACCAATGATCCTGTTTTTAGGTAATCCGGTAGCCTGCAATGCGAGATAGGTCATCGTATCCATCGGGTTGCTGATGACGATGATGATCGCGTTTGGCGAGTATTTCAGGATGTTTTCGGCTACACCGCGAACAATTCCTGCATTTACTCCGATTAATTCTTCCCTCGTCATTCCCGGTTTTCTCGGCAATCCTGAAGTGATCACCACCACATCACTGTTGGCGGTTTTGGAGTAATCATTTGTGCTGCCTGTAATGCGAGTGTCAAATCCAAGCAAAGCGGCGGTTTGCATCATGTCCTGTGCCTTGCCTTCTGCGAGCCCTTCTTTAATGTCCAGTAGAACTAAGTCCTGGCAAACAGAGGCCCTTGCAATATTATCAGCGCATGTTGCGCCTACTGCACCAGCCCCAACAACTGTAACTTTCATGTAAAAGAATTTGCGGTGAAAAAAATAATTTTAAATCAAGAAACGTGCATGATTCCGGTACAGACAAGGCATTGCCCTGTCTGTACTATCCGTTAAACTTAGTAAATAATTGATTGGTTTATTATGATTTAGTCCACTTTATTATTAAAAGCTTTCAAAAGCTTATCTGGTTTGCGATTGCCTTCAAAAGTGGTGATCAGGTTGCCTTTTTTATCGTATAGCGCCAGGTAAGGCAGACTCTGCATTCTGTAAAAAGGAGGGAAAAAGAACTTCGTATCCCGACCAATTTTAATGTTCGGATATTTTGCCAGTTCGTATTTTTTGTAAAAATCCACCATTTCCTCGTAAGGCTGGTAGGTCATCATAACGATTTCGATGTCCTTAAAACCATTCATTGCGTCTAAAATGTCCTGCGTTTGGTGCTGGCAATGCTCACATTCCGGGCTAAAATACATCAACATTACTTTTTTGTGTTTTGGAATATCATCGCGGGTAACGTTGGCACTGTCGACACCGATCAGCGTAAAAGGCGGAATATTCGGAAATCGTTTGTAAGCCGGAGTTGTGTCAGTTTGCGCGACTAGTTTTCCCATAAAAAGGACCAGCAACAACAAAAAGGATATTTTTTTCATGGTGGGCGTTATTGAGGTACAATAATAAGAATAACTGAATAACTGAGTAACTGAATAACTGATTAAATAACGAGTTGTTAGTTATTAGTTGTTGGTTGTTAGGCTTTAAGTGCATCTGCGTCCTGTAATGACTCATGCAACACTCAGTTATTCAGTTATTCAGTTACTCAGTTATTCTGTGATTCAACAAATTGCCTTAGATTTGCCGCTCTGAACCCATTTTGGGTCAACAATCTTGTATAATTCTATTATTATTTATTTATGGCAAGTACATCAGACATCAGCCGTGGCCTGATTATTAAATTAGACGGAAGCCTTTATTCCGTGGTGGAGTTTGGCGAAAACAAGACTGCAAGAGCTGCAGCTAAAGTTTGGGCTAAATTAAAAGGAGTGGATAACAACCGTTCCATTGAAAAAACATGGAACAGTGGAGATACTATCTATCCTGTGCGTGTAGAGAAAAAAGCTTTCCAGTTTTTATACAAGGACGATAGCGGCTACAACTTCATGGATACTGAAACTTTTGAGCAAATTGCTGTAGCAGAAAATATGGTAGATGCTCCTCAGTTCCTGAAAGACGGCCAGGAAGTTGCGGTAATGTTCAATACAGAAACCGAGCAGCCAATGAGCGTAGAGTTGCCTGACAAAATCGTTTTGCAGGTTACTTACAGCGAACCAGGTGTAAAAGGTGACACTGCTACCCGTACATTGAAACCTGCAACTGTGGAAACAGGCGCAACCGTAAACGTACCGTTATTTGTAAACGAAGGAGAATTGATCCGCGTCAATACAAAAACTGGCGAATACGTAGAAAGAGTAAAAGAATAAATTAGCATACCAGCTGGAAATAAAAACCCGAATTTTCGGGTTTTTATTTTTGTAAGGATTTTTATTAATTTCAAAAACTATTCTGTTGTATTGTAGTTAATACATTTCCTTATCTTAGCAGCCCATTTTTTAAACTGGAAAATTCCTTCATCATGGATTTCAAACAAATACAAGAGTTGATTAGAATAATCAACCGGTCCAATATCGGTGAGTTGACGATTGAAGAGAAAGGCTTTAAAGTTACTATCAAGCAAAAACAAGACAACATTCAGCAAGTTGTTGCTGCAGCGCCTCAAATGATCGCCGCTGCACCCGCTGCTGCATTGCCTGCCGCTGCACCTGCCGCTCCTGCCGCAGAAAAAGCAAAACCTGCAGCAGAAACCACTGCAAGCAATCTCATTACCATAAAAAGTCCGATGATCGGAACTTTCTATCGCAGACCTTCTCCTGACAAACCAATTTTCGTGGAAGTGGGAGATGAAATCGCTCCTGGAAAAGTAGTTTGCATCATCGAAGCGATGAAACTTTTCAACGAAATTGAAAGTGAAGTAAAAGGTAAAATCGTAAAAGTATTGGTTGAAGACAGCACTCCTGTTGAGTACGATCAACCTTTATTCTTAGTAGAACCTTAATGAGATATGGGTTTTGAGTTATGCCATTGAGTTTTGGGTTAACCCTCAATTCTCAACTTTCAACTCTCAACTCTCAACTAAAATTCAATTAACTTAAATGTTCAAAAAAATATTAATAGCCAACCGTGGAGAGATTGCGCTGCGTGTGATCCGTACCTGTCGTGAGATGGGCATCAAAACAGTAGCGGTTTATTCTACGGCTGACAAGGACAGCCTGCACGTAAAATTTGCTGATGAAGCAGTTTGTATCGGCCGTCCTCAAAGCAGCGATTCTTACCTGAATATTCCTCACATCATGGCCGCAGCCGAAATTACCAACGCAGATGCCATCCATCCGGGTTATGGATTTTTGGCAGAAAATGCGAAGTTTTCGGAAATATGCGGTGAACACAATATCAAATTCATCGGACCAACTCCTGCAATGATCAATGCAATGGGTGATAAAATCACCGCTAAAGAAACAATGATCAAAGCGGGTGTTCCTGTTATTCCGGGAAGTGATGGTTTGTTGCAAAGCCTTGAAGAAGCATTGGATCTTGCGAAAAACACTGTAGGCTATCCAATCATTTTGAAAGCAACTGCTGGTGGCGGTGGTAAAGGTATGCGTGTGGTTTGGCACGAAGAAGAAATGGAGCGTGCTTACAACACAGCAAAAGCTGAAGCCCTTGCATCTTTCAAAAACGATGGTATCTACATGGAGAAATTCGTGGAAGAACCTCGCCACATTGAAATCCAGATCGCAGGCGACCAGTACGGTAAAGTCTGCCATTTGAGCGAAAGAGATTGCTCTATTCAACGTCGTCACCAAAAACTGGTAGAAGAATCTCCTTCTCCGTTTATGACGCCCGAATTGAGACAAAAAATGGGAGAAGCTGCGATCAAAGCCGCTTCTGCTATCAATTACGAAAGCGTAGGGACAATCGAGTTCCTTGTAGATAAGCACCGCAATTTCTACTTTATGGAAATGAACACTCGTATCCAGGTAGAGCATTGCGTTACAGAAGAAGTAGTAAACTTTGATTTGATCAAAGAACAAATCAAAATTGCTGCAGGTGAACCAATCAGCGGTAGAAACTACGAACCAGAAATGCATGCGATCGAGTGCCGTATCAACGCAGAAGATCCATACAATGATTTCCGTCCTTCACCAGGCAAGATCACTGTATTGCACCAGCCGGGCGGTCACGGTATCCGTATCGATAGCCATGTGTACACTGGTTACACCATTCCTCCATACTACGACTCCATGATTGCAAAGATCATAGCGGTTGCACGTACGCGTGATGAAGCTATTGACACAATGCACCGTGCCTTGAGTGAGTATGTGATCGAAGGGGTAAAAACGACCATTCCGTTCCATCTTCAGTTAATGAAGGATGAACGCTTCAGATCTGGTGACTTCAACACCAAGTTCCTCGAAGGATTTACAATGCACTAGATTATTTCGACATAGCATTCACAAAAAGCTCCGCAGTTGCGGAGCTTTTGATTTTGATACTACACCCTGAAATGAAACTGCTATGAGAATTTTAAATTGATGATTTATTTGGACGATGTAACGATCTATATTATCCATTCGCCGAACCACTCGCTGCATCTGAAACCTCGCTTCTATGCCCTCTGAAATGTTGATGACGCTCTTTTCTAAACTCTGCCAGTTTTACTTTTTGGTCATCGTTTAAAATGCCATTTACTTTATCCATTCTTTCTTTGTTAAGCGATTTAAATTGATCCTTGCGTTGTTGATCACTTAAAGTTTTGTCGTTCTTAAGTGCCATCATTTTGCCTTTATATTCTTTGTTGATGCTTTTCCACTGCGCTTGTTGATCCTGCGTTAGATTCAACTCTTTAATATGTTGTTTAACCTGCGCAACTTTTTGTTTCTTCATCTCCTGAAGTTTGGATTGTTGCTCCGGAGTGAGGATCGTCTTCATTTTATTTTGTTGCTCCTGATGTAAAGCCTTGTATTGCTGCTTGCGCTGTTCTGCAGTCAGGCTGCTATCAGCTTTTAGCGCTGCGTACTTTTGCTTGTATTCAGCATGCATGCTCTTTATCTGCGACTGCTGTTCTTTTGTAAGGTTTAACTCCGATTTGATTTTATCTTTTTTATGAGCAGTAGAATCCTGTGCTGATGCGGCCACTGCAAAACCAATTGATAATGCGACGATAGCAAATAACTTCTTCATATTTTTAATTTTTTGTTTTTAACCAATGTGTAGTTAAGAAGCTTGTTGAAACAAAAAGTTTAATGGCAGTAGTGTTAAAAAAATGGAAATGGGGAGAAAGTTGGCAGTTGATGGTTGTTAGACGTGGCGGCTAATCAGTCACTCAGAAAAAGTCGTTTTAATAAACAAGTAAATCTTTTTGTCTCTTTGAAATGTTTGCAAAAGGAAGAGATTGCTGGTTCATTTTGAACAACCATATAACAATGGGAAGAATCTTTTCGGTATTTTATTTTCCGGATTTATATTATTCGGCTGTAATCAAAATGCCAGCAGTGTTAAGAGTCCAGACAAAATTGACTGCATTGTGCAGCTACAAACGCCAGCGCTATTAAGAAGGCATACAACAATCAGGTTACTCAAAAGCAAAAAGTTTCGGACTTTAAGGCTGCTCAATTGTATATCAATAAATATGTTCGGTTTATTGTAGGGCCTCACGGCGGACCGTTTACGCTTTTTACACGACATAAAAAAAATATATGACAAAGGAGGAATCGAAGAAAGATATAGCATGGTTGATTTTATGTTTTTTGTTATTGACATCCTGTAATATGCCAGGTAGAACCGGACAAAGAATGTATTCCGGTTTTTTTGGAAATCCATTAGACAGTTGTGTTCAAATCCTAAATTCCCGAGACACAAGAGCACTAGATGATTGTTGCATGTGGCTGCATTTTAAAGTGTGTCCTCAAGAATCAAAAAGAATATTATCACAAGTCCCGTACTCACTAAAACCAATGGGAAAAAAAGAAATTGCAATGGAGTTTCCTGAATTGCCTTCATCAATAGACGAAGACATAATTTCTACAGACCCACCAAAATGGTGGATCCTTAGGCAATTAGGCGATTCATGTTTGAAGTATGAATATTTTCGTCCTAATGAGGACTATGCTCAGGTTGTTTATATTTCAATGGACAGCTCTGAAATTTTCTATCGTGTTACAACCTGGTAATAAAAACCAGTCACAAGCTTAGTACCTGCTTGTGGCGGACGACAATAAGAACTTGACTCATTAGAAAGAAAGTTTTCAAATAATGACATATTTTTTATTTTTATTGACTTTTTTGGGTTATCCAATTATTGGACTAATTTTTTCAAAGTCTATCACCCTCGATAAAATTTCAGCTTTAATCAAACCAACAGTTCTACTCTTTCTGATACATAATGTTTTCTTTGTTTTTGGATATTCTTTGAAAGGAGATTATGTAGACTACGTTATATTTTCGCTTGAATATTTAGCCCTTTGTTTAATAATAGTTTCATCGCTAAAAGTTGAAAATATTTATTTTAAAATATTCCGGATTATAGGAAAAATCGCTATTTCATTTGGAGTTATCATTGGACTTTTTGGAATATTAATGTTCGTCTTCGTTGTTCAAGATTACGAAGCAGATAAACGGTTTTATTTTTTTAATAGTGACAAGACTTATGAAACAAGAAGGTATAGTTTCGGTACTGTATCTTCAGTGGATACTAGATATACTTTTGAAACATACAGAACATTTAGATATTTTCCATTTGAAAAGAAGATTGATGTGACTTATTTTTTTAGCACGAGAACTGACCTGAAAATTGGCGAAGAAAATTTAAAAATAAGCATCGTTGACACATGCGATAAAGAACAAATTTTATTTAGATCAACTAATGAGCATGTTTTTTTGAAATCATTGAACTGACAAAAAAATACTGCCGACTTACCACACCACTTGCACGGCAGGGCGGGCTACACTGGCAAAAGCTCATTTCGACAAAATATATTAATGAAGAGAGGGTTTTCTATTTAATAAAATGGTTGTTAGAAGTAAGCTCAACATAAAGCCCAACAACTAACAACCAACAACTATCAACTTTAATAGAACTACTCTTTTTTCTTAGTAGCCAATTGTACTTCTCCGTAAGTAGGAATCTGCTGCATGATGCTGGCCCTTATTTGAGTAAGCAGATATACCTCTGCCTGGTAGAATTGAAAAGCGACATTGGCATTGGTTGCTTTTTTAATTTTCATGTAATATTCTTCAAGTGTCTTTTCCTGCCCCTGTCTAAGTGCAAAGTATTTCATTGCCAGTGAATCAGCGGTTGCGGCAGTCATGTTTCCATACGACTGCACTGTTTTTTCGTAGACCTTTATTCTCGTTTTGGCGGCTGCAATATTTTTTTTCGAGTATTCATCATAAATTTTCCAAAATGCGGCGGAGTCTTTTGCCGGAACAGCGACCATTTTGGCCATCGCCTCTTTCTTTTGCACACCCAATAAATTAGCCATTGCCTGCGCCTCTTCATCAGAGGTTTGTGCATAAGAACTCGTAAAGATATAGAGACTGAAAACGGTGAGTAGGATGAGTTTCATAAACAATAATTTTCCGAAAGAAACTCAATTATTATTTAAAAAGAAAGATGTGAAGTCGTTTTACTGTCAAACGCAGATTAATTGAAAATGGGAACGCAGATTGTCAAGATTGTCACGATTTGATATGATTAAATAAAAGATCATTACAAATCATCAAAATCTGCGTTCCTTCTCTTTTTCAATTTTCAATTAATTAAGGCTTCTTCGTTGCCAGCTGCACCTGTCCATAAGTCGGGATTTGCTGCATTATGTTCGCTCTTATTTGTGTGAGCAGATATACCTCTGCCTGGTAGAATTCAAAAGCAGTAACTGCGTTTGTCGCCTTTTTAATTTTTTGATAATATTCTTCCAGAGTTTTTTCCTGGTCCATTCTATTGGAGAAATATCTGGTCGCAAGTGAGTCAGCGGTTCCTGCATTCATGCCGCCGTATGACTGAACTGTTTGTTCATATAGCTTGATTCTTGACTTACCTGTAGCCACATTTTTCTTAGCGTACTCATCATAAATTTTCCAAAATGCCGCAGAGTCTTTTGCAGCAACTGAAACCATTTTAGAGATCGCTTCTTTCTTTTGTACACCCAATAAGTTAGCCATTGCCTCCGCTTCAGCGTCAGATGTCTGAGCGTATAAACTGCTGGTAATATAGAGGCTGAAAATGGCAAGTAGTAAGACTTTCATATATTTTCTTTTCAACAAGAAAGTCAATAATTATGTAAGAAGAAAGCAGTGAGAATATTTTACAGTAAAACCGAGGAAGCGGGTAAAGAATGAAGTATATTCTAATTGAAAATGGGTTGTTAGTTGATGGTTGTTAGTTGTTAGTAGACGCAGATTGCACATAAAGCCTAACAACTAACAACCATCAACTCTCAACTAAAAGAAATCAGCTTCACAATTTCCTCGAGAAACCGCTGGTCTGTTTCATCAAATGTATTCAGCTCAACGCTATCGACATCCAATACGCCAACAACTTCATTGCCTTTAAACAAAGGCACGACTATTTCTGATTTGGATAAACTGCTACAGGCGATATGGCCGGGAAATTTTTCAACGTCGGGAACGATCAGCGTTTTTGCTACTGCCCAGCTCGCGCCACATACGCCACGACCCTTTGCAATGCGTGTGCAGGCAACAGGACCCTGAAAGGGAGCGAGCACCAATTCACCTTTTTTTACGAGGTAAAAACCAACCCACAACCAATTGAATTGTTCCTTCAATGCACCGGTTATATTGGCAAGGTTTGCAATCAAATCGTCTTCTCCTTCGATTAATCCTTTTATCTGCGGAATCAGCGCTTCGTATTGTTCAGTTTTTGAACCTTTTATTATCGTTAAATCTTCTGCCATAAAAAAAGAAACAACCTATTTGAAGATTGTTTCTTTTGTAAAATTATGGGGAAGTTTTGAGTTATGGGTTCTGAGTTTTGAGTCGAAGGTCTGAACAAAGATCTCGAACAGTTTTTGACTTGTGACCTTTATTATCATTCGCGTATCAAAACTGAGGCGCAAAAAACTCATAACTCATAACCCAAAACTCACCACTCAAAACTTATTTCTTCGGGAAATCCGACTCAGAATCTTTTCCATTTTCAAACACGGCACGATACAGGAAGCCTGCGATTACCGCACCAATGATCGGCGCCGCCCAGAACAGCCACAATTGACTAACTGCCCAGCCGCCTGCGAAAATGGCCTGGCTCGTACTGCGTGCGGGGTTAACAGAAGTGTTGGTAACGGGAATGCTGATCAAATGTATAAGGGTAAGCCCCAAACCAATTGCGATGCCTGCAAAACCTTTCGGCGCCCTTTCGTCTGTTGCGCCCAGAATGATGATCAGGAACAAACAGGTCATCACCACTTCGCAGGTGAAGGCGGCTGCAACAGAATAGTGTCCCGGAGAGCCCGGCGTGTCGCCATAGCCGTTAGCCGCAAAACCGCCGGCAGTAGAAAAACCGTCGTGGCCGCTGGCAATAATGTACAATACACCCGCTGCAGAAATGGCACCCAGCACCTGTGCAATGATGTAAGGGATCAGTTCACCAGCGGCAAAACGGCCGCCGGCCCATAAGCCGATAGATACAGCAGGATTGAGGTGTGCACCGGAAATGTGACCAAGCGAATAGGCGATGGTCAATACCGTTAGACCAAATGCAATTGCTACGCCAACGAAGCCGATACCAAGGCCGGGGAAGGCTGCTGCAAGCACGGCGCTTCCGCAACCGCCCAGTACCAGCCAGAATGTGCCGATGAACTCAGCAACCAGTTTTTTTGTCATACCATAAATTTTAGTTTGATAGGAAAATGTTTATCACTGATCGGACGGATTATTTTGCCCGAAGATCAGGTAAACTATAGTTGTTATTTTAAAGAGCATGGTTGCAATAACATTTAAGGAGCGTCGGATATAATTATTTTACAAGTGATATATAACTACTATGAACACCCAATAAACGCTTTGCCCTTAGAATTATCATTACAAGCGAAAGGGCTGAAATGTTTACAGTCGTCAAAATCAAAAATCGTGGAATGAATTTGAAAATTTGAGGATTTGAAAATTTGAAAATCAGCGGGTGCGACTGTCATGGATGGTTGGATGAGTCCGCATTTTGCATTAGTAAAATAGGTTTTGAAAGGCTCATTTTCGGCCCCGGTTTGAATGCCGGACCCCAGCCCTTTGGCGGCTCTCCGCAACTCATGTAAACCAATGATTTGTAGACTTTTTGCCTCAATAAAAAATCTCAGATTTCTTAAACTTTAATAACCTCCGCGTGTTAATCAATTTTAATTAGTCACCAATTTAGAATAGATGCTTATGAGATACTTCTCAATGGGCAGATGTTTTTGCGTTTGTATGTCCCTATGTGTGCTTGCCCTCTGCGCACGTGCAAACGAAAACAATAAGCCGTCCGAAACAATCACCTCGCGCTACAATGATCCCGGTTTGCTTAACGACACAGTACCCAAACGGGTAGCGGGAAAAGTTACATCTGAAGAAAACGGAGCGCCGCTCGCGAACGTTTCCATCACCATTTTACAAACCAAAAAAGGAGTGGAATCCGATGCTTCGGGAAACTTTGTTATCTACGCCAAAGACGGCGATAACATTCAGTTTTCGTATGTGGGCCGTACACCCAAAGTCATTACCTACCACAACCAGGCGTCGCTAAATGTTACGCTCGTGGCCGGTACAGAAAGAACGCTTTCAGAGGTGGTGGTTACGGGATACCAGAATATTGATAAGCGAAAATTCTCCGGCGCCGCCGTTGGCCTTAAAGCAGAAGACGTGAAGATTGATGGTATGACTGACGTGAGCCGGATGCTCGAAGGTCGCGCAGCGGGTGTATCTGTGCAAAACGTTTCCAGCACTTTTGGTACAGCGCCCAAAGTGCGTATACGTGGTGCCACTTCCATTAACGGTGACAACAAACCACTTTGGGTAGTAGATGGTGTAGTGCTGGAAGATTTGGTGAATATTTCCAATGATCAATTGTCAAGCGGCGATGCGGTTACATTGCTTGGCTCGTCTGTAGCCGGCTTAAACATAAACGATATTGAAAGCTTCGACATACTGAAAGATGCCGCTGCTGCCGCGTTATACGGAGCACGTGCAATGAACGGTGTAATTGTGATCACCACAAAAAAAGGACGCGTTGGAAAACCCATCGTTTCCTATGTCGGAAATTTCAGCACGCAGTTAAAGCCAACTTACAGCTCATACAACATCATGAACTCTGCGGATCAAATGGCGGTGTACACAGAATTGTATAACAAAGGAATGTTGAATTCTACCATATCCGATGGGCCCAACACGGGCGTGTACGGAAAAATGTACGATGAAATTAATACCTACGATGAAACGAGCGGACGCTTCGGCGTTGAAAATACAGTGGCCGGAAGAGCTGCGTTCCTTCAAAGATATGTGGGTGTAAATACGGACTGGTTCAATGTGTTGTTCAAAAATTCTTTTATACAGGAACATAATCTTAGCATTTCTTCCGGTACCGACAGATCGCAAACATATTTCTCCACCAACTTTTATTACGACAACGGCTGGACAGTTGCGGATAATGTTAAACGTTATACACTCAATTTTAAGAACACTTATACACTCAGTAACAAATTAACAGCAGGCTTTTCAACCGTTGGATCGTTGCGCCAGCAAAGAGCTCCGGGCACACTGCAGCGTGCAGCCAATGCGGTGGAAGGAAGTTATGACAGGGACTTTGATATCAATCCATTCAGCTATGCCATCAATACCAGCCGCACCATTACTCCTTATGATACAACGGGGCAACTGGAGTATTTCAAAATGAACTTTGCGCCATTTAACATCCTGAACGAATTGAAGAATAACTACATCGATCTCACAGTACTTGATATTCGTTTGCAGGGAGAGCTGTCTTATAAGTTTGCCAAAAATTTCCGCTACGAATTTGTAGGTGCGTTGCGTTTTGTAAAATCAACAACGGAACAACAAGTGCATGAAAACTCCAACATGGCGGAAGCATACAGAGCAGCGGGCACATCCACTATTCGTGCGGCTAATAAATTCCTGTATCGCGATCCTGACAACCCCGATGCTGAACCGGTGGTGGTATTGCCATACGGAGGTTTTTATAATCGACAGGAAGATCAACTGGCCAACTATGAATTCAGGAACAGCATTAACTACACCAAAACATTCAACGATGTGCACAGCCTGAATGTGCTGGTGGGACAACAGATAAAATATGCGAATCGTCAAAGTTTTCAGAACACTGGTTATGGTTATCAGTATGAACAGGGTGGTGTTCCGTTCATTGATTACAGGATCATCAAACAGGCGCTGGAAAACAGTTTCCCATATTATGGCATGACAAAAACCTATGACCGTTTTGCCGCCTTTTATGCAACTGCAGGATATTCTTACAACAGAAGATTTAACCTTACCGGAACGACCCGTTACGATGGTTCGAATCAGTTGGGCGAATCACAAACTGCACGCTGGTTACCCACATGGAGCGTGAGTGGTTCATGGAACATAGACCAGGAATCATTCATGAAGAATGTAAAATTTGTAGACTTTCTCACCCTGCGTGCAAGCTATGGTTTAACGGCCAGCATGGGACCTGCCACCAACTCTTCTATCGTGTTGAAGAATATGCAAACGCGCAGGCCTTATCTTTCAGAGGTTGAATCGGTAATTGTTTTGCAAAACCTTGAAAACTCTGACCTTACCTGGGAAAAATTATACACCGGAAACATTGGAGTGGATGCGACAATGTTTGATAGGAGATTGAACGTAACAGTTGATCTGTACAGGAGAAGAAGTTTTGATCTCATCAGCCTGGTCAAGACTTCAGGTATTGGTGGCGAACCATACAAAGATGCAAACTATGCCGACATGAAATCGCGTGGTGTTGAGTTTTTGGTAGGAGGAGATATTATACGGCAAAGCGATTGGGGATGGAAAACCAATTTGACATTCGGCTTTAATAAAAATCAGATTACCAATGCCAAGAATGATCCAATCATCTTTGATCTTGTAAAACCGGAAGGTGGCAACAAACAAGGTTATCCCGTGAGTGGCTTGTTCTCGCTTGATTACAAAGGGTTGCAGCCAAGAACAGGTGTGCCGCAATTTGTAAATGAAACCGGACAGATAAGTCCTGCCGTGTATTTGCAGGATGACAATACCCAGTACCTCAAGTACGAAGGTCCGGTCGATCCAACCATTACGGGAGGTTTTTCAAACACCGTTCGTTACAAGGCTTTCTCTGTTAATATTTTTCTTACTTACCAGGCAGGAAATAAGATCAGACTTTATCCTGCGTTCAAACAGCGCTACTCCGATCTTGATGCGATGCCAAATGAATTTTATGACAGATGGGTGATTCCCGGTGACCAGGGACAAACAAATGTGCCTTCCATTGCAGATGTTTATGAGCAGTATTTGCTTGGAGGTTCCTATCCTTACAACAACTACAACTACTCTACACAACGCGTTGCAAACGGTTCTTTAGTGAGATTAAAAACAGTGTCGCTCACGTATCAATTGCCGGCGGCGACTTTGCAAAAAGCGAAGCTGAGCAATTTATCTGTAACGCTGCAAGCAATTAATCCGTGGCTCATTTATTCCGATTCAAAATTGAAAGGACAGGATCCTGAATTTTTCAACGCAGGCGGCGTGGCGCAGCCGGTGCAGAAGCAGTTTACGCTTTCGTTGAAAGTAGGCATTTAGGAATTAGGAACTAGGAATTAGGAATACTCAAAACTCAGAACTCAGAACTCAAAACTCATTACATGAAACACTCAATATATATCTTCATAATTTTTACAGTGGCCATTAGCGGCTGTAAGAAATATTTAGAACAAGTGCCGGATAACAGAACGCAATTGGATTCGCCGGAGAAGGTTGCGCAACTATTGGGCACCGCTTATCCGCAGGGAAGCTATATAACTTTTGCCGAAGCCATATCCGATAACGTAGAAGACAAAGGTGCGGGGCTTGTGCTCAATATCAACCTTGATCCTTTCAATTTTCAGGATGTGAGGGACCAGAACCAGGATTCGCCAGAGTTTTACTGGGATGCATGCTACACTGCCATCGCAGCCTCTAACCAGGCGTTGGCAACATGTATGGCCGCGCCGGATTCACAAAACTATCGCACGCAAAAAGGAGAAGCATTGGTAACAAGGGCCTTCTCACATTTCATGCTTGTGAATTTCTTTTCCAAGTTTTACGATCCTGCAACTGCAGCTACTGATCCCGGCATTCCTTATGTAACAGTACCGGAAAACGTAGTCTTCAAAAATTATGATCGCAAAACGGTGCAGTATGTGTATGACATGGTGGAACAAGATTTGACCGCGGGTTTGCCATTGCTAAAGGACCAGGCGTATACAGTACCTCGTTACCACTTCAATCTGGCTGCGGCACATGCTTTTGCAGCGCGGTTTTACTTATTCAAACAGAATTATGACAAAGTGATTGAGCATGCAAACGCGGCATTTCCCAACAATAATTTTGCGGACAATATGCGTCCCTGGAACACCACTTACCAAACACTTTCTTATCTCGCGTTGCTGGCGACCTATACAAAGTCAACCGAACCAGCGAATTTGTTACTCACAGAAATGCCTTCAAACTATGCAAGAAACTATTCATCATTCAGGTATGGTTTAAGTTACGCAAAGCAACGTGATATTTTAGGCACCAATGTAACCGGCGGCAAGTGGGCATATTCTGTTTTTTATACAGGCACACAGGATTATTTTGTACCGAAGTTCAACGAATATTTTGTTACCACGTCCATTAATGCAAACACAGGCATCCCTTACATCATGCAGCCTGAGCTTACTACAGAAGAAGTGTTATTGAGCAGGGCAGAAGCTTACATCTATAAAAATAACACCGCTGCAGCTATAGCAGATCTAAACACGTTCATCAGCAAACGGGTACTGAACTACGATCCTTCAACACATAACATCACAGCAACAAAGCTTTCCAATTTTTACGGCACATCAAATCTGCAACAAGGATTATTACTTGCAACGCTTGATTTCAGAAGAGCAGAATATGTGATGGAGGGCCTGCGGTGGTTTGACTTGCAGCGATATAAGATGCCTGTGGTGCATTCGTTCTATGATGGTTCCACAAAAACATTGAGCCCCACCGATCCGTATCGCGTTTTCCAAATACCGCAATCAGCAACGCTTTCGGGCATTGCATTAAACCCGAGGTAACGCTAGGAATTAGGAATTAGAAATTAGGAATTAGGAATTAAGAATTGTTCAGGACACTAACAACTCATAACTCAATACTCAAAACTCACAACCTCTTAATAAATGAAACTATTCAAAATAATAACGCTTGTTGCAATACTGGGAGCCATTGCATCTTGCAAGAAAAGTGAGAACCTCAACACCAATATTCCGGGGCTGGGAGGAGACTCATGGACGCCTTCCAAACTGGATAATTGGATATTTGATAGTCTCACACATCCTTACAATATTGAAGTGAAATATAAATGGGATCAATCAGAACTTGATCTCAATAAAACACTTGTGCCGCCGCTTGAATCGCAGGTGCAGCCTGTGATGGATGCGTTAAGACAAATCTGGATCAACACATACATCCAGGAAGCAGGTTCAACATTTTTCAAAAAATATTCTCCCAAACTTATTGTGATGGTTGGAAGTCCTTCCTTCAATCCGGATGGCTCCGTTACGTTGGGTACGGCTGAAGGAGGAAGAAGGGTCGTGTTGTTTGATGTGAATGATTATGACAATACCAATGTCGCTTCTGTACAGGAAATGGTGCATGTGGTAGAACATGAGTTTGGACACATACTCAACCAGAATCAAATTTATCCTCCGGAATTCAAACAAGTCTCTGTTGGAAAATATACAGCCAACTGGATCAATGAAACCGATGACCAGGCTAATTCTGAAGGTTTTATTTCTGCTTATGCAAAGTCCGCACCAGATGAGGATTTTGTGGAAACGATATCACTCATGTTGTCCAATGGAAGAATGTGGTTTGAAATGATGGTGAACAGTCAGCCAGCAGACGCGCAGACTGCTTTAAGAAGCAAAGAACAATTTGTAACGAACTACTATAAAAGTGTTTGGAACATAGATTTCTACGCACTGCAAACTGATGTGCAAAATGCACTGACGAAGGTAACAGGAAGAGCAACACTTGCTTCCATGTTTGGCTTTGGAAAAAGATATACATCAGCAGTTTGGAATCCTGCGATCACGGGAAGCTCACCGGATTTCAGAACCATCTTTACTGCCGATTCAAGCAGCCTCGCAACTTCCGCAGGTGCAACGCTTGATTCGCTCAAAGTTACTTTCACCGGCAGCACTAGTATACGCGAACAAATGCTTTTTCACGTTGGGCAAAACAATTACCAGGCAAGCTTTACGTACAGTTACTCGACAGATGTAAATGGCGTGATGACGCTTACTTACCAGAATGCGGATAACAATGGTGGATTGATAAAAACGTATGTGCAGGGACTGCTCGACTATTTTTCGCAATATCACTTCACGCTAGACTGGGGCTTCAACAGAGATTCCAATGCGAGTCTTGGAGCGTTTGTGCCGAAGGAAAATCCGAAAATATATTACGTAGGAATATTGGAATGATAAAGGTGGAGAAAACTTAATCCGCATCAACCATTAAAAAAAGAATTATGAACAAGTCATTATTATACATCGGATTTTTTTTGATGATAGCGTTTGCAGCGTGTAAGAAAGAAGATTCGCATCCTTTCAATCAATCGCCCCTCGACAGAATGCAAGCGGTGTTGGACAGCGATCAGGCCACCTTTGTCAGTGCGCCGTATGGCTGGCGCGCCGTTGTTTTTCCCGACAGTGGAAAAAGCGGCGGTTATACTTTTTACTGGAAATTTACGAATACCAATCGTGTAACAATGTTGGCCGATATCAATTCTACAACGATCGATCAATCATTTGAAAGTAGCTACAGAATGAAGGGCCTGCAACAACCTTCATTGATCTTTGATACTTATTCTTACCTGCACATACTTTCCGATCCTAACGGTAATGTGAACGGTGGAACAACGGGCAAGGGTTTAGTGAGTGATTTTGAATTTTCAGTAGACTCGGTGATGAAGGACACTGTTAAATTAACCGGCCGCGTCAATGGAAGCAAAGCCTTTATGGTGCATGCTACACAGCAGGAGTCGCAGGACTTTGCAGGATCATTTGGCAATGCAATGGATTTTGAAAACATCGCCAATCTCACAACTTACTTTAAGCGATTGGTCCTTGGCAGCAATCAGTTTGATATATCCGTCGATCTTACTAACAGAACCATCACTTTTACATGGGTAGAAGGAGGAGTGGTGAAAACTTTTACAACCGGCTATTTTTATGCAAATGGTAAAGTGGTGCTGGCCCAGCCATTCACGGCAAATGGCATTACAATAAAAGATTTTTCTAACATTAGCTATGATGCAACAAACAGCATCATCCATGTGACGGCCGCAGGAATTGCAGGTCAAATTCAAGGCACCGGAAAACCAATACTTGTTGATACAAATGCGCCGCAGAGATGGTACCAGGCCGTTCTTTCATTGAATAGCTATTGGTATTCATACACAGGCTTTACTGTGGAAGGCAAGCAGGATGCCTATGGTGTTACAACCATACCGAATTTTTATTTTCTTATTTTCTGGCCGAATTTTAACAGCTATGATCTCACCGGATTTGTGGTGGTAGTAAATAATACTTCACTCTCTCTTTCATATGGATTGGCGACTTCAACACCACCAAACTTTACATCTGATGGCAGGGTGATATTTACGCAGCTTGGCACGGTTGGTACCATCCCACCAAGTCAGCAAACTATTTTTAACAACACTGCTTCGAAGATGCTTGACCCTTCCGGCTTCTATCTCGTGCAAACGGGAAGGCAAGCGTACGACATGGTAAGTGCGAAGGATGGGAAAGCGTGGATAAGCTGGCAGTATTGAACAATTGAAAGTGGAAAATTGAAAGTTGAAAATTGAAAATTGAGGTCTCTTGCCTCGCGATTTGCGTGTACGTCGTTGTGTTAGCACAGCCACAGCGGGGCGACACGTTAGTAGCTAATGTTACGCAATAGCGAATCAAACGCCAGCAATTCGCGAAGCGAGAAATCTTTGGTGTGCCAGGCGCAATGCTACAAATAATGTGTGATTTCTAATAAATGGCAGGGACGCCGTCCTTGCCATTTATTATTTTTTTACAACTCGATTAGTACCACAACGGCATAATTGAATTTTTTGATCAAAAACTGAGACGATATTACAATGTTTTATTTCGGTTGAAGAAGATTGTCTGTAAGGAAGGAGTGGAATGAAAATTGAAAGTTGAAAATTGAAAGTTGAAAATGGGCGGAGAGTTGAGAGTTAACGTTCTAATGCATTTTCAATTTTCAACTTTAAATTTTCAATTAACTTTAATTCCTAACTTAGCCGTTACCAACCACTTGCCTTATAATATGAGTAAAGCCACATCAAGAAATACTACCATTCAGGATATCGCAAAGGAATTAAACGTAACCGCTGCAACCGTTTCCCGTGCATTGAACAATCATCCGCGCATCAGTGAAGCAACAAGGCAGGCCGTTGCAGAAGTGGCCGATAGATTAAATTACACACGCAATCGTGTGGCTTCTTCATTACGCTCCGGTAAAACAAATGTTATCGGCGTTATCATACCAAGTGCCAAGATCAACTTCTTCGGTTCCGTTGTGCATGGCATTGAAACAATGGCCAATGAGCAAGGTTACAATGTGATTATCTATCAATCCAATGAAGACACAGAACATGAGAAGAAAGGTATTCAAGCTTTCTTGAGCGCAAGGGTTGATGGTATACTCGCATCCATTGCAAAAGACACGACAGATATTTCTCACTATATAGAGGCTCGTGATAAAGGAGTGCCCATCGTATTTTTCGACCGTACAAACGATGATACATCTATTCCATACGTTGTGGTGGATGACTTCAAGGGCGGTTATCTCGCGACGGAACATCTCATTAAACAGGGTTATAAAAGAATTGCACACGTTTCCGGTCAGCAGCATTTGAAAATTTTCGCGGAACGTCTGCGTGGTTATAAAGCTGCACTCAAAGCACACAAATTAGCATTCGAGAAGGAATTGGTATTTGCGGGAAACGTTTCCATAGATTCAGGTAAAGAAGCTGTAAAATATTTCCTCAGTTTACCCGAACCACCCGATGCCATTTTCGCGGTTGAAGATTTTACGGCCCTTGGAGTGATCAAAGAACTGAAGGAAAACAAGATCAAAATTCCTGAGGAATTTGGTGTGGTGGGTTTCGCCAACGAGGAGTTTGACGAACACATTACACCGGCATTAACCAGTGTAGATCAACAAACTGTAATGATGGGTAAGGAAGCGTTCAACCTGATCATGGACATGATCAACAAGAAAGTGGTGCGCAACGTGGACAATAAAAAAGTGATCCTCGAGCCACTCCTGCAGCCACGAGCTTCTTCACAACGCTAAATTTTTTGAAAAATCAGTTGACAGAATTCAAAATATTTATACATTTGTGCAAACGTTTACGCACGTAGGGGCGAATTGCATTCGCCCTTCAAAAAAATAATAACAGAATGAATGCAGAGAATGCCAAAGCGGTTAGCGCTTTAAACGATCTTGGCCATAAGATCCCCGAAAATTTGTAGAAATACATCACAGACGAATCTGTGGTAGTGTTTTCTCCAGGACGTGTAAACCTTATCGGCGAGCACGTTGATTACAACGAAGGTCTTGTTTTACCTGCTGCCATCAGCAAAGTGACTTACATGGCTGTTACTCCAAGACAAGATGATGTTATCCATTTGAGTTCCCTTGATTTTAATGATACTTATTCAACCAGCGTGAGCGAGTTAAAAAAATATCAGAAATCATGGCCCAACTATATTTTGGGAGTGGTGGAGCAATTGCAGAAAAATGGTTACCAGGTAAAAGGCTTTGATGCATTCATTACCGGCAACATTCCAATGGGTGCTGGTCTTTCATCTTCTGCTGCTATTGAATGTGCTACCGGCGCGGCATTGAGTGCTTTGTTCGGTTTCAACATTGACAAAATCGATCTCGTGAAGATGGCGCAAAAAGCAGAGAACGAATTTGTGGGCGTGAAATGCGGCATCATGGATCAATTTGCTAGCGTGTTTGGTAAAACAAACCAATTGATCAAGATCGACTGTCGCACACTTGAGTATGAATACATTCCTTTCGAAATAGACGGATACCGCATTGTGTTGCTGGATACACAGGTAAAACACTCGCTTGCTTCTTCCGCATACAACAAACGTCGTGAAGAGTGTGAAGAAGGTGCTGCGTTGATCAACAAAAAATATCCGCAGGTAAAATCATTGCGTGATGCAACAGTTGAAATGGTGGAAGAGTGCATTAAACCTGTTGACAGCGTGGTGTACGACCGTTGTTTGTTTGTAGTGAAAGAGATCAATCGCCTCATCACCGGTTGCGAAGATTTAAAGAAAAATGATCTTGTTTCCTTCGGTAAAAAAATGTTTGAAACACACGAAGGCCTTAGCAAAAAATATGAAGTAAGCTGCAGCGAATTGGATTTTCTTGTTGAGTACGTAAAAGACAATCCGAACGTGCTTGGTTCAAGAATGATGGGCGGCGGCTTTGGAGGTTGTACCATCAACATCGTTAAAGAAGAAGCCATCGATGACCTAATCACCCACGTTGGCGAAGCTTACGAGAAAGCAACGGGTTTGGTGATGAAAGCATATGTGGCAGAGATTGGAAACGGCACAACTGTAGTAATTAAGAATTAATAATTAACAATTAATAATTCTTTCTGTGTTATACTCAACTCTGTATTGAAAAATACGCCCGTTGCTACACCTAATAATTCTTAATTATTAATTATTAATTCAAATGCATTTCGACTATAAAGAACACCCTCACACCCGCATGAACCTCCTCACAGGAGACTGGGTGCTGGTATCGCCGCATCGCAGCAAAAGACCATGGCAGGGAAAAACAGAATCTGCCGGTGGTGCGCAAAGACCGGAATACGATCCGACATGTTATTTGTGTCCGGGCAATAAAAGAGCAGACGGCGACAGTAATCCGCAATACACCGAGCCTTACGTTTTCGTAAATGATTTCTCTGCGTTGTTGAAAGACACGCCGGAAGGAGAGTTGAATGAAGAAGGATTGCTGATGGCAACTTCCCAGAAAGGGATCTGCAAAGTAATTTGTTTTTCTCCGCGCCACGATCTTACACTACCTGAAATGGAAGTAAGTGCGATTACAAAGGTGATCGACTTGTGGGCAGAGCAGGTGAAGGAGTTAAGCGCAAATCCGATCATCCGGTACATCCAGATATTTGAGAACAAAGGAGAGATCATGGGTTGTAGCAATCCGCATCCACATGGTCAGATTTGGGCATCTCAGAATATTCCACTGGAAGTTTCCAAAGAACTGCACCAGCAGGAAAAATATTTCGAGATGCATGGCCGCAGCTTATTGTCAGATTATTTAAAACTCGAACTGAAAAAACAGGAGAGAATAATCGCTGAAAACGATTACTTCGTGGCGCTCGTGCCTTTCTGGGCGGTTTGGCCATACGAGACAATGATCATCAGCAAACGTCATGTGCAATCTGTTGTTCAGTTTACAGCAGAAGAAAAACGAGCGTTCGCTGAGATACTGCAAAATCTCACCATTCGTTACGATAATTTGTTCGAAACATCTTTTCCGTATTCTGCAGGCATGCACGAAGCGCCGGTAAACGATGGCGAACATCCTGAATGGCACTGGCACATGCACTTCTATCCACCATTATTGCGTTCCGCGACAGTGAAGAAATTCATGGTGGGTTACGAAATGCTGGCAAACCCTCAACGCGATATCTCACCGGAATTTGCAGCTGAGAGATTGAGGGCGTTGGATACGGTGCATTATAAGAAGAAGTAGAGAGGCTTCGCATTTCATGATATCATCCATAAGTGGCCGCCTGGCTGAACCGTTCGGACGGGCCTTAGTGGTAATAAATATGTTGTTGTTATTACGGTTTTTGTTTCACTGGGCTTGATTGCGCCTGCAATTGGGCCCTTTTTTAGTTGAAGGAAGGCCGCCGGTTGCCAGTGGCCGGTGTTGAACGTTGATATTGCTAGAAATGATGGGGCTGCCTGAAATTAATCAACTATGGCTCGCTAAAAACGCTTACTATATCGCGGCAAGTACCGACTACGGGTCACTAACACCAGGCCGCTATCTAATTCCTAACTCCTAATTCCTAATTCCTAATTCTTCCTTCCTATATTTGACCTCAAAATTCAATAGATGCTTAAAATAGGTGTATTCGGCGTGGGCCATTTGGGAAAATTTCACTTGAACAACTGGAAGGAAATAAAAGATGTTGAGCTCGTAGGTTTTTACGACCCAAATGATTCAATGGCCCAGGAAGTGCAGGATAAATATCAGCTTGCCCGTTTTCTCGATCCTGAAAAACTCGTTGATGCCTGTGACGCAGTGGATATTGTAGCGCCGACAACCTTCCATTTTGATCTTTGCGAAAAAGCCATTCGCAAAGGCAAGCACGTTTTCGTGGAAAAACCTTTGGCAAATACAATAGAAGAAGCAAAAACGCTGGTAAATCTCGCCCGCGAATCCAATATTAAAATGCAGGTCGGTCACGTAGAGCGATTCAATCCTGCATTTCTCGCAACGCAAGGGTTGGAACTGAATCCTATGTTCATCGAAGTGCATCGTCTTGCACAGTTCAATCCCAGGGGTACAGAAGTAAGCGTGGTCCTGGATTTAATGATTCACGACATCGACATTATTCTTACGCTCGTTAAAAGTGAAGTGAAATCCATCTCCGCGAGTGGAGTAGCTGTTATGTCGGACACGCCTGACATTGCCAACGTTCGCATAGAGTTTAACAATGGTTGCGTGGCAAATCTTACTTCCAGCAGAATTTCCATGAAGAGGATGCGCAAGATGAGACTCTTCCAGAAAGATGCATACATCGGCATGGACTTCCTGAACAAGAAAACAGAAGTGATCAAATTAAAAACCGAGGAAGATGCCAACGTTTTTGAATTTGATATAGAAACAAACCACGGCAAAAAAACAATTGCCGTTGCGAACCCATTGGTGCCTGAAGTGAATGCGATAAAAATGGAGCTTGAAAAATTCCGTGACGCCATTGTCAACAATACACAGCCGATAGTATCAGCAGTGGATGGTTACAGAGCAATGGAAATAGCGCACCAAATACTTAATAAAATAAAGAACACTACTATTAACGCATAAGACCTGCATGCCCTCCAATAAAAAGATTCCCTATGCATGGTACATTGTTAGCGATGCTTTAGCGGCGTTGCTAACATGGATTTTGTTTTATGCGATCAGGTGTGAGCTGCTGACGACGAATTTTTCGTTTACAGAACAATGGAGAATAAATCCTCCTTTCGCTATAGGTTTGTTTTTAA
>Ga0318568_10000178_pt1 | contig 23584 bp, 20 predicted proteins | sample GRESIP088b5f21_FD_203690 | JGI IMG/M metagenome (GOLD analysis project Ga0318568, IMG submission 203690) | Tropical soil microbial communities from Luquillo Experimental Forest, Puerto Rico - GRE.SIPMG.088b5f21 | ecosystem: Environmental > Terrestrial > Soil > Tropical forest > Bulk soil...
GAACTTTTTACTACTTTCATCCACCTATTTTTGTTTGCACTAAATTAAGTGTATTCTAGCAAATGACAATATCTTTATTTACAAAGTTCTACAAGTCTTTTGTACCAATACTTGCGGATTTTAGGTACAACTCGTGCGGCAGCAAGAAGGAAGATCAACTCTTGCCATAAACCGGTAATTTATTCCGCATGGGAATGAATTACCGGGTCTGCTTAAGTTCTTATTATGTTGCCGGATACCAACCGCACATTATCTAAAAATCAGTGAAAAACAGATTCATACACTGTTATTTTCTCTACTGAAATTGAAAAATAGCTTTAAACATGTCCTTTGTTCAGGAAAACTTTATTAAATTTGAATCCTCAACCAATGATATATAAAAATGCATTTAATTATTGCCGGATTAAATCATAAGACTGCAAGCGTCGAAATAAGAGACAGAATCCACTTTCCAACTGAAACTATCCAAGAAGCCTACGAAATTCTAAATACTTACCCCTCCATCAAAGGAAGCGTTATACTTTCAACTTGCAACCGGGTGGAGATTTATGCTTCTGTAGAAAAAGTAGATGATGCATTTGATGAAATAGAAGAATTTATCTGCAAATTCAACAACGTAAACAGAGACGAAGTACACAATAATTTTTACAAAAAGAGATGTGAACAAGCTGTTATGCATCTATTTAAAGTTGCTTCAGGCTTAGATTCGATGGTCATTGGCGAGTATCAGGTGCAAGGACAAGTGCGCGATGCTTATTTCCGGGCATTCGAGCTGAACAAAACCAGCAAACTCTTAAACAAAGCGTTTCAAACCACAATTAATATCGGCAAAAAAGTCCGTTCGGAAACCGAAATCGGGAAGGGATCTGTATCCATTGCCACCCTTGCTGTAGACCTGATAAAGCAAATTTTTGAATGCCCGCATAATTTAAAAACGCTTTTGATCGGTGCAGGGGAAATATCCACGCTCACGGCCGCCAATCTCAAACAATTGAACAGCACCATCACCATTTCCAACCGGTCGAAAGAAAATGCCGAAAAGCTGGCCGAGCGGTTTGATGGCAAAACGGTGGATTATGAAAACCGCTACAAAGCAATTCTCGAAAACGATATCATCATTGTTTCTACCAGCTCGAAAGAGTATACGGTTTCCAAACAGGAGCTATCCGAATTGCCGGAATTGAAGAATGGCGGATCCAGAATATTCCTCGATTTATCCATTCCCCGGAATATTGATCCTGAAATTAATACGCTGGAAAACTGCCTGTTGTATTCTATCGATGATATCAATAAAATAGTAACTTCGAACATATCGAAACGAAGCCAGGAAGTTGATAAAGCAGAAAAAATTATTGCTGAAATTGCCGATGAATATTACGAATGGTACTCTAAACAATTTATTATCCCTACTATGCAAGATCTCAAAAAACGGCTCGAAGTTCTGAAAGAAAAAACAATCCTGGAACATAGTTCCACGTACAATGCATTTACCGAGGAACAACAGGTTTTGATAAACGAACTGATGAATTCGTATTCGGACAAACTGATAAAAGTGCTGATGACCAACATAAAAAAAGCAACTACGAACGAAGATATCATTGCGATAACCAACACCCTCAGAGATTCATTCAGCATGGAATAGAACACACAATCGATGAATACTAAAAAGAAATATATTGTTGCCACCCGTCCCAGTTTACTTGCCTACACCCAAACGGAGCAAACGGTCAACCTGCTGAGAGCCCAACATCCGGACTGCGAATTTGAAATCGTAAAATTCAGTACGCATGGCGATCAAGTTACCGACAAACCGCTGACGCAATTTGGTGGTACCGGCGTATTTGTAAAGGAACTTGAGAATGCAATTTTAGACGGCAAAGCCGATTTTGCCATTCACAGTCTGAAAGATGTGCCCAGCATTCAGCCTGAAGAACTGGTGCTGGCGGCATTTCCGAAGCGCGAAAATCCCTGTGATGTGTTGCTGATTCGTGATGGCAAAAAACTGGAAGATCTTGCTGACGATTGCATTATCGGGACTGGCAGTCCTCGCCGGATTGTGCAGATTGCAGCCCTAAAACCCGAAGCACAGTTTACTGAACTCCGAGGAAATATTGATACCCGCATCAGCAAGCTGGAAAACGGGCAATACGATGCCATTGTGCTGGCAGCTGCCGGGCTGAACCGTCTCGGCAAATCAATTGATGCTGATTCCATTCTTTCAACAGAGCTTTGTTTGCCTGCCATTGGCCAGGGAGCCATAGCCATCGAGTGTAAAAAGGATGATACGGAAACAATCAACATGCTTCGCGCCATCAATCATGCTGAGACTGAAATAGCCATTAAAGCAGAGCGCAGCTTTATGCTCACCGTTGGCGGAGGTTGTAAATTTCCGCTGGCAGCCTATGCTACCATCAATGGGAACTCCATCCTGTTGGAAGCCCTGATTGGTGACCATAAAAAGTATAAAATGGTTCGGTTGTCCGAAGAAAGAACTTTGGACAAAGCAATAGAACTGGGCAAATCCCTTGCTGAAAACATCATTGCAATTGCGGCACTCAATGGAATTGTAGTCTAAACATGAAACCGTTGGAAAATAAAATAATTATCTCCACCCGCCCGCTTGCGAACGATGACACAATGAAAAAATCATTGATCGAAAAAGGCGCAACGGTGTTGGATTTTCCAATGATAAAAATAGTTACGAATGAGCTAAATGCCGAAATCCGGTCGGCACTTGCGAACATAAACACGTTCCAATGGTTATTATTCACAAGCAAAAACGGGGTGAACAGTTTTTTCGGTATGTATAAAAACAATTACGGAGAAATAGCTGTCCTTCAACCCAGGATTGCAGTAATAGGCCAGGCAACTGCCAATGAAGTGCTGAAAAACGGTTACAACCCGGAGTTTATTTCAACGGGCAATACGTCGGAGGATTTTATCGAAGAATTGAGAAATAAAATCGGGAACAACGACCAGATACTTATCGCCCTTGGTGAATTGGCAGATACTAAATTTGAAAAAGAACTTGCAACAATTGCTGCTGTCACCCGGTTGAATGTTTATAAAACTATTGAAACAAAGGCGCATTCGCTTGAAATAATCAAACGGATAGTAAAAAATGATTACGACATGCTGGTTTTTACAAGTCCTTCGGGCTTCAGGAACTTCGTGAAGATTATGGCTGAGAATAATTATAATGAAAACTTTAAAATAGCCTGCATAGGCAAAACAACAGAAAAAGAAGTCCTGAACCTGGGCTACACGCCACTTATTGTTTCAAAAAAATCAAGTGGGGATTCTTTTACCCTCGAAATTGAACATTATTTCAAAAAATAACTACATATAAAATATCAAGATTATGGCATTTCCAATAACAAGACTCAGAAGATTAAGAATGAACCCTATTTTGTTGAATATGGTTTCGGAAACAACGGTATCAGTCGATGACTTAGTAATGCCTTTATTCGTTTGTCCGGGTGAAAATGTGAACAATCCGATCAGTTCTATGCCGGGCAACTCGCAACTATCCATCGATCTATTGCTCCAGGAAATTGGCGAAATCCTGGCTCTCGGAGTGAAATCGGTGCTGCTTTTTGGAATTCCGGAGACTAAAGACGAAACAGGCGAAGTAGCCTGTGGGCACAACAGTATTGTGCAAAAAGCCATCAGAGCCATTAAAGAAAAATACGGTAAAGAAATACTTATCATAGCCGACGTTTGCAATTGCGAGTACACCACTCATGGCCATTGCGGAACCATTGTGAATGGCGAAGTAGACAATGATCTGACGCTCGAAACACTTGCTGCACAATCATTATCGTTGGCACAAGCCGGGGCGGACATCATTGCACCCAGCGACATGATGGATGGCCGCGTTCAGAAAATCAGAAAAACACTGGACGAAAATGGGCTTACCAACACGCCTATCATGGCCTATTCAGCTAAATATGCGTCTGCTTTTTACGGTCCATTCCGCGAAGCAGCCGAATCGGCACCTAAGTTTGGCAATCGTAAAAGTTACCAGATGAATCCGGCAAACTCGGACGAAGCCATGCGTGAAATAGACCAGGATATTCAAGAGGGAGCGGATATCGTTATGGTGAAACCAGCCATGAGCTACCTGGATATTATCCGCCGCACCAAAGACACTTTCAATATTCCAATTGCCGCATACAACGTGAGTGGCGAATTTTCGATGGTGAAAGCTGCCGGAGCCAATGGTTGGGTAGACGAAGAACGCATCATGATGGAAATCATCACCTCCATCAAACGTGCCGGAGCAGACATTATCATCACTTATTTTGCCAAAGACGTGGCTAAATTTTTAAATAAACAATAAAGACCACCCCTAACCCCTAAAGGGGAATTATGCAAGTTCGTCTTCATAATTATTTTAGGGAAAAACATATTTTATACACTAAAACAAGCCCGTAATCTAAGTTTTCAAAGACTGAACATACTTAGTTCCCCTTTAGGGGTTAGGGGTCATTTTTTATGAATACCGAAAAAAGCAAAGCGGCATTTAAAAAAGCCTGTGAAATAATTCCCGGAGGTGTAAATTCCCCGGTTAGAGCATTTAAAAGCGTAGGGGGCAACCCGATCCTTATCAGCAGCGGAAAAGGCTCACGCATTACCGATATTGATGGAAACTTCTATATCGACTATGTTTGTTCGTGGGGACCGCTCATTTTGGGGCACGCCTACGAGCCCATCATTAAAACCATTCAGGAAATAGCAGTGAACGGCACCAGTTACGGGGCACCTACTTTGCTGGAGACTGAAATGGCAGAATTGATTATCAGCATGATGCCTTCCATTGAAATGGTGCGCATGGTAAATTCTGGCACTGAAGCGACTATGAGCGCCATCCGGTTGGCACGCGGGTATACAGGTAAAAGTAAAATCGTAAAGTTTGCTGGTTGCTACCACGGCCACGGCGACAGTTTCCTGATTAAAGCCGGTTCGGGTGCAATCACATTGGGTTTGCCGGATAGTCCAGGCGTAACTGCCAGCACCGCCAAAGACACGCTGATAGCCGATTATAATAATTTAGCTTCGGTCGAAAAACTTTTTGCTGAAGCAGGAAATGATATCGCCGCCATCATTGTGGAGCCGGTAGCTGCCAATATGGGTGTAGTACTTCCACAACAAGGATTTCTGGAAGGGTTACGAAAAATTGCCACCGATAACAATGCCGTGTTGATCTTCGATGAAGTCATCACCGGCTTTCGTCTGGCAAAAGGCGGCGCGCAGGAATATTTTGGCGTTATGCCCGATCTCACCACCATGGGAAAAATCATTGGTGGCGGACTTCCTGTTGGAGCTTATGGCGGGAAAAAAGAGATTATGAGCATGCTGGCACCGCTCGGACCTGTTTATCAAGCAGGCACATTATCGGGAAATCCGTTGGCTATGGCTGCCGGAATTGCCATGCTCAAAGAACTGAACAAGCCCGGTTTCTATGCTGAACTGGAACGCAAGGCTGCTCGGCTGGAAAAAGGCTTGAAAGAAAACCTCAAACAAACCGGTCACAAAGCTGTGATAAACCGAGTTGGCTCGTTGATGACGATGTTTTTCAACGAAGCAGCAAAGCTGGAAAGTTTTGATGAGGTAATGAAATCGGATAGCGAAAAATATGGCCGGTATTTCAGAATGGCACTCGAATCGGGTATTTACCTGGCTCCATCGCAGTTCGAAGCCGCCTTTGTTTCGGCAGCACATTCCGACGAGGATATTGATGCTACGATAAAAGCCAGCTTATTGGCATTACAACAATTATAAAAAACCAAACATGTCAAACTCAATATTTTTAGATACAATAAAAGGAAAGAAAACCGACCGGCCGCCGGTGTGGTTTATGCGTCAGGCGGGCAGGGTTTTACCTTCCTACCTGAAACTCCGTGAACAATATAGCTTCAGGGAATTGATGTTGAATCCTGAGTTGACCGCCGAAGTAACATTGCTTCCAGTGAGAGATTTGGGGGTTGATGCGGCTATTCTTTTTTCTGATATCCTGGTCATTCCCGAAGCATTGGGAATGAGCCTGAAATTTACAGACAAAGGCCCCGTTTTTGACCAACCTCTGCACGAGGCAAAAAACTGTTTGTCTGCATTAAAGCCAGACTCTTCCAAGCTGGATCATATCTATAAAGCCATTGATGTTATCAAAACAAAGAAACCGGCTGACGTGGCACTGATTGGGTTTTGTGGCGCTCCGTTTACCACTTTCTGTTACATGATTGAGGGAAACAGCACAAAACATGATTTCGCCCGGGCTATCAACTTGTTTTATAACGATCCGGAAACGACTGCCCGGATCTTTGAACTGATCACCGAGCTGTCTATCGAATATGCGACCACACAAGCTGCGCATGGCATTGACACTTTCCAACTGTTTGAAACCCATGCCGGATTAATTCCTTCGGAATTGTATATTGAACGCGTTCTGCCATACGTAAAGAGAATAACAAATGCTGTCAGGGAGAAAAATGTACCGGTAATTTTCTTCCCGAAAGGATTAGGAAACGGTATGGCCAAAATTGACTTCGACATCGCTGATTTTGTGAGCATCGATTGGCAATTCTCCATGACAGAAGCCCGTCAGCTGATTGATAAGAAAGTGGGACTGCAGGGAAACCTCGATCCACGGTTGTTTACGATCAGCAACAAATCCATTATTGAAGCTGAATTAGAAAAATATCGTTCATTTGGAAAGGAAAACCAGAACTGGATTTTCAATACGGGGCACGGCTTGTCACCTGATAACTCGAAAGAAAATGTGCAGTTTGTAATTGATTGGATAAAAAATACGAACTGGAACAGGGAATAACATGCAAATATCTTCATCATTCTTAGACAAATATAACAAACCGGGACCTCGTTACACCAGCTATCCGCCAGCAACGAGCTTCCACACTGGGTTTGACAATGCACAATACATCGATGCACTGATAAAATCCAATTCGGATAAACCGGAAAGCATTTCGGTGTATATTCACATTCCGTTTTGCCCGCAACTGTGTTTTTTCTGCGGTTGCAATACCACCAAATCAAAAGGTGGTGAGACAATCCGCAAATACATTGATAGCGTGCTGAAAGAAATGGATACTGTTTTTCAGCATCTCGACAAGTCGCGCAAAGTTTCGCAGATACATTTTGGAGGTGGAACGCCCAACTCCATTCAACTGCATTACCTGGAAGAAATTGTAGATAAAATTAAAGCAACCTTTGCTTTTACCGACAATCCCGAAATTGCCATCGAGTGCAGTCCGGCTTATTTGCAACTGGAACACATCGACCACTTGGCAAAAATCGGATTCAACCGTATCAGCCTGGGTATTCAGGATTTCAACCAGGGTGTGCTGGACGCCATTAACCGCCGTCCATCCAGACTTCCGATTGAAGACGTGATTGCACGTATCAAGCAAAACAATATCAAGGAAAACATTGACCTTGTTTACGGCCTGCCGCTTCAAACAGTGGAAAGCTTTAAAGGCAATATCGAACGTATCCTGAAGTTGCAGCCCGACCGCCTTGTTACGTTTTCGTATGCCCACGTTCCGTGGGTAAAAGAAGCGCAGAAAAATCTGGAAAAATATCATCTACCGGATGCCAATGAAAAATTGAAAATGTTGGAGATGGGTTACAATTTACTCACTGCCAACGGATACAATGCTATTGGAATGGATCATTACGCCAAACCCGATGATGATTTATTTCTGGCCAGCAAAGCTAAAAAACTGCACCGGAACTTTCAGGGATATTGTACCCGCCAGACTACCGGACAGGTTTATGCGTTTGGGACGTCGGGTATCTCGCAACTTTGGGGCGCCTATACCCAAAACGAAAAGGACCTGAATGCATACATGAAAATGATCGAAACAGATGGACTGGCTGTGGTTCGCGGCTATGCCATGTCCGGTCAGGAAACCATTATTCGCGAAGTGATTAATGAAATTATGTGCAACGGTCATCTCGATTTGGCTGATGTGGCACTCCGATTGGAAACAACGGTGGAGGCTATCAAACAAGCGGTGGATTACAACCCGGCAAAGCTTCAGGAATTCATTGATGATAATTTGCTGACTCTCAATAACGACGTGATAGACATTAGTACTGATGGCATGATGGTGGTTCGCAATGTGGCTATGGTTTTCGATCCGCTCTTGAAAGTTGAGGAAAACAAATTCTCGAAAACAGTATGACAGGCGTCTTACTTCTGAATATGGGCTCCCCTTCATCTCAGACCGAGATGAAAACTTTCCTTCGCTCCATGTTTGAAGACAAAGCGATATTGCCAATGCCCGCTATTCCGCGTAAGCTACTGGCGATGATAATAAGTACAACGCGCTACAAGGATTCCTGGAAAAAATACGAATTAATCGGTGGGTCACCGCTGCTTCAATCCATGGATCTGATTAAAGATGCGTTGGCACTCGAATTGGGGAACGGCTTCCGGGTTGACACTGCTTATTCGTATAGCAAACCCAGTATTTCGGAAGCAGTAAAATTACAATACAGTCTGGGAATTAGGGACATTATTGCCATACCGGTATATCCGCAATATAGCATTTCAACCACCGGAAGCGTTATAGCTGATTTGCAAAAAGCCAACAAATCATTCAACGATTTAAATATCCGAGTTGCTGATAGTTTTTACAACGATCCCAATTTTATAGATTACTGGAGGCAACAAATCCAAAAAACAATTGACGAAAAGGATCTTTCGAAGCCTCACCTGGTCTTTAGCGGTCATGCTATTCCGGAATACCTGATACAAAAAGGCGATACCTATGTTCAGGAACTATCCGAATCGGCTAAATTAATTTCGGCAGCGCTGGGTTTGACGTACGATATTTCATTCCAATCAAAGATCGGACGGGTAAAATGGGTTGGACCAGACACAAAAGACAAATTGAAAGATTTGGCGGAAAAAGGCATTTCCGAAATCCTGATTATTCCTATCAGCTTTATCAATGAGAATTTGGAAACGTTATACGATTTAGACATAGAGATTGTACCTTACGGGAGAAAAGAATTAGGCTTAAAAAACTTGCAAAGATCAACGATCCCTGAAAATATCAAATCGCTGGTTGAGACATTCAAAAGTGTGATTCAAAAAATAAAATTATGAGTTCAATTCGTGAAATAGACGCAGAAGTTGTCGTAATCGGCGCAGGGCTTACAGGACTTACAACAGCCTATTATCTCAAAAAAGCAAATATAAAATTTGTTGTGTTGGAAAAAGCGGCTGTAGTGGGCGGGGTAATTCAATCAACCACCGAGAACGGATTTACCTACGAAGAAGGACCGAATACCGGGGTAGTTGGAAACACCACGGTGATAGAAGTTTTCGAAGAGCTGGCTGATACCTGTACCCTGGAACTTGCTTCGGATACTGCCAAAAAACGTTTTATTCTCAAAAAGGGCAACTGGGAGGCACTTCCGCAAGGGCCTGTTGCTGCCATTAAAACCCCACTGTTTACGCTCAAAGATAAATTCAGGATACTTGGGGAGCCTTTCCGCCCGGCCGGAAAAAATCCGCACGAAAATCTGGCTTCATTCGTAAAAAGAAGATTAGGCCAAAGCTTCTTTGATTACGCCATCGACCCGTTTATCATTGGTGTTTATGCCGGCGACCCCAACTACCTGATCCCGAAATATGCTTTGCCAAAGCTTTATAATTTGGAGCAAAAATACGGCAGTCTGATTGGCGGTTCCTTCCGAAAAAGCTTTATTAAAAAGACAGAGCAAGAGAGAAAAGTGAACCGGAAAGTCTTTTCATGCAAAGGAGGTTTAAGCTCTCTGACCCGGGCTTTATACGAACATTGCAGTTCGGAAAACTTCGTTCTGGAGTCTCAAAACATCCACGTTCAACCTACGGAAAGCGGTTATATAACCCATGCGGAAACAGCAGATGGAACTCAAATTAGAGTAAATACAAAGAAAGTAATATCCACAGTCGGCGCTTATGCGCTGGAATCGATTTTGCCTTTTGTAGATGCCGCATCGCTCGCCCGGCTAACATCCCTGCATTATACCAAAGTGATTGAGGTAGTGCTGGGATTCAACGAATGGAAAGGCATTGAACTGGATGGATTCGGAGGTTTAATTCCTTCGATTGAAAAACGCGATATACTGGGGATTCTCTACATGTCCACACTGTTTGAAAACCGTGCCCCGAAAGACGGAGCATTGCTTTCTATTTTCATGGGTGGCGTCAGAAGACAAGATTTGATTAACCTTTCGGATACAGAAATCCGGCAGATAGTGACAAAAGAATGTATGGATCTGCTAGGATTGACCCAGTTTAACCCCGACTTATTCAAAATCATCCGTCACAATAAAGCCATTCCGCAATACGGCATTGAAAGCGGCGAACGATTTGAGACCATTGAGCAACTCGAACACCAATACAGCGGATTGATTATCGGCGGTAACCTGCGAAATGGCATTGGCATGGCCGACCGGATGAACCAGGGAAAAACATTGGCAGAAGCAGCAATCGATTAATTCTGGGATAAGTGGTGCTGGGATGGGTGAGTTCCAACTCGCCCAATATAAAGTGGATTTGGAAATCCACCTCATACACTCCTGCCATCCGAGTTTAATTTGCTAAGCTTTAATTCAACCCTTCGGGTTGTAGCTCATTTCACTTGCCGAGTCCCCCAACTACGTTGGAGGTTATGCAGATTCAACCCTTCGGGTTTGTGGCTTACCTCTATCCACTTAGTTGGCACGGTTCAGAGGAACTGCGGTAGTGACGGGAATTTTCGTCGAACTAAAATACCATCTTATACATTTCCTGCCATTCGAGTCCGGAGGACTAAATGTGCATAACCTCCAACGGAGTTGGGGGATGGGATGTAGCTGACCTAAACAACCCGCAGGGTTGAATTAGAGCCTGATTAAATTAAACCAGTTTCATCAAGCTCTATCCCATACTCCTTAAGCAATGTCTTATATTCCTCCATGAAAGTCGCTCTCTTATGATGCTCTTTTTGATTTTTTATATAATCAATTACTCTGTCTTTATCAGAATGCGATATTGTAAAACCGCCATAACCTTCAGCCCAACCTTCAAATTGTTTGAATTCAAATTGCTGTTTTAGCCAGATGGATGATGATACTTTCAAATCTTTCACAAAATTCGCAACTCCAATTTTAGGGGGAATATCTACCAAGATATGAATATGATCGCTACCTCCATTGATCCGATAAAGTTTACATTTTTTATTTTGCATTATTCCCCACATGTATTTGTACAATAAATCACAATGTACATCTGCGAGGGTGGGCTTGTGGTACTTTGTTCCAAAAACAATGTGATAATAGAATTGAGTGTAACTGGACATAAATAGTGGTTTTAATGTGCTAAGTTTTAATTTAACCCTTCGGGTTGTAGTTCATTTTACTTGCCTAGTCCCCCCAACTCCGTTGGAGGTTATGCAGATTCAACCCTTCGGGTTTCTGGCTCCATAGTAGCGCGGTTCTGTGGACTTCGTCAGCGAGGACTTTTCTAACACGATCCTTAGCCCTTGAAAAATTCCATCTCCCCGCGACATTGTCGCAAGCTATTGAAAATCATTTCAGCCTCGCGACTTTGTCGCGAGCATGTTTGAAATCTATTTCGGCCTGGCGACTTTGTCGCAAGCCCGCCAGAAAATCATTTTGACCTCGCGACAATGTCGCGGGCTCGAAAGAAAACGGATTCGGCTTCGCGACAAAGTCGCCAGACTACCGGAAATTGAATTAGATTATTTCCACCAAGCCAAATCATAGAGGAAACTGATTTATTCCGTAAACTTTGGATTGAATAGCAAGAACCCAATGTTGATCCCGAAATTTACGCGGCTGACTGCCGTGCTGTAATAATTCATAAATACTCCCGCTGATGCTATTTTGAAATTATATACCAGCGAAGTTTCACTCATAAATTGAGATGAATTAAAGGCTTTGGAATAATAAGCTGAATTATCGGTGTTACGCAGAATCGTTCTATAAGGCACAAACCAATAAGCCTCTTCCCGGATGTGCAAGTCTTTAGTAAGCTTATAGATGGGTTTCACTCCAATGGCAGCATATTTATTGGCAGAGAAAGCATCATTGAAGGTCGTCCGGCTATAGGGCGTTGGCCTGAAAGCAGGCGATTGAATAACGCTTACCGTGTAGTTCTGCATTAATGCCCGGGTAGAAAAAGCCATTTCCCCGTAAGCACCCAACGTAAATTTAGTACTGATTGGATAATAATGATCCAGTTTTAGCCGGCACTGAACCCATAGGTCAGTGATGCCATTCACATTACTCTGAGGGGTATTAAGCGATTCATACGATTCGACGCTGTTAATCAATTGCAATGACAGGCTTCGGTTATACCCTTTAGTCGGATACATGGTATTGTTCACCGTAGAACCCTCTATGCGTGCGAAAATGCTTCCTAAGGAGAAATGGCTTTCATCTTCTTTAGTTGTCGGCGTAACCGTCGATCTATTAAGAAAATAATCGTCGGACAAATAGCCATACCCGATCCCAAGTTCCAACCTTCCGTTCATCCTTAGCGGGAAGCCCACACTTAACTTACTGTAAATTTCATTTTGAGAGAAATCAGCCGTTCTTTTGTCGCTATAAAACAGTTGGTCACCTTGAAAATAATCAAATTTATGAAGTACTAGAGCCAATTTCATATACCAGCTTTTTTGCGAAGGTATCTCAATCCGGGTTCCCAATCCTAATCCATTATACACTTTCCCAAACTGGGCATCAACATAGGCGGTCTGCGCATTCCGGCTTATGTTTTGATATGACAGCCCGAAGTACGCCTGGTTGGAAGTGGAAGACGAGAAATTACCTCCAAGCAACAGTTTCAGGTGATCCTGAATCTTTACATTCAAATGCAAATCAAAGTTGCCGGTTGCAGAATTAAATGTTGCATGAGGAATTACCTCCTGAATCTTATCGTCGGAAATTAATTTGAAATACGCAATTTTAAATTCCTTCATACTAAACACATCGTTTTCACTGTGAAAAACCTGCTCTACATATTTTTTTTGCAGACTATCCACCCCTTCCACAATCACGCGTTGGAACTTTAATTCCGGATAACGGCTCCTGAATGCCTGCCGCCTTTCAGCCGTTTCCTGGGCCGTAACACGTCGGGGCACACGTGCCTTAATCTCATCAATATGTTTCATTACAGAGTCATAGCCCATTTGAACCAACTCATCTACTCTGGAAAAATCGAAGAGTTTAAAATTTGTTGAATGAAACTTCAATAATAATCCTTCATCATCAGACATCGAATAATCAGTTGGTGTCATAATCATGTTCTGTATTTGCATAATTATGTCACGCTGATCCGGCTTGCGGGGATTCTTTGCAACTACACTCCCAATCATAAAATCCGGTTTAAAATCGCTTCGCATCACGTCTACCGGGAAATTATTAAAAATTCCTCCATCAAACAATAACTTATTATCGATCATTACCGGCTTGAACATGAATGGATAAGACATCGAAGCACGGATAGCATCACCCAGAACCCCATATCGGAACACTACAGCTTCTTTGTTATAGATATCGGAAGCTACGCATCTAAACGGTACAAAAAGTTTATCGAAATCGCCTCCCGCAACAGCATTTGCCTGTGCACAAAGTTGCACAAAAGCAAAATTCATTTGGCGCGGAGACACAATATTGGTTGGGAGAAATGTCGATCTGAAATCTATCGAATCAACTTTATGTATCCTAAAGGGGATTTCCACAAAACTTGGTTTGGGATCGGCATTTCGGTAATAGTATTTATAATCAGATTCAATTTCGCCCGTCGACCAAAGTTTAAAATCTTTCGATTTAATTACTTCGATCATTTCATCCGGCGTAAAACCCATTGCGTACATTCCTCCCACAATAGCTCCCATCGAAGTGCCGGTAACATAATCAATCGGAATATTATTCTCTTCCAGGGCTTTGATAATGCCAATGTGCGAGATACCTTTTGCACCACCGCCACTCAATACAAGCCCCACCTTTTGAGCCTCCGAAATAAAAATTACACTTAAAATCAGTGATAAAATCAGTAATATTTTTCTCATGTTACGAATTGGCTTGTTAATCGCCGTAAAATTACATAAAAATCACGGGTGATAGTTACCCTTATGAAGAAATTTCACCTAAATTGCAGAACAAAAGGGAACCTGTGACCTGTATAATTTTCCGCAGTTTATTAAATCAAAACCCCTTTTAGAAAAAACAAAATTGCACTTTAAACGTTTAAAATCTCAGTTATAATATTTAATTTTGGAATTTATGAGGATTGGCTTTATAATTTTTGCATTAACTTTACTTATATCCATAAACAGTTATGTAATCGTACGCGGATGGCAATCGTTGCCAGCCGTTTCTGTTTTACGCCCCATATATCTGATTTCTACAATCCTATTGTTTCTGGCTATCTTTATCGCAATGATCTTTGGAAATGCAATGCCTGCCACATTGGCCAAAGTAGTGAGTTTTGCCGGATTCAGCTACATGGTGGTATTCATTTACCTGATGTTCTCGTTTCTGATTGTGGATATTATACGCGTTGCCAATTATTTTATTCATTTCGCACCGGCAGGCATGGCCGCTTTCCGGTTTTGGGCTTTTGTTTTCACCCTTGGTGCTACCGGCATTGCCATGTTGATCGGGAATTATAAGTTCAATCACCCCGAAGTTGTAACCCTGAACTTAAGTTCCGAGAGACCCAGTCAACATAAACAGCTTAAAATTGTGGCTGCAAGCGATATTCACTTAGGTATTTCGATTGATAAAAAACGGTTGAAAAGTTATGTGAAATTGATAAATGACCAACACCCGGACATCGTATTGCTTCCCGGGGATATGTCAGACCGATCAATACTTCCGCTGATAAAGCAGAATATGGACGAAGAGTTGCGTTCTATCCATGCTCCATTGGGAGTGTATGCCATTAATGGAAATCATGAACATTATGCCGAAACTCCTACTGCCACGGAAGATTATCTAAAAAAAGCGGGGATTGTATTCTTGCGCGATTCGGCTTGCTTGGTCAATAATAGCTTTTACGTCGTTGGACGCGATGACCGGACGAATCATAACCGGAAGCCTCTATCCGAAATCGTAAAAGGGTTGGACGAAAATAAACTCCGGATCCTGATGGATCACCAACCTTTTAATTTAGAAGAAGCCGGCAAAAACGGAATCGATCTACAGCTTTCGGGACACACACACGATGGGCAAATGTTTCCGGGAAATTTGATCGTCAAGAAAATGTATGAGCTGGGACATGGTTATCTGAAAAAAGGCAAAACTCACTACTATGTTTCATCCGGACTGGGACTGTGGGGGCCTCAGTATCGCATTGGAACGCAATCGGAAATTGTGGTGATAAATTTGAGTTACTGATAAGATAATGTGTGTTCCGATAGCTAGAATTTTCGGAAGTGCTAATTTGCCAATAATCATCACATCAGCTAATCAACACATCATTATCTTTTCCTTTTAAAAAACTCTTTCACCAATCTGCTGCATTCTTCTTCCAGCACACCCGAAACAACTTCTGTTTTGGGATGAAGCGCATTGGGTGCAAAGCGCAGAAAGCCCCGTTTCTCGTCCGAAGCCCCGTACACAATCCTGCTTATTTGCGACCAACCTAAAGCTCCGGCACACATTACACAAGGTTCAACAGTAACATATAGCGTACAATCAATTAAGTATTTGCCGCCCAAAAACTGTGCTGCAGCCGTTATAGCCTGCATTTCGGCATGAGCGGTAACATCGGTCAATGTTTCGGTGAGATTGTGACCACGGGCAATAATTCGCCCCTGACAGGCAATCACTGCCCCAATAGGCACCTCATCGCGCTCACCAGCCCGCTGAGCTTCGATAAGCGCTTGTTTCATGAAGTAAACATCTGGATTGACGTCCTTCAAATCATTTTCGTTGTAGTAGGATATGCCCATTTTGTCACAACAAAATTAAATATCTTCTTCCACCACCAGATTATCAATAATAAAGTTCTGGCGTTCAGAAGTATTTTTACCCATGTAGAACGACAATAAATCCTGTACGGCATCTTCTTTTTTCAAGCTTACCTGATCAAGACGCATATCTTTTCCGATGAAATGCTTGAACTCGTCGGGAGATATCTCACCCAAACCTTTAAATCGGGTAATTTCCGGATTGGCTCCCAGTTTTGCCAAGGCAGCCAGCCGTTCATCCTCCGAATAGCAATAAACTGTTTCTTTTTTATTCCGCACCCGGAAAAGCGGTGTTTGCAGGATATAAACGTGTCCTTTCTTAATCAGGTCGGGGAAAAATTGCAGAAAGAAAGTGATCAACAGCAGACGAATATGCATACCATCCACATCGGCATCGGTTGAAACTATTACTTTGTTATAGCGCAAACCTTCAATACCATCCTCAATATTCAACGCTGCTTGCAACAGGTTAAACTCCTCGTTTTCGTACACAATTTTCTTGGTTAACCCGTAACTGTTCAACGGTTTTCCACGAAGGCTGAAAACCGCTTGTGTGTTTACATCCCGGCTCTTAGTAATGGAACCACTCGCCGAGTCACCCTCGGTGATAAAGATACTGGAACTATCGGTATCGCCTTTAGAATCGTTGTAATGAACACGGCAATCGCGAAGTTTTTTATTATGAAGGTTCACCTTTTTAGCCCGTTCGCGAGCCAGTTTGGTTACACCAGCAATGGCTTTACGCTCTTTTTCCGAGTCCTGGATCTTTTGCTGCAGTGTGTTAGCAGTTTCACTATTACGGTGCAGGTAATTGTCCAGCTCCTTTTTCAGAAAATCAGAAATAAACTTGCTCACCGAAACACCTCCCGAAGGCGACATATCCCGCGAACCTAATTTGGTTTTAGTCTGCGATTCGAAAACCGGTTCTTCCACACTGATAGCCACCGCAGCAATAATTCCATTGCGAATATCGGTGACTTCCATATTTTTAGCGTAGAATTCTTTAATGGTACGTGCCACTGCTTCACGAAAAGCACTTTGATGTGTTCCGCCCTGGGTGGTATGCTGTCCGTTTACAAACGAGTAATACTCCTCACCGTATTGATCGCTGTGAGTAAAAGCTATTTCAATATCCTCGCCTTTCAGATGAATGATCGGATAAAGAGGCTGAGCCGTAATATTCTCATTCAACAGGTCAGTCAATCCATTTTTGGACAGGATCCGCTTCCCGTTGAAATTAATCGTCAATCCGGTATTCAGGTACGCATAATTGCGCAACATAGTTTCGATGAATTCCTCTTTATAAACAAAATCATTGAAGAGCGTATTATCCGGCACAAAATAAACGTAAGTTCCGCGTTCGGAAGCTGCTTCATCAAAAACGTCGCTGTCTTCAACTAGTTTTCCCTGCACAAACTCGGCCCGGCGGCTTTGTCCATCACGGAAACTTTGCACGATAAACTTTGACGAAAGCGCATTCACAGCTTTTGTACCCACCCCATTCAATCCAACGGATTTTTTAAAAGCTTTGGAATCGTATTTGCCACCAGTATTCATAATAGACACGGCATCAACCATTTTCCCCAATGGAATTCCACGTCCGTAATCACGCACTTCCACATGGCCATCCTTCACCCGCACTTCCACGTTCTTACCCGCCCCCATACGATATTCATCAATACAGTTGTCCAATACTTCTTTCAACAGCACATAAATCCCATCGTCGGCATGAGTACCATCGCCGAGTTTACCGATATACATTCCCGGGCGGCGGCGAACATGTTCAAGGCCCTCGAGGGTGATAATATTGCTATCGCCATAGTCGACCAATTGCGATTCGTTTACAAATTCTTCCATTTTATTCAGTAGTAAGAGGTAAGCAGTAAGAAGCAAGTAACTTAAATTACACTCAACTTCTCACCTTTAAATATATCTTTATTGCTAAAAATTTAAATACGTCACAAATAACTAACGTGCAATCCAGCTCTCAGGATTCTGGATGTTCTTCCCATTCCAAATTTGGAAGTAAAGTTCTGTTTTATTGTCAGAATCATCATCTGTGTAGATTTTTCCAATAGCCTGTTTAGCGCTTACGTGATCACCTTCACGAACAAAAAGCTGAGTAAGATTGGCATACACCGTCCGGTAATTTCCATGTTGAATAATAACAGCATTATTACTTCCCGGGGTAGAAAAACGTTGTGTAACCACTCCATCAAATACAGCACGGGCAGTACTGCCGGCAGGCGTTTGAATATAAATTCCCTTATTGTTAGTGGTTACATGTTTCAATATCGGATGAGGCTGAATGCCATAATGTCCGCTGATAAATCCGTTTGACGTAGGCCACGGCAAACGTCCCTGGTTTCGTTCAAAATTTCCCGAAAGCAGGTTTTCTTCTTTGGTAAGAGCCGAGACAGATCCTGTGCTTGCGGCTTTTACTTCTGCAGTGGCTTTTGCTGTCTCTGAGGCCGCAACCTTTGCTTCTGCTTTCGCCTCCTCTTCAGCTTTTTTTGCCGCTTTTACTTCTGCTCTCGAGGCATCATTTTTGGCTTTTGCATCTCTTTCCTCAGCTAACCGCCTTTTCTGTGCGGCACGGTCAACAGCAAGCCGTTTTTCCTGTTCGGCAGCCTTTTTAGCCTCCGCTGCCCGCCTTGCATCAGCCGCTCTTTTAGCATCGGCTTCTTTGCGCGCTGCAAGCTGTCTTTTGGCCTCGGCAGCACGTTTTGCTTCGGCTTTACGCACCTCTGCCGCAATCATGGCTGCAATCTTATTATTCAGGTCATTTGCTTTTTTCTGCTGGATCTTTTGCTCTTCGCGCAATTTCTTTTCCTTTTTTTGCAGATCGGTAAGCACCACTTTTTCTTTCTGCTCGTCTTTCGACAAGCTCTTAGCTTCTGTTTCTTTTTGTTTTACGACGTTTACTTTGGTAACCTTATGAGTATTAATACTGTCGTTTTTATGAACAATCTCAGTTTTTACCTGCTCAATTTCGCGTACTTGTTGCTTCCGGTAGTCACCATATTCCTGTAAATAACGAAGACGACGATAAGACTGGTCGAAAGATTTGGACGATAGCACAAACATAATTTTTGCATATAAACTCCGGTTGATGTGCGCTTCCTCAACTAGTTTAGCATAATCCGATTTAAGCTTATTCAGTTTGGTTTCCAGCTTGGCCTTTTCTTCATTCAGCCTTACAATTTCCACATCCATTAAAACTATTTCCGTGCTGATATTTTTAATCAAAGTCTTCCGTTCGTTAATATTTCTGGAAATTATATTCAATTTATTCAACGAACTTTTTTTCGATTGATTTGTCTCGTTCAACATTTTGCTCGTGGTTTCCAGTTTTTGGAGCGTTTGTTTTCGTTGTTTTTCTAACTCCTTGACTGACTGAGCCGGTAGAGAAGAAACTACCGTCATCAACGATAATACAATGACCAATAATCGGTTAGTGGATGTGAAGTGCATCAATCTTATTTTTAAATAATTTCAAATATGGTTCTTATTTCTTGAGTAATTGATCAATATCGCCTTTAGCAAATCGATCCGGATTTGTGGGCGATAGTTTCAAATCGGTATTGAATTCCACCCGCAGGATAGAAAATTCGCAGGACGCTTTTGTTTTCTGATTGGTAGCTTGCAAGGCTATGGTTTGAGGGAAATTAACTCCATTCACCATGGTATAATCGGTATAATTTGTTTCCAATTGATAATCGCTGTTCTTTGCTTTCAGAATAACTTGCTGAATAATGTAAAGCGGCGAGAACACTGTACTTTGCAACATATTGTTATTTGCATATTCAATTTTATTTTGTCCGGCAGACAGAGTCTCCAACTTACAGCTGTCCAGTTGTATTTCCCTTTTGCCTATACAGAAAAATTGGGCAGCCAGCAAGGATTGCAGGCTATAGAAATTTACACTTACCCCAAATCGTTTGTTAAAGTAATCGTAATCGACCACATAATACCGGTGATTCATCTTGTCGAAAACACGCATGCTATCGGTGGTTAATTCGGCTTTGAATAACTCAATACCTAAAAAAGGCTGGATAGAAATAAAAATAGCAGTGTCTTTTTTTATCTTGCAAGTTGCCGAAACATTTATTTTACGTTCGCCCATTTCGAGCGCCAAGGTCATTTTGCTAATGTTGGCAGTCTTAAACTGAGGCTGACTTTTTTGAGCTTGCTCTATCAGTTGGCTGACTCCGGAAGTAGCCGGCGATGTCGGCGTTGGTTTTGCAACGCTATGCGTAGTTTTACAAGCCGAAAAAATCAGCATGGTAAATGCAGTCAGTATGATTATTTTTTGTTTCATCTTTAATTTCAATTACGAAAATTCCTGATTTATAGATCCAACTTATCTTTTCCAGCCTTTGTTGGTTATTTTCTGTTTTAATTCTTCTGTTTTGTTACCTGCATTATATGATTTTTGCCACATTTCCAGCGCCTTTGCTTCATTGTCAACGCCTGACATCCACAAAATATCGCCGTAATGCTCCAGAATAACGCCCGGATCTTCTTCTTTCGTCAGATTATCGATAGCGCGTTCGATATAAAATTTTGCCAGCGAATAGCTTGCTTCCTGATACAAAATCCAGGCATAAGTATCTAAATAAGTGCTATTTTTAGGTTCTAATTCAACAGTTTTGGCACTCATTCTTTCGGCTTTCTTTAATTCCGATTTTTCCAGCGAAAGATAATATGCATAATTATTCATCACCATATTATTTTGAGGATTAGCAGCTAAAGATTGCTCGAAAGCCGCGAAAGCAGAATCCTTTTGTTGAAATTTGTAATAAATATCTGCAATTTGAGCATAAAAATCACTTTTCAAAGATGCTTGATCAGCAGTGATTAATGGCAATCCTTTTTTATACGACTCCAAAGCTCCTTTGTAATCATTAAGTTGATACTTGGCAATCCCCCGATAGAAATACCAGAGCGGGAGTTTTGGCAGATTTTCAATGGCTTTATTCGTTACCGCCAAAACCTGATTAAAATTTTTATCCATGGTATTTATCTGAATCAATCTCATCCACGTTTGGTCGTTCTTGGGATTGATATTAACCATGGTTTCCAATTCTGAAACAGCTTCAGCATTACGTTTCTGATGTTGAAGGAACAAAGCATAATATCCATGAACCTTTTCTTCCAGCGGATAACGGTCGACCAGAAGCTTAAACAGACTCTCTGTTTCGCCAAATTTTGTTGAGTCCTGCACCAGTTTTTCAACATACTGACCCAATATATTTACTTTTGTATCAACATCCAACTGTTCTGTTTTCAAAGCACTTACAATAGATTCCAATGCTTTATCAGGTTGGTTGACTGACTTATAATACTCTGACAACGAAACATATACATATGCATTTTGCGGATCTTCTTTCAAAACATCCTGATAAATCTCAAATGCTTTTTCCGGCATTTTTTGTTGCATAAAGATATCGCCGCGCAACACTTTATAACGCGACTCAGTGGGATATTTATTTACCAATTTATCAATCTCTGCAACTCCCTTTTGCGATTTATTTAAAAAAATATACAGCTGAAATTTTTCAAAAGAAGTAGTTTCATTGATTCCATTCAAACTCTCCAGCCTATCGTAAGCTGCAATCGCTTTATCGTATTCCTTCGTTTCTTTATAAAAAGAGGCCAACATAGAGTAGACCTCATCTTTGTCCGGATAATGCTTTTGCAGATTATTTGTAATTTCAATGGCTCGTTTCCAATTTTTCAAATCGGAATACATAGACACCAGTTGCACGCTATACCACCAGTTTGAAGGGTCAATCTTTATCGCTTTCTCAAAACTTTGCACCGCCTTGTCTGTAAAACCAAGCAAACCATACATCATGCCCATTTCCGATTGCGCACCGGCATCCAACGAATCAATGGCAAGACACATCCGAAATGTTTCAATAGCCTGATCGTATTGTTGATTGTCTTTTTGTTTCAACCCCTCATAGAAGTAATAATCAAACTGACGCTGAACCGAATCAGCCAGATGAATATGATTTACGCCCTTACCTTTCACCACTATTTTTTTCGCGGAGCAAAGAACGGAAGTAAAAACAAAAATCAGAAACAGATAATTAATTTTTCGCATACATTTTTCAATTCTTAATGACCGGTATTTGCCAGACAAACAAATTAATGCTTGCCGGTGTGTCCAAACCCTCCGGCTCCACGATCAGTCTCACCAAGCCCGGCAACCTCAATCCATTCAGCTTGCTCGTGAGCAGCAATTATCATTTGGCAAATCCGTTCACCGTCGTTTATAACAAAATCTTCAGCCGAAAGATTTACAAGAATAACACAAATTTCACCCCGGTAATCAGCATCAATTGTCCCCGGTGAATTCAAAATGGTAATTCCTTTTTTGATTGCCAAACCGCTTCTTGGACGAATTTGTGCTTCATAACCCGCAGGTAATTCAATAAACAATCCGGTAGGTATCAATTTTCGTTCCAATGATTTTAAAACGATTGGCTCATCGATGTCTGCCCGCAAATCCATACCGGCTGATAACGATGTAGCATATTCTGGTAACGCATGTTTTGACTGATTTACAATTTTGATTTTCATATATTTAAAGAATTTCGCTTAATACAAAAATTACGAAAATCGTATTTTGTGATCGCGAATTGTTAATTGTTAATTGACTGGCACTTTGCCACAAAAATACTAATTTAATCGATAACCCTGATTATGAATGAATGAAAAATATGTTTTTTTCAACGTTGTAGTTTTACAAATTATATTTTTACAATGTTTGTACGATTATTTTCATCGATACATATACTATACTCCAAAAAATCAACGTTATTTTAGTGAACATAATATCAATCTATTCTGTTATTAAAAATTGTATAGGATTAAATTATTATATCAACAATAAAATTGCTAATTATATAACCTTTGGTTTGAGCTTAGATCTCAATCATATTCAAAATCAGAGGATTTGATAAAATATGGCGGGCATGTTCGTCAAAAACAAACCAATTAAACAATTTACATGCAAATTGTTATAACTTTAAAATAAATATCAATGAAAAAGATTTGCACTTTACTAATGGCTGTTATGTTCTTTGCAGCCACAGCAGTAGTTGCTCAGACACCTACCGTTAAAACCACTAAAGATGATGTAAAAAAAGAAGCTTCAAAAATTGAAAAAAAGAAAAATGAAGCTGTAACTAACGCAAATGCTGCCAGCGAAAAATTAAAATCAAAAAAAGATGCTGTTAAGAAAGATGTAAATGCTGCTGACATGAAAGCTAAGAAAGAAGTTTCAAAGGCTGAAGCAAAAAAAGACGAAGCAGCAACAAAAGTGAAAGCAGCAGGCGACAAAATGAAAAAGGATGGAACTCCTGACAAACGTTTTAAAGAAAACAAAGCTACTCCGGCAGTTAAACATCTGAAAAAAGACGGCACACCTGACATGCGTTACAAAGAAAACAAGGAAACGAAATAATCTCTGGAAACAATAAATCTAAAAAACGATTGGAAGCAGTATTTCCAATCGTTTTTTCATTTTCTACGGTTTCATTATCCGGGAAAGATTTCTTATCATTGCAGCTCTT
>Ga0318568_10000180_pt1 | contig 23375 bp, 13 predicted proteins | sample GRESIP088b5f21_FD_203690 | JGI IMG/M metagenome (GOLD analysis project Ga0318568, IMG submission 203690) | Tropical soil microbial communities from Luquillo Experimental Forest, Puerto Rico - GRE.SIPMG.088b5f21 | ecosystem: Environmental > Terrestrial > Soil > Tropical forest > Bulk soil...
ACATTGATCATTCCTTTCGTTTGCATTTACTTCGTTAAGGCGATGGATATCATCTAAAGCATTTCATTCCTTTTGATAAGGATCAAAATAGTGAACCCTCCGAATGGAGGGTTTTTCGTTTTTGGGGGAACACGGGACGCAGATTTCATGATTGTCAAGATTTGTCAAGATTTTTTTGAAACAATGAATGACATTTTCAAGACTCTATATATACACAAGAATGGGGCGAAGCAATCACCTTATTGGAGATTGCTTCACCCCATTCGCTATTTTCTATTATTGTTTATGAACTCCTATCATTAAAACTCGACTGGGACTCGCCATGACGGCGCCGGCTCTCCAACCATAGTCTTACTGCTCATCATCAAGTAAAAAAATCAACACAAATCATGACAATCATGAAATCTGCGTTCCTTCTCTCAAATCAAAAATTCACCACTTCCCAAAACGCTTTCTTCGGCTGCAAATTCACGTCGAACAATAACGGATAATTTTTGCGGCCGGGAACGGGATAATAGTCGAGCCAGGTGGTGCGATCAGACGTGTTCCAGAAAGTAATGCCTGTGATCACATTTTTATATTCACGGAAAATCTTGAACATTTTCTTGTATTGTTCGGCTTGCTTTTTTTCCAGTTCGGGAGTGTATTTGTCTATGTCGCTTGCAGTTTTCGCACGAGCATTTTTTTCCCAGTGATAAATAGACATGTCCAGTTCAGTGATCTGAACCTTCAGACCAAGCGACGCAAACTTTTCAATGGCATCTCTCAACTCTTTTTCTGTTGGTTCGTAAATTGACCAATGCCCCTGCAACCCTACGGCATTTACAGGCACATGCGCGTCAACAAGTTTCTTTAGCAACTTGTAAACACGGTCACGCTTTTCTGGTCGTTCCGTATTGTAATCGTTGTAAAACAACTGGGCATTGGGATCGGCTTCGTGTGCATATTCAAATGCCTTTACGATGAAGTCTTCGCCGCATATCTGGTACCACAATGAATTGCGATAAAGTTTTGTACTGTCATCATCAACCGCTTCGTTCACTACGTCCCACGCATACACTTTTCCCTTGTAGCGAGAAACTACCGCGGTTATATGATCCTTCAAACGTTTTAGCAAGACTTCTTTAGAGACTAATTTTCCATTTGCATCGGTGAATAGCCATTTTGGTGTATGCTCGTGCCAGCAAAGGTTGTGACCGCGAACACGCAATCCGTTTGCCTGCGCGAATGCTACGATAGAATCTGCGTCGGCCCAGTTGTAACGGTTTTCTTCCGGATGTATCGCTCCCATTTTCATGGAATTTTCCGGAGTGATGCTGTTGAACTGCTGCAATATTAATTTAGCCTCATCTCCCTTTAGAGACTGTGGCATAACTGCAACACCAATGGGGAAATAATCTTTGTATGCTTCTTTTAATGTTTTCTGTTGAGCAGCTGCAGTTAAAGAAGCAAGGAATAAACACACTACTGAAGCTAGTTTTACAAAGCGGTTTTGCATAATGATTATGTTTTACGAACGATCTGAAAACATTGTCGAGAAAACCTAACATAAAGAATTTTCAAATCTTCAAATCTTCAAATTTTCAAATTATCTAACAGGTCCTAAATAGCTTTGTTTTACGCCACCAAAATCTACCACCACCTTTTGTAGCACAAGTCCGGCATCAACCATCCAATATTTCACCACATGTTTTCCGGTTTTCTTCAAGGCGTGTTTTGAATTGCTGATGATGATATTATTCGCCACCCAGTTTCCCCACTTTTTATTATTCATGCCTTCATGAATGTTGATGATTTGCGGCATTTCATTATCAACGGAAACGCCGTAACGCAAACCGTCGTTGTGGAAATTGAGTGTTGGAGAAAAATACAGCGAGACTGTAATGCTGTCTGTTACAGCATTCACTGTTATTGCATATTCAAGATGCGGCGCATTTCCTCCGGGTGTTTGAGCAGGGGCCGTTACGGGAAATAGTGTAATGCCATCGCCTGTGCGCCCAACATTTGGAATCTCCTGCCATTTGATTTGACTACTGCCTATTGCTTTCGTGTATTTGTTCGCTTCAAAAACTGCATATCCATTTTTCTCTGCAACAACAGGCAATGTGTATTTCACAGCAGATGCATTGTTATTGACCTCATCAAATTTTACAACCTTTGGCATTTTGTTAGAATCAGGCTGCTGCCAATAAGTATAGCCAATGTGCGTTTGATCCATCATGTGGTGCCACTTTCCGCTTGCTAATGTGTCGTTATAATATTTTGAAATGCGGGCATCGTTTGCATAGTAAAATGCAACACTATCTGCCATCACATTTGCAGATGCATATTTTTTTTGCTCCGCGAAATACTTGTTTTTCGCTACAGCTAAATACATTGAATAAAGATTGGCACAAGCTTTCACAGGATGCAGCACGAGTTGAAAGTAAGCGTCTTTGTATTGAGCAGGCAATTTCTTATTGATTGCTTCTGCTTGTTGTAGCAATTGGTTGTAGTCGTCGGTGACGCGTTGAAACTCGTTATAATTTAAGAGACTAAAAGTGCTATCGTTCAAAAGTTCAGGCTTGCGACGGGCATTGTATTGTGTGTACTTTGTAAGAATGCTGGCAATAGATGCCGCGTTCTGTTTTCCAAATTGTTGCTGCGCCCAGTTGCGTGTGTAGGATGGCAGATCTTCCGCTTTAATGCTTTCGGGTTTCCATGCATAGTCGAGAAAAAAAGAAATAGGATATTCCATTGGCTTGAGGTCGCCTACGTTTACGATCCACACTTGCTTTGCCCCGTATTCATACGCAAGATGCATTTGCTCCCAGGTGCGTTCGATCTGGTTTGTGTTTAACCATTTGTAATTGCGCGGGTCGCCTACATAGTCGAAATGATAGTAGATGCCATAGCCACCTTTACGGGGTTTATCCGTTAGTTTTGGAAGTTTGCGAATGTTGCCCCAATTATCATCACACAACAATAACGTCACATCATCCGGCACACGCATTCCTTTGTCGTAGTACTCCTGTACTTCTTTGTACAAGGCCCACATTTGCGGCACTTCTTCAGCCTTTTTGCCCGTTACATCTTCTATAATCGCTCGTTGGCGGGCCACTATTTTTTCAAGTAAAGCAATATTGCTTTGTTCGCTCATCGGCTCGTCACCATCACCGCGCATGCCAATGGCGACGATGCTTTCGTTGTTGCCATTGCGCTGAATGCCGCGTTTCCAAAACTCATCAAGCTTTTCAGCGTTGACCTCATAGTTCCATTTTCCCGAGCCGTATCTTTTCCATTCTTCGTGCGCTCGCATCATCGGTTCATGATGCGATGTACCCATTACAATGCCGTATTTATTTGCCAAAATTGGATTAAGGGAATCATCATCGTTAAACGCACTTCCCCACATGGCGGGCCACAAATAATTTCCTTTTAAACGCAGGAGCAATTCAAAAACATGCTCATAAAAAAGATGATTGAAGCCGCCGAATTTTTCTTTTGTCCAGCCGGAAAGTGCAGGCGCTTCATCATTTAAAAAGATGCCCCTGTACTTCACGGACGGATAGGAAAAGAGAAACGCATTCTTTTGTATGCTTATATTTTTATTAGGCAAAACAGGAACATCCGCCCACCAGTTCCACGGCGACACTCCTATTTGTTTGGACAATTCAAATACACCATAAGCAACACCTCGTTTGTCTGAGCCAGTAATAACAAGCATTTGCGGATTGACAACCTGCACCTGGTAAGCATCCCATTTGCCTTGCAAGCTATCAATGGAAATCTTTTTACTTTTAACCAATTGATTGATGGCAGCTGATTTATTTGCAATGCCTACAACAATTATATTTCCATTGTTTATTGCGTGTACAATTGCTGGCTTATTACCCGTCACCTTTTCAATATCCTGTTGCAGAAGAGCTGCAGCTTTTTGAACCAACCAATCGTCATGCTCATCTGTATAGATCGATACATTTTGCAATGAAAAATTTCCGGGGACATTTTTCGTCGCAATGATATTTTGTGCTTTAACAAAAAGCGAAATGAACAATACAAATGAGAGAACAACCGATTTCTTCATGGTATATTTTTTTGGGCACGCAGCAAGGAAAACCAATGGCACACTGATGACACTGATGGGACTGATTTACACAGATACGATCAAAACAGTATCACGCATTCAAGTCCCGGCTACAGGCGGCCGGTTACCGGCAACAAAGAAGTTCACATTTTTATTTTTTTAGAAACCAACAGAATTACCTCCGTCTACCGGAAGCACCACACCTGTGATATATTTTGAACCCTCTGATGCGAGGAACAAGGCTGCATCGCCGATATCAGCAGGTTTGCCGAGTGCGCCCATTGGCGTTCTTGACATTACTTTTTGCTTTCTTTCGGGGTCGTTGTTCAGGGCTGCGGCTGACATATCTGTTGCAATAAAACCAGGAGCTATACAGTTGATGCGAATACCTTTTGGAGAAAGTTCAACTGCCATCGCTTTTGTCATGCCTTCTATAGCAGATTTAGAGGCTGTGTATGCAATTACTTTTGGAATACCATATTGAGATGCCATTGAACTGATGTTGATGATGCTTCCTGCATTCTTTTCAACCATGGCTCTTACAACTTCTCTTGACAACGCAAAAACCGCGCTAACATTGGTTTGTAGTATTTTGTGGAAGTCTTCATCCGTTACGTCTAAAAATTCTTTTTTCATGTTGATGCCGGCATTGTTTACCAGCACATCAATTTTGCCATACTGCTCTACGATCTTTTTTACCATTGCAGGAATGGCCTTTAGGTCGGTGAGATCACAGGAAATAAATTCACACAACTCGCCCAACTTCTCTTTTGCGTGTTGTAGTTTCTTTTCATCTCTTCCAATAATGATTGTAAAAATACCTTCATGCACAAATTTTTGTGCGATTGCCAATCCAATACCAGAGCCACCTCCAGTCACCAATGCAATTTTGTTATTATTTGCTGTTTTCATAAATTCTTTCTCATTTTAATTCTATCACAGGCAAGCGCGAATCTACAAACAAAGAACGCAGATTTTCATGATTGTCATGATGGTAATGATTTTTAAAATTTGTCTTTGATGCGCACCGCCGATACTTGTTCAACTGTATAAGTTCCGATTATGCTTCGTATCGGAATCCCGATGAAAAATCGAATCGGGACGACGCAACGATATTTACTTTGTTCTACCGCTGACCACCAAAAAAAATCCTGACAAATCATGACAATCATGAAAATCTGTGTTCCATTTTTTGTTTTATTTTCCTGCTGCTTTCAAAGCTTGCAATACTGCAGAGTAAGCAGGTTTTTTAGCAAAGTTTTTATCGAACAACAATGGCAATCCTGTAGGCTTCCAGCTATCAGGATCATCCACTCCCCACACAGTAATACCATAGCGCTGTGCTGCCGGTACATTTTTAAGGTATGAGTTGATGATATAGTTATACATGGTTGCCTGGTAGCCCAATGTTTGAGGATCCCCCACCGTTGCATCTGTACCAGATGGTATGGTTGTAACATCAAGTTCAGATATTCTTATTTGCAAGCCTGTGCTTGCCAACTGCTGGAACATATAGTCAATACCGGCATAATAAGTGCCACGTGCATCGACGTGCATTTGTGTTCCGATACCATCGATCTTAGCGCCTTTTGATTTTAAATATGCAACATATGCTACCATGGAATCTGTCTTTGCTTTGCTTGATTCCAAATTATAATCGTTGATAAACAACAAAGCATTAGGGTCTGCAGCAGCCGCATACTGGAATGCGCGAAGTGCGTAATTTTTGGTTACGCCATCGATAGGATAATCTGACCAGAAGAAAGTATTGGAATTTGCCACTACACCTCCAAGGTTTGAGCTTGTACGGATGGTACCTGCATCTGTTAATGGTTCGTTCACTACATCCCAAGCTTTCACTTTTCCTTTGTAGTGCGTAACCATACCTGTAATGAAGTTATTCATTGCTGTGTCTACTTTAGGCGCAGCCTGTGCAGCTGAAGCAGCCTGTACGTATTCTTTCACACTTGCATCATCAATGTAATAAGTGTTGGCAACTTGTCCCATATCAAACAGGAATGTTGTCGAGGTAAGCGTCGCTGTAATCGTCCAGCTAACTTGCTGCCAGGCAGTACCGATTGTTTGGTCTCCCTGGTATTGTGCCGCAGACGGACCTGTAGATAGCCTGATGGAACCGCCGGATGAAATTGCTTTTACCCAATAAGAGATAACATATTGTTTTCCCGGAGTGGTGGCAAACGCAGCGCTTGATACCTGTACTTTCCATTGACTACCTGTATTGTTGTTAGGATTTACAACCTGCATGAACCCTGTACCTGAGTGTGCATTTGAACCGGTTGGAAAAGTAATGGTAGCACCGTTCGTATTAAAAATGCTCCAGTTTGTAGAGCCAGATTCAAATCCCGGATTAGTCAACAATTCCGCCATTGCTGGCACCGTGATGCCGGCATACGTTTTAATGTATGTTGCATTTTGTTGTGAATGCCACAGCAGTGTGTGTCCATGTATACCTAAGCCCGCGCTAGTAGCCTGGTTAACCAATGCATCTGCCTGTGTGAAATTCAATGAGCCATCGCTTTGAACAATTGATCCATGTTTCATTTCATTGCCCGGTGTAATATTCGTTCCTTCTCTCGCAATGATTGGAAAATATTGTGCAAAACCTTTATCTCCCTGGTACGCCGCAAAGCCAATAGGCAAAGTCCCCGCAGCACTTTTTAATGTTCCCGAAGTATCGGTGTAAGTGCCGGTATTAAGAATACTAATGTCTTTCATCTTGGTGCAGGACGCCAATGCGCCCGCAGCCAATAATGACAACATGAAATATTTTGATTTATAATTCATAATTCAAGTTTTTAGTTTTGATTAATTACCAGCTCGGATTTTGATAGTCCTTCGAATTTGGCACCGTCATGTTATCCAACTGCGATTTCGGAATTGGCCTCAACGTCATATAGTCCTGTATTTTAGCCCCGTACGGTGTGAGTTTTGCACGATTCACCAATTGCCCACGCATGGCCAGATCCACCCAACGGTTTGCCTCACCTGCCAACTCACGGGCATGCTCATCCAAAATAAAGTCTACCGTAATCGTTGCTGGTGTTGCGGCCACCATAGCTGCCTGTCTTGTCGCCAAATCTGCTGCAGACAAATTGCTTCTAAAGGCTGCACGAGACCTAATCACGTTGATTTCATTTACAGCTTCAGCATTGTTACCCATTTTCATAGCCGCTTCTGCCGCCAATAAGTACACTTCAGACAATTTGAGCACAGGGTAAGGTCTGCCTCCACCATCATTTGCGTTCGGTCTCGCAGGGTCCCAGTATTTCATCATAGATGGAATTAAAACCGGCTGGGCAGCACCACCTGAACCAGGGTAAGTACCATTGACACCAGGCATTTCGCTCTGACTAATTACACGGTAAGGTTTTGCAGATTTTAATTGTGCAGCAACCAAAGCAGTATATTCAGCATCGTTGTGCGACACTACAATTCCTGTATCGCCTACGTTGTAGGTAAAATTTCCGCTATAGCTACTTCCCGGAGGATATGCGGAAGTCGTTTGCACTGTAGCCAGATAAACAGAATTAAAAGTACCATCATAACGGCTATCATTTGTCTTATCAGCAAATATCGTTTTGATTAAATAGTCTGTGGGACAAATTATACGCAAAGGGCGACCATACAATGGTGAGCGTGTAGCGCAAGGTTTGCCAGGACTGCTTACAAGCGGAGCCGCTGTTCCATCGTAGCTCATGTTGTAATCATTAGAGGCATTCACATCCTTACCACCGGAAGTCGCAGCTAACCCATTGAAAACACTCTCTTCATTTGATGGCAAATCGCCGGGAATGCGCTCAATAGCAAACAATATTTCCGCATTATAATCGCCTCCCTGTTGTGGTGTAGCATATTTTGCATATGATGTTACGTCTGCATAGTTCGGCAACAAAGCGCAGCCATATGTTGCCTTATTATTGATAACCTGCATTGCTGCATTGTACGCATTCTGCCAGTCAGATGCTTCAGCGTTCGTGGAATATCCTTTGAAGATATACGCTTTTGCCAGCAACCCATAAGCGGCAGCCTTGGACAGATTATACGCAGCAGCCGGGCGCTGAGTACGCAAATTTTGCGTTGCATAGGTCAAATCGCTGATGATCAACTTCCAGTCTTTTGTCAGGATATCTGCTAAAGGCAAACGGTTGAATCCGGCGAAAGATGATTGATTGAAAGCATAATCTCCACTGCCAAGATCCACCGGAATTGCCCCAAACTGCGATACCAGATCGAGATAGCACAATGCTCTTAAAAAGTGCGCCTGTCCCAAAACATCGGCGGTATCTATACCTGTGATGCTTGGCGCCCAGGTTATTATACCGTTGCACATATTGATGTTGTTGAACGTTCTGTTCCACAACGTTAAAATGGACCCATCTGTGTAGTCATATGTATAGGTGCTGATCTGGTAAGCAGCTGCAGCGCCGCCGGCGTTGCCCCACCACATATCAGTGCCTAAGTCACCTATAATATTTGAACCTTCAGGGCCGTATATGTAGCGCAAGCCTGAATAGACCGCGTTCAAGCCCAATTGAATTCCCTGGGCATTCTGAAACATAGCGACCGTATTAACAGTATAAGGGTGCTCTGTTAATTTTTTACTGCAGCTGTTCTCTGTCAATAGGACCGAACCTGCTAACAGTATGTATAGATATATTTTTACTCGTTTCATTCCTGTCTGTTTTAGTAATTTAAAAATTCACATTTAGGCCCAAAATATAATTTCTCGTGAGAGGTGTAGACGCACTAATGGTTGTCATACCGTTTTGGCCAGGACGCAAATTATCTACCGAAGTACTACCACCAACACCTGATGCTCCCTGGTTGGTAGCAATTGGCGCGATGCCTGTTTGCTTCATATAAGGAGAGAACAGGAAGCCAACATTATCTATCGTACCATACAACCTGATAGAATGAACGCCTAGTTGTTTTATCATGCTCGGTTTAAATGTATATCCGAAATTGATGGCTTTTATTTGCAGGAAAGAAGCATCGTAATAGCCCAAAGTTTGCCATGCGGTAGATGCAGTGCTCCATCCGCTGGTACCATTAGCAATTGTAGGGAACCAATTGGTTGGATTGTTCGGCGTCCAGTAATCTACTTTTATTGAGTTTCTGCCAAGATTAGCACCTGAACCTAACGTAGTCAAATATGAAGACGACCATTGGTGTATCTGGCTAACCAACAAACCACCGAAACGTCCATACATAGTAAAGCCCAGATCAAATCCTTTATAGGTAAACGTGTTCGTCATACCACCCTGTATTTTCGGATCTCCGTTACCTATAATATGCCGGTCAGCAGTGGTGATCTTTTTATCATTATCGTAATCTTCTATCTTGATCTGTCCCGGTGTTGCGCCATAAAGGGCTGCTTGTGCAGCTTCGTTAGTTTGCCATATACCGAGCTTCTTATAGTCATAAATAGAAGTCATCGAATAACCTGTGAATAGCTGGTTACCTACGTTTTGTGTTGTATTACCAATCTGTTTGGTCAATGTATTTTTGTTGAAAAACAAATTCAAATCAGTCGTCCAGCTAAATCCATCTGCACTTGCAGGTTTGATATTTAATGAAGAAACTGAGAATTCCATACCCCAGTTCTTCATTTGGCCAACGTTTACAGGATAAGGATTGCTTACACCGGAAGATGTAGGAAGTGTTTGATTAAACAACAATTTATTGGTAACGGCACTGTAATAATCGATAGCACCGGTAATGCGATTGTTTAGGAAACCATAATCCAAACCAATGTTGAGCGTATTGGTATATTCCCAGTCGAGGTTAGGATTTGGCAGTCCGGCTAAATAGTAACCTACCCCTATGCTCGTGCCATAATTGTATTTTACGATTGTACTCTTACTCATATCACCAGGTAATCCGCTAAGACCGTTGTCGTTAGTAACACTACCCAAAGAAGAATAAGCACTTACTTCCTGCGACGCGGTTTGACCGTAACCAGCTCTCAATTTCAGTTGGCTTATCCAGTTAAGTTGGTCATCATCTTTTATGAATTTTTCGTTCATAATGTTCCAGCCGGCAGATACAGCCGCAAACTGATGCCAGTTGTGACCTGCAGCCAATACTGATGACCCATCCCTTCTGTATGTTCCGGTAAGCATGTATTTATTATCATACACATAATTGACACGCCCCATATAAGATATGATAGTAGAAGAAGCTTCGCCACCGCTAACTACTGCTGCGGGTGTTGGTGAAGCCTGGGACATATCAAAGTATTGCGTTTGCTCATTGTACATTGAATCCTTGCTGGCAAAAGTATTATGCATGGACTGTTGCTGAATACTGTACAAAGCTGTAGCGCCGATATGGCTCTTACCAAAATCTTTATCATAAGTCAATAAGTTTTCCGCCGTATAGGACCATGTAGAAATATTATTTACAGAAGCATGGTTACCGTTTTGAGGTCGGAAGAAACTTGGATTTGTGTTTGTAGCAGGATTGGTTTTACCATTGTAGTGGTCCGCTCCCTGGTACTGGTCGTCTTCTTCCTGGGAATAATCCAATCCTAAATTAAAGCGGTATTTCAAACCTTTGTAAAGACTTGCTTCAGCAAAAAGGCTATTGAAAGTATGTAAGATTCTTTTTTTGTCTACCCACATGCCATTATTGTTTTTTAACAATAATGGGCTGTAGTTACCTCCAACGTCATTAGGATCACCTTGTCCCATCGCATTGAAAACAATTTTACCGGTACTGTCGTAAGGGCTTACCAAAGGACTGGTTACCAATGTAGGGAACATTGTACCACCATTTACAAACTGGGCACCGTTTTGAATGCTAAGGCTATTCATGGTACTCATGCCCACTCTCAACCATTTGCCCACTCTTGAATCAACTGACAATCTTAAAGATCCACGTTGATAGTCCTGGCCAGGTAAAACGGCTGTTTCTTTGTAGTAACCAGTTCCCAATGAGTAAGTAGAACCTTCGTTACCACCAGAGACAGTGATGTAATGGTTTGTTTTATATGAATTTTTGTAGATCATGTCCTGCCAGTCGGTTGACTTACCAGCATTCATATTTTTTATTTCGTCAGGCTGAAACCCTGTACCTGTCGGAGCTGCAATGTTGTGCATCGCGATGTATTCCGGCGCGTTGAAAACAGGATATTTGTTAGCCACTGTACCAACACCGTAGTAGCCGTTATAGTCGACTTTGGCTATACCGGCAGCGCCACGTTTGGTACTGATCAGGATAACACCGTTTGAACCGCGGCTACCATAAATAGCCGTAGCAGATGCATCTTTCAAAATGCTCAAAGATGCGATATCATCCGGGTTGATATCATTAAGGTTACCGCCGTATGGAATACCATCCACTACTATAAGCGGGGCATTGCTTCCCAACACAGAACGGATACCACGAATGCGGATAACAGCTCCTGATCCAGGTGCTGTACCCACAGTTTGAATATCCACACCGGGTGCATGTCCCTGTAATGCATTTTGGAAGTTAGCAGCTGGTACCTCTTTCAAAGTTTTTGCACTCACTAAGCTCACAGATCCTGTTACATCTCTTTTCTTTTGTGTACCGTAACCAACTACAACAATCTGTTCCATCTCTTTGGTTTTGCTTTCCATCTTGATGATCATTACGTCGTCTTTGGTACCCACTTTACGGCTAATACTAAGGTAACCTACATAACTAAACGTAAGTGTGCTGTTCGCAGGAACCGTAATTGAATAAGCTCCATCATTGTTAGTGGAAGTTGCATGGGCGCCTGCGGAGACAGTCACGCCCGCCAATGCCTTGCCGGCATCATCTGTAACTGTACCGGTAATTTTGACATTGGTGGTTTGCGCATTCAGCATATTGCTGCATACGGTTAGCAATAGCAGGAGAATACCGAATAGATTTAGTTTTCTCTGCCTTACTACTGATTTTTTTTTGATAGTAGTACTCATAAAAACAAGCAGTTCATTTGTGAATTAATATTTGGAAAATTGGTGCGAGATTTTGTTGCGCGTCCGCAGACGCATTTAAGATGTGTTCATGACAATTTCGTTTTGGCTAAGCATTTGGTTTTGGTTTATGAATAGGGAAAAGTTGTTCGTTTTTAGTTGTTAGTCGTTAGCCTTCAATTTCGACTATTCGCGATTAAAGCCTAGCAACTAACAACCACAACTATCAACTGCATTATTACTCAACAATTGCAACATTCGCCGCTGCCGGTTTAGCAATTCCCAACGTTTCACTCCTTTGCATTGGTGAAGAACCTCCTACATAGAAAGTTACCTTACCAGTCGTTTCAAGGGTTTCGCCGTTGTCGTTTACAAGGGATAACATGTCAGGTGTTACAGTAAACTTCACCACTTTTGATGCACCTGCAGCAAGATTGATTCTTTGAAACCCTTTCAGGCTGTACAGCGGCTCGTTTTCACCGGCACCGGGATGAGAAATATATAATTGGATCACTTCGTCAGATGCAGTCTTGCCTTTGTTAGAAACGGTTGTTTCCACGGTCATTGACTGGCCTTTCTTTACGTTCTGTGTAGATGTTTTCAAAGTACCGTAATCAAATGTCGAGTACGTTAAACCATAACCAAAAGGATACATTGGCTCTTCGGTCATGTAGCGGTACGTTCTGCCCTTCATACTGTAATCTTCGTATGATGGTAGCTGTTGCAGTGATTTGGGAAAAGTGACAGGCAGTTTTCCGGAAGGGGAAACTTTGCCGAAAATGATGTCTGCCACTGCGTTTCCACCTTCTTCACCAGGGTACCAGGCAAGCAAAACGGCATCTGCTAGCTCATGGATTTCGGACAGGTTCATAGGACTGCCGCCTGTTATTACGGCAATGATAGGTTTGGGATTATCTTTTTTCATTTTCCTCAAAAAGTCAATTTGATTCTGAGGAATATTATAATCAAGTCTGTCACCAAAAGAAGGAGAAGCAATTGACTCACCTTCTTCACCTTCGATCAATCCATTGATGCCCAACACAACAATTGTTGCATCTGTATTTCTTGCTTCATCAGTTGTCCAGTCGATCGGGTTGATGTTGTTTCTATCAAGCAAACAACCGGGCCTGTACTGCATTTGACTCTCAGGAGAAATATGAGAAGCAATACCTTCCATGTAAGTAACCATCTGTGGGTTCACACCATAATAGTTACCGATCAAAGACATTACATCTGCAGCATTTGGTCCTGTAACGAAATATTTTTTAAGATCAGTTCTTAAAGGAAGTGCTCCATTGTTTTTCAACAATACAATTGATTTCAACGCAACCTCTTTAGACAATGCCCTATGCTCTGCGCTATTGATAACGTTTGCAGAAATTTTGCTGTAAGGATTTGAGGAAGCAGGATCAAAAATACCAAGCTTCATTTTTGTGCGAAGCAAAATCGCCAATGCACTATCGATCTCTTTTTCTGTAATTAGTTTTTGTTTTACCGCATCGATCAGCGAAGCATATTCACCCCCGCAATCAAGACTCACCCCACGTTTAACCGCAAGGGCTGCGGCTTCTGCGCTGTTCGCTACAACTTTATGTCCTTTATAAAAATCTTCAATCGCGCCGCAATCAGAAACTACGTGTCCTTTGAATTTCCACTCATCTCTCAATACATCTTGTAATAAGAAAGTATTACCGCAACAAACTTCACTGTTGGTTCTATTATATGCACACATCACGGCTTCCACATGCGCTTCTGTTACCAACGCTTTGAACGCAGGCAAATAAGTTTCGCGCATATCTTTCATGGAAGCTTTTGCATCAAATTCATGACGCAATCTTTCCGGGCCACTGTGAACAGCGTAGTGCTTGGCGCAAGCCGCCACTTTTAAATAATTGGGATCATTGCCCTGCAAACCTTTTACAAAGGCAACACCAATTCTTGAAGTAAGAAAAGGATCCTCTCCGTAAGTTTCCTGGCCACGCCCCCATCTTGGGTCGCGGAATATATTAATATTAGGTGTCCAGAAAGTAAGACCTGCATATTTCTGGCGATAACCTTTTGCAATGGATACATTATATATAGCACGGGCCTCATCTGAAATAGCGGTTGAAACTTTTAAAGCAAGGTCAGTGTCAAAAGTTGCGCTCAGGCCAATCGCCTGAGGAAAAACAGTTGCAACACCTGAACGGGCCACACCATGTAAACTTTCATTCCACCAATTGTATTCTGGAATTTGAAGGCGAGGGATTGCGGAATTGCTGTTCATCATCTGGCTCACTTTTTCTTCCAGCGTCATTCTCTTTAGCAGATCCTGAACGCGGGCCTCACGAGCCTTTGTAACATCTAAATATACAGGCTTGCTGGTCTGTGCCTGAAGCATGGTAACAGCAGTAAAAATTCCGATCGCAGTTGTGCAGAATCTTTGTCTCATATGGCTTATAAATAGTCTTATAGCAGAAAAAAGCAATCTCTCGTTTGTGTCCTTTTGGTTTTAGCAAGACACCTTTGGCTCTAACACAATGCTAATATCAGAATTTTTTTTGTATTTGCAACCGATTGCATAAAAATTTTCAAAAAAAAGTTAATTTAGTACCCAGAATCAATACGCAAACGATTGTATGAAATTGGCATGATAACTTTGTTGGCCGGTAAAAGCAGCATTTTTTCATGCAAATTCCATCTGACCAAACTAAAACGAATACTTACAGATGAAAGAAGACAAAGAGATAACTATATACGACCTTGCCAAGCATTTAAAGATATCCGCAGCCACTGTTAGCCGTAGTTTGAAGGATCATCCTGGCATTAGTAAGTCAACCAAGAAAAAGGTTCAGGAAGCAGCCAAAGAAATGGGCTACCGCTCGAACAATTTTGCCAGGAACCTGAGGAAACAAAAGACAAACACCATCGGTGTGATTGTTCCCAAACTTAACAGTTATTTCGTTTCTTCCGCTATCGCAGGTATGGAAAAAATAGCCAACGAGAATGGTTATAACCTGATCATCAGCCAGTCACTGGAGTCCGTAAAAAAAGAAATTGCAAACACCATCACAATGTTTAACAGTCGTGTGGACGGTTTGCTCGTTTCTCTTGCTTACGATACAGAGAACATGGAGCATTTTGATGTGTTTTTCGATAAAAACATTCCTGTTGTTTTCTTTGACCGTGTGTACGAAGACAGCCGCAGCCTGAATGTAATTATTGACAACTATCGCAATGCTTACGACGTCACGAAACACTTGATTGACGAGGGTTGCAAGCGCATCATGCACATTGCCGGTAACCTTACAAGAAATGTGTATGCGGAACGGTGCCGTGGTTACAAAGATGCTTTGCGCGATGCAGGTTTCGAGTTCCAGGACGAACTTTTGATAGTGAACGAACTAAGTGAAGAAGCTGGTAAAGAACTCGGCAAAAAAATAATACAAATGCCTAATAAGCCCGATGCAGTATTTGTGGCAAACGATGTGTGTGCCGCGAATTGCATGCAGGTTATTAAAACTGCGGGCTACTCTATCCCTGGCGATATTGCGTTTGCGGGCTTCAACAACGATCCTATTTCAAAGATCGTGGAACCGCATCTTACAACGGTTAACTATCCATGTTATGAAATGGGTGAAATGGCAATGCGCAACCTGATCGACCACCTTACCGGCGATGGCAGCATCAGCACCACCAACAAAATCATACTTCGTTCAGAGATTGTGGTGAGAGCGTCGAGTTTGAAAGGAAAGGGAGGAAACAATTAAGAATTAGGAATTCATTTCCGGATCAGTTAACAATATTTCGACAAACAGAGCTTCTGTTTAAAATGGCTTCGACAAGCTCAGCCTGACAGCGTAATTAGAATGTCAGACTGAGCTTGTCGAAGCCTTCTCAAATTTACAGCGAGCCTTTTTGGTAGTCAGCGATAGAACACAAATCATCTTTGCTTGCGTCGCACACTTGAACTGTAGCAATTCTATTGAGCAGCGATGCAATAACTTTTGACTTTTGATTTTTTACTTTTGACTTTTCACTACCGGGAACGTTTTCGGAAATAAGCAATATGGCTCTTATAATTTTCTACTAAATCGATGCACATTCACCTCGCAAACCTGTAGTTTTGCTGCCCGGAACTTATAACTCAAAACTCACAACTCATAACTTATTTATAACTTAAAAATCACAACATCTCTCATGAAATTAATGGAACAAACAATGCGTTGGTACGGGCCAAATGATCCTGTGAGCCTTTGGGACATCAGGCAGTCAGGTTGTACCGGCGTGGTTACCGCATTGCACCATGTGCCTGTTGGTGACATCTGGACAGTGGAAGAAATCAACAAAAGAAAACAGCAGGTAGAAAGCGCAGGTCTTACCTGGACTGTGATAGAAAGCTTGCCAGTGCACGAAGACATCAAAAAACAAATAGGCAATTACAAACAATATATTGAGAACTACAAAGTGAGTCTGCGCAATGTTGCGACTTGCGGTTTAAAAGTGGTTACATACAACTTTATGCCCATTCTCGACTGGATGCGCACAGAGATCAACTATGTAATGCCAGACGGCAGCAAAGCATTGTACTTCGAAAAATCAGCGTTCATCGCGTTTGATTTGTTTATACTGAAACGTCCTAATGCAGAAGCTGATTATACTGCAGAAGAGATTAGCAAAGCGAAAGCAAGATTCACAACAATGACTCCTGAAGAAAAAGAGACATTGTACAAAAATGCATTGCTTGGTTTGCCCGGCAGTGAAGAAAGATTTACCGAAGAGCAAATTTTGAAAGCATTAAAAACATACGAAGGCATTGATGCGCAAAAACTGAAACAACATTTGTTTTATTTCTTGCAACAGGTTGTTCCGGTTGCTGAAGAAGCAGGCTTGAAAATGGCGATCCATCCAGACGATCCTCCCTATCCTATTCTTGGCTTGCCTCGCATTGTAAGCACGGAGAAAGATGCACTTGAATTGATCAACGCTGCACCTTCACCTGCGAATGGTTTGTGTTATTGCACAGGTTCGTACGGTGTGCGCAGCGACAATGATCTGGCTGGCATGGTAAAACGTCTCGGCGATCATATTCATTTCATTCACTTGCGCAGCACCAAACGCGATGCAGAGGGCAACTTCTTTGAAGCCGATCACCTCGATGGTGATGTTGATATGTTTGCAGTGGTAAAAGAAATCGTGTTGCTGATGCAAAAAAGAAATCAATCCATTCCAATGCGTCCCGATCATGGCCACCAAATGCTTGATGACTTGAAAAAAACAACTTACCCTGGTTATTCTGGTATCGGAAGATTGAGAGGCATCGCGGAGTTGAGAGGTTTGGAATTGGGTATTGCAAGATCACTGTAAGTGAATTTGTTGAATTAGGATTTTAATTCTCTTGTATAAAAGATAAGTCCCCATAGGTAAAACTGTGGGGACTTATCTTTTTTGCAGTTGATATTAATCTCGAAGGACTAAGACCTGACAGGTTTCTAAAAACCTGTCAGGTCTTAGTCGTCTATAGTTCGGTCATTTTTCGCTTCGCGACGTTTAACATGTCGCCCTCTGGGGCTCGCATTTGACTTACGGAACCTTACATTATCTACTAACGTGCCGCCCCTCTGGGACTGGTTTCCGATATTTCGCTACTCTGCGCTTGCTGCCACCAATCACGCTGCTGGCGCAGATATGCAGCCTTGGCTTGTGCGGATGCGCATCTGCGCCTAACTCTCATACAAATCGCTCTGCTCAGAAATAATCTGCCTGTATTGCTCGAATATTTTCGTTTTGGAAATGAAGCCGATGAATTTTCTATCCTCCGTTAAAACAGGCAGATACCAGCTTTGCGAGTGATCGAATTTTTCCATCACACGCGTCATGCTTTCACCTGAATAGATAACATCCGGCGCCTTTTTCATGATTTGACGAATGCTTACTTTATCAAATAGCTCAGGATTGAACATTTGTTTTTTTACATCATTCAATTCCACGATGCCAATGAAATTCGCTTTTTTGTCGGCTACTGCAAATATGTTTTTATCACTCAGCTTAATCATTTCTACCAAATCGCGTAAAGAGCTGTCGATTGAAATACTTTGATAATTGCTCTTGACAATATCACCCAATTGAATGGAGGTTAAAATATTCTGTTCGCGTTTGTGTGTAAAGATTTGTCCTTCCATTGCAAGCTTTCTCGTTTCCATTGAATACGGCTGATAATGCTTCACAATTAAAAATGACATGGAGGAAACGATCATCAATGGAATGATCAGTTCGTAGCCGCTTGTAATTTCTGCAATAAGAAATATGGCTGTGAGCGGACAATACATTACACCACTCAGTACCCCGGCCATGCCAACGAGGCTAAAGTTTCCAACTGGCGTATCAAACCATTTTGTTACGTTCAATATTTTCGAGAAAAAGAATCCAAGGTAAGCGCCAACAAACAGCGACGGCGCAAAGTTTCCACCGTTTCCACCACTGCCTATTGTAATGCCGGCAGCTATTGGCTTTAACAGCATCACGGCCCCAACAAAGATAATTACCGCCCACTCCCGATCCATCAGAGAAAATAATCCTGTATTGTCACGAATGATGTTGCTGTTGCCATTTGATACCAGCTTCACACTATCATAACCTTCACCAAAAAGTGTTGGAAATAAAATATAAATGACCAATAGAAACAATCCGCCGATCAGCGCCTTTGCATATGGATTTAAATGCCAGTCATGCATTTTGTGTTCAACTTTCTTAAACACATTTGCATAGTATAAAGAAATGAAACCACACAATGCACCCAGCATGATATAAAACGGAACATTGTAGTAGTTGAAGTTTTGCTTTAGTACAAAGTTGAAAAGAATGTTTTCATTCAAAATAATCTTTGAACATAATGCACCGATGACGGCAGACGTAATTAAAGGAATAAAATAACTGATGATCGTTTCTGCAAGCAATACTTCTATGGCAAATATCACACCCGCGATCGGTGCATTGAACACAGCAGAAATACCGGCGGCAGCACCGCATGCAATAAGCAATGTTCTTTCCTGGTAATTGAGTTGGTGAATACGGGCAAGATTGGAGCCCACTGCAGAACCTGTTGCAACGATCGGCGCCTCCAATCCCACAGAGCCTCCTAACCCAACGGTAACAGAGCTCGTTACAACATGCATGTATGTATGACTGAAAGGGATAAGCGATGATCTTCTTGCAATGGAACGCAGCACCATGGCTATTCCTTTTTCTATGTGACCACCATAAAATCTATGAATGATAATAACAGTTACCAGCAATCCCAATCCGGGAAACAAAAGATAAGAAAAACGAGAAAACGGAATTTCACTGATCCATTTTTCGATGTAGTGAACACATGTTTTTAAAAGAACCGCTATCAATCCAGAACATAAGCCTACCAAAATCGCAACAATCATTATGTACTGCATACGGTTCACCTTTTCCCGCAAATAGGTAAAAAGTGAGCTGTAAGCGTTTTTTAATTTTTGCTTCATGTGCAAACTTAGGGAGGAATTAGGAATTAGAAATTAGGAATCAGGAATTAGTTGCCTCTGCTGTCTTCGTCAATTTACAAAACAGATGACATTAATGTTCATAACGCACATCACGCCTAGACAAAATTCTTAGTTCTTAATTCTTCTCAATTAATACAATTTATATACCGCTTGCTTCACCACATTCGACTTCTCGTTAAATATGAATGAGAACACTTCGGCAATATTTTCCGGCTTTGACCATTTGCTGAAATCGGCATCTGGCATGTCTTTCCTGTTTTGCGGAGTATCGATGGTTTGAGGAACCACAACAGATGTGTTTACATTTTTTCCGTCGGCAGATGCGTTTAATATTTCTGCGAAAGAGAACAACAATGATTTACTCAATGAATAGGCGATCATGTTTTTTGCCATGTGCGGCTCCAATGCAGGCTTTGCACCAATGAAAACAATCTTACCGTTGTTGTTTGAAAGCATATGATTGAATAATGGCTTGGCAACATTGAATGCCGTGGCAAAGTTTAAGCGAATCATTTTTTCCATGTCTTCATATTGCATATCCGCAATATTGCCCATGGCGAAACCTCCTACCAGCAATGCGGCGCCATCTATTTGTCCGTATTTTTCAATGACTGTTTCGCTAAATGTCCACGCCTCTTCGTGTTTGGTGAGATCAATATCGTGAAGTTCGAAATTGCTGTTATCTTTTGCAAAGCCCAATGTATTTCCTGATGATCCAACAGCAATTACTCTGTTGCCATCCGCTAATATTCTTTTAACTACAGCAACGCCAAGGTTGCCATTTGCGCCGGTTACAATGATGTTCTTCATGTTTAATGCTTGTGCTGTAAAGTAAGGATTTTTTCTGAGGGCAGAAGAGAGGAACACAGATGACGCTGATGGAATTCATTGACGCTGATTTTTTTCTTAACCGCAAAGGGCGGTAAGGTTGCGCAAAGGAGGCAATGGTTTTTAAAAGAGATTCGATCTACCTTATATTCAAAAAGAAGAGAAGAACCAGTAGTTTATCTTCGTTGCCTTTGCGGTTAAACGCCGTATCAATGCAGCGAATCAAAGTAACAGACGAAATTCAAAATCAGTGTAAATCTGTCTAATCTGCGTCATCTGCGTGCTAACTCTCTAAAACAAAAATCCCGAAGCGACGCCCCGGGATAATATTTTGTAGAAACTGCTGAAACTATTTTTTCGCGTATTTCTTTTTGAATTTGTCGATACGACCTGCTGTATCAACCAATACGTTCTTACCAGTAAAGAAAGGGTGAGAAGTATTAGAAATCTCCAATTTAATTACTGGATACTCTTTGCCATCTTCCCAGGTAATAGTTTCTTTAGAATTGGCAGTTGATTTACCTAAAAATGTTTCGCCGTTACTCATGTCTTTAAATACAACAAATTTGTACGCGGCTGGATGGATACCTTGTTTCATAATTCTTTGATTTTAAGGTGTATACGGATTTTGCCGTATACTTTATAAAAATTTGGAACGCAAAAATAGTAAAATAAATCAGAAGTAACAATTCAAAAGTCAAAAACCTTGATTGCAACATTGATTGTCAAAGCTTTACATTTTAAACTTTCCACTTTCAATTTTCAATTCTACAACTTCATGTCTTTTATAATACCCTCGATTTTCGCATCCAAAGTCTTCTCAGTCGCTTCAAACTCGGCAGCATTTGCCAGTTTCGTGTTTACACTGAAATAGAATTTGATCTTAGGCTCGGTCCCGCTTGGTCTTGCCGAGATTTTGCTGCCGTCAGCTAAAATAAACTGAAGCACGTTGCTTTTTGGCAAAGTGATCTTCCAGGTTTCGCCGGTTTGCAGGTTTTTACCGTCCAGTTTTTCGTAATCCAGCAATTGAGCAACAGCCACGCCATTGATTTCTTTTGGCGGATTGCTTCTGTACGATTCCATCATTGCGGCAATTTGCTGCTGACCGTCCATTCCTTTTTTTGTAATGGAGATCAAACGCTCTTTGTAAAAACCATATTGAACATAAAGATCAATCAGCTTGTCATATAGCGTTCTGCCTTTATTCTTTTCGTAAGCAACCATTTCGCAAAGTAATGCCACGGCACTTACTGCATCTTTATCGCGTACTTTATCGCCGATCATTAAACCGTAGCTTTCTTCACCGCCAACGATATAATTTTCTTTACCTTCTTTTTCTTTGATCAATTCTGCGATCCACTTGAAACCGGTCAACACATCATAGCAATTTATATTGCTTTGACGTGCAATTTCGTTGATCATGTCTGTCGTAACGATCGTTTTCACGACCATATCATTTGGCTGCGCCAAGCCTTTTGCTTTACGTGCCTCAATCATGTAGTTGAAGGCCAGTACAGCAGTTTGGTTACCGTTCATCAGCACCCAATTGCCTTGTCTGTCTTTCATACCAATGCCTACACGGTCCGCATCAGGGTCGGTGCCCAACAAGATATCTGCATCCAGTTCCTTTGCTTTTTTCAAACCGATGCTCATAGCTTCGGCTTCTTCAGGGTTTGGATAAACAACCGTTGGGAAATTACCGTTTGGCTCGGCTTGTTCCATTACAATATTGACGTGGTCAAAACCAAATTCTTTCAACACATCCGGCACCAATTTAATACCAGAACCATGAATGGACGTATAAACGATTTTAAGATCGTGCTGTTGTTTGATCACTTCAGGATAAACGCTGAGGCCCTTTACCATATCGATGTATTGAACATCCACTTCGTGACCGATGATCGTAATGTTTGCTTCTCCGCCACTCCATTTTACTTCGTCTACAGAAGCGATTTTTTCTACTTCTTTGATCACGTTTTTATCGTGCGGAGGCACCAGCTGGCCGCCATCGTTCCAATAAGCTTTGTAACCGTTATATTCTTTAGGGTTGTGCGAAGCTGTACAAACCACACCACCCTGGCATTTTTTTAATCTTATGGTAAAGGAAAGTTCCGGAGTTGGACGCAGGCTCTCGAACAGGAAAACCTTGATGCCATTGGCCGCAAACACATTCGCAGTTGTTTCAGCAAAAAAGCGGCTGTTGTTACGGCAGTCATGCGCAATTGCTACACGGACCTCTTCATTTGGGAACTGTTGCTTAAGATAGTTCGCATAACCTTGTGTTGCCATACCGACCGTGTATTTGTTCATGCGGTTGGTTCCAACGCCCATGATACCACGAAGTCCGCCCGTTCCGAATTCCAGGTTGCGGTAAAATGACTCTGCCAGTTCTTGCGGATTTTCTGATACAATTTTTTTGATCTCGTTTTTTGTTGCTTCATCATAGTTACCATTTAACCATGAGTTGACTTTTTCATTGATCGCGGCATCCATATGTTATATTTTATTTTAACTTAATTTAAAAATATTACATTATCAAATTAGTCCGAGGACGACAAAAATAGGTGTTATTCAAACACAACGCCATGAACAAAAAATGAATCTTTGCAAAAAAAGTGCTTAGCAACGCATTTAATAAGGTTGCGATTGGTTTATTTTATATTTTTCCAACTCCTAATGAAGAAGATTAAACAACTATTGACGGCCGTGTTGCTGTTTTGGACAACAATTTTGTACAGCTTTCAAAGCCTCGCACAGACGCAGGCTAAAGATTCAATTCCTCCATCTACATTTAATAAAACAAAATTCTGGATTACAACGGGAGCGCATGTGGGCCTGTGGGTAGGCACGTATATCGCGTTGAACAAGGCCTGGTATGCAGATTACCCGAAAGAGCATTTTCATTTTTTTAATGATAACGGCGAATGGAACCAAATGGATAAAGCCGGCCACGCCTGGACAGCCTACCAGATTGCACGACTTTCAACAGAGGCCTGGGAATGGACAGGGCTGAAAGATAAAACC
>Ga0318568_10000183_pt1 | contig 23223 bp, 25 predicted proteins | sample GRESIP088b5f21_FD_203690 | JGI IMG/M metagenome (GOLD analysis project Ga0318568, IMG submission 203690) | Tropical soil microbial communities from Luquillo Experimental Forest, Puerto Rico - GRE.SIPMG.088b5f21 | ecosystem: Environmental > Terrestrial > Soil > Tropical forest > Bulk soil...
ACCGTGTGCTGCGCGGGCGTGGAGCGCGCTACGACCTTCCCGCCGCGCAGCACCAGCGTGCGCGGCGGGACCAGCCGCAGCGCGTCCGCTTCCGACGGCGCGTCGAAGACCACGAGATCCGCGGGACCCCCGGGGCGCAGCCCGTAGCCGGGCACGCCGAGGGCCCGAGCCGGGTTCGTCGTGATCATCTGGATGAGCTGCCGCAGTTCGTGGTCGCCGGACATCTGCCCGAGGTGCACCAGGACGAACGCGGCCTGCAGCGGATCGCCGTACCCCAGCGGGTACCACGGGTCCATCACCGAGTCGTGCCCGATGCAGACGTTGACGCCGGCCGCGGCGAGCTGTTTCACGCGGGTGTGGCCGCGGCGGATCGGGCCGGTGTCGAAGCGTCCCTGCAGCACGGAGGTGTCCAGCGGGTTGGTCACCATGTGCAGGCCCGCCCGGGCGATGTTGCTGATCAGCCGGTAGGCGTAAGCGTTGTTGTACGAGTGCATGGCGGTCGTGTGGCTGGCGGTGACCCGGCCGGACATGCCCCGCCGGATCGTCTCGGCCGCCATCACCTCGACGAACCGTGAGTGATCGTCGTCGGTCTCGTCGCAGTGGATGTCCACGCTCAGGCCGTGCTCGTCGGCCAGCGCCATCGCGAACTTGACCGACTCCACGCCGTCCTCGCGGGTCAGCTCGTAGTGCGGGATCCCGCCGACCACATCCGCGCCCAGCTCCACAGCCTTGCGCATCAGCTGCTGGCCGCCGTCGAAGCCGAGGATGCCCTGCTGCGGGAACGCGACGAGCTGCAGGTCGATCAGGCCGCGCGCTTCCTCGCGCAGGTCGACGAGGGCGCGCAGGGCCCGCAGCTGCGGGTCGCACACGTCCACGTGGCTGCGGACATGCTGGACGCCGCAGGCCAGCTGCCAGCGCAGCACCTGGCGGACCCGCGACTGCACGTCCTCGTAGGTCAGGCCGGCCACCCGCTCGGCCCAGACCGCGATGCCCTCGAACAGTGAGCCGGAGACGTTCGGCCGCGGCTGCCCGACGGTGAGGACCGCGTCGAGATGGATGTGCGGTTCGACCAGCGGCGGCGTGACCAGGCGCCCGGCGAGGTCGATGGTCTCGGCCGCGGTGGCGCCCGGCCCGGCGGCGACGATCTCGCCGTCGGCGATGCCGAGGTCGGTGAGCTCGTCCTGGCCCGCCACGCGGGCGTTGCGAAGGATCAGGTCGATCATCTGGCTATCATGGCGCGCCCCGGCGCGTCGCGCCCGGGCGGCTCAGCGAACGCCCTGCGCGTCGAGCAGCGCCGCCGGCCCGCCGATCAGCGGGAGATCACGTGTATCACGAGGCCCGTGGGGCGCTCTTACCAGTTACCAGGGGGTCTCAGGCAGGGGGAACACGATGCACATCACTGCGTACTATGACGCGGAGCGGCGCCGGGACATGGAGATGCGCGCTGAGGCATCCCGGATAGTCCGTGCTGCTCGCCGGCGGCGCTCCATGTGGGCGTGGCTGCACCCCAGCTTCCTCGCGTCCCGGCCGGACCTCGTGCCCGCGCCGCCACATTCGGACCTCGCGCCCGCACCGCCGCTTCCGGACCTCGCGCCCGCGCCGCCGGAGCCTGATCTCGCCGCCACGCGGCCGCAGAAAGACCCCGCCGCCACTCGGCCGCTCCCGGCTCTCGAGCCCACGCCGCCGCTCCCCGCCCTCTCCGGCGCCGCAGCCGATCACGCCAGCGCCGGAGCCTGACGCCACGGTCCGGCGGGAGGTCAGGTGGCCATGGCGGCCGCCAGTTGCGCGCGGTCGGCGTCGCTGAACGGGACCGGCTGGCCGAGGCCGGCATCCCAGCGAACCGAGACCACACGCGCGTGCGCCGCCTCTTTCCCGCCGGGCGTGAGGATCGTCTCGCGGGTCGTGAGGCTCGTCGTGCCCACGCGCTCTACCTCGATGCGCACCGTCACCTTCCGGTCCGGGTAGCGGACCTCCGCGCGCAGGTCAATTTCGATCCGGACCACCACGTAGACGGGGTCGCCGAGGACCTGCGCGTAGAAGGCGTCCCGGCCTTCCTCGAGGTAGGTCAGGAACACCGCGTGGTTGACGTGTCCGAGGGCGTCTACGTCACGCCACCGGACATTGACCGGGTGCTCGAACATCGCGCTCCTTAACCGGCACTCAGCAACGTTGCCGGCCACGTTACTGAGCGGCTCACCGAGAAGCCGCGCCGAGGGCCGCGCGGGAGCTGGCTCGCCCGCGCCCCCCACCGGCCGGCCGGTACCGTTCAGGTGTGACCGCGCTGCGCGTGATCCTGATGTCCGATACCCACCTGTCGCCGGCCGCGCCGGAGGCCCAGGCGAACTGGGAAGCCGTGCTCCGGTACGTGGACACGGCCGTCCCCGACCTGGTCATCCACCTCGGCGACCTCGCCCTCGACGGGGCCCACGATCCAGGCGACCTGAGCCATGGCCGCCAGCAGCTTGACCGCCTGCCCGTGCCCTGGCACGCGGTGCCCGGCAACCACGACGTCGGCGACAACCCGTTGCCCGGCTTCCCCGCCGATTACGCGGTGGACGCCGGCCGGCGGCAGCGGTGGCTCGACACCGTCGGCGCCGACCGCTGGTCGCTGACGGCGGGGGGCTGGACCCTGCTGGCGATCAACGCGCAGCTGCTCGGATCCGGGCTTGAGGCCGAGGCGGAGCAGTGGTCGTGGCTTGAGCGGCAGGTCAGCGACTGCGCCGCGAACCAGCCGCTCGCGCTCATCACCCACAAGCCCGTGGTATCGACCGACGCCGACATGGCCATCTCGCCGCCCTACCGGTTCCTGCCCCCGGCCAGCCGTGATCGCCTTGCAGGCCTGTTCCGCGGCCGACCGCTGGCCCTGGTGATGAGCGGCCATGTGCACCAGTACCGCCTGCTGCGCCTCGACGGCACCGATCACCTGTGGGCGCCCACCACCTGGGCGGTTCTTCCCGACGAGGCGCAGCCGGTGTTCGGGGCTAAGCGGTGCGGGATCGTGTCGCTCGACCTGGTGGGCGACACGCCGCCGCAGCCAGAGTTCGTCGCGCCCGATGGCATCGCGCAGCTCACCATGACCCGCGACCTGCCCGATCCCTACCACCATTGACGAGATCCATAACGGGCCGTCACCGGCGTGGCGGCCCGTTATGGGAATGCCGCCGCGGTCAAGCGGTCGCGGTCAGGTAGTCCAGGGCGGCGCGGACGCCGTCGCGGGCGATCGGCACCCCGGCCAGCGTCAGTCCCATCTCGACCCCGCACAGCGTGCCGGCCAGCGACAGGTCGCCCAGGTCGCCCAGGTGCCCGATGCGGAAGACGCGCCCGGCGAGGCGGCCGAGGCCGTTCCCGAGCGAGGAGTTGAAGCGGTCGAGGATGACCGCGCGGACCTGGTCGGCGTCGTGGCCGTCCGGCACGATGACCGCGGTGAGGGTGTCAGAGTACCCGCCGGGGTCCTGGCAGACGATCTCCAGGCCCCAGCCGCGCACCGCGCGGCGGGTAGCCTCCGCCAACCGGGCGTGCCGCGCGAACACCGCGGGCAGGCCCTCCTCGCCCAGCATGGCCAGCGCCTCGCGCAACCCGTAGAGCAAGTTGGTCGGCGGTGTGTAGGGGAACACCCCGGTCTCAGCGGCCGCGAGCATCGGCTGCCACTCCCAGTAACTGCGCGGCAGGCGGGCGTGCTGGGACGCCTCGAGAGCCTTCTCGCTGACCGCGTTGAGCCCGAGCCCGGGGGGCAGCATCATCCCCTTCTGGGAGCACCAGACCGTGACGTCCACGCCCCATTCGTCGTGCCGGTAGTCCACGCAGCCCAGCGAGGACACGGTGTCGACGATCAGCAGCGCCGGATGGCCGGCGCTGTCGATCGCCGCCCGGACCGGCGGGATCGGGCTGGTGACCCCGGTCGAGGTCTCGTTGTGCACGACGGTGACCGCCTTGATGCGGTGCCCCGGATCCGCGGCCAGCCGGGCTAAGACCTGGTCAGCGGGAACGCCGTGCCGCCAGTCGCCGGGCACGAAGTCGACCTCGAGGCCGAGCCGCCGGGCCATCTGGCACCATAGCGTGGCGAAGTGACCGGTCTCGAAGGCCAGGATCGCGTCGCCCGGCGAGAGCGTGTTGACCAGCGCCGCTTCCCAGGCGCCGGTGCCCGACGACGGGTACATCGCCACCGGCCCAGTCGTCCCGCACGGCTGCCGCACGTCGGCGAGCAGCTGGCGGGCCAGCGCCCGGAATTCGGGGCCGCGGTGATCGATGGTGGGCGCCGCCATCGCGCGCAGCACCCGGTCCGGGACATTCGTCGGACCGGGAATCTGCAGGAAATGGCGGCCGCTTCGGTAGCTCATGGCCTCATCTGCTGGCGCGGCGACGCGGCCCGGCTAGCCCGGGTTCACACTTAGCGTGATGTCGGTGCCCGCCAGGGCCTTGCTGACCGGGCAGCTGTTCTTGGCCTCCTGCGCGATCTTGGCGAAGTCATCGGCCGTGACGCCCTCCGCCTGGCCGCGCACCGTCAGCGCGATGCCCCTGATCCGGAAGCCGCCCGCCGGGTCCGGGCCGAGGGTGACGTCCGCGGTGACGTCGAGGGACGGGTTGCTGCCGCCCGCCGCGCCCAGCAGCGCGGAGAACTGCATGGCGAAGCAAGCCGAGTGGGCGGCCGCGATGAGCTCCTCCGGGCTGGTCGTCCCGTCGGCGTTGTCGGCCGCCCGCTTCGGGAAGTTGACCTCGTAGGTGCCGATACCGGAACTGACCAGCGTCACCACGCCGGTTCCGTCCTGCAGGCCGCCCGTCCATGTCGTGTGAGCGCGGCGGGTGGGCATGGGCTCCTCCTTGATGTTCTGGGGCCGGCGGACCGGGCAGAATCGTGACCGTGAGCGTGCAGTTGAACCACACTATTGTGTCGTGCCGCGACCAGCAGCGGTCGGCGGCGTTCCTCACCGGGATCCTCGGCCTGCCCGCGGCGACCCGCTTCGGGCACTTCCTGGTGGTCGAGGCGGACAACGGCGTCTCGCTGGACTTCGCCGAGACCGACCAGCAGATCGCGCCCCAGCATTACGCGTTCCTCGTGGGCGAGGAGGAGTTCGACGCCGCGTTCGGCCGCATCCGCGAGCAGGATCTGGCGTACTGGGCGGATCCGGGCAAGACCCGGCGGGGGGAGGTCAGCGACCGTGACGGCGGCCGCGGCCTGTACTTCGACGATCCCGACGGCCACCTGCTGGAGATCATCACCCGGCCCTACGGCAGCGGCCGCTGACCCGCCGCGCGACCCGGCGGGTCCGGATCCGGGGTCTAACGTGGCCGTCATGACGGTCATCGGTGTTCCCTGTCACCTGGACGAGTACTTGCCCGGGCTGGACGTCCCGCTGGCGGCCGACACGGTGATCAGCCCGGATCTGCCGCCTGGTGACGTCTGGGACCGCTTGGCCGCGCTGTATGCCCGGCTGGCGGACGCCGTGGCCGAGGCGGCCGGGACGGGCGCCCGGCCGGTGGTGGTCTCGGGGGACTGCACGACGGCGCTGGGCACGATGGCCGGGCTGCAGCGCGCGGGCATCGACGCCGGGATCGCCTGGCTCGACGCCCACGGCGACCTGCAGACCCTGGAGACCACGACATCCGGGTACCTGGGCGGCCTGCCGCTGCGGCTGCTGGCGGGCTACCGGCCCGAGCTGATCGGCGGCCGGCTCGGGCTGCACGCGGTGCCCGAGCGCCGGATCACCCTGGCCGGCGCCCGGGACCTCGACCCGCCCGAGGTCGCCTACCTGGCGAATGCGCAGATCCGCCAGGTCGAGGAACTGAGCACCGCGGACCTGCCCGGCGGGCCGCTGTACCTGCACGTGGACCTGGACGTGATCGACCCGGCCGAGCTGCCCGGACTGCGGTACCCGGCCCCGGGCGGCCCCGGCCCGGCCCAGGTCGCCGGCGCGCTGCGGGCCGCGCTGGGCACCGGCCGGGTCGCGGCGGTGGGCCTCGCCTGTACCTGGTACCCGGGGCACTCGGCGGCCGCCCGCATCCGGCCCTACCTCGAAGCCGCATTCGCCTGAGGTGCCACGGGCACGGGGCGGGCCGCCGGCGGCCGGGTAAACCGCTCGACTCGCGCGGGCTGGGCCAGCAGACTCAGCAGGTGGGCCGATGGCCGACGGCCCCTGCCGCCCGTGAAAGGCCGCCGATCATGGACATCGACCTGGCCAGCGTGGCCGGAACGCGGTCGGTCGTGCTGGTCGAGGGGATGAGCGACCAGGCCGCGCTCGAGACGCTCGCCAGGCGGCGCGGCCTGCCGCTCGGCCGCGGGGGCATCGCCGTCGTGCCGATGGGCGGCGCGACCAACATCGGCCGCTTCCTGAACCTGCTCGGCCCGGCCGGAATCGGCGTCAGGGTAGCGGGCCTGTGCGACGCCGACGAGGAAGGCTATTTCCGGCGGGCTCTCGAGCGCGCCGGATTCGGTTTGACCGTGTCCCGCGCCGATATGGAGGCGCTCGGATTCTTCGTATGCACCGCGGACCTGGAAGACGAACTCATCCGCGCTCTCGGGCACGCCGCGGTCGAGCAAATCATCCAGGCTCAAGGCGAGCTCCGGCCATTCCGAACTTTCCAGAAGCAGCCTGCGCAGCAACGCCAGGATCTCGCCGGGCAGCTGCACAGGTTCATGGGCACCCGGTCCGGCCGGAAGAGCCAATACGCGCGGCTTCTCGCGGGCGCTCTTGACCTCACCCGGGTTCCCCGGCCACTTGACCTCGTGCTCGCCCGGGCCTGATCCGCATGCGCGTGCATGATTTTGCGGCGCGCCGCATTTGACAGCCGCTTATGCCGCACGGAGTATCTGTGTCATGTCTAAAAACGTGTCGGTTATCGTCACAGACGATCTTGACGGATCAGAGCACGCGGAGACGGTCTCGTTCGGCTTCGACGGCGTGACCTACGAAATCGATCTCGCCAAGAAGAACCGCGCCAAGCTGGAAAAGGCCCTTGCCCCGTACATCGAGGCTGGGCGGCGGGTACCGCGTGGCGGCCGCCGGGCCGGCGGGCGCGCGGGCGGCGCATCGGCCGACCGCAGTGCCGTGCGCGCCTGGGCCAAGTCAGCCGGCTTGGAGGTCTCTGATCGCGGCCGGGTCAGCGCCGAAATCATGCGCCAATATGAGGCGGCTCACTAACCCGCCGCCGCGGCTGCCCGCCGTGCCCACGGCGGGAGCCGATGTTCATTTCTCGTGCCGCGGCTGCCATCCGCCGGAATACCGCGCCAGCGCCTAGGCCGCCTGCGCGCGTGGCATTCTTCCGGGCGGCCGGCCGCCGATCCGGCGTGCTTCGGCCGAGCCGATGCTTTACCGCACGCTCGTCCTGTCACCGCAATAGCCGGCGACCGCGGACCTGTTTTCCCGCAGCGCCGCGGGCAACTTCCCGGGCCCGCAGGCAGCTGGCTTCCCCGGCCCTGGCCATCCTCGAGGAACTGCATCACCCGGCGCGGCCCGGGTCGCTCGAAACTCCCGCCTCCGGGACCGGTCACCGTTGACATCCGGGCAAGTTCGGGTCAACATCGGTCAACAACGGGCGTAACCGGTTCGTGGCCCGGATGGATGATCGGAGCGGCGAATGCTGCCGACGCAACGCCGGCAGGCGATCCTGGCGCAGGTCCGCGAGCAGGCGGCCGTCTCGGCCGAGGACCTGTCCCGGCAGTTTGGGGTGTCGGTCGAGACCATCCGGCGGGACCTGCGCAGGCTGGGCGAGCGCGGGCTGCTGGAGCGCGTCTACGGGGGGGCCACGCGCCCCTCCGGCCGGTCCAGCGAGGGCAGCTTCGCGGCCCGGAGCACCCGCCACATCGACCGCAAGCGGGCGATCGCCGCCATGGCCGCGTCGCTGGTCGAGCCCGAGGAGACCATCGTCATCGACGTCGGCACGACCGCGCTGGAGGTGGCCAGGGCCCTGCCGGCCGGCTTCCGGGGCCGGGTGCTGACCAACTCGGTGCCCGCGGCGATGGAACTGTCCGCCCGCACCGACGTGGAACTGCTGCTGTGCGGCGGGCAGGTCCGGGCGGGCGACGGCGCCTGCGGCGGCGCCCACGCGGAGGCGTTCTTCACCGAGTTCTACGCGGACCGGGCGTTCCTCGGCTCGGGCGGGGTGCACCCGCAGGCCGGGCTCACCGACTATTACCCCGCCGAGGTCGTGGTCCGGCGCACGATCATCGACCACACCGCGATGACCTACGTACTCGCCGACTCCAGCAAGCTCGGCGAGATCGCCGTGCACCGGGTCTGCACGCTCGACCGCCTCACCGCGGTCATCACCGACGACGCGGAGAACCCCGCCGCCCGCGCGGCGCTGGCCGCCGCGGACGTCACCCTGCTCCGGGCCCGGGTCACGGAGCAGCCACCGTTGACCGCGGCCGGCCGGCGGCCGCGGCTGACCGCCGCCCCGTAGCGGCCCGAGAAACGGCTCACCGCAAGCGAGCCGCCGAGGAAGTGATGCACCGGTGTCCTCCACCCTCACCGAGCACGACGACGATGCCGTACTCCCCCGGTACGGCTACCGGCAGCAGTTCGTGCGCACGCTGCGGCACTTCGAGTCCTTCGCCGTGGCGTTCTCGTTCATCTCGATCACCACGGGGATCTTCACCACGTTCGCGTTCGCGCTGAACACCGGCGGGCCTCGGTCGATCTGGACCTGGCCGATCGTGGTCGTCGGGCAGACGCTGGTGGCCCTGATCTACGGCGCGCTCGCCGCGCGCGTGCCGCTGTCCGGCTACTCCTACCAGTGGGCGTCCCGGCTCGCCAACGTGCACGTCGGCTGGTGGCTGGGCTGGATGTCGTTCGCGTTCCTGACCATCGTCACCGTGTCGGTGGACTACGGGCTGGTCCAGGTGGCGTTCCAGCCGCTGATCGGCGAGACGTACACGCCGACCAGTGCGGGGCTGGAGACGCTGGTGGTGCTGGCCCTCCAGGCGGCGCTGATCATCTGGTCGACCCGGATCACCACGCGGGTCAACAACACCGCCGTCGCCACCGAACTGATCGGGATTCTCGGCCTGACCGTGCTGCTGATCGTGGTGGCCGCGATCCGCGGCCTGGGCCACTGGTCGAACCTGACCTCGACCGGGATCGTGCCCAGCGCCGGCTACTGGAACTGGCTCGGCCCGTTCATGCTGGCCACGCTGCTCGGCGCGTACACCATCGTGGGCTTCGAGTCGGCCAGCAACCTCGCCGAGGAGACGCAGCAGCCGCACCGGGTCATCCCCAAGGCGATGGTCCGCGCGGTGCTGGCTTCCGGGGTGGTCGGCATGGCGTTCCTCATCGCGCTCGACTACGCGATCAGCAACATCCCCGCGGCGAGCAAGAGCAGCGCGCCGGTCGCGTTCATCGTCAACGACGTGCTCGGCGGCGTCGTGCAGAAGATCTTCCTCATCTTCGTGGTCGTCTCGATCTTCGCCTGCGGGCTGATCATCATGGTGACCAACAGCCGGCTGATCTGGTCGATGTCCCGGGACCGGCGGCTGCCCGGCTACCAGCTGTGGCGCCAGGTGCCGAGGGCTACGGGCGGCCCGTCGTGGGCCACGATCCTGGCCGCGGTGCTCGGGGCGGTGATCTCGCTGGTACTGATCAACCATACGTCGGCGCTGGTCACCTTGTTCACCGCGTCGACGATCATGCCGGCCCTGCTGTACACGAGCACGGTGCTGATGTACGTGTTCGTCGGCCGGCAGCGGCGCGGCGAAGCCGGGTTCTTCTCGCTCGGCCGCTGGGAGATCCCGGTCATCGCGGGCGCGCTGCTGTGGCTCGCCTACGAGCTGATCATCCTCATCGGCCCGAAGGAGTTCCGCGACGCGCAGTACTACGTGCTCGGCGCGCTGGGCGTGGGCCTGGTCTTCTACATCGGGCAGTGGGTGCTCGAACCCGCCGCGATGCGGACCGAGGTGGGCGCGCACGGCGCCGACGCGCTTGAGGCCACGTCCCAGCCCGCCCCGGCGCAGGCCGACACGGCCCCGGGATCCGGCGCCGCCCCCGGGAGCGACAGCGCCTGACGAGCCGTTGAACATCCTCGCCATCGACCAGGGCACGTCGGCCACCAAGGCCCTGCTGGTCGGCCCCGGGCCGCAGGTGCTCGGGGCCGGCGAGGTGCCGGTCCGGGTGCGCGCCGTCGGCCAGGATGGCGTGGAGGCTGACCCGGAGGAGTTGTACCAGTCGGTGATCGGGGCCGGGTCCCTGGCCCTGGCGCAGGCCCGCGCCCCGGCGCATGCGGTCGCGCTGGCCAACCAGGGCGAGACCGTGCTGGCCTGGGACCGGAAGACCGGCCGGCCGCTCACCCCGGCCATCGTGTGGCAGGACCGGCGGTCGGCGGGCGTGTGCGAGCGGCTGAAGGACCGGGCCCCCGAGCTGGCCCAGATCACCGGGCTGCCGCTGGACCCGTACTTCGCGGCGCCGAAGATGACCTGGCTGCGGGAGAACCTGACCGCCCACGGCGTGGTCACCACGACCGACACCTGGCTGCTGGCCCGGCTGGGCGGCGGCTACGTCACCGACGCGGCCACCGCGTCGCGCACGATGCTGCTCGACCTGGACGCGGCCGACTGGTCGGCGCGCGCCTGCGCGGCCTTCGGCGTGGACCCCGCCGGGCTGCCCGAGGTGGCCGACTGCGCGGCGGTCACCGGCGAGACGTCGGCGTTCGGCCCGGCGGCGCCGGTGGCCGGGCTCGCCGTCGACCAGCAGGCCGCGCTGCTCGCCGAGCGCTGCTTCGCCGCGGGCCAGGCCAAGTGCACCTACGGGACCGGGGCGTTCCAGCTGGCCACCACCGGGCCGCAGGCCGTGCGCTCGGCCCGCGGCCTGTCCGCGTCGGTCGCCTGGCGGCTGGCCGGCACGCCGACCTACTGCCTCGACGGGCAGGTCTACACGGCCGGCGCCGCCGTCCGCTGGCTGGCCGAGGTCGGCCTGCTGGCGGACCCGAACGAGATCGACGCGATCGGCGGGTCGGTCCCGGACAGCGGCGGCGTGGCGTTCCTGCCCGCGCTGGCCGGGCTCGGCGCGCCGCACTGGCGCCCGTCGGCCCGGGGGGCGTTCCTCGGGCTCGGCCTCGGCACCACCCGGGCCCACCTGGTCCGCGCCGCGATCGACGGGCTCGCCGCCTCGGTCACGCTGCTGGCCGGCGCGGTGGCCAGCGACCTCGGCGGCCCGCTGACCGTGCTGCGGGCCGACGGCGGGCTGACCCGGTCCCGGCTGCTGATGCAGGCCCAGGCGGACCTGCTGCAGGCGCCGGTCGAGGTCTGCCGCGTCCCGGATGCGACCGCGCTCGGCGTGGCCGCGCTGGCCAGGATCGGGACCGGGCAGGCGGCCGGGCCGGAGCAGGCCGTGGGCCCGGCCGACGTGGAGGCGGTCATCGAGCCGGGAATCGGCGCCGACGAGGCCGCGGACCGGATGGCGCGCTTCCAGGCGGCGCTGGCGGCGATCCTGGCGGCGGTGTAGCGACCGTGCCGCCCGCGGACATCTGTGACGTCGCCATCATCGGGGCCGGGGTGGTCGGCACCGCGATCGCCCGCGCGCTGTCCCGTTATGACCTCGCCGTCGTCCTGCTGGACGCCGCCAACGACGTCGGCACCGGCACCACCAAGGCGAACACGGCCATCTTGCATACCGGGTTCGACGCGGTGCCCGGCACGCTGGAAAGCCGGCTGCTGCGCCGCGGCCACGCGCTGCTGACGGACTACGCCGCCCAGGCCGGCATCCCCGTCGAGCGCACCGGCGCGCTGCTGATCGCCTGGACGCCCGAGCAGCTGCGGACCCTCCCGGAGATCACCGAAAAGGCCGAGCGCAACGGTTACGCCAGCGTCCGGGCGGTGCCCGCGGCCGAGCTCTACCGGCGGGAACCGCGCCTGGGACCGGGTGCCCTGGGCGCGCTGGAGATCCCGGACGAGAGCATCATCTGCCCGTGGACCACGCCGCTGGCCTACGCCACCGAGGCAGTGCGGGCTGGCGTCCGGCTGCGGCTGGCCTGCCGGGTCACCGCCGTGCAACCCGATGCCGCGCAGGCTGGCAGCCACCTCATTCACGCGACCCGCGGCACCCTGCGCAGCCGCTGGCTGGTCAACGCGGCCGGGCTCGGCGCCGACCGCATCGACGCCATGCTGGGCGGCGGCGGGTTCACGGTCCGGCCCCGCCGGGGCGAGCTGATCGTCTTCGACAAGCTGGCCCGGCCGCTGCTGGGCTCGATCCTGCTGCCGGTGCCCACCGCACAGACCAAGGGCGTGCTGGTCGCTCCCACCGTGTACGGCAACGTTCTGCTCGGGCCCACCGCCGAGGACATCGAGGACCGCTCGGACACCGCCACCACCGCGGCGGGCCTGGCCGCGCTGCTCGGGGCCGGCCGCACGATCGTCCCTGACCTGGTCCGCGAGGAGGTCACCGCGACGTACGCCGGGCTTCGCGCCGCGACCGAGCACCGTGACTACCAGATCCGCATCGACCCGGGCCTGCGCTACGCCTGCGCCGCGGGCATCAGGTCGACCGGGCTGTCCGCCTCGCTCGGGATCGCCGAGTACGTGGTCGACCAGATGGCCGGGGCCGGGCTGCCGCTGAAAGAACGCATCGACACGGTCGGCCCGCCCGCGATGCCGTACATCGGCCAGGCGGGCCTGCGGCCCTACCAGGACGCCCGGCGGATCGCGGCCGACCCGGACTACGGGCGGATCGTGTGTCACTGCGAGCGGGTCACCCGCGGCGAGATCAGCGACGCGCTGGTGAGCACGGTGCCGCCCGCCGACACCGACGGGCTGCGCCGCCGGACCAGGGCGATGAACGGCCGGTGCCAGGGCTTCTACTGCGCCGCCACCGTGTCGGCGATGATGACCGAGTCGGCTGTGACGGGCGCGCGGGACGGGCCGGCGTGAACGTCGACGTGCTCATCGCCGGGGCCGGCCCGGCCGGCCTCGCAGCCGCGATCGAACTGCGGCGGCTCGGCGCGGGCCGGGTCCTCGTCGTGGACCGGGAGCAGGCGGCCGGCGGCGTGCCACGGCACAGCGCGCATACCGGCTACGGGCTGCGCGACCTGCGCCGGATCATGACCGGGCCGGGCTACGCGCGGCACTACGCGCAGGCCGCGGCCCGGGCCGGCGCGCAGATCCGGACGCAGACCACGGTCACCGGCTGGTCCGGGCCCCGGACCGTCACCCTGACCAGCGCCGGGGGCATCGAGACCGTCACCGCGGCCGCGGTGCTGCTCACCACCGGCTGCCGGGAACGGCCGCGCGCCGCCCGGCTGGTCCCCGGCGACCGGCCGCACGGCGTGATGACCACGGGGGAGCTGCAGCAGCGGGTCTACCTGCACGGCCAGCGGCTGCCCGGCCGCGCCCTGGTCATCGGGGCCGAGCACGTCAGCTTCTCGGCCATGGTCACGCTGGCGCACGCGGGCGCGGACGTCGTCGCGCTGGTCACCGACCAGCCCCGGCAGCAGAGCTACGCCGCGTTCGCGCTCGCCGCCGCGGTGCGCTGGCGGGCCCCGGTATGGACGTCGGCGGCGCTGCGCCGGGTCTGCGGGCGGGGCCGGCTCGACGGGGTCGAGCTGGCCGACCTGCGCACCGGGGCGGTCCGGTTCGTGGCCTGCGACACGCTGGTCTTCACCGGGGACTGGATCCCCGACCACGAGCTGGCCCGGCTGGCCGGGGCCGAGATCGACCCGGGCACCCGCGGGCCCGCTGTGGACACCGCGCTGGAGACGTCCGTGCCCAGCGTCTTCGCCGCGGGCAACCTCGTGCACGCGGCGGAGACCGCGGACGTCGCCGCCCTCGGCGGGCGGCACGCCGCCCGGCACCTCGCGGCCGCGCTGCGCGCCGCGCCGCCGCGGGCGCAGCGGATCCCGGTCACCGTGACCGCCCCGCTCCGCTGGATCTCGCCCAACGCGATCCGGGTCCCGGGTCCGCCGCCGCCGCGCGGGCGCTTCCTGCTGCGCAGCGAGGACTTCCGGCCGCTGGCCCGGCTCGAGGTACGCCAGGGCGGCCGGGTCCTGGGCACGGCGCGGGCCCGGCTCGTCCCGGAGCGGCCCGTGCACCTGGACGCGGGCTGGATGGCCCGGGCCGACCCGTCGGGAGGGCCGGTCCGCGTCACGCTCCGGTGATAACTTGCCGACTACGCGCCCGTCTGGGTCAGGAGGAACGATGGCTGTGCGGGAGATTCGGATTGACCGCAGCAAGACGCTGGCGGAGGAGCCGGGCACCGGCCACAACCGCTGGCACCCGGACATCCCTCCGGCGCTCCGCTGCCAGCCCGGCGACGAGGTCATCCTGGACACCCGGGATGCCTTCGACGGGCAGCTGACCCCGGACGCCTCGGCCGAGGCGGTGGCCGCGGCAAACCTGGACGTCGTGCACCCGCTGACCGGGCCGGTCTACGTCGAGGGAGCCGAGCCGGGCGACCTGCTCGAGGTCGAGATCCTGGACATCGAGCCCGATAGCTACGGGTACACGGTCCAGGTGCCGGGGTTCGGGTTCCTGCGCGACGTCTTCCCCGATCCGTTCAAGGTCAACTGGGACATTGCCCACGGCTGGGCCACCTCTCCCGACCTGCCCGGGGTCCGGATCCCGGGCTCACCGTTCATGGGCACGATCGGCCTGAGCCCGGGCCACGAGCTGCTGGCCGCCACGATCGCGCGCGAGCAGGACCTGCTGGAGCGAGGCGGCTTCATCCTGCCGCCGTCGCCGGCGTCCGCGGTGCCCGATGACCCCGGCATCGCCGCGCAGGCGCTGCGGACCGTACCGCCCCGCGAGCAGGCCGGCAACGTCGACATCAAACAGCTCGGCCGGGGCGCGCGCCTGCTGATCCCGGTCGACACCCCGGGCGCCCTGTTCTCGGCGGGCGACGCCCACTACGCCCAGGGTGACGGCGAAGCCTGCGGCACGGCCATCGAGATGAGCGCCACCCTGCACGTGCGCTTCAGCGTGCATAAGGGCGAGGCCGCCCGTAACGGCATCCGGGATCTGCGGTTCACCCGGGAGGACTACTACCTGCCTCCGGATTACTCGGTGCCGAGCCGGCTGTTCGCCACCACCGGCATCTCAGTCACCAAGGACGGCGTGAACCACTCCGAGGACATCACGCTGGCCGCCCGCAACGCGCTGCTCAACATGATCGACCACCTCACCGAGCGGGGCTGGACCCGGCAGCAGGCCTACGCCATCTGCAGCGTCGCGGTCGACCTCAAGATCAGCCAGCTGGTCGACGCGCCCAACATGCTCGTGTCGGCCATCCTGCCCGAGGACATCTTCACCGGTAGGGCCGGGAACTAGTCCAGGACGTCACGCCGCAGCTGCGGGAAGACCTTCGACACCTTGCCCAGCAGGTAGTCGCCGTAGGTCCCGGTGAACGCGCGCAGGTCCTGGCCGTCCCACCGCCGCCGGCCGTCGTCACCGCGGCCGAACTGCGCCGCGGCCGGCAGCGGCGGCACCTCGGCGGAGAACCCCGGGTCCAGGAAGAACGGGAACGAGAGCCGCCCGTGACCGCTGAGGTTGCGGACCCGGTGCGGGGTCGACCGGTACCAGCCGCCGGTCATGCGGTCGAGCATGTCGCCGATGTTGCAGACCAGCGTGCCGGGAATGGGCGGGGCGTCGATCCAGCCCTCCGGCACGGCGATCTGCAGGCCGCCGCTGTCATCCTGGGCGAGCAGGGTCAGCAGGCCGTAGTCGGAGTGCTCGCCCACTCCCCAGCCCGGGTTCTGCGGCGGCGACGGCGGGTAGTGGAAGATCCGGAACAGGATGGTCGGGTCCGCGGTGCAGCCGCTGGCGAAGTACCCGGCGTCCAGGCCGAGGCTCAGCGCCACGCCGGCCAGCACGGCCTGGCCCGCGCTGGTCAGCGCGTCGAGGTAGGACAGCACCAGCGGCCGCAGCCGGGGAACCTGCCGCGGGAACAGGTTGCGGCCGTGCAGCGGGAGCCCGGCCCGCACCCGCGGGTCATCGTCGGGCAGTTCGCTGCCGAAGTACAGCCCCTCCTTCAGGTCCGGCTGCCCGGAGGTGAGCTCGGCGCCCACGGGAAAATAGCCCCGCCAGGCCCGGCCGCCGCGCTCCATGGCGATCTCCAGCTTGTCCGCCAGGGGCAGGGCGAAGAACTCGGCGCTCGCGTCGGCCAGCTGATCCAGCAGTTCCGCGGGCACGCCGTGACCGGCCACGTAGAAGAAGCCGCGCTCGCGGCATGCCGCCTGGATCTGCTCGGCCACCGCGCCGCGCGCCGCGGCCGGCCCGCGGCCGGCCAGCGGGCCCACGTCAATAACGGGCAACGCGCCGCCCGAACCTGCCATGAACCCATCCTGCCCGGAGCGGCGGCCTGCCGTTCCGTTACGGAGCCCTAACTACGCCTGCGAGACGGCGCCCTCGGGGCCGGGCGCCGGGCGTGCCACGGGATCCTCGGGTGTTCCGGCGAGCCGGGCGTGCAGCTGGTCCCTGACCTCGTCCGGGGTGTAGGCGCGGCGACGCCGCTCGTTGCGGGCGATCACCACGCCGGTGGCGGCCACGCCGACAAAGGCCCCCAGTCCCAGCACTTTCCACAGGCGCATCTGCTTAGGTTAGACCGTGCCTGCCGCGAGTATCACCCTGGACGAAGCCGTCGACTTGACCCGCACCGGCGACGTGTGGCTGTTCCGCGGGCACAAAATGGCCGACCGCGCGATCCAGGTGGCCACCAACAGCCCGGTCAACCACGTGGGCATGGCCGTGGTCCTCGACGACCTGCCCCCGCTGATGTGGCACGCCGAGCTGGGCCGCTCCCTGCCCGACGTGTGGTCCGGGACCCGGCACCGCGGGGTGCAGCTGCACGACCTGCGGGCGGCGGTCGACGTCTGGGGGACGAGGTACGGCCAGCGGGCGTGGCTGCGCCAGCTGGACCCGGCGGTGACCAGCGAGATGGAGGACGCCGTCCTGCGGACGATCGCCCGGCTGGACGGCACCCCGTTCCCTTCCACGACCCGGCTTGCGTCGCGGTGGCTGCTCGGCCGCGTGCCGGGCCGCAAGAACCAGCCCAGCGAGGCCAGCCTGGAGACCGCCTACTGCGCGGAGGTACTGGCCGTGACCTACCAGGCCATGGGGCTGCTGGCCGGGACCCGCGACCCGGGCTGGTATGACGCCGGGCGTTTCTGGAGCGGTGACCGGCTCAGCCTGGAGGCCGGGTTCCGGCTCGGCGGCGAGATCGCCGTGCGCCTCCCGCCCGCGGAGCCGGGCGGGACTGCCGGGCCGGACGACCCGGGCGGCCCGCAAGCGTTGGCCGCTCCCCGGGGGAACACCGCCGAACCCGGCTGACCCGCGCCGGCCGTCGTTACAGGCGGTGTCGGCGTGATTGCACCGGGAAACCCCGGTTGCCCCGGCTGCCCGGTTAGGTGCACGATTGGGTGGCGGAGCACCCTATGGCGCGATCCTTTGCACTCTGTGGGTTAGCGGGGGCCACGCTGCTGCACGCCTACGGAGGGATGCAGACGTGAGCCACGTGGACGGGGTCGCGTTCATCATCGTCGTCGAATCGTTCGTGATCGTGACCCTGATCGGCTTTGCCGCGGCCCGATGGCGCCCCGCCGAGGACCCGATGCACCTGAACGAGTGGGGCCTGGGCGGCCGCGGATTCGGCGCCTTCATCAGCTGGTTCTTACTCGGCGGCGACCTGTACACCGCGTACACGTTCATCGCGGTGCCCGCGCTGGTGTACGCCGTCGGCGCCGCGGGGTTCTACGCGCTGTCGTACGTGGTGATGGTGTTCCCGATCGTGTTCGTCTTCGGGCCGCGGCTCTGGTCGGTCGCCCGCGCGCGCGGCTACATCACCCCCGCCGAATTCGCCCGGGGCCGCTACGGCTCGCAAGGCCTGATGCTCGCGGTGACGGTGACCGGGATCCTGGCCACCATGCCCTACATCGCGCTGCAGCTCGTCGGCATCGAGGCGGTGCTGACCGTGCTCGGGATCGGCGGTACCTCGCACAACCGGCTCGTCAACGACCTGCCCCTGCTCATCGCCTTCCTCGTGCTGGCCGTGTACACCTACCTGGCCGGGCTGCGCGCGCCCGCGCTGATCGCGTTCGTCAAGGACGCCCTGGTCTACGTCACGGTCATCGTCGCGATCATCTACATCCCGGGCAAGCTGGGCGGCTGGGGGCACATCTTCGGCGCCTCGGCGGCGCACCTGAAAGCGGTCAACCCGGCGACCGGCAAGCCCAAGGGCAGCCTGATCGTGGCGCCGGCCGGGGAGTGGGCCTACGCCAGCCTGGCCCTGGGCTCCGCCCTGGCCCTGTTCATGTACCCGCACGCGGTCACCGGGGTGCTCGCCAGCAAGCGGCGCGACGTGATCCGGCGCAGCGCGGCCGCCCTGCCCGCTTACTCGCTGATCCTCGGGCTGATCGCGCTGTTCGGGTACATGGCCCTGGCCAGCCCGGCGGTGAACGCGGGCGTCAAGGCGGGCGGCGGCAACGCCCAGCTGTCGGTGCCGCTGCTGTTCCAGCACATGTTCCCCAGCTGGTTCGCGGGGGTCGGTTACTCGGCCATCGTCATCGGCGCTCTGGTGCCCGCGGCCATCATGTCGATCGCCGCGGCCAACCTGTTCACCCGCAACATCTACAAGGAGTTCCTGCGGCCCAACGCCACCCCGGCCCAGGAGACGCGGGTGGCCCGGCTGGCCTCGCTCCTGGTGAAGGTCGGCGCGCTGGGCTTCGTGCTGGAGCTGAACAAGACGTTCTCGATCAACCTGCAGCTGCTCGGCGGGGTCTGGATCCTGCAGATCTTCCCGTCGGTCGTGATCGGCCTGTACACGCGGTGGTTCCACCGCTTCGCGCTGATCATCGGCTGGGCCGCGGGCATGGCGTACGGCACGATCGAGGCGTACCGGACGCCCGGGGGCGGGCAGCTGCACTTCGGTACCTCCACGGCCCCGGTGTTCGGGCACGTCACCTACATCGCGGTCACCGCCCTCGCGGTCAACCTGGCCCTCTCGGTCGCGTTCACCCTCATCTTCCGGGCGGTCCAGTTGCCGGATGGGTACGACGAGACACGGCGGTCGGACTATCTCGCCGACCCGGTGGACGCGGCTCCGCCGCCGTCGATGGTCCCCCCGCCGAGGCGCCGCGGGACCCACCGGCTCCGCCCGTCGGTGAACGAGCGAACGTGACCCAGACCGCTAGCCGACCCGCCGGTACCGGTGTACCGCCAGCGGCGCGAAGACGGCGGTGATCGCGAGGCTCCAGGCGATGGAGTGCCAGGCCGCGGTGGCGGCCGGCCCGCCCAGCATCAGCGCGCGGCTGGCGCTGGCCAGCGCGGTCACCGGGTTGACCTTGACCCAGGCCTGGAGCCAGCCGGGCAGCGTGCCGGCCGGGATGAACACGTTGCTCCCGAACGCGAGCGGGAACATGACGATGAAACCGAATCCCTGCAGGCTCTGCGGGGACTTCACGTACAGGGCGAGGAGCACCCAGATCCAGCCGACGGCAAAGCCGAACAGGAACATCAGTCCCACCGCCGCGAGCGCGGACATCGGGTTGGTAGTGATCCGGAAGCCCAGCAACGACCCGTAGGCGAAGACCATCGCGACCGAAACCAGGTAGCGGATGAAGTCCCCCATGATCGTCCCGGTCAGCGGGGCCGACCGGGCGATGGGCAGGCTCCGGAACCGGTCGAAGATGCCCTTGGTGACGTCGGTGTTCAGCCCGATGCCGGTGCCCATGCTCGCGAACACCACCGTCATCACCATGATGCCCGGCAGCACGTACTGCAGGTAGGTGTGCCTGCTCTCACCCCTGATCGCGCCCCCGAACAGGAACACGAACAGCGTTACGAACACGATCGGCTGCAACGTGACGTCGAGGAGCTGCTCAGGATTGCGCCTGATCCGCACCACGGCCCGCCAGGCCAGCGTCAGCGCGTGCCGCAGCACACGCACCGGCGTCATGCTCCGGGCCCGTCCCGGGCTGGTCAGGGTGGTGGTCATGGGGTGCCTTCCTCCGCGGTGTGCCCGGTGAGTGCCATGAAGACCTCGTCGAGGCTGGCCAGCCGCAGCGCGAGCTCGGTGACCTCGATCTGCCCGGCCTCCAGCGCGCTGACCACGGCCGGCAGGACCTGGGCGTCATCGACCGGGACCGACAGCAGGCCCGGATCTTCCGCCGCCTGCGCCGGCGCGCGGCCCACCGCGGCCGTGACGATCCCGGTCACCCGCGCCAGGTCGGCCGGATCGGCCGGACGCACGTCCAGGGTCTGCCGGCCGACCTTGGCCTTGAGTTCCGCGGCGGTGCCGGTGGCGATCACCCGGCCGTGGTCGATGACCGCGATCTCGCTGGCCAGCCGGTCGGCCTCGTCCAGGTACTGGGTGGTCAGCAGCACGGTGGTGCCCTCCGCGACCAGCCTCCTGATCATCACCCACACCTCGCCCCGGCTGCGCGGGTCCAGGCCGGTGGTCGGCTCGTCCAGGAACAGCACCTGGGGCCGCTGGACCAGGCTCGCGGCCAGGTCGAGCCGGCGCCGCATGCCGCCGGAATAGGTCTTGACCGAGCGCCCGGCCGCGTCGGCCAGGCCGAACCGCTCCAGCAGCTCGCCCGACCGCCGCTTCGCCTCCGCCCTGGGCACCTCCAGCAGCCGCCCGATCAGCAGCAGGTTCTCGAAACCCGTCAGGTCCTCATCGACCGCCGCGTACTGCCCGGTCAGCCCGATCAGCTCGCGTACCCGGTCGGCCTGGCGGACGATGTCCGCACCGCAGACCCGGGCGTGACCGGCGTCCGGCCGCAGCAACGTGGCCAGCATCCGGATCACGGTGGTCTTCCCCGCTCCGTTCGGCCCCAGCAGGCCCAGCACCGTGCCCGGCTGGACGGCCAGGTCGACGCCGTCCACGGCCAGCGTCTGGCCGAACCGCTTGACCAGGCCCTCCGCCTGTATCGCCAGCGTCATCGCACGCGTTCCTCGCTGCTGGGGTCAGTGCACTGCCGAACCTACTTGCTGGCACGGGCCAGGTGATCCGGACCCGCCGGGCTGCGGCGGCCGACGACGCCGGTGATCCGGCCCCCGCCTGGACGGGCGGTCGCACCGGCGCGCCTCCCCGCCCTGCTTGACAGTGGCTTCGGTAAGTAGTAACTTACGGTAAGTCATGACTAACCATGGAGCCGCGCTCACGGCGCTCGCGGATCCGACCCGCCGAGCGATCTTCGAGCGGCTGGCCCGGTCGCCGAGCGCGGTCGGTGAACTGGCCCGCGAGCTGCCGGTGAGCCGACCCGCGGTTTCGCAGCACCTCAAGGTCCTCAAATCGGCCGGGCTGGTCACCGACCAGGCGGTGGGCACCCGCCGTGTCTACTCGGTCGACTCCGCGGGCCTCGCCGAGATCCGCGATTACTTCGAGCAGTTCTGGCAGCAGTCCCTGATCAGGTTTCGCGCCGCTGCCAGCCAGCCGATCCAGGAGGAGAAATGACCACACAACTCGAAGCCACCTCGGTCACTACGTCGGTCGAGGTCGAGGCGCCCGTTGAGCACGCCTTCCGAGTGTTCACCGAGGGCATCGGCTCCTGGTGGAACCCCGACCACCACATCCTCGAGGCCGAGCTGGCCGAGATGGTGTTCGAGCCGCGCGTCGGCGGCCACATTATCGATCGCGGCACCGACGGCACCGAGTGCCGCTGGGCCCGGGTGCTCGCCTACGACCCGCCGCACCGGGTCTGCTTCAGCTGGGACATAAACCTGCGCTGGCAGCTGGAGACCGACCCGGCGAAGGCCAGCGAGATCGAGGTCGCCTTCACCCCCGACGGGCCCGCGCGCACCCGGGTCGTGCTCACGCACCGCCACCTCGACCGTCACGGCGACGGCTGGGAGGGCATGCGCGATGCGGTCGGCTCGGGCTGGGACCTCACCCGCTACGCCGAGGTCGCCGGACAGCGCTGACCAGCGCGGGCGGGCACGGCCGGGGCGGTCGCCCGGGGCGGTCGCCCGGGCCGGTGCACGTCCGGACGGGCTCAGATGCGCTGGTCGGTAGCCGGGTCGGGGCGGCCGTCGAAGTACTGGGCCAGCACCTGGCCGAAGACCGGCTGGCCGGGATCGGCGCGCAGGAACAGCGTGACGCAGGAACGCAGCTTCTGCGCGTCGATGCCGCCGAAGATCTGCTCCGCGGTACGGTCCTGCGTTTGCGCCACGATGGTCGCGCACTCGACCAGCCGCGGGCCGAGCACGGGGTGAGCCAGGTAGGCCCGGGCCTCGTCCAGGGAGGAGATCGCGAACATCCGCGACGTCGCGCTGTACCCCAGGCCGGCGATCTGCGGGAAGACGAACCACATCCAGTGGCTCGCCTTGCGGCCGCGCCGCAGTTCGGCGACGGCCTGCTGGTATGTTCCGCCCGCGTCCTGGGCGGTGACAAACCGCTTCAGGTCGTAGGGGTCATCCATGGCCGCCTGCCTGCTGAGTCTCGGCGAGGCCGCCGGCGTAGAAGTGGCGGGCCGCGTCGAGCAACTCATCCAGCGGCGGCCACCACGGCCCATGCGCCAGTGACTTGAGCGTGTCCAGCAGGACCGATGCCTGGCCCGGGCGGCCGGCGACGCCAGCCACGGCCACCCGGCGCGGGCGCACGGCGCGCAGCGGCCCCAGGTACAGGTCCGGCCCGGCCGCGTCGGGCTGGGCCGGGGCCACGACCAGGTAGTAGTCGGGCAACTCGAACCGCTTGTCCCGCCAGGCCGCGAGCACGTCCGCGGCGCGCTCCTCGAATCCGGCCGCTCCGCCTGGCCCCTCCCACATCGCCCGCCACCCCGCGGCCACGTCGGCCAGCGGGTCGTCGGGCACGATCACGTACATGGACCGGCGCCGCGCCGCCTCCCGCAGGGCCAGGGCTCCCGCCTCCCAGCCGGGCCGGGCCGGCGCGGGCTGGCCGGCGGGCGATTCACCGGTCCCGGCCGCAGGAGCGCGGACGACGGAGATCCCAGGCGACTTGGCCAGCGCGGCCAGCAGCCCCTCGCCGATCTCGCCGACCAGGACGACCACCGTGGAAGACTCGCGCCGCATCGACCCGATCCTAGTGACCCGCTAGCGACCTGTCTGAGGCCCAGATCGCCCCGGTCATGGGAATCAGCAAAGGCGCGGTCAAAAGTCACGCCGAGCGGGCATGTCCACGCTGCGCGCCGAACTGCGTAGGACCGGCATTCCAGGCACCTGGCGGGAATTATGCCGTGCCGGATGAGCGCAGCGGACGAAGCGCCGCTTCGGTGCGCACGAGTTCGTCGAGCATTGCGTCGGCCGCCTGCTCCAGAACCGCATTGGGCTGGAACACGCCGTCGGAGTCCAGGAAC
>Ga0318568_10000193_pt1 | contig 22819 bp, 19 predicted proteins | sample GRESIP088b5f21_FD_203690 | JGI IMG/M metagenome (GOLD analysis project Ga0318568, IMG submission 203690) | Tropical soil microbial communities from Luquillo Experimental Forest, Puerto Rico - GRE.SIPMG.088b5f21 | ecosystem: Environmental > Terrestrial > Soil > Tropical forest > Bulk soil...
GCCGCCGGTGTAGTGCGATTTTTCGTCAATGGCCAGGTTGATGAGGCTGATGAAGGATTCAAACAGCGTCTCCAACTGGCTCATCAGGTTGCGGTTGGTGATGGCGATGGCCGCCTGCGAGGCCAGCGATTCGGCCAGGCTCTGGTCCGCGCTGGAAAAGGCCACCACCTCGCCGCCGGGTGTCGGTGTGCAGTTGAGCAACTGCAGCACGCCGATCACGTCGCCCTCGTGGTCCTTCATGGGCACGGTCAGGAACGATTGGGACCGGTAGCCGGTGCGCGCGTCGAACTGGCGCGTGCCGGAAAAGTCGAAGTTCGGCTCCGTGTAGGCGTCGGCGATGTTGACGGTCTGCTTGCGGATGGCGGCGTAGGCGGCCACCATGGAGTCGTTGGGGCGGCCTTCGGCGTCGTGCAGCGGCAGGTTGGGGAAATTGATGGGGTTGCCCGAGGTGCCGCCCATGGCGATCTTGAGCGAGTCGGTCTTGATGATCTCGAAGCGCAGGGCCTGGCGATCATCCGTCACCCGGTATAGCGTGCCGCCATCGGCGTGGGTGATGGTCTTGGCGGCCACCAGGATGCTCTCCAGCAGCCGGGTGATGTCACGCTCCTTGGACAGCGCGGCACCGATCGCATTCAAACGCTCCAGCCGGCGCAATAGGTCTTCGATGGAGTCCATCGGCTTCCCCCTCGCAAAAGAAGTTCTCGTTCACCGGGGCGAACGTGCCATTCTTCCACAACCGACCACAACGTGTCGGCGCCCTGCTATTTCTTCAGCAAAACCTTCAGCACGTTCTGGACACGGCGCGCCTTCGTGGCGTCAAACGGCGCTGCCAGCACCGAAGCCGCGTCCTGGCCCCAGGTCTGCGCGGGCGGCGGATCGTTGCGGCGGGTCAGCAGTTGCAGTTGCAGGCTGCGACGCGCGTCCAGGTCTTCGGCCGGCGTGGGCACCTCGGCCGCCATCTCCAGGCGCAGCAGGGCCACCTGCGGATCGGTAGGCTTGGCAGTCGGCACACCCTTGGCCTCGCCGCCCAGGGCCTGCACCCAGGCCGCACGCACGGCGGGCGCGGCGCGGCTGCCCAGTTCCTGCGTGGAGGGCACCAGCGCGGCGTCGCGTTTCTCCCAGGCGCTGAGCAACTGGGTGAGGGCTTCACCATGGGCTTGCACGGCCAATTTCTTCAAGGCCTGCTGGGCCTGTTCCAGCGCATCGCGCTGGGCACGGAAAGCGGCATCGCCCAAGCGCGGGGTGTCGGGGCGGGCATCGCCGCGGCCACGCCCTTCCCCACCGAAACGACCGCCAGTGCGGGCACCATCGCGCCCGCCATCGCGCGAACCGCGGTCGGCGCCACGGGGGCCGGCCTTGGCATCGCGCGGGCCACGGGCACCGTCGCGCTCGCCCCACTTGCCCGGGCGCGCGCCAGCGGCGGCGGGTGCTTCCTTGCGGGTGCCGGGACGGTCATCGCCGCGCGCGGCCACCAGGGGTTTCACCGGTTTGGGGGCGGCTGCGGCTGGTGCGGACACATCGGCGGCTTCCTCGGTTGCTACACTTTCTGTAGCTGCCTGTGCAGTATCTGCGAGGGCTGGAGCCGTATTTTCCGTAGAGACTTCGGCCGCAGATGGTGTTTCCGTGGCAGCGGCTTGCACTTCGGCCTGGGCCGCTGCCTGGCCTTGCAGCGCGGCCTCCAGTGCGGCCATGGCAGTGCGGATGGCCTGGGCGTCGCCGCCCGCGTTGGCGGCATCGAGCGCCTTGGCGGCCTGGAGCACGGCGCGGTCGCGCACGCCCAGTGCGGCTTCGGCCTGTTCACGTGCGGCGGTCTTGCGGTTGAAGGCGTCGTCGATGGGCTTGCGGAAGGCATCCCACAGCTTTTGTTCCTGGCGGCGGTCCATGGGGACGCGGTGCGCCTGGGCCTGCCAGCGCTGCTGCAAGGCCTTGACGGCATCGATGCGCAGTTCGGCCGCGGCGCCCAGAACCTTGGCCTCTTCGATCATGGCGTGGCGCAGGGCCAAGCTTTCGGCCTGCAGGGCTTCCAGTGGGGCTGCGGCCTTGGCAAGGGCTGCCTTCCACAGCGGTTGCAGCTCGGCAAAGGCCTTCTCGCCCAGGTGACCGGCCTCGCGCCAGCGGTCGCCAAACTGGTGCAGGATGCGGTTGAAGCCCTTCCAGTCGTCGTCCAACGCCGTGGTGTTGGCCTCGGCCCAGGCCTTGACCTCTTCGATCAGGGCCAGGCGCTGGGCCTTGTGCTCGGCGGATTCGGCGCGCACCTTGTCCAGCCAGGCTTCGACCACTTTGTGGGCCTCGTTGCAGGCCTCGTCAAAGCGTTTCCACATGGCGTGGTTGGGCACACCGCCTTGGTCGGTCTGCTTCCACTGCTCGCGCAGGGAACGCAGGGTTTCCTGCATCTTGCGTCCGCCAATGGCCTGGCCTTCGGGGCGCTTGAGCAGGCCTTCGGCCTGGGCCACCAGGGCTTCGCGCAGTTGGTCGGCGCGCCAACGCTGCCAGCCTTCCAGCTCGCCGGCGGCGGCCAGGGCGGCATGGGCCTGGTTTTCCAGCTTGTCGTCGATCAGGCGGCCGTTTTCCTTGAGGGCCTGGCGCAGCGCGTTGGCGGCACCGGCGCTGGCCTTGCCGTGGCCTTCGGCCACTTCCTGCTCCAGCGTGGCCAGGGCTTGCTTGACCGCAGCGCTGGCCTTGGCGCGCACCTCGGGATCGATCTTGGGTTTGGCGGGCTTGGGTGCGGCTTCGACGGGGACGCCGCGCGCCACGCGCAGTTCATCGGCCCAGACCGGCACGGGCGGCAAGGGTGCTGCGCCATCTTCGGCGGCAGTCACGGCCTGTGCCAGGGCGGCCTGGAAGGCGTCCCACACCACCAGCAGCTGGCCCTTGGAGGCGTCCAGCAGCGGCGGAAACTTCACGTCCACGCTGGCCCAGTTGCCATCGGCCACCAATTGGGCGGCCTGCGCCTGCCACTGGTCCACGTCGACACGCAAGGCGTCCAGTGCCGTTTGGGCGTCCTTCCAGGACTTGGTGGACAGCACCTCAATGCGCTGGGCCAGCAGCACAGCGGCCTCGCGCTGGACCTGGACGCGACGCTGCAGGTCCTCAATCACACGCACGCGATCAGCGAGTTGGGTCTTGAGCATGGCCAGCGGGTCGCGGCTGAGCGGCGCACCGGCCTTGGCGGCGTCGCGCTGCCAGGCCAGGGCGTCGGCGATGTTGAGCTTGGCCATGTCCAGCAGGGCCTGGGCCTTGGCGGCCCACTCGGCGCCTAGGGCTTCTTGGCCTTTGATGCGGCGGGCTTCGTCGATCTTTTCACGCACCAGCTTGGCGGCACCCTTGTCCTTGACGCTGAGTTCCTTGAAGACATCGGCCAACTGCTCCGGCGTGGGCGTGCTTTGCAGCCACTCGCGGATGCGCGAGGCGCGCTCGCCAGAAGTCGGGGCCGTGAAGGCGCCACCGGTGAGGCTATCCAATTGGGCAATATCGTTGTTTTTGGCGGTAGAAGGCGACGTCACGGTGGGCTCGGCAATGGGTTGAAAAAGAAATCTGCAACTGCGTATTTTCGCCCGAATTGAACGGCGCCCGCGGTTTTTTGTCCGGCCGCTAGCCCTCTGTCCCCGCTCGCAGCCGGTTCGCCGCATCATGCAGCGAGAAAACGGCCGCCAGCCCTCGTGGAATATGCATAGACCGCTACCAAAATAGGAGCATCCAAACAAACCAATCGGCGACAGGAGCAAGCGCCACAACCACGCCGCTCCAAGGAGCACGCCGACAGTGCACATATATATAGAAGCAGGTTGGCGCCCAAAGAAGAAAGCCCGACAGCCGAACCAGAGTTCAACTGCCGGGCTCGACGGCTGACCACAGGTCCATGCCGTCTGGGCTGACACCGAAGGAGATGGAAGTCCCCCGGTGCGCTGGAAGCAATAGATTGCCTCCGTGAGTTACCGGGGCCGCTTCATCACGGGTACCGTCACGGTACGGACTGGCTACTGCCGGAACAAAACCTGAATGAACAGGCAAAGCCAGTCTAACGGCGGCCCCCAGGCTTGGCAAATGCGCTTTTCTAATGGGTTTGAGTGGCCTGATTGGGAGATTTTTGAACCCCAAAGCCCAGTCCCGCAGGCCGCTCCAGGCTTGAAAAGCGCGCTCTCATCGATTCAATTAGAATAACAAACCTATTCAATATTGTTGACTCGATATATTCGAGCCCCCTAGAATCCGCCCATCCCAAGTTTTTGAGCTAGGGATTACCCGTAACCGCTGCCGAACCCGGCATATTCAAATCGCTGCACATGTCGAGACGACGCCGCAGGATATTGATAGCGTACCAACCCAAACGCGGAGACTGACGGCCACGCCCTGCCCCTTCTGGCAGCGCACGGTCACCATCAGTCCCCACGCCTAAGAAGGAAGAGCTATGACAGCGTTCGAGAAATTCTCCAAGGGCCTGGCGACTTTCGCCACCGACATCGCCCAAGGTTTCTTTGAAATCACACACAACGGTTTTGCCCTGCTGGGCCTGGCCGTGATGTTTGCCGTGATCACTTTGACTGCACGGCCCGAAATCCGCCAGGCCGGCGAAGTCCAGCTCATGAGCTGGCTGCAGACCCGCCAGGCGGCCGTGACCGGCGTGGCGGGCGACGCCGAAGCCATTGACCGCGCCACGGCCACCAACCCGCAAAGCCTGCCTAAGCAGCAGGCTGCCGTGGCGTACTGGCTGAGCAAGAAGTACAACGTGGCACCTGAGCCCGTGAGTGCCCTGGTGGCCGAGGCTTTTGAAACCGGAAAGAGTGCCAAGCTCGACCCCACGCTGATCCTGGCCGTGATGGCCATCGAATCGGGTTTCAATCCCTTCGCGCAAAGCGCCGTCGGTGCCCAAGGCCTGATGCAGGTGATGACCAAGATCCACAGCGACAAGTACCAGGACTTTGGTGGCAAGCTGGCCGCCTTTGATCCCATCTCCAACCTGCGCGTGGGCGTGAAGGTGCTACAGGAGTGCATCACCCGCGCCGGATCGGTGGAAGGCGGCCTCAAGCTGTACGTGGGCGCCGGCAACATGGATGACGACAACGGCTACGCCGCCAAGGTCATCGCCGAGCACAACCGCCTGCAACTGGTGTCCACGGGCCGCAATGTGCCCCTGACCGCACCGCAGGCGCTGCCTGTGAACCAGCCCGCCAAGGCCGTGGACACACCCGAGCGCGTGGCCGCAGCCTATTTCGCCTCGTAGAGAGAGCTTCTTCGGGTAAACTCGTACCCGCACGCGACTGGCGATAGGCGCGGCGAGCTGTAAGGCCGCCGACGCTGACGTGGGGAACCACTGGGAAGCGTGCCGCGGCGTCCGCGCGGATGCCAGCGTTCAGCCGTTCGCCTGGGCAGCCCTTGTCCCGTACCTCACGTGACCAAGGTTGAATGTCTTAAAGGACTGCCATGTACCACCGCAACATCCTCGTCGAACAGACCGATCCCGAACTGTGGGCCGCCATCCAGGCCGAGAACGCCCGCCAAGAGCACCACATCGAGCTGATTGCCAGCGAAAACTACGCCTCCCCCGCCGTCATGGCCGCCCAGGGCAGCCAGCTGACCAACAAGTATGCCGAGGGCTACCCCGGCAAGCGCTACTACGGTGGCTGCGAGCACGTGGACGTGGCCGAACAACTGGCCATCGACCGCATCAAGCAAATCTTCGGTGCCGAAGCCGCCAATGTGCAGCCGCACTGCGGCGCCTCCGCCAACGAGGCCGTGTTCCTGGCTTTCCTGAAGCCCGGCGACACCATCATGGGCATGAGCCTGGCCGAAGGCGGCCACCTGACCCATGGCATGCCACTGAACATGTCGGGCAAGTGGTTCAACGTCGTCTCCTACGGCCTGGACGCCAAGGAAGCCATCGACTACGACGCCATGGAGCGTAAGGCCCATGAGACCAAGCCCAAGCTCATCATCGCCGGTGCCAGCGCCTACAGCCTGCACATCGACTTCGCCCGCTTTGCCAAGGTTGCCAAGGACGTGGGCGCCATCTTCATGGTGGACATGGCCCACTACGCGGGTCTAGTCGCCGCCGGCGTCTACCCCAACCCCGTGCCCCACGCCGATGTGGTGACCTCCACCACCCACAAGAGCCTGCGTGGCCCGCGCGGCGGCATCATCCTGATGAAGGCCCAACACGAGAAGGCCATCAACAGCGCCATCTTCCCCGGCCTGCAAGGCGGCCCGCTGATGCACGTGATCGCCGCCAAGGCCGTAGCCTTAAAGGAAGCACTGAGCCCCGAATTCAAGGCCTACCAGCAGCAAGTGGTGCGCAACGCCCAGATCGTGGCGGAGACGCTGACCGCGCGCGGCCTGCGCATCGTGTCCGGCGGCACGCAAAGCCACGTCATGCTGGTGGACCTGCGCGCCAAGGGCATCACCGGCAAGGAAGCTGAAGCCGTGCTGGGCGCCGCCCACATGACCATCAACAAGAACGCCATCCCCAACGATCCGGAAAAGCCCATGGTCACCAGCGGCGTGCGCATCGGCACCCCCGCCATGACCACGCGCGGCTTCAAGGACGAAGAAGCCCGCATCACGGCCAACCTGATCGCCGACGTGCTGGACAACCCGCGTGATGAGGCCAACATCGCCGCCGTGCGCGCCAAGGTCAACGCCTTGACCGCGCGCTTCCCGGTTTACGGCTGAACCGGAAGCCATGAAATGCCCGTTCTGCGGTCACTCCGAAACCCAGGTGGTGGAGACGCGGATATCTGAGGACGGGGATTTCATCCGGCGGCGCAGACAATGCGCCTCTTGTGAAAAGCGCTTCACAACCTACGAACGCCCGGACGTCAGCTTCCCATCGATCGTCAAGAAAGATGGGAGGCGCATTGATTACGACCGTGTCAAACTGCTGGCCTCATTCAACCTGGCGCTACGCAAACGCCCGGTCAGCACCGAACAAATCGACAGCGCCATCGAGCGCATCGAGGAAAAGCTACTCAATCTGGGCCAGCGCGAAGTACCCTCCGCGCGCATTGGCGAACTGGTGATGCGCGAGCTCAAGAAGCTCGACAAGGTTGCCTATGTGCGCTTTGCCAGCGTGTATCGCAGTTTTGAAGATATTGACGACTTCAAGACGGTGGTGGATGAGGTGCGGCGGTAGGGCCCGCACCCTCTACCCCGTTTGCAAGGAGCCTTACTTCCAACAGTTGGCAATATCCTGGGTACTGGGCGTGCTCGGCACGCTAATACCTTTCAGACCGGTGTTATCCAAGGTCAAATTTCCGCACTTACTTACCGCGTTGATTGGCGCGGCCACTAATGTGTAGGAATTGACAGTGGGAGCTGGGTCTGTGGGAATAGAGATGGTGTACTTAGGTGACTCCGCTGGTACCGACTGCAACCTCGCTGGCAATGCAACAGCATTGCCAGCTTTATCCTGATCGTATCGATCATTCGTGCTGTAGAACCGCTCCATGAACTGCTGTGCCTCCATCAATCCAGCTCGTGCGGAAGCTCTGTCACCGCGCTCCACATATGACTTGTAGCTGGGTAGGGCAATCGCCGTAAGAATGCCGACGATTGCCACTGTGATCATCACCTCGATCAACGTGAACCCATCTTGCTCATGGTGTAAGGCCACATGACAACGGCGATGCATATCAAATTTCATGGAGCTATTCCTTGGGAAATATTCAGTGAATGGGCGGATTGATAATACGCCGCCACACACGGTCATAAGTCCGCGTTGATGCCGCCGGCGTCGTCGGCTTGGGCGGCTGTTTGACGCACACGGGTGTTCCTGCAGTCGCCGACTCGATAGCCGACAAACAAGTGTTCACTTCCGTGCAGAACGCACTGGGCACACAGTCATCCGGTGGAGGCGTCGTACCACTGCATGCAGCCCCCGTGCAATCCCCTTCTGCGCCACCACCACCGCGGTCAGACAAAGGATCAACCGAACCACCTCCCGGTGCGTCAGAGCATGTACTGATAGCCCCGGTGCTGCACGAAGTACTGCTACTGGTGCGTTGACTGTGAATCACAGCGTCCACACCACTGGCGGTCGTCATGAATCCAACCGCATAGGCATCGCTACCATTTGCCATGCCGTCACCGTTGGTATCGACATTGTGATTTGGGGGCGTAGACCCCGTTTGTACCGGCAGCAACAACTCCAGAGAATTACCTGTCGACGAGTCGCATGCAGCAGGTGTTCCTTGCACGGGAGCAACTGCCTTGACCAAGGCCGTGTCGTAACCCAACACCTGCAAGGGGTAGACGATCTTGCCTCCGGGGAGAACACCCGTTATATCCATCAACCAACCACGTTGCGAGGTCCAATCAATCGTACTACCCGAAATACCGATAAAGGTAGTTGAAGAGGCCGTCCCAGTCCCAGCAAAAGTGGTCAACGAACGCGTAGCCAGCGCAGAACGTGCAATCGGTCGCAAAACCGTGTCAGCAGGTTTGTCCCACACAGCATAAACACTTTGAACAGAAGTATCTGTCCCATCTGCTGTACTGAACAACTTGCCGGTTCCAAACAGTACGAGCCAGCCGCCTTGGGCATGGTTGTAGACAACGGGGCTGGCCGTAATCGGTTGCGCGGTACCACTGCCATTCGTTGCGGTGAACATCGCACCCCCACCGGACACCACGAAATTGCTGGCAGCTGACGAACTGTAGTCAAACTTCCAGAGCCGTCCCTTGAGATCACCAGCAAATATGTTAGAAATTTTCCCGTTCGCATCGTGAATCAATGTGACGCCACCCAACCCATTGCTTCCGGTCGTATCGACAGTAAGTTTCTGCACGGCAGTAGCTCGTGTCGATGCGCTGGTGCTGGCAGCATTTTCGATATCCACGACAAACAAGGTCGCGTACCCGTTGGAACTGGAAAAGCCGTTCCCAAAAATTGCGACCCAACGCCCATTGGACAATATCCCAACTTTCACGGGCGAGAGAACATAACCGATATCGCCATCATTGGCGTCTGACAACTCCCAACGAACAGTGTTCGGCCCTAGATTGGTGGTATCTGTCACATCCAGTGCATAGACTGCCCTGCCACCCTGCCCCAAAGATCCAATGAGGTAATTCCGCCAAGAAGCAGTGCTGGCACCTGGTGCCTTGACATAGGCATCCGACTCGCGTAGCGGGCCGTCAACAAAGTATTGGTGCTCCAATGCACCAGGATTGCCGTAGGTCTTGTCGGTCAATTTGTACAAGTTGGGATACACCGCGCGTGGAACATAAGCAAATATTTCCTGGCCATCAGTCAGCATATTCGAACCAGAGGTGGATTCCGTATCTTTGAAGGCGTGCAGCATTCCATCGTTCCCACCCGCGAACAAAACGGCTGTTCGAGCAGCCTTGTTTGCAAAGAACGTCGTGTAATTTGGATCCGAGGTGGTTCCCGCACCGAGGTTCAGATTGCTATACATGCCATTGAAGTTACCTTGAACCACAACCGGTGTTCCATTGATGAAGTCACCCAGAATGAAAGGATTACCAGCAGCATTCAGCCGTGCCCTAAATGGCTGCGCATCACCCTCATTGGCATGGCTACCCCAAAGGAAGTCCATGAATTGGGTTGTATAGGTCGCAGCAACTGGCCCCAGTGCCGCAATATTTCCAGCACTCAGGCTAGTCCATTTGAAGGCTACACCGGAAGGCGTCGCCAAACCTGTATCCCAAGTCACAATGTTGCGAGCACTCCAGACAGGCATTCGGGTAGCTGCTTGCCATACAGACGTTGTGGAAGTCCCAGTCGCAGTCAGCGGCAGTGCAGAAATGTCACCCGCCCAACTTCCTGCCGTATATGAGGGCACGTATTTGCGAGTTGATCCCGTTGTAGAAAATACTGACTGCGAAGTTGCAGTACCGGCCACTGAATTTGCCCCCCCTACAGCGCCCGCCAAAGCGGTCTTGATAGCGTTTGCCAACTCCTGCGGGTCCTTGGCGCTGAAATACTGGCCACGGCTATTGACCGCGGCGTGCCATAGATCATCCACATTGTTGGCCGTCTGAGTGGGGCCTGCAGGTGGCCAAACCTTGGTTCCTTTAACGAGAGCAGGCAAGTCGGTTGCAGGATTGAGCGTACCGCGCACGCCCAAACCGACAGTAAAAGTTGTCATGTTCTGCCAGAAGGACGTGTTATCACCAACGGGAGGAACCTTGTTATCCATACCAGGATTTGCAGCACTAACATAGGGCTGCAAATCAGTTTTCCAGTAATACATAGCCACATCCGCCAGCGTATTGCTTGTGCCGTCCATGTAGGGGGTCGTCGGCGTATACGTGTATGAGATACCGACCCCATTGATCTGCGTACCAGCAGTATTGTCGGCATTGCCAATTGTGGTAACGCCGCTGCCGTTCCAATAGCCGTCCGTCGTCAGAATCGCATAGGAACGACGGCAGGTCTTGTTCGCAGATACCGTATTAGTCACCGAAGGATCGTCTGTCCACGGACCACGGTTATCCGCCCGCTTGTAATAAACACCATCAGTGTTGAGCGCCTCGACCAACGGCGTTCCGCCACTGGCTGGCATATCTTCCAGCCACTTGAACAAGTTGTTCCGGCGAAGGGCACTGAAATCACGAATACCACCGCTTGCATAGCCTGACGTACTGCTCTCCGCTTCAATCACCTTGGTAGAAACGCCGTCAACGGTCCCACCACTGCTATTGATACGACCGAAACCCAACCTAAAGGTCGACGTACTGGCCGTGCCAGTCCCACTACCGGCCCCGGTCGCAGTGAACGCAACCCCTACCGTGTTACTTGAAGCTCCAATGGAAGTAAAGGATGTGGTCCCAACATTGGCAATCACATAACGCGAACCAATCTGAAATGCGCCCGCCGTAATCAGGCTTGTCTGAGGTCCAAACGCTTCCATCATGGCACCACGCGCCATGAGATTACGGATACGGTAGTACGTATACCAATTTGCAAAATTTTGACGTTCTTCGTCTCGGGTGCAGGTTGTCGCACCAACACAATCGGTTCGTGCACTGTACTTGGTATAGGTCGTTGCGGCAGCCGCGTTGATGGTGAAGGAGTTGTACTTTGTGTAGTCGGTCACGGAGTTGTATGTCGTTCCCGTCTTCGTGAGTCGGAAATACGCGCCCGGATCATGGCTAAACGTCGATGAGACCGTTGAACAGTTTGAAGTATTTGTCAGCGCAAAGCACCACCCATTGGGAGACGCCACGGTCACGGTGCCAGTACCGGTACCGACAGCGGTTGCCGTAAACGTAGTGCCTGAACTATTGGAAGAAGACCCAATGCTGGTGAAGCTCGTTGTACCGGTGGTCTTGATCGTATAGGTTGCTCCAGGAACAATTGCGGTCGCGGCAATTGCTGTGGACGATTGCCCGCTAGGCAGCACTGTAGTCAAGTCCAAAATGTCAGACTGAACAACACTCCAAGACAAACCCGTGCCACTGCCCATCGTCTTGGTCACGCTAACTGTCATCGCGCCCGTGCCAGCGGTAAACGCAGTAATTGCCCCGAACATCCAATTGGTAGAAGGCGTGGTAGTACTGGCAATCAGAACATTGGAACCCACTGTGAACGCCAAGCCAGTCTGAGACAACGTCAACAATTTGCTACCTGTCACCGTGGTCAACGAGGTTATAGAAGTGCCACGAATGATCGGAGGGCTCAAATAGGCAGCGTTGACAGGCGAATTTGGCAGCCGTGTCATCCCGTCATTGGACAGCCAAGGTTGGTATCGAATCTCAGGGTTGTAATAGATGGTATTGGTATCCGGCGAACGCAGCGCGCGAATGACGTAGTTTGCTGCTGTCAAATCACCGGGAACGGTCCCCATGAAATTGGTGGTTGTCTTGTAAGTATCCGAGGGATCCCAGCGAACGGTGTTACTCCCCACAGGATTAGTCGTAGCGAATGTATCGCTGGCAAATTTGTCTTCAGGCATGTGGCGAAAAGCCATGGACCCGGAGTCGTCCATCGTCAGCATGATGTTAGGCGAGACGGCGGGACCCGCCTTGGTGATCAACGAAGTCTGGGCAGGCGTCTGCGCATACGCCATGGGCGCGGCAACCATTAACAAGGGAAGCAATGCCCGGCAGGCTATCTGCACTGGGATACACAGCAGTCGAGGAGCGTTCATTTCAATACCCCCTTCACTCGTACGAATTAGTTTGCGTTGATGATGGACTGCAGCCACACGGCAGCCCCCGATTTGGTCTTGCCCGTTGCGGAATCCCGCGTGTAGTCCGGGCTGAACCCCCTGGCGGTGACTACAGCCACTGTTCTGGTTGCATCTGTCGAACTCAATGTCTGCATTTCAACCATGCACTCCGGTGGATAGGTCGGCGCTGCGGCCGTATTGGCATCGGAAATCTGCGCTGCAGTCAATATCACTCGGGAAGTCGCTCCGGTTCCAGTCCAACTCGCAGCACTCTCCCAAGCCCCCGTGGCACCAAAGGCCTGGGTTGGGATATTGGCCGCACGCAAATTGACAGTCCGACTAGCATCGACCTTTTGCATTTCCCCCTCGCAATAGCGCAGCGCAGCCTCCGCATACTGCTGAGCTACGGCTTCCATGCGAATATTGTTGGTTGCACGTTGCTCCGAAGTTGCACTGCGCATGGCCGTCGCAGATGCAATGCCAATGATGATCAACATGATCAGAACCACCAAAAGGGAAATTCCACGGGTATAACTTCTAGGTGCAACGAAAATTCGGGCTGTACGCATGATCTTGGCATCCATCATCAAAATGCCATCTTGGACCGCAGAGTTGCGGTGGTGAAATAGGCTCGGCGCAGGTACCGATCTGTACCGGTTTGACTCACTGAATTGCAGTCCAGATAGGCCTTGGACTCATCACTATCCAAAACCTCTTCTTCACTGCGCATCAACAAACAGATACGGACGCTAATAACCTTGTTCCACTCCGCCGCTCCCGCTGCATTAACGGTATTCGTGGTGCTGTTATCCGTATTCTTGCTCGCCTTGGCATAGCGAATAACTTGCCTATCAGTAGCAACCGCAGTTGCCTTCACGCCATACCAAACCTGCAAATCTTCCACGTTTTCAATCAACGGCTGTTTGGACGTCGCATTCTTGTCGCTTGCACAATACAGTTCAGGTCGCCCGGTGGCACCCGAGCCAGAAACGGTGTCGATGTAGTAGCGATTCCGCGCAATGTAATACAACGGCACTCCCGCTACGGTTACTGGGTTGATCGCTTGTCCAAGACAATCAGAAGGAGCGCCCGTCGATGTCGGCACGGTGTTCTTTACATCGGCCTCATACACGACGGCCATGCCAGCGGAGGTAGCTCCCGTGCTGGCCGAACACGCCAAAGCGGTTGCCGTCGGATCCGTAAACGGCTTCGCCCCCTTGGTCCCATCACAACCGGAGATGAACGACGTTGTCGACACCACAAACGTTGTTGCGCAGGCGCTGTCACCGGCAGGGCATGTCAAGTCGTGATAGCTAATGACACTCGGGTTAGCTGTCGACAGGGCAGCGGGGGCGGAATAACCAGCCAATTGCACTTCACGCGTAAGCATATTCAGTCCGATCTGAGCATCCTGGTTCATCTGCGTCAAAGCCGCCTGATATCGACCAGCCTTGCCGGAACCGATAAAGCTGATGAGCACGGCAACCACGACGACAAAACCAATCGCCACAGAAATCAGCACCTCCATCAAGGAGACACCGGCCATTCCATGCAAAGATCGGATAGGCTTCATAGATTGATACGGAAGAAGCTGCAACGAATGCTTCTGTCGGTACCCAAATTCAGGCTATTCGGGCATTCCTTGGCGACATCTGCCGCCGTATTTCTGGACTCCGTGGAGTTGTCATCTGGATCGGCCACTGCCGGATCACGCCAGGCAATCCAGACATCGGCAACAGTCGTTCCAAGTGGGACCGAGATGAACACCGACCCCTCAGGCAATTGGAACCGCACCAAGCGACGCCAGGTATTCACATCGTATGCGGCCAGTGTCGCCGCCGTGCAAGTTTGCGTATAGGATTCGCAGGATGTATCAGCTGCAGCGATGGTTGCCTGCGCGGCAAAATCATTGGCGCTGTAGTCGTAATTGGCTATAGCCGCCTTGTTGGCACGCATCCGCTCCGCCAAATCCGATGCCAGCATGGTTGCCGTACCACGATATTGCGCCAGCTTGGAATACCGCACCGACGCCACATTGGATCCCGCCAAAGCCAACAATCCCATGGCGGCAAGCAAGATGGAAACCAGGACCTCCAGCAACGAGAAGCCCCGAACCTTGCCACGGCAGCCATTCCGCGCCACCCCAGGAAGAGACATTACGAACATTGGATCGCCCCCTGTGGCAGGATGCGCACCCGCCCTTGCAAAGAGACACACACAGTCCGAATGGCGTCCGCAGATGGTGTTCCCGATGGCGTTACAACAAAAGTCTCGGTCGCGGCCTTGGACCAACCACTGGCGTCATATGGAATGTACGGCCGCGTGTTACTTGGCGTTGTCGCCTGCTGAATCGTGGCAATCCCGGAATAAGGTTGTTGAACCCGAATGACCTCTTCACCTGCATCGTGCGTGCCTCGGGTTCCAGAATCGGAAGGGTCCACAAAAACCATCCAACCATTGGCCCAATTTGCGGGAGCACCAGAGCAAGCACTTGTGCTGTTGACAGCCAGAGCGCACACCGATACTCCAATGGAACGTCGCACCGCCTCAGACCGCGCCAAACGGAAATCACTGATCAAAGCCAACGCGGCCCCCTGCGCCGAGCGCTTTTGCATCATCGTATTAAAGCTGGGCAACGCTAACGCAGACAGAATCGCAACGATCGTCACGACTACCAACATTTCAATCAGCGTAAACCCATGCGAATGGTTTTTCATATCGTGGAGCCTACCTTTCTCAACGAACAACAACAACGCGTTTCCGACACTCGGTAACAATTGACGACCAAACGGCATACCAATCCCTCCGCTCGACGCCACACGATGCACCAGCCTGCTCTCAAACACGCACTCTCACTAGCCCAGCTGGGTCGCAACCAAACGCCACCGAATCCCTCGGTTGGTTGCATCATTTCCGCCCCCGACGGTAGCGTCCTCGGCCAAGGCCATACCCAACCGGTGGGCGCCCCCCACGGCGAGGTCATGGCCTTGCGCGATGCACAGGCCAAAGGGCACAGCGCGGTCGGCGCCACCGCCTACGTCACCCTGGAGCCCTGCTCCCACCACGGCCGCACGGGCCCTTGCTGCGACGCCCTGATTGCCGCCGGCATCCGTAAGGTGGTCGCCACCAACACCGACCCCAACCCCCTTGTGGCCGGGCAGGGCTTTGCTCGGCTACGGGCGGCCGGGGTTGAGGTGGAGGTGCTGGACAAGAAGGACCCATTGGCCATTCAGGCACGCGACCTTAACATCGGCTTTTTCAGCCGCATGGTGCGCAAGACGCCCTGGGTGCGAATGAAGATTGCAGCCTCCCTGGACGGCAAGACGGCGCTCGACAACGGCGCCAGCCAGTGGATCACCTCGCCGGAGGCACGGGCAGACGGCCACGCCTGGCGCGCACGGTCCTGTGCGGTGGTAACCGGCATTGGCACTGTTCTGGCCGACGACCCCATGCTGGACGTGCGTCTGGTGGAAACCACCCGCCAGCCCCATCTGGTGATCGTGGATAGCCAGCTTCGCACCCCACCCGAAGCCAAAGCGTTGCAAGGCCAACGCCGCATCTACATCTACACCGCAGTGCAGGATGCCGCCCGCCAGGCGGCACTTGAGCAGCGCGGTGTCACCGTCATCAGTTGCCCCCAAAACCCAACCCCAGGACAACCACCCCGTGTCGATCTGCGCGCCATGCTGCGTGACCTAGCCCAGCGCGAGGTCAACGAGGTCCATGTGGAGGCCGGCTACCAGCTCAACGGTGCACTGATCCGCGATGGACTGGCCGACGAACTGCTTGTGTATCTGGCACCCAAACTCTTGGGCCAGGGCCGCAGCATGGCGGATTTTGGCCCGCTGACTGCGTTGGATCAGGCTTTACAACTTGATGTCAAATCCCTGGCATCCGTAGGGCCAGACATCCGAATCGTGGCCCGCGCCCGAGGTAAAGACGATTTTTAGCCTCGGTGCACGGGCAGCTGCCCAATCCCTGCGAAAATACTGGGATGTTTACAGGAATCATCACTGGTGTGGGCCGCATCGCCGCCGTCCACGCCCTGGGCGACGCGCCCACCCACGGCAAGCGCTTGACCATTGCGGCGCCGGCCGGCTATCTGGGCGACGTGGGCCTGGGTGACAGCATTGCGCTCAACGGCGCCTGCATGACCGTCACCAGCCTGGACACCGCGGCCAACCAGTTCACCATTGACATTTCCGCCGAATCCCTGGGCAAAACGGCCGGTCTGGACGCCGTCGGCACCATCAACCTGGAAAAAGCCCTGCGCGCCAATGACCGCTTGGGCGGGCACCTGGTGTCTGGCCACGTGGACGGCATCGGCACTGTCACGCATTTCGCCCCGGTGGGCGAGAGCTGGGACCTGCGGATATTGGCGCCGCTGGAACTGGCCAAATACCTGGCCTACAAGGGGTCCATCACCGTCAATGGCGTGAGCCTCACCGTCAACCGCGTCGCCGACCAGGCCGACGGCTGCGAGGTCAGCATCAACCTGATTCCCCACACGGTGGAAAATACCGCCCTGAACACCCTGCAACGCGGCTCGCGGGTCAATCTGGAGATTGACCTGATCGCCCGCTACGTGGAGCGCATGCTCGGCACCAGCCCAGCACCCGCAGCCTGAGCCCTCGTCGCCCGCTGCCCTCCCCCATTTATTAGATTTGACCAAGGACAACCATGAAACGAGTAGATGACTTTCGCCTGAAGTTCGGCAAGAAGGAGTACGTGCCGATCATGATCGGAGGCATGGGTGTCGACATCTCCACCGCCGAGCTGGCCCTGGAGGCCGCCCGCCTGGGTGGCATTGGTCACATCTCGGACGCGCTAGTGCACGACGTGTCCGACCGGCGTTTTGACACTGAATACGTCAAGGGCAAGACCAAGTTCTACAAGGCCAACATCAACAACTCCGACAAGAGCAGCGTCCAGTTCAACTTGGGTCAACTGGCCGAAGCCACCAAGCTGCACGTGGGCAAGACCATGGAAGCCAAGCGCGGTGAAGGCCTGGTGTTCGTGAACGTCATGGAAAAGTTGACCATGAATTCGCCCAAGGACACCTTGCAGACACGCCTGTGCTCGGCCCTGGACGCTGGCATTGATGGCATTACCCTGAGCGCCGGCCTGCACCTGGGCTCGTTCGCCCTGATGGCGGATCACCCGCGCTTCCGCGATGCCAAGCTGGGCATCATCGTTTCGTCGGTGCGCGCGCTGCAACTGTTCCTGCGCAAGACGGCCCGCCTGGAGCGCCTGCCTGACTTCGTCGTGATCGAAGGCCCCTTGGCCGGCGGCCACCTGGGCTTTGGCATGGACTGGGCCGAATACGATCTGGCCACCATCGTGGCCGAAATTGCCGCCTACCTGAAGGCCGAGCAGCTCGATATCCCCTTGATTGCCGCCGGCGGCATCTTCACCGGCAGCGACGGCGTTTCCTTCCTGGAAAACGGCGCATCCGCCATCCAGGTGGCCACCCGCTTCACCGTGGCCAACGAATGCGGCCTGCCCAACAAGGCCAAGCAGGCGTACTTCAAGGCCAGCGCGGAAGACGTCATCGTCAACACCATTTCCCCCACCGGCTACCCCATGCGCATGCTGCGCAACTCGCCCGCCATCGGCACCGGCATTCGCCCCAATTGCGAGGCATACGGCTACCTGCTCGACGGCAATGGCAACTGCTCCTACATCGACGCCTACAACCGCGAATTGGCCGCACACCCCGACGGCAAGAACATCTCCGTCAAGGACAAGACCTGCCTGTGCACCCAGATGCAAAACTACAACGTGTGGACCTGCGGCAGCAGCACCTACCGCCTCAAGGACACCACGCGCCAATTGCCCGACGGCACCTACCAGACCCTGAGCGCCGAGCACATCTTCAAGGACTACCAGTTCAGCGTGGATAACCAGATTCTGCTGCCCGCCTAAGGCCTCGCACCATGACAACTCTCTCCCCCGTGCCCATCTCCCCGGTTGAAGACATCGTTGCCGACATGCGCGCCGGGCGCATCGTGATCCTGGTCGACGAGGAAGACCGCGAGAACGAAGGTGATCTGGTTCTGGCCTCCGACCACGTCACGGCCGATGGCATCAACTTCATGGCCCGCTACGGCCGCGGTCTGATCTGCCTGACGCTGACCCGCGAACGCTGCGAACGCCTGCAACTGCCCCCCATGACCGCCCGCAACGGTGACAAGAAGGGCACGGCCTTTACCGTTTCCATCGAGGCCGCCGAGGGCGTCACCACCGGCATCTCCGCCGCCGACCGTGCCCGCACCGTGCAGGCCGCCGTGGCCGCCAATGCCGTGCCCGAAGACCTGGTGCAGCCGGGCCACATCTTCCCGTTGCAGGCGGTGGACGGTGGTGTGCTGATGCGCGCCGGCCATACCGAAGCCGGCTGCGACCTGGCCGCCATGGCCGGCTGCACGCCTTCGTCAGTGATCTGCGAAATCATGAAGGACGACGGCACCATGGCCCGCCTGCCGGACCTGCAGCTCTTTGCCGCCGAGCATGGCCTGAAGATCGGCACCATTGCCGACCTGATCGAGTATCGCAGCAAGACCGAATCCCTGATCCAGAAGCTGGGCTCACGCCCGCTGCAGACCGCCTTTGGCGAGTTCACGGCGCACGCCTTCCGCGACACGACCACAGGGCTCGGCGTGCATCTAGCCCTCGTCAAAGGTGCGTGGAGCGCTACAGATTCTGTAGCGGTCCGGGTGCACGAACCGCTTTCCGTGCTGGACGCCCTGGAGACCGGGCGCGTCATGCACTCGTGGAGCCTGGAAGGCACACTGCAACACATGCAGCAGGAGGGCGCCGGCGTCGTCGTGCTGCTGAACTGCGGCGAAAGCGGCGAGCAATTGCTGGCTCAGTTCGACGGCACGGCACAGTCCGCCCAGGCGCCCGTGCGTGGCCGCATGGATCTGCGCACCTACGGCGTGGGCGCGCAAATTCTGCGCCACTGCGGCGTGCACAAGATGCGCCTGATGGGCAGCCCGCGGCGCATGCCCAGCATGACCGGCTATGGCCTGGAAATCACTGGCTACATCAATAAGAACGACTTTGCGGGACAGACCGCAGCGTAGCGGAGCTCTGTCCCCAACACTTTAAGGAAACCGAATATGTTTGGCGCAGACAAAGGCCACGTGGACGCCGCCGACGCCCGCATGAACGGCAAGAAACTCCGCATCGGCATCGTGCAGGCGCGCTTCAACGCCTCCGTGACCGACGCGCTGGCGCAGGCCTGTAGGGCCGAACTGCTGGCATTGGGCGTGGCCGAGAAAGACATCGACCACATCACCGTCCCGGGCGCGCTGGAAGTGCCGGTGGCCCTCCAGGCCCTGGCCGAGAAGGCCCACTACGACGCGCTGGTGGCGCTGGGCTGCATCATCCGTGGCGAGACCTACCATTTCGAGCTGGTGGCCAACGAATCCGGCTCCGCCGTGACGCGTGTTGCACTCGATTACCAATTGCCCATTGCCAACGCCATCCTGACCACCGAGGATATGGCCCAGGCCGTGGCCCGCCAGGAAGACAAGGGCCGCGACGCCGCCCGCGTGGCCGTGGAAATGGCCAACCTGCTGGAGTCCATCTGATGACTGAAGCCAAGACCGCTAGCGCATCCAAGCGCCCGCCACGCCAGTCCCGCACGGGACTGACCAGCACCGGCGCGCGCAAGGCTGGCAGCAAGAACGACCGCAGCCGCGCCCGCGAATTCGCCCTGCAGGGCCTGTACCAAAGCCTGGTCGGCCGCAACCCCGTGGACGACATCGACCTGTTCACCCGCGACCTGTCCGGCTTCAGCAAGGCCGATGCCGTGCACTTCGACGCCCTGCTGCAAGGCTGCGTGGCCGAGTCCGAGGCGCTGGACGCCCTGATCGTGCCGCTGCTGGACCGCCCCATGGGCGAGATCTCGCCCATCGAGCATGCCGTGATGTGGATCGGCGCCTATGAGCTGCGCCACTGCCTGGACGTGCCCTGGCGCGTCGTGCTCAACGAATGCATCGAACTGGCCAAGGAATTCGGCGGCACCGACGGCCACAAATACGTCAATGGCGTGCTCAACGGTCTGGCCCCTGCCCTGCGCGCCGCCGAGGTCGAACACGACCGCAACGCCCCCGCCAAGAAGCCCCGCGCCTGAAAAGAGCCCCGTCCCACCACATGCAGATATCCTCGCGCGCCCAGAGAATCGAACCCTTTTACGTGATGGAAGTGGCCAAGGCCGCCTCCACCCTGGCCCACCGGGTGGCACACACCGATGCCCCCATGATCTTCCTGAACATCGGCGAGCCCGATTTCACGGCACCGCCCCTGGTGCAGGAAGCCGCCGAGAAGGCCATCCGCGATGGCCGCACCCAGTACACCCCCGCCACCGGCCTGCAGGCCCTGCGCGAGCGCATCAGCCACTGGTACGCGCAGCGCTTTGGGGTGAACGTGGGTGCCGAGCGAATCGTGGTCACCGCAGGTGCCTCGGCCGCGCTGCAGTTGGCCTGCCTGGCCCTGATCGAGTCGGGTGACGAGATCCTGATGCCCGACCCCAGCTACCCTTGCAATCGGCACTTTGTCAGTGCCGCAGAGGGCAAGGCTGTGCTGATCCCAACCACGGCGGCCGAGCGTTTCCAGCTCAGCGCCGACAAGGTCAAGGCCGCTTGGGGAGCGCGCACGCGCGGCGTGCTGCTGGCCTCGCCGTCCAACCCCACCGGCACCTCTATCCACCCCGAAGCCCTACGCGGCATCCACCAGGTGGTGCAGTCGCACGGCGGCATCACGCTCATCGACGAGATCTACCTGGGTCTGAGCTACGACGCCCAGTTCGGCCAGACCGCGCTGGCGATGGATGAGCACATCATCAGCATCAACAGCTTCAGCAAATACTTCAACATGACCGGCTGGCGCCTGGGCTGGATGGTGGTGCCGCCCGCGCTGGTGCCGGTGGTGGAGCGCCTGGCACAGAACCTGTTCATCTGTCCCAGCACCATTGCCCAGCACGCCGCGCTGGCCTGCTTCGAGCCGGACAGCCTGGCCATCTATGAACAGCGCCGCAGTGAGTTCAAGGCACGGCGCGACTACTTCCTGCCCCAGCTCAATGCCCTGGGCCTGAGCGTTCCGGTCACGCCCGATGGCGCCTTCTACGCCTGGGCCGATTGCTCGGCCGCCTGCGCCAAGCTGGGCGTCAAGGACAGCTGGGACTTCGCCTTTGCGGTGATGAACCAAGCCCACGTCGCCCTCACGCCCGGGCGAGACTTTGGCAGTGCAGAGACCCACAACTTCGTGCGCTTTTCCACCGCCAGTTCCATGGCCCATTTGGAGCAGGCCGTGGCCCGCCTGCGCAGCCTGCTGGCCTAGCCGTTTTCAACCGCTGATATGAACCAAGACCTTTCCATCCTCCATCTGGTCATCAATGCCAGCTTCGTCGTGCAGTTGGTCATGGCGCTGCTGCTCACGGTGTCCATCACCAGCTGGGCGGCGATTTTTCGCAAGTTCTTTGCCTTGAAGCGGGTCAAGTCGCTCAACGAGTCCTTCGAGCGCGAGTTCTGGTCCGGCTCCAGCCTGAACGAGCTGTTTGCCTCCGCCTCCAAGAACGCGGCCCAGGCCGGCCCCATGGAGCGCATCTTCGGTAGCGGCATGCGCGAATTCCAGAAACTGCGCGAGCGCCGCATCACCGACGTGGGCACGCTGATGGACGGCGCACGCCGTGCCATGCGCGCCAGCTTCCAGCGCGAGATGGACGAGGTCGAGACCAACCTGTCCTTCCTGGCCTCGGTCGGCTCCGTGTCGCCGTACGTGGGACTGTTCGGCACCGTGTGGGGCATCATGCACGCCTTCAGCGGCCTGGCCGCGCTGACCCAGGTGACCCTGGCCACGGTGGCCCCCGGCATCGCCGAGGCCCTGGTGGCCACGGCCATCGGCCTGTTCGCCGCCATTCCGGCGGTGGTGGCCTACAACCGCTTCGCACGCGACATCGACCGCATTGCCACGCAGCAGGAGACCTTCATCGAAGAGTTCTCCAACATCCTGCAACGCAACGTGGGCGCGCAGCCTCCACAAGGACGCTGACATGCCCGCCGTCTCCCACCGCGGCCGCGGCCGGCGCACCATCAACGAGATCAACATGGTGCCCTTCATCGATGTGATGCTGGTGCTGCTGATCATCTTCATGGTGACGGCGCCGCTGATCACGCCCAGCATGATCGACCTGCCCAGCGTGGGCAAGGCCTCGCGCCAGCCGGACCAGATCATCCAGGTGGTGCTGGGCAAGAACGACAGTCTGGAAATGCGCATCAAAGAAAGAACGATGTCGGTCACGCTCAAGGACCTGGCTGCGAGCGTGAAGAGTGAGCAGGGTGCGCGCGACAGCGTGGGGGCCGCCAACTCAGCCGTGGTCATCAGCGCCGACAAGGCCGTCAAGTATGAGAGCGTGGTCAAGGTCATGGACACGCTGCAACGCGCCGGCATCCAGCGCGTGGGCCTGTCGGTGCAACTGGCCAATTAGCGCCCGGGACACTGCCATGCACACCGCCACCGAACGCCTGGAGTTTGCACCACCGCCCACTCGGGGCCTGGTGCGTGCCGTGGCTCTGGCGATTGTGGCCCACGCCCTGCTGCTGGCGATGCTGACCGTGGGCGTGCACTGGAAGCGCGATACCACCCCGGTCACGGTGGAGGCCGAACTCTGGTCCGCCGTACCCCAGGAG
>Ga0318568_10000194_pt1 | contig 22752 bp, 23 predicted proteins | sample GRESIP088b5f21_FD_203690 | JGI IMG/M metagenome (GOLD analysis project Ga0318568, IMG submission 203690) | Tropical soil microbial communities from Luquillo Experimental Forest, Puerto Rico - GRE.SIPMG.088b5f21 | ecosystem: Environmental > Terrestrial > Soil > Tropical forest > Bulk soil...
CACCAGGACCGTCGAGGCGATGTTGCGGGCGACGCTCGCCGTGACGTGGCCGGCCAGGATCGCCGCGCCGCGGACGTCCATGGACCGGAACCGGTCGACGATCCCGCCGGCCATGTCCTGGCTGACGCTCACCGCGGTGAGCGACGCCCCGTAGCCGGCGCAGAGCAGCAGGACCCCGGGCACGACGTAGGTCACGTACCTGGTTCCGGTGTGAATGGCCCCGCCGAACAGGCAGACGAACAACAGCATGAGCAGAACGGGGAGCAGCAGCGAGGTCAGCAGGGCGTCGAGCTGGCGGCGGCTCAGCCGCAGGCACCGGCTGGCCATGATCATGGTGTCAGACACGGGCGGTCTCCTGGTCAGCTGGGGCGGTGGCGGGCCCGGGCCGGGCCTGCCCGGTCAGGGCGAGGAAGACGTCGTCCAGGGTGGCGGTGTGCACGGTGAAGTTCCGTACCGCCGAGCGGCCCGGGTCGAGCTCGTCGAGCAGGGCCCGGACCTGGGTCGCGGTCCCGTCGGTGGGGACGCTGAGGGTCATGCGGCCCGGGTCGCTGCTGACCGCGCGGCGGCCGGCGCGGCGGGCGGCGGCATCGAACGCGGCGGCATCGGCCAGCAGCAGGTCCAGGCGCTGCTCGGCCACCAGCTTCTTGAGGTCGGCCGGAGTGCCCTCGGCCACCACGCGCCCGCCGTCGATCACGGCGACTCGGTTCGCCAGCTGGTCCGCCTCCTCCAGGTACTGGGTGGTGAGGAACACGGTCACGCCGCGGCCGGCCAGGTCGCTGATGACCTGCCACATCACCTGGCGGCTGGGCAGGTCGAGGCCGGTTGTCGGCTCATCGAGGAAGACCACCGAGGGATGGCCGGTCAGGCTGGCCGCCAGGTCGAGCCGGCGACGCATCCCGCCGGAGTAGGTCCCGGCCTTGCGCTGGCCGGCCTCCGCCAGCCCGAACTGTTCGAGCAGCTCGCGCGCACGGCGGCGGGCCTGGGCGCGGGACAGGCCGGACAGCCGCCCGATCATCCGCAGGTTCTCCGCGCCGGTCTGCAGCCCGTCGACGGCCGCGTACTGCCCGGCCAGGCTGATGCGGCGGCGCACCTGGTGCCGGTCCCGACCGACGTCATACCCGGCCACCCGCGCCTGGCCCGCGTCCGCCCGGGTGAGCGTGGCGAGAATGCGCACGGTCGTCGTCTTGCCCGCCCCGTTGGGCCCGAGCAGCGCGAACACGATGCCGCGCGGGACGTCCAGGTCGACGCCGGCCAGGACCGGCACCTGGCCGAAGGACTTTTCCAGGCCGACCGCCTCGACCGCTAGCTCACTGACCATCCCGCGCCGCTCCCGTCTCCGCCGGTCCCGCTTCTGCGTATGGCATACGCACTATTGCGTAGGGTATACACAGTAGGGAGAGGGCTGTCAACTCCAGTCCGGGCCGCCGGGCACCGGCCGCCTGGTAGACCGGCCACCTGAGAGAGTGAGCCATGGACCACGAGCACGGCGCCGCGCTGCCCGCCGCCGTCGCGGCCGCGTGGGGGGTGCGGGAAAGCCCCGGCAAGGGCCCGAAGCCGGGCCTGAGCCTGGAGCGCATCGTCCAGGCCGCCATCACGATCGCGGCCCGCGACGGCCTGGGCGCGGTGTCGATGAGCCGGGTCGCCGCCGACCTGGGCGCCTCCACGATGTCCCTGTACCGGTACGTCAGCGCCAAGGATGAACTGGTCAAGCTCATGGTCGACGCCGCGTACGGCCCGCCTCCCGCGGCCGAGCCCGGCGAGGGATGGCGCCCGGCGCTATCCCGGTGGGCCTGGGCGATGCGCGCCGGCTTTCAGCGGCACCCGTGGGTGGTGCGGATCCCGATCAGCGGGCTGCCGATCCTGCCGAACGAGGTCGCCTGGTTCGAGCGCGGCCTGGCCAGCCTGGGCGACAGCGGCCTGGAGGAGGCGGAGAAGGCGTCGGTGATCATGCTGGTCAGCGGGTACGTCCGGACCCTGGCCACCACCGAGGCCGACGTCGGGGCCGCGATCCGGGCGTCCGGCGCCGACCCGGATGAGTGGATGGCCGCCTACCCCCGCATGCTGGCCAAGCTGACCGACCCGGTGCGGTACCCGGCCCTGGCCGCGTTCATCGCCGCGGGCGTGTTCGAGGTCCACGACGACCCGGACGACGAGTTCACCTTCGGCCTCGAGCGCATCCTCGACGGCCTGGACGCCCTGGTGCGCACCCGGACGTAACGGGCGCCGCCGTGGCAGGCGGGATGCCGGGCGGGCCTTAGCGGCCGGTGAATCGCGGCGGGCGCTTTTGCGCGAAGGCCGCGACCCCCTCGGCGAAGTCGGCCGAGCCGGCCATCTCCCGCTGGATGCTCGCCTCGAACTCGAGCTGGGCGTCCATACGCTCGTACAGCCACTTGTTGAGCTGGCGCTTGGTGCCGGCGTACGACTGGGTCGGGCCCTCGGCGAGCCGGGCCGCGAGCTCGTCGGCGCGCGCCGCGAACTCCTCGTCCGGCCAGACCCGGTTGATCAGGCCCCAGTCCAGGGCCTGCCGGGCCCCGACCCGCTCGCCTAGCATCGCCATCTCGGCCGCCCGGGTGAACCCCACCCGCGACGGGACGAGCAACGACGAGCCACCGTCCGGCACCAGGCCGATGTTCACGAACGCCAGCAGGAAGTACGCCGACTCGGCCGCGACGATCAGGTCGCAGACGAGCGCCAGCGACACGCCGATCCCGGCCGCGGGGCCGTGCACCGCGGCCACCACCGGCTTGGGCATCTGGCGGATGCTCACCATGATCGGGTGGTAGCGCTTGGTCAGCCGGTCGTAGACGTCCTGGCCGGACCTGGGTCCGCCTACGCCGCGCAAATCCGCGCCGCTGGAGAACGCGCGCCCGGCGCCGGTGATCAGCACCGCCCGGACGCCCGGGTCGTCGGCCGCGGCGTTCAGGGCGGCCGGCAGGTCCAGGCTGAACTGATCGTTCCACGCGTTCAGGCTGTCGGGGCGGTTGAGCTCGACCTTGGCCGCGCCGCCGCGGCGGTGGTAGTTGACGGTCTCGTACTCGTGGACCAGCTCGTAGTCACTCACGGCAGTCATGCTAGCCAGCGCCTGCCTTACGGTATGCGGACGGCTCCGGCCGGGGTTATCGCTGCAGCCGGTCGAGCCCCAGGCGAGCCTGGCGCTGCCTGGATCTCGCCCGCCGGGCCTGGTTCCTGGCCTGCGACAGGCTCCGCCGGGCGTCGGCGAGCTGTTCTTCCATCACCTGGACGGCTCGCTCGAGTTCCTGCTCGGCCGCGGTCGCGGCTTCGGCGGCCCGGTCCGCCTCGGCCGCCGCCTGCTCGGCCGAGGCCAGGGCCGCCAGGCGGCGGCGCTCGCGCTCCGCGCCGGGCGGCTCGGCCGGCGGCGCCGGCGCCCGGGCCGCTGGCCTGGCCGCAGCGGCCGCGCCCGCCACGGCCAGCGCCCGGGAGGCCCGCGGGGCGCGCGCGGAAGGGCGGCCGCCGGACGAGGTCACCAGCGTGAGCGCGGGCGGCCCCGGGCCGAAGCCCTCGCTGCGGGCCGCCCGCTCCAGGGTTCCCTCCGCCAGCCGCTCGGCGACCTCCGGGTCGCTCAGCGCCGCGCCCAGGGTCGCGGTCACCTCATCCCGGAGCGCGGCGGGCGGCGCGTGCAGGCCGGCCCCGGTGAACGCCTGGCGGGCCAGGGACTCGATCAGCCGGTGCCGGCGCACCGAAAGCTCCCTGATCGCCGCGCCGTCCAGGGATCTCTGCGCGGCCCGGAGCTCCCGGCCCAGGCTGGTCAGCTCGGACGGCACGCCGGGCGCCGCCCGGACCAGCTGGTTGAGCACCCAGGCCGACCGCGTCGGCTTGCGCAGCCCGGCGATCCGCTTCGCCGCCGGGGCCTGCCCGGCGGCGCGCGCCCGGGCCGCGAGAACGCCACGGCGCTCGATGAACTGGTCCGGATCGGCCGTGTACAGCTCGGCGGCCGCTTCGGCGAAAAGGTCGGGTTCGGTCACTCGACCTCTTGCCCGCGCTCGAGGATCTCGGCCGCCCCGCGGATGACGCAGCGCAGCGGGTCGTCCACGACGAAGGCGGGAATATCGGCCACGGCCTCGATCTTGCTGGCCAGGCCCGGGAGCAGGGCCCCGCCGCCAGCCAGGCGGATCTTCCCCCGCACCACGTCCTCGGCCAGGTTGGGCGGGATATCCGACAGCATCTCCTGGGCCGAGTCGGCGATGGCCGCGACGGTGTGGCCGAGGGCCTCGGCCACGAGCCGCCCCGGGATGTATTCCACGCGGGGCGTCCGGCGCCCGGCGTCGACGCCGACCACCTCCATCCACTCGGCCGCGCCCTCGCCGAGCCCGAGCGTCATCTTCAGGCTCCTGGCCGCGTTGCGCCCGATGAGCAGGCCGAGCTCGGTCTTGACCGCGTGCATGATCGCGTCGTCCATGGCGTTGCCGGCCAGGCGCAGCGAGCGGGACCGCACCACGTGGCCGCCGGCCAGCACCGCGGCCTCGGTGGTCCCGCCCCCGATGTCCACCATGAAGGCGCCGGTCCCGTCGGCCAGGCCGATGCCCGCGCCAGCGGCCGCGGCGACCGGCTCATCGACGAGCTTGACGCGGCAGCGCGGCCGCTGCGCCTCGACCGCGGCGATCAGGGACCGCCGTTCCACCCAGGTGGCTCCGCTCGGCACGCAGACCGCGGCCGATCCGCGGAGCAGTCCGCGGCGCATCCGGATCTTGCGCATGAAGCCCTGCAGCATGGCCACCGACGCGTCCAGGTCCGCGATGACCCCGTCGCGGAGGGGGTGGACGACGTCGATGTCCTGAGGTTCCTTGCCGGTCAGCGCGTCCGCGGCGTCGCCGATGGCCACCACCCCGCCGGTTTCCCGGTCGACGGCGATCGCGGAGGGCTCCTCGAGCACGATCCCGCGGCCGGAGACGTAGACGAGCGTGTTGACCGTGCCCAGGTCAATCGCTACTCCTGGCCGCAACCGCATGGCACCTGCCCCTTGCCCTAAGGCCGCTACGCCTTCCCAAACATCGTTTCTACCGCACTAACCATGCTGACCAGAAGATCGGGGGTCCCGCGGGGCGGGGCACGCCCTCAGCGAGCGGGCGGCCAGCCGTCATCCGGGCGCTGCAGGCGGTAGACGATATGCCGGCGCAGGGGGTGGCCGACCTCCAGCGCGGGGTGCTCGAACAGCGCGTACGGTGTCATCCCCAGCCGGAGCATGACCGCCTGCGACGGCCGGTTGAGCACGGACGTCATCGACCAGACCTGGTCCAGCCCGGCCCCGTTGAAGGCCACGTCGACAGCGGCGGCGGCGGCCTCGGTGGCATACCCATGGTGCCACGCGCGCCGGGCCAGCCGCCAGCCCACCTCCATGTCCCCGGCGCCGGGGACGCCGGCGGGCATCGGGTTCAGGCCGGTGAACCCGATGAACTCGGCCGTGGCCGCCACCTCGAGCGCCCACAGCCCGAAACCCTGCCGGGCGAACAGGTCCTCGATGCGGTCGACGCTGGCGTCGCTGGCGGCCCGGTCCAGGGTGGCCGGGAAGTAGCGCATCACCTCCGGGTCGGCGTTCAGCGCCGCGTACGGCTCCCGGTCCGGTTCGCGCCACCGGCGCATCACCAGGCGCTCGGTGCGAATGCTGTCGAACCGGCGCGCCACGCTGCCAGGGTAGCTTCCCCCCGGGCAGGCCGGCTCAGGCGTGGGTAGCCGAGACGGTGGGCGGTCGCCCGGTCAGCCGTCCCAGCCCGGTACCTTCGGCTTCCCGCTCGTATGGCCGGCGCACGGGGCTGAGCTGACGGCAGCCGGAAAAAATCGGAGAAATCTTGCGTCCGGTGTCGATCTGGGGCCGCGGCGTTCGACGCGTGGGCGAAAGAGGGGCCGCGGCGCAGGCTGCGGCCCGGGCCGGACCGGCCGCCGCCAGGCGGCGGTTCCCAGCAGGAAGGGAAGGACCATGCGATTCTTCGGGTACACGTTGGGCGATCCCGACACGCCGATCGAGCCGCCGACCCCCGAGCTCATGGCCGACATGGGCGAGTTCGTCGAGGAGGCCACCAAGGCCGGCGTCATCGTCGCCGCCGGCGGGTTCGGGCCTCCCGCGGAGGGCACCAAGGTGACCCTGGCCGACGGCCAGTACACCGTGATCGACGGGCCGTTCACCGAGGCCAAGGAGCTGATCGGCGGCTGGGCGCTGATGGAGACCCGGGACAAGGCCGAGGCGATCGAGTGGACCAAGCGGTTCCTCGGCGTCCTGGGCTACGGCGAGAGCACGATCCGGCCGGTTTACTGATTGCCCCGCTCGCTTCCGGGCGCCTTAAGGCACCGTCTTCCCTCGTCGCTCGGTCGCAAGCTCCCTCGCTCCTCAGTCCAGACGGCGCCGCGCCCTCCAGCTCGCTCGTCGCTCGCCGGAAAACCACCGGCTCGTTCCAGGCCGGGCCGACCGCCCGGCGGTCAGCCCGGCCGCCCGGCGGCTTGCCCCGACCACCTGGCCAGTGGTGTTATCGGTTGTCGTGACGGCGTCGGAGGCGCATGCGGCGATCGAGGCCGTGGTGCGGATCGAGTCGGCGCGGCTCATCGCCGGGCTCGCCCGGTACACCGGCGACGTCGGCCTCGCCGAGGAACTCGCCCAGGACGCGGTGGTCGCCGCCCTGGAACAGTGGCCGCAGACGGGAGTCCCGCGCAACCCCGGGGCCTGGCTGATGACCGTGGCCAAGCGCCGGGCCGTCGACCTGTTCCGCCGTAACCGGGAGCTCCGGCAGAAGTACGCGCAGATCGGCCGGGCGCTGGAGGCCGAGGGATCCGGCGTCACCCCGGACTTCGACGCCGCCTTCAGCGACCACATCGACGACGACATGCTGCGGCTGATGTTCACCGCCTGTCACCCGGTCCTGGCCGTGCCGGCCAGGACCGCGCTGACCCTCAGGCTGCTCGGCGGCCTGACCACGGCCGAGATAGCGCGCGCCTACCTGGTGCCGGAACCGACCATCGCGCAGCGGATCGTCCGGGCCAAGAAGACCCTGTCCCGGGCGCGGGTGCCGTTCGAGGTGCCGGGCACCGAGGAACGGCCGGCCCGCCTGTCCTCCGTCCTGGAGGTCATCTACCTGATCTTCAACGAGGGCTACTCGGCGACCGCCGGCGACGACTGGATGCGGCCGGCCCTGTGCGCGGACGCGCTGCGGCTGAGCCGTATCCTGGCCCAGCTCATGCCCGATGAGCCCGAGGTGCACGGGCTGGCCGCGCTGCTGGAGGTCCAGGCCTCCAGGCTCCGGGCCCGCGCCGGCCCATCGGGAGAACCGATCCTGCTGCTTGACCAGGACCGGCACCGCTGGGACCGCCTGCTGATCAACCGCGGCCTGGCCGCGCTGGCCCGGGCGGAACAACTCGGCGGGGCCCGCGGCCCCTACGCGTTGCAGGCCGCCATCGCCGCCTGCCACGCCCGGGCGTTCCGGCCCGAGGACACCGACTGGGAGCGCATCGTCGGGTTGTACGCTCTCCTGACCCAGGTGGTGCCGTCACCGGTGATCGAGCTGAACCGGGCGGTCGCGGTGTCCATGGCGTACGGGCCCCAGGCCGGCCTCGACCTGGTGGACGCGCTCCGCGCCGAGCCCTCGCTGCGGGGCTACCACCTACTGCCGAGCGTGCGCGGGGATCTGCTGATGAAGCTGGGCCGCCCGGACGAAGCCCGGGCCGAGTTCGAGCGGGCCGCCGCGCTGACCCGCAACCAGCGGGAACGGGACCTGTCCGACGAGCGCGCCCGCGGCGCGGCCGCGGCCGCAGCCGACGGGTGACCCTCGGCCGGCCGGCCGGAGCGGAGCGGAGCCGGCGCGGCGGTCAAGGCGCGGTTCGCGGCCTGTGGCACAAGCGGTTGCTGGGCATGTTACGGATGTGTTACGACTGTGTTACGCCCATCAGGGACAGTGGCGTTGAGGTGAACGGTATGACGCCTACAACGATGTGGACGAGGATGACCCGCAGGCTGGGGTTTGACCATAACCCGCTGCGCCGCGGCTCGGATGTCATCGAGGCGTGGCTGCTGCCCGCCGCGATCGCGGCATTCCTGATCCTCGGCCCGCTCGCCGCGGGCGTAACGGGCCTGCGGGTCCACGCGGACAACGTGGCCGCGCAGCGCGCCGAGCGCTCCTGGCACCGGGTTCCCGCTGTCCTGCTGCAGGCTGCGCCCGGCCCGATGATGTCCGACAACGGCGCCAACTCCTGGCTGGTCTGGACCCCCGCCCGGTGGACCGCCGGCGGGCAAACCCACGTCGGCAGCGTCCCGGCTCCCGCCGGGACCAGCGCGGGCACCACCGTGCCGGTGTGGCTCGACCGCGCAGGGAACGTTCAGGTGCCGCTGACGTCGATCGGCGCCCGCGACCGCATCATGCTCGCGGGGGCGCTCGCGCTCGCCGTGCTCGCGGCGTTCCTCGCGGGCCTGACCCTGCTCGTCCGGCGGATCCTTGACCGCGGAAGGCTCGCGGGCTGGGAGGCGGCCTGGCTGTCGGTGGGCCCGCAGTGGAGTCGTCAGGGATAGCCGGGCCGCCCGCTCGCGGGCCAGAACCCGGCCGACCGGTGGGCACGGGGCCCCAGGACGGGTTACCTTTGGTCAAGGAAAGGTAAAGCTGCCGCGAGTGGCGCCACTGGCCGGCGGTTTGGCCTGGGGGGTCAGGTGCTCGACATTTCCCTGCTGGGCGAGATGCGTGTCGCCCTGGACAGCTCGCTGGTGGTCGCGCTCCGGTCGCCGCGGGCCATGGCCCTGCTCGGCTTCCTGCTGGTGCACCGGGGCGCGCCGCAGCGCCGCGAGTATGTCGCCGGCCAGTTCTGGCCCGATTCCTCGCAAGCCCAGGCCCGGGCCAACCTGCGGCGGGAACTGCACTCGCTGCGGTCGGAGCTCCCGCAGGTGCACCGCTGGCTGACCGCTGACAGCGGGACGCTGCTGTGGCGGCTCGATCCCGACTGCCACCTGGACGTGGCCGTCTTCGAGACCGCGGCCGAGACTGCGGCGGCCGCCCAGGCGGCCGCCGATGAGGCCACGTTCCGGCGGGCCGCGGCCGAGGCCGTGCGGGCGTACCGTGGCGAGTTCATGCCCGCGCTGTATGACGACTGGGCCTCCGCCGAGCGGGGCCGGCTGCACCGCCGGTGCCTGACCCTGCTAGACCAGCTGATCAGGCTGGAGCGGGACGCGGGCACCTACGCCGAGGCGATCGAGCTGGCCCGCCGCCGGATCGATCTCGAGCCGCTCGAGGAGGTGGGATACCGCAGCCTGCTGCAGCTGCAGGCGCTGGCCGGAGACCGGGCCGCGGCCCTGCAGACCTACCATCGGTGCACCTCGGTCCTGGAACGCGAGCTCGGGGTCGCGCCGGACCGGGCCACCACCGCCGAATACGAGCGCCTGGCCGGCCGCCACCGGCCGGACCCGCCTGCGCGGGGCTCGCCCGCCCGGCCCGTCTCCGGCCCGGCCGTCGCCGGCGCAGGGGCGCCGGCCGGCACCGTCCGGGCGGGCCAACCCGCGGCGGCCCGGGTCCCGGCTGGCGACGCCCGGGCGGGCCGAGCGCCGGCGGGCAGCCGGGTCGGTCTGGTCGGCCGCGAGCGTGAGCTGGGACTGCTCCAGGAACGCTGGCACGAGGCCCTGCGCGGGGTGGCCGACCTCACCGTGGTGGCCGGCGAGGCCGGTGTCGGCAAGAGCAGGCTGCTCGACGAGCTTTCCGCCGAGGTCCAGCGGGCCGGGTTCGACACCATGCGCGCCCGGTGTTTTGCCGCCCGCGGGCGGCTCGCCCTGGCCCCGGTGTCCGAATGGCTGCGCAGCCCGGCGCTGCGGTCGGCCCGGGACCGGCTCGACCCGGTGTGGGCCAAGGAAGTCGACCGCCTCGTGCCGCCGACGGACGTCGGCCCGATGGCCCCGCCGCGGCCGATGGCCGACGCCTGGCAGCGGCACAGGTTCTTCGAGGGCCTGGCCCGGGCGGTGCTGTCCACCGGGCGCCCCGCCCTGCTGCTCCTGGATGATGTTCAGTGGTGCGACGAGCACACCCTGGCCTGGCTGCAGCTGCTGCTGCACCTGGGCCAGGGGTACCCGATGCTCGTGGTCGCCGGGACCCGGCTGGAGGAGATCGACAGCAACGCCGAGCTCGCGGAGATGCTGCGGGCGCTGCGCTCCGCGGGCCAGGTCACCGACATCGCGCTCGCGCCGCTGGACGCCGGGCAGTCCGCCGAGCTGGCCGGGCAGGTGCGCGGGACCCCGCTCACTCGTGCCGAGGCGGACTGGCTGTACACGGCGACCGGGGGCTATCCGCTCCTGGTCATCGAGTCGGTCCGGGCGCGCCTGCTGGACGGCCTCGGTGCGGGCAGTACCGGCGGGCGCTTCCCGGACGTGCCCAGCATCAGCGCAGCCGGTACCGGCGCGGCAGGCACCGGTGCGGCCAACACCGGTGCCGCGAACACCGGCGACCCGGGACCCAAGGCCCGCGCCGTGCTGGCCGGCCGGATCGCGCAGGCCGACCCGGTCGCCCGCGAGGTCGCGGAGCTGGCCTCGGTGATCGGGCGCGACTTCACCCTCGGACTGCTGGCCGAGGCCAGCGACCTCGACGGAGACTCGGTGATCGGGGCCGTGGACGAGCTGTGGCGCCGCCGGATCATCCGCGAGCACCCGCCCGCCGGCTACGACTTCGCCCACGACCTGCTCCGCGACACCGCCTACGGCGGCATCAGCCCGCCGCGGCGCAGCCACCTGCACCTGCGCGTGGCCCAGGCCCTGGAGGTGATCCACGCCGACGACCCGCGCGCGGCCGCCGCGGCCATGGCCTACCACTACGAGCGGGCCGGCCGCCCGGCCCGGGCGGTACCGCATCACGTGCGGGCCGCCGAGGTCGCCACCGGCGTGTTCGCCAACCGGAAGGCCGTCGGGCACTACCGGCGGGCCGCCGAGCTCTTGCAGGAGTCCCCTCCGGGCCGGGAACGCGACGCTAGCGAGCTGGCCATCCGGGCCGCCATGGCCGCCCCGCTGAACGCGCAGCACGGGTACGCCTCGGCCGAGCTGCAGGCGGTCCTGGAGCGCACCCGCGACCTGGCCGAGCGGCTGGGCGACACCCGGCTGCAGCTGATCGGCCTGGTGGGCCTGTTCGGCGCCCGTTTCGTGCAGGGGCACGCGGCGGAGGCCTACGAGATCGCCCGGCGCAGCCTGGAGCTGAGCCACCTGCACCCCGACGTGGTGGGCCAGGCGCACTTCGCCGTGGCCGGATCGGCCACCAGCCTGGGGCGGCACGAACAGTCGCTGCGGCACTTCACCCTGGCCCACGAGCTGTGTTACGACGCGGTGCCCGCCCTGACCGGCACCCGCATCGAGGTCCACGCCCGGGCCTGGTCCGCGCACGCGCTGTGGCTGCTCGGCCGCGACGAGGACGCGCTGCACTGGTCCGACTGGGCGACCGCGCGGGCCGAGGAGGTCGAGCATCCCTACAGCCTGACCGTCGCGCTCGCCTATGCGGCGATCACCCACCAGTTGCGCGGCGACGTGGACCGGACCCTGGAGTTCGCCCGCCGGATGGGGGAACTCTGCCACCGCTACGAGTTCGCCTACTACGGCCACTGGGTTCCGATCCTGGCCGGCTGGTGCGCCGGCGGCACCGCGGGCGCCGACCAGATCCGCGACGGGCTCCGCCGCCTCCGCGACGATGGCGCGCTGGCCCGCCAGCCGTACTACCTGTCCTTGCTGGCGCAGACCCTGCTGTCCGCCGGGCAGCGTGACGCCGCGGGCGCGGTGCTGGAATCGGCGCAGGCCGCAGCGGCCGTCCACGACGAACGCTGGTGGCTGCCGGAGCTGTACCGGCTCGACGCCCGGCGGCACGAGGGCCCGGCCGCTGCCGACCTGCTGCGCCGCGCGGTCACCCTGGCCGAGCAGCAGGGCGCGGTGGCCCTGGCCCGGCGGGCCGCCGAGGACCTGGCCCGGTAAGGGCGACGGACGGCGAACGCTCCGCGAACGCCCGGCCGCATACGGTCCTGGCCATGCCGAGCCGATCAGGAGGCCCGGCCAGGTTCCAGGAGCAACTATGACCACCACAGCACAGACGGCCGCGTTCGACACCCTCGCCACGGCATTGCGCGGGCCGGTGATCCAGCCCGGCGACGAGGGCTACGACGCGGCCCGAGCCGTCTACAATGCCATGATCGACCGCCGGCCCGCGGCCATCGCCCGCTGCGCCGACGTGGCCGACGTCATCACCGCCGTCCGGTTCGCGGGCGAGAACGACCTGACCGTCTCGATACGCGGCGGCGGGCACAACGCCGGCGGCCTGGGCGTGTGGGACGACGCCCTGGTCATCGACCTGTCGGCGATGCGGGGCATCCGCGTCGATCCCACGGCCAAGACCGCGGTCGCCCAGGGCGGCTGCACCTGGGGCGACATGGACCACGCCACCGGCGTGTTCGGCCTGGCCGTCCCGTCCGGGATCCTGGCCAGCACCGGGGTGGCCGGCCTCACGCTCGGGGGCGGGACCGGCCACCTGACGCGGCGTTTCGGGCTCACCATCGACAGCCTGATCTCCGCCGACGTGGTGCTGGCCGACGGCTCGTTCGTCACCGCCAGCGCGCAGGAGCACCCGGACCTGTTCTGGGCGCTGCGCGGCGGCGGCGGCAACTTCGGCGTGGTGACGTCGTTCGAGTTCCGCTGCCACGAGGTCGGCACGGTCGTCGCCGGGCCCGTGCTGTACGACATCGGCGACACCACCGGCCTGCTGCGCTGGTACCGCGAGATCTTGCCCAGCCTGCCCGAGGAGCTCAACGGCTGGGCCGCGGTGTTCACGATCCCGCCGGCCCCGCCGTTCCCGGAAGAGCTCTGGCTGCGCAAGGTGTGCGGGATCGTCTGGTGCTACACCGGCCCGGCCGAGCGGGCCGACGAAGTGCTGGCGCCGGTCCGCGGGTTCGGCTCGCCGCTTCTGGATGCGATCATGCCGATGCCCTACCCCGTGCTGCAGGGCATGTTCGATGCGCTCTACCCGCCCGGGTTGCAGTGGTACTGGCGGGCCGACTTCTTCAACGAGATCCCGGATCAGGCCCTCGCGGCCCACCAGGAGTTCGGCGAGACGCTGCCCACCATGTTGTCGGGGATGCACCTGTATCCCATCGACGGGGCGGTGCACCGGGTCAGCGCCGACTCGACCGCGTTCGCTTACCGGGACGCGGGCTGGAACGGCGTGATCGTTGGGGTCGACCCGGACCCGGCCAACGCGGGCAAGATCAAGGACTGGGCGGTGCGTTACTGGGAGGCCCTGCACCCCACCTCCGCCGGGGGCGCGTACGTGAACTTCATGATGGACGAGGGGACCGACCGCGTGCGGGCGTCCTACGGCCGCAACTACGACCGGCTGGCCCGCGTCAAGGCCGCCTACGATCCGGGCAACTTCTTCCGGATCAACCAGAACGTGACCCCCCGCGGCTAGCTGCCGGCCGTCCGCCGGGCGCCACGCCCGGCAGGCCTCAGGCGGCCCCGGTACCAGGCTGGTCAGGCTGGTCAGGCTGGTCGGGCTGGCCTGGCCGGCCGGGGCCGCCCGGCGATTCCGGAGGCAGCGTCGCGCGCCGCTGGATCACCCCCAGGCTCTCGTAGAGCGTCTGCCAGACCGCACTGAGGCTGGCGCTGACCGGCAGGTCACCGCGGATGGCGTCGGGCGGGTCACCCTCGCCGCCCAGCGCGCGGAGGGCGGAACGGCCTACATCCACGATCACCGGGTCGCTGGCCTCGATCGTGAGCTGGTCACCGGTCACGCGGATCACCATCTGGCGGCGGCCGACCTCCTCGGGCGGCTCGTCGCTGGTGCCGGTGACGTCCGCGCGGCGGAGCGCCTCCCGGGCCTGGTCCAGGTCCACGCCGAGGGTGGCGAGGACCCGGGCCGCGGCGGTATCGGGATCGGACAGCGCGGCTAGCAGCAGATGGTGCGATCCGACCGGCTGCGACCCGGCCAGGCGCGCGGCCTCGCTCAGGCTGGTATCGGCCGCCGGCGTGGTGCGCAACTCCGTCTGCTCGGGCGGATCGTTGACCGCGAGGGGATCGCCCGAGGGCCGGCGGCGCAGCCAGCGGCGGCCCCGGCCGGCCTGGGCGGCGGCCGCGGCCGCGGGCAGCAGGTCGAGCACGGCTATGCGGATCTCCTCGAGGTCGGCGTGCTGCCGCAGGACCTGGGCGCCGACGCCCTCGCCCTCCCGGATCACGCCGAGCAGGATGTGCTCGGTGCCGATGTAGTTGTGGTGCAGCTGCAGGGCCTCGCGCAGCGCGAGCTCCAGGGTCTTCTTGGCCCGCGGCGTGAACGGGATGTGCCCGCTGGCCGCCACCTGCCCGGTGCCGACGATGGCGCTGACCTCATCGCGGGCGCTCTCCAGCGACATCCCGAAGCGCTCCAGGGCGCGGAACGCGTGACCCTCGCTCTCGCCGAGGAGCCCGAGCAGTATGTGCTCGGTGCCGATGTAGCTGTGGCGCAGCTTGCGGGCCTCTTCCTGGGCCAGGACGACGACGTGCCGGGCCTTGTTCGTGAATCGCTCAAACATGAGATCAGGTTGCGCCCCTCTTTAAACCCTGTCAATACCATGCTATTAATAAGGGATCAGGCCAGGCAGCTACGGGGGCGGCTGGGAGGAAGCGATCATGGACTGGGAGGACCGGCTCGACGCGTGGGAACTCGAGCTTGAGCTGCACGCCCAGCTCGAGGGCTCGGACTGGGTGACGCTGGAGCGGGCGGCCGCCGACACCGGCGCCTCCCGGGCCGCGCTGCGCAACTGGTACCGGACCGGGCAGATCCCGTCCCGGCTGGTCGACGGCCCGCACGGGCCGCAGCGGCTGGTGCCGCTCGCGCTGGTCGCGGCCCGGGCCGAAGCCTCGCCGCGGCTGCGCCGCACCACGCAGCGGCGGCTCGCCGACGAGGCCCAGCTCGAGATCCTGCGGCACCGGGTGGATCAGCTGGAGCTCCGGCTGGCCGCGCTGGAACGGCGGCCGCCCGCCGATCCGCCGTCGTGAGCCGCTGGCGGGACCCCGCCAGCGGCGCCGCCCGGTTCTACGCCATCCGGCGCAGCGACCCCGCCGCGCGCCGCGCGCCGGCGACGCCCAGCGCCAGCCCGAGGACCATGAGCACGCCCACGGCCACCAGCGGGGCCGGGGCGACGCTGCCCAGGAACCCCGGGGCGCGGGAAGCCATGGCCGTCCACCAGGTCACGGCGCCGACCACCAGGGCGGCCATCACGAACGTGAGGCCGACGGCCAGCCCGCCGAGCCGCGCAGCCCTGACTCCCGCAGCCGCTCGGCCGTGCCCGCCCAGAGCAGGGCCAGGCGGCAGCGCCACGGAACCGGGCCCGCGCCGTAGGTGTCCTCGAGCAGGGTGACCAGCTCGGCGCCGTAGCGGCGCCGCCACGCCGCCGGGTACCAGCGCAGCACCCGCTCAGGGCGCCGGCCGCGGGTCATGACGTCCACCCCAGCGCCTGGCCCCGGGACTGCCCACCACTGGGCTGCCTGCCATTGGGCTGCTTATCACTGTGCTGCGCACCACTGGGCTGCCTACCACGGGCCAGGCGGGCGCTGCCCTCGTCGGCGATCGCGCGCATCTGGGTCACCGCCGCGGCCAGGGCGGCGCGGCCTGAGGCGGTGATCCGGTAGGGGCGCCGCCGCTGCTCCTCGCCCGCGGGCTCGATGAAGCCGCCCTCCTCCAGCCGGGTGATCGCCCCGTACAGGGTGCCCGGGCCGAGGACCACCCCGGCGAAGCCCTCGATGTCCTTGGCCAGGGCGTAGCCGTGCTTGGATCCCGACGCCAGGCTGGTGAGGATGAGCACGGCGGGCTCATTGGCCCGGCCCAGCTCCCCGTCAGCACGCGATCTGCGGCCCATGCGCGGAAGATTACTACGTTTAACGTAGTAACGCTACTCGCGGGCCTGCCGCCGGGCACGGGGCCGGCTGTCGAGCCACAGGGCCCAGGGCTGAACGGTCCCGACGTGCAGCAGCCCCATGGCGGCCCACGGATCCTCGCCGAGCCGCGCCGCGATCTCCCGCTCGCCGGCGGCCTCGGCCAGGAGCAGGGCGCCCTGCTGGCCGTCTCCGACCGGGCCGCCCAGGATGATCAGGCCGTCATCGACCAGGCCGTCCATGAACGCCGCGTGCTCGTCCCAGCCGTCCTGCTGCCGGATCGGCCGCGAGCGGTCCCAGTGCGGCCCGTGGACCATCGTCACCGCGAAGGTCACCATGAGACCGAGCGTAAGGGCCGCCACTGACATCGGAAGCCGGGTGCCGCGGTGATGGACTACATGGGCCGGGCGGGCCGTCCGCTGACCGGCGGCGGGTGCGGCGCAGGCGGCTCGGGCCCGGTGAGGCCGAACAGCGGCTCGTCCGCGGACCGGATGTCGGCGTTGGGCAGCCCGCCGGGGTAGTGCTGCCGGACCTGGCCGGCGACGGCGATCGCGATCTCGACGTGCTGCCGCCGGGTGGCCGCGTAGAAGTCCTGTGCCTCCCCGCTATGCTTGGGGCGCCCGTGCAGCGGCTTGTCGCTGACCGCGAGCAGCGTGGCCGTCGGTATCCGGTAGCGGAAACCGTTGGCGGCCACGGTCGCGGACTCCATGTCCACCGCGACCGCGCGGGACTGCCGCAGGCGGCCCGCGACCAGCGAGAACTCCAGCTCCCAGTTCCGGTTGGCGGTAGTGAAGACGATGCCCATCCGGCTGCGCAGGCAGCGGGCGGCCAGCTCGTCGAGCAGGAGCGTGTTCAGCGTGTAGTTCGAGGTGACCGGGACGCTCAGCGGGAGCATGTCGTCCAGCACGTGGTCGTCGCGCAGGTAGGCGCTGGCCAGCACCAGATCGCCGATCTCCTGGTGGTTGCGCAGGCCCGCGCAGTGCCCGATCATCAGCACCAGGTCGGGGCGGAGCACGGCCAGGTGGTCGGTGATGGTCTTGGCGTTGGACGGGCCGACCCCAATGTTGATCATGGTCAGGCCGGTCTGGTCGGCCCGGACGTGATGCCAGGCGGGCATCTGGTGGTCGTCGGAGTCGGGGCCGACAGTCTCGCCCAGCGCATCGCGAAACTCCTGCACGTGCCAGGCGTAGTTGGTGAGCAGGACGTACCGCTGGAACGCCTCGGCCGGGGTCCCCGTGTAGTGCTGCAGCCGGTCGATCGACAGGGCCATCCGTTCCGGCCCGAACAGGAAGAGCTTCTTGCGCCGCAGGTCCCAGCGGGTCTCGTCGAGGGCCCGGGCCAGCTTCGGGTCGTGCAGGTCAACCGCCTGGCGCCCCGGGCTCACGGTGATCCGGGCCCCGGCCGCGGCCAGCCGTCCCAGCTCCCGCAGCAGGTACCAGCGGATCGCCGCCGGCCAGGCGAACTGGCCCTCCAGCACCCGGTTGTGCTCCGACCATGGTCGCTCCACGGTCAGCCGCGCGTAGCGGCCGTCCTGGCCGGCCGCTTCCATGGCCGTGTACAGATCTTCGACCTTCTCCGGGCGCTGTGCCGCGGGGATGGCCGCGAAGTCCGCCGTCACCCTCACGCCCGTCATCATGCCAGCGCCGGGCACGGCGGCCGCGCGGGCACCGGCCGGCGCCCGCGGGCACCAGGCGGCCGCGGCCAGGGCCAGCCGCCGCGGTCAGCGGCCGGATCCGTTGCTACGCCGGGGCTGCAGGCCGCTGATGATCTTCCCGACGGCCACGACGAGGAACAACTGTCCGAGCAGCGCCTCGGCCACCGCGAGCGTCTGCCCGGGATTGGCGGCCGGGACCAGGTTCCCGTACCCCACGGTCGTCATCGTGACGAAGCTGAAGAACAGGTCCTGGCTGAGCGAGCCATGCCCGGCCGAGCCGAAGAACGGGACGCTGCCGAGCTCGCCCGCCGCCTGGTAGGCGTAGGCGAAGAACATGCCGATCAGCAGGTAGGCCGAGACGGCCCCGAGCAGCGCCTGGATGTCGATTTCGCGCCGGATCATCAGGTGGCGCACGATGGAGAACGGCGCGATCAGGTACAGCAGGCAGGAGACGGCGAATATCCCGCCGAGCTGGGTGCCCTGCTGGTGCACGAAGAAGCTGAGGATCGTGACGACGGCGGCCAGAACCAGCACGATGTCGGCGATGCGCCGCACTATGGGGCGCGCCTCCGACGTCCGCAGGGTGAGCCAGACCGTGGCTAGCTGGACGACCAGCACGATCGAGGCCGCCCGCGCCTCGTCCACCGAGACGGATACCACGTAGGTCACTATGACCAGCAGCAGCACCAGCCCGTAGCTGTCCGTCGACACGAAGGCGCGGGCCAGGCGGCGCCACCACTGGGACTCGGTGTCTGCCCCGGCGCCATGGTCAGCAACGTCCGCCACCTAAACCTCCAGCACTGCTGGGCAGGGGCCCCGGACCTGCATAAGTCCCTGCCGGCGTGTTCCGCATCCGCACATTCTGCACCGCAGGGCCGTACCCGGCGCCGAAGCGCTGGTCAAACCCGGCGCCCCGGCCGTTGAGCGCGTCGCCGGGCGGGCGGGTATGGTGGCGCGGTGGTGCCTGGGATCTACCGGGATCTGTTCGCGGCGGTCGCCGCCACGGCGGGCTCGCTGACCGGCCTGCTGTTCGTCGCCCTGTCGGTGGGCGCGGGCCGGGGCCCGGCCGCCGGCTCCCCGGCCATTCAGCAGGTCCGGGCGGCCGCCGCGCTGCTGGCGTTCAGCAACGCGATGGCGGTCTCGCTGTTCAGCATCGTGCCCGGCACCAACCCGGGGTACCCGGCGACCGCGCTGGGTACCGTCGGGATCCTGTTCACCGCCGCGGCGATCCGGTCCATCCGGGCCAGCCAGGCCACCGAGCGCCAGCAGCTGCGCCAGCTGGAACTGATCATGCTGCTCCTGCTGATCTTCGGCACCGAGCTGGTCTGCGGCATCATCCTGCTGGCCGACCCCCGCCGCGCCATCCCCCTGCAAGTGATCGGCTACGCCCTGGTCACATCGATCATCGTCGGCATCGCCCGGGCCTGGGAATTCGTCGGGGAATGGCACGCCGGCGTGCTGAGCTCACTCGCCGTGCTGACCGGCCACCGGCGCGGCCCGGACGGCGCTCCTGGTCCCGAGGCCGCCGCTCCTGGGCCGGGCGCCGCCCCGGGCCGCGAGCCCCGAGATCGCCCGGCGGACGAGCGCGGCGAGTGACTCAGGTAACGGCCCGCTCGCGGCGCTCGGCGCTCTCGCGCGGGTCGTGAATGGTGGTGACCTCGCCGGGACCGGCCTCGGTGTGGTGCTGGCGGGTGTAGAAGCGGACCTCGTGACCGTCGGGGTCGTGCAGCTCGGGCAGGATCCAGCCGATGCTGGCCCAGTGCACCCCGGCGTGCCGCTCGCCCAGCGCGGTCAGCCGGTCCGCGAGCTGGTCGATCGCGTCCTTGTCCGGCACGCCGATGGCGAAGTAGTCGAAGCCCGCGGCGGCCCGGGCCCGGGCGGGATCGAGCCGCAGGCCCAGCCCCGGGCCCCCGTTCGGGTGCGCCAGGGTGATACGCAGCCCGTCGACGTGCTGGGCCGGGACTGGGCGCAGGCCGCGCTGACCGCCCCCACCGCCGCCGAGCGGATCGCCGCCAGCGCGGCCGTCGGCCGCCAGATCATGGAGCGCACCGGTGCCCTGTTCGCCGTCGCCCAGCAGGCCGCCGCCGTCGAGCCCCTGATCGCGGGGTTCTGGCAGCAGGGCCGCGAGCAATCCCGGCACGCCAACGCCGTGTTCTGGACCCGGATGGCCGACGACGGCCTGCTCGATCCCGGCATCGACCTGGCGTGGGTGATCGATACCTCCAGCATCCTCGCGGCCGCCGAGACCTACCTGCTCATCACCCGCATGACCGGCTGGGACCTCGACGCCTACCAGAACTGGCTCGTCACCACCGGGATGCGGCTGATCGCCCCGCCCCCCTCCAGCGTCCCACCAGTCCCTCCGGCAAGCTGAGTCCCAGCAGGCTACACTGCCCTTGACCTGCGGGCCTTCGTTTTCCGGCCCGTTGCGGGCTTATCGGCGATTCGCCGGACAGATGTGCCCGCCGACCGCTACCTTCGCATGGTCAGGCGCTCCGCGGTCTCGTTTCCGCCCCTGCCCCCGGCTGACACCTTGCTCCGCTTTGCTGAGCGCGCCCCCCGATCCGGGGAAGGTGCCGGTGTCCGGCTCCCATCGCAAGCTGCTGCTGTCCCTGTCCGCCGCGGCCCTCCTGGCCGCATTGACCTTCACCACCGCCGGCCCGGCCCTCGCCGCGCCGGCTGTTTCCGTTAAGAGCACCGAAGCCTCGGCGCGGTCGGCCGCGGCGAAGACGGTGCTGCCGGCCCGGCTGCGGGCGTTCTACTGGGCCAGGACCCAGTACGGCAAGCCCTACGTATGGGGTGGCACCGGGCCGGGCGGCTATGACTGCTCCGGCCTGGTCATGATGGCCTACCGGCACGCCGGCATCAGACTGCCGCGCACCACGTACGAGATGCTCAGTAGCTGGCATCTGGTGCGGGTCCGCGTCCCGGCCAAGGGTGACCTGGCGTTCTACGGGTCCGGGCACGTGGAGTTGTACGCGCGCGGCAACCTGACCTTCGGCGCGCACGCGCCCGGGCAGATCATCGGCTGGATCGCGTTCGGCCCGTGGTGGCATCCGACCGCCTACTACCGGATCCGCTGACCTCGCCGGGCCGGGTTGCCCCCGGGCCAGGGTTGGCCGCCGGGCCAGGTATTACCTGTCCGGGTGGACCATGGTGTCGATGACCGCGGTCGCGGCCAGGATCAGGATGTCGTTCTCGCCCGGGAACACCTCGACCCCGTAGGTGTCCCGGACGCGGAACCACCGCTTGGAGACTTCGGCGACCTTGTCCCCGTCGCGCTCGAAGGTGTACTCGTGGTCGACGAAGTTGCCCTGGGCGTGCAGGTCCGGGCCGTCCTCGATCTTGAGCACCCACCGCTCCCGCAGCGGCGTGATCATGGCTTTCTGGACCAGGGCCACCCGGTTCCCGTCCGGGCCCTCGATCTCCATGCTGTCCCGGACGTGCAGCATCCGTTCCTGGATCCTGCACAGCTCGCGCCCATCCATGTCCTCGAACACGATGGTCTTGCGGACCCGCAGGGCCTTGCCGTCCAGCCGGAACACGCGCTCGCCGCGGTCATTCTCGATCACGTAGTCGTCGCCGATGGAGATCATGCGCTGGCGCATCTGGTAGCGCGTGGCGTCCCGCTCTTCGCGCCGTTCCCGGCGCCTCTCTCTGCCCAACACTGCCTGCCCCGATTCGCGGTCGTCGTCAGTGACCCCCGCAGTGTCTCTCATACGGAACCGGCGCGCATCACCCGCCGGGCGGGACCAGGCGTTGACATGCCGCCACCAGGCTGAAGTCCCGGCTCGAGACCGGCGATGCCCTCGCGACCGGATAGTCAGCCGAGGACCAGGCCGTACTGGCGCGCCGTCAGGCCGAACCAGCGTCCGGTCACGCCCTCGTCCCGCATGCCGAGGCGCTCGGCTACCCGTTGCGAAGCGACGTTGTCGAGATCGGTGAGGGCGAGCACCTGGCCGATTCCCGCCTTCCCGGCCATGGCGAGGATCGCGCGCGCGGCCTCGGTGGCCAGCCCCTGGCCCTGGTGCGACGGGTGCAGGTGCCAGCCGACCTCCACCAGGCCCGTGGGCCCGTCAGCGTCGCTGAGCGGCAGCAACAGGAGGGTTCCCACCGGTTGTCCCGGCGGTTCACCCGGACGCAGCGCGACGATCGCCCACAGGCCCAGCGGAGAGGGAAGTCCCTGCTCGTGGTGGCGCCAGCGGCGGAGGCGGTCCCGCGCTTCCTCATGCGTCGCCAGCGGCCGCCGCGGATGCGGGCCCAGCCAGCGCGTCACGTCGTCACGTGAGTAGAGGTCGAAGAACGCGGCCAGGTCCGGCTCCTGCCAGTGCCGAAGGAGCAGGCGCTCTGTCCTCAGCAGTGCATCCTCTTCCTCCGCCGACCGCACGCCCACAGTATGCGGGCCGCCGCGGGGAGCTATCCGGGCCGGGGTGCCGGGATGGCGGGCGGCCCGGCCAGCACGGCTGGCGTAGCCGGACGTTCCGCCGCCGTCCCGTTGCCCCCCGGGTCGCCGGGCGCGTGCGGCAGGTCGTCCGGCCCGACTAGCCCCCGGACGGCGATGCCGAAATAATCACCGCCCTTGTAGCGCGGGTTATCCGTGCCCCAGTGCCGGACCCAGGACTGCGGTATCAGCTTGGGGATGTGCTTGGAGCAGTGGATATATGCCTCGGTGACCCTCACCAGCACCCATTGCACTGGCTGCCGGCCCGGTTGCAGCGGCGGGCCGGGCAGGCAGCCATCTATTTCCTGCATGTGCGCGGGCGTGACGATTTCGGCGATGCCGTTGACGTGTAGCCCGATGAGATCGCGGGTGAAGTCGACCATGAATATGCCGATGTGCGGGTTCTCCAGGATGTTGCCCAGGCTCGCCATCACGCCGTTGCCCCGGAACTCGGGGTAGGCGATGGTGCGCTCGTCGAGTACCCGCAGGAAGCCGGCCGTCCCGGCCCGGAAGCTGCAGTCGCATTCGCCGCCCGCGTCGCTCGTGGCGATGAACGCCATCTCCATGCGCCCGATGAACTCCACCATCTTCGGAGTCAGCTGGTCGCTGAGCTGACGGTCGTAGAACCGGCCGGCCCGATCCCTCGTGCCGTACCAGTCCTGCAGGACATGCTCGCCTCGTGATCCGGGCCGCGGGTCATAGCGGCGCCCGCCGTCCCACAAGCGCCACCGCGCGGCGAAGTTCAGGACGTTGATGGACCATGCCCTTCCGGAGACCCCGGGAGGGGTTCGATCGTGGCTCAGGTCCATGGAAGCC
>Ga0318568_10000202_pt1 | contig 22440 bp, 17 predicted proteins | sample GRESIP088b5f21_FD_203690 | JGI IMG/M metagenome (GOLD analysis project Ga0318568, IMG submission 203690) | Tropical soil microbial communities from Luquillo Experimental Forest, Puerto Rico - GRE.SIPMG.088b5f21 | ecosystem: Environmental > Terrestrial > Soil > Tropical forest > Bulk soil...
CAGTACCACATCCTTTGGATTTTTATATGTTACAGAAATCCAATCTAAGGTTTTTTTATATGCTTCAGCACTTGTTTTATTTGGAATATCTACAACAACATAGTCAGTTAGACCGTTTGCACCAAAATTAAAAACTGAATCCCTTTGAATATTTTGAGCATTCAAACCGAGCGAAAAAGCAATCAAACTAAAAAAGAAACATCTTTTCATAATACAAATTTTAAAGTGAATAATGTTTTTAATTAATTACACAGAAAAACGATTAAAATAGTGATACAAAAATAATTATATAATTTGAAATTCAACTATATAACCAGATTATATAAAAGTTCATTAGAGAATTTATCAACCTAAAAGCATCAACCTTCAACCAAAAAGGTTAGAACTCTAACCTTTTTGCTTATACTCCTTACCTAAAAGGTTAGGTTCCTAACCTCCGAGGTTAGCGGTTAGACCAAAAAGGTTAGACCCCTAGCCTATTTACTTAGGCTCCCAACCAAATTGCTTGGACTTCTAACCTTTTTGCTTAGCCGTTCAAGCAAAAAAGTTAGAAGTTGAGTCTCGAAGGTTGATCTACTAAAAAAAGAGTCCGGCTCTTTACAGAACCGAACTCGGAGATTATTATTCCAGGTCTTTGAACCTGTCGATCACAACCTAAACAGCCGGGGCAATTGCTTTTTTCGTTCTTACCGGAAAACGATTTTTCAATTCTTCGTAAATAGCTTTAGCTCCGGGAATGTTCATATCTACTGCTTTTTGAACGCCACCGTAATACAACAAAGCCGCCTGTAAAGCTTCGCTTCCGGCAAGCATTTTTGTATCATCTATACCATTGGCTAGTTGCGTAACAATATTTAAGACTGAAATCAGATTTTTAGAATCAGCAAAATCAATATCGAAATCGCCTAAGTTTAAATATCCGGGGGCAAATTCAGGATTTGTTTTGCTGTATTCAAGTGCTTTCTGAACAAATGCACTTGATTTGTCACCCATCTTAAGCATATCCAAACGCTCTGTTGAGGTAAGGGTTAAAAGAAAAGGTTTTAATATTGCGCCAGCTTCATTTATTTTTGCTATCGCTTGGTCGAGTACTTCCTGTGGAATACTCTGATTATGTATGTTATTCATTTTTTTGATTTATTTTTTTGTAAAACAGAGAACAGATAACGGACTTTCGCTTCGCCCGTTATTTTTCAGACTCAGATTAAAGTCACCCCGTTTGCTGCTGTCTGAATGAGAACCGGTGCAGGACGGGGCGCTGTCTCGAAGACGGTGGGATGCGCATGCTTTTTCTCCCAGGAAGGAGAATTGGATGGAAATATGTGGATGTCCGAAACGGAAATTACCGCAACGTGTGATTGATAAATTCTTCTCATACGTGGTTAAGGCGTACTAAGTAATTGATAGGTTAAACTATAACAAACGGTTCAAAAATATTAATTATTCTCCAAATACAGACACTTAAATTTTATGTTATACAGCAGTTTTTAATTAATTTTTATTGGCGAGAATAGAGTGTATTCAACTCGCCTATTAACGCAACAGATATATTCATTTTGTTTTAATGATGAATCTGTTGCAATAGGAATTAGCAAAAAAAATAAGGCTGACTCCATTGGGGAATCAGCCTTATTCTTTTGACTTTATTTGGGGGTACAACCGCAACTTGCGGGGTCTTTAGTTCGTGTACCCGCCTTGTTTTTGGTAATTTCCCTCTTTATATCACAACCGTTGCAGTCGCCACAGGGTGATGTTTCTTTCTGGCGAATATTCTTCACAACAGCATATACCGAGTAGGCAATGGTGGAAGCTATGATAATGAGAACTATTATAGATTGAGTCATTTTTTTATTATTTATTGGAATAAATTTAAATCTACGTTTTTACACAAACAAACTTCCTATCTGATAAGTTGCGAATGCCACCAGCCAGGCAATAGCAGTAGTATACACCATAGTAAATACGGCCCAACCCCAACTCGATTCCTTTTTAATAGCAGCAATCACGGCCACACAAGGGAAATAGATCAATACAAAAAGCATGAAGCCAAAACTCACCAAAGGCGTAAATACCTTTTGTCCTTTCAATTCTCCGGTATTATGAGTCTGAGCCTTTAATTCCTCTTTCAGCGAACCCGAATTTTCATCCGCCTTCATATCAGCCTGGTAAAGTATTCCCATGGAACTCACCACAATTTCCTTAGCCGCCAACCCGGTAATAATACTCACACCCATTTTCCAATCAAATCCCAAGGGTTTGATGACAGGTTCAATGGCATGGCCAAGTTGACCAATATACGATTTCTCCTGACGTTCCGCTTCCTTATCTATTTCCAGACGTTTCACAACTTCTTCCTTTTGAGCAGCGGCTAGTTGCGAATTAGATTGCGCCTTCTGAATCTGCTGATCGTAATTTGCCTTATAGTCCACATGCCGTGGAAAATACCCCAGTGCCCAAATCAAAATAGATGCAAGCAAAATAACATTTCCCATTTTCTTGAGATATTGTTGCCCCTTATGCCACATGTGCAAACTGGTATTTTTCATCGTCGGAATCCGATAAGGCGGCAATTCCATAACAAAAGGAACTTCTTTCTTGGCAAAAGCTATTCGCTTCATAACCAAAGCTGTCACAATTGCTAAAACAATTCCAATCAGATAAATTGAGAATAACACCAAACCTTGATTAGCCGGAAAAATGGCTGATATAAGCAAAACATACACCGGCAACCTGGCGCTGCAAGACATAAATGGCGTGATAATCATAGTCAAAATCCGATCTTTCTTATTATCCAGTGTACGGGTGGCCATAATGGCAGGCACATTGCAACCAAAACCCATAACCAAGGGTATGAAAGATTTTCCATGCAATCCGATTTTATGCATTAATTTATCCATAATAAACGATGCACGAGCCATATAGCCGGTATCTTCCATTAATGAAATAAAGAAGAATAGAATCAGAATATTGGGCAAAAAGACAATTACCCCTCCTACTCCACCGATAATTCCATCAACCAGCAAATCGCGCAATGCACCTGGCGAAATAGTACTTTGAAGCCATTCACTCAACAAACCAACACCGGTATTAATCCAATTCATGGGGTAACTTCCCAGGGTGAATGTGGCCTGAAACATTAACCACATAAAAAACATAAAAATCGGAAATCCCAGAAATCGATGAGTGAGCAAATCGTCCAATTCCCGCTTGCTTTCTCTCTTATCCTTTTTAGTTTCTTTGTAGGTTTCCTTTAATGCTCCATCAATAAATCCATATTTAGCATCAGTTATAATGGTTTCAGAGCGCTCGCCATATTCTTTTTCAAGTTGTGTTATCGTCTGTTTGGCTACAGCTTTAATCTGTTCGTAATTATCAAACTGCTGCAACTGAGCCAATGTACTCTTATCTGTTTCCAACAATTTTATTGCCACATAGCGCGATGACAATTTATCTGTTATGGCTGGATTTTTCCAAATTACATCTTGAATATCCTTGATAGCTTTTTCAATTTGCTCCCCATAGTTTATATGAATGTGACGCACGCTGGGATCCCTGTCTTCATACACATCAATCAATTTCGCAAACAATTCATCGATCCCTTTTCCTTTCGAGGCTACCGTAGGAATGATCGGAATTCCAATCATTTGCCCCAAGTCATCATAATCAAACTTTACACCTTTCTTTTCCAGCTCATCATACATATTCAAGGCGATCACCACTTTGATATTCATGTCGATCAATTGCGTAGTCAAAAACATGTTTCTCACCAAGTTTGATGAATCAATCACATTGACCACAATATCAGGCATTTTCTCTGTAATATGCATCCGAACATAAAGTTCTTCGGGAGAGTATTCTGTAATCGAATAAGTTCCGGGCAAATCTACAATTTTGAATGTGTAGCCATCCTTCTTCATTTCGGCTTCCTTAGCATCCACCGTAACCCCACTGTAATTTCCAACACGTTCATGCGATCCTGAAGCAAAATTGAACAACGTAGTTTTACCACAATTTGGATTTCCAACCAACGCCACATTAATCACTTTCCCCTTTTCCAGCACCGAAACTTTAAGCGACTCTTCATCAATAGTACCTTCAAATTTAATTTCGGATAAGCTTGCAGCTTCCTCAAGCGAAACAACCTCCACCAATTCCGCCTCACTTCTTCTCAGGGAAACATTATAACCCATAATTTCGTATTCAACAGGATCTTGCAGCGGGGCATTCTTTATTACTTTCACTCTCTTTCCCTTCACAAAACCCATTTCTGTAATGCGCTTACGAAAAGCGCCATGACCCAGCACTTTCGTTATTATGGCCTCATCACCAGTCTTGATATCAGAAAGATATGTATTATTTGTTGTCATTTTATATACTAATTAGACGAATTATTACACATTAAAATTGTACTCCAAAACGAACAAAACCAACCAAAGCATTATCCAACTTTAAGTCAGTCCCAGCCGGATTGATAATATATTGAATATCTGGTTTAATGAAGATATTCCTGTTTATCTGGAGTTGATATGCCATTTCAATGGCAGTCTCACTGCCAATCACACTATTATGGATTCCGGCATGAGCCACAGCCATTCCAAATTGATCATCAGGACGAGTGGAAATCATACCTTTGCAATTAAAACCCAAACTACAATAAACATCATTCCGGTTTATACTTTTTGGACTAAGGCCTATTTGCGAAAAAAGATATAGTTTTTTAGTTATTTGCTGATCTGCAACCAAATAAAACCCTCCATTTTTTTGCACTTTTTCAATCGTATCATTATGTTGGTGATAATACGCTCCGAATTTATAGGAACCCGTTTTACCTGACACGAGGCTCTTCTTTAGCTGAAATTCTGTTACAGCCAAAAAACCCTGATCTTTACTTAACTTCCAGTTAGTATTGTAAGGATTGTTCTCAAAATCATCAGGAGTACCATCAAAAATAGCAGTTTGCCACTCAAACGAGTCAGCAATATTCCATTGCAAATTTACACCCAACGCTGTTAAAGGAAATATTGGAGAAGGTATATTATCCGCAATGCTGGAGTGAATTCCAAAGGAACTGTTTGTAAACAGACCGCCATCTTCATTCACAGCAAATGTTGCATTCAAATCCTGCAAACCCAACGTTGCACTAAATTTGCCAAAGCTTTGTTTATACCAAAGTTCATATAAAAAAGTAAGATCGCCCGCTTCAATATTCGAAACTCCTTGAAAATCACCAACCAAATTAGCCGTCGGTTCTCCACCATGTGTATTACCGATATTGACAAACACCTCGCCACCTTTCCACCATCTATTCGTATTAAAATCTCCTTTCATATTAGCAAGCCCCAGATAAGAGGTTCCCCGCCGAATTCCACCTTTAAAATTACTGACTATATCACCTACATAAGATGCTGAGAACAAAAACGGAGATTCATCTTTTACTTCTCCAACTTGAGCATAAATTCTACTTGATGATAAAAGTAAAAAGACTCCTATGAATGTCGTTTTATACACTATTAATTATGGATTTAATTGGTTGATTATTCTTGTACAAAGGTATAAGAGTGATATCAACTTACATATCCCTAATTATGCTGATATTATATGGCTTTAGTAACAACTATTGGGTAAAGAGAATTGAACTTTACGATAATATATCAATTTGCAAATCAAGCCAGGGTATCTTTCTTTATCTCATCAATTTCAATCAATTTATTCATAATAGCATAAACAGTAAGGCCTGCAGTACTATGAATTTCGAGTTTCCGGGCTATATTTCTTCTATGGGAAATTACGGTATGCGTCGACAAAAATAGTGTCTGCGCAATTTCTTTATTCGTAAGCCCCTTTACAACACACGTAATTATCTCTTTCTCTCGGGCACTAAGCGAACTTTGTTCCTCCGAAGCATTATCCAATGGAGAATCAAAAAGCTTATCCAGTTTATCTTTCATTTGCTCTACCGACTCATAGACACTTATAACATCATCATAATTACGCAATAAATTTGTGTCGACAGCAGAATAGACCAAAGCCAAACATTTAAGTTCTGCGTTTTCTGCTTTAATCTTACTAATATCAAAATATCCCCAAAAAACAGGGTTGATAATTAATATATCCGGCTTGTGTATGTTTAAATAATGACTTACCGTATCTAGCGAAATAATTTCGATAGGCTGTATCCGATACCCCGGGATTCGTTTCAATACAACGGAGATACCACTCCGAATAATAACCGAAGGCTCAACAATAGCTATTTTGAGTTGATCATTATTCATTTTACTTCTTGTTTTTTCGTTCAAGTTCTTCTACTGCAGGAATAAACAAATAGTCTTCCACCTGATTATGAGTAGCAATATCCATTTCGCAAGACAAAATATCGAACAACACTTCTGTCAACAAATAATTACTCCCTTTAGCAGGATAATATTTTATAAGGATATTTTTAAGTTCGATAAGCTTAGAGTCAATTTCGTTGTGCCGATCCTGAAAAACGGCAATGCTATAACGTGAATCAGATTCCCCCTTCAGCATTTTCTGCACATAACGGAAAACCACCTTGTTTTCGTAATCCATGTGTTTCCGAACTTCCGATTCATATTCATCAAAGAACTGAAGAAAAATAGATTTATACGGAATATTCTGATCCTGAGCACTAACAGCTTCGATCAGTTTATTACGAATCAGTGGAAGTTTAAAATCGAGAAAATAACTATGGGCATTCTTCAGATAGTCAATCACAGAAATAATGGATATATCTCCATAACTATGATCTACCTCAAAATTTCCTTCGGAAAGAAAATTGACCACTGCTAAAAAAGTCTTACAATCGATGCCATTGGCTTCGCACACCTGTTTCACCGTCTGATCACCAAAACCAAGTGACAAACCAAAACGACTAATAACTAATAATAATGAATGATTTTCATTAATCAAATCACTCATTTTTTCATTTTCCGAGAATTTCTGTTGTTTTTGCATAGATAATATATCAATATGTTCCTGCATCAAAAAGAATACTATAAAAAAAGAATAAACTTCTCCGGGACAGACATCCCGATAGAAGTTCATACTAACTAATCATACTAACAAATCTAAATCTAATTTGCGATGACAAAGTTCCGGTTTATTACACGATATTGCAATCCCCATATTTAGGTATATTACAGATCAGTTATCCTGATTAGTGAGTAGCTCTTACTTTCTTTATTTAGACTACAAAGATACTTATTTATAATGGTTCTAAAGATCAAAAGTTCATTTTTTTGGTCTGAGACACAAAAAAGGACCGCCAACTCATTGACGATCCTTTTTACAATATAAACCAAAACAACTACAAGGTCACCCCTGATTTCCAAATGGCAATTTCCCGGTAATTTTTCTTTTCATTATTCACTGATTCACCACTAGCCACCCGAATTATGTATTCAACAAAATTCTCGTGAGTTTCGTCCATCGTTTTATTTTCCAATATTACTCCGGCATTAAAGTCAATCCAACCTGGTTTATTATTAGCAAGATTAGAATTCGTTGATATTTTCATCGTAGGAACAAATGACCCAAATGGAGTTCCACGTCCAGTGGTAAAAAGAACAATCTGACAACCTGCCGAACCCAATGCTGTAGCTGCGACTAAATCATTACCTGGCGCACTTAACAAATTAAGACCTTTAGTGTGAATGACATCCCCATACATCAACACATCCTTCACCACCGACTTTCCACATTTCTGCGTACACCCAAGCGATTTTTCTTCTAACGTTGAAATACCACCAGCCTTATTCCCCGGCGAAGGATTTTCATAAATAGGTTGCTCATTTTTAATAAAATAGTCTTTGAAATCATTTATCAGATGCACTGTTTTATCAAACAGTTGGGTACTCTCGCAGCGATTCATTAGAATTGTTTCGGCACCAAACATTTCAGGCACTTCCGTCAACACAGTCGTACCACCTTGTGTCACTAGAAAATCGGAAAAAACACCCAGCAATGGATTGGCAGTAATGCCGGAAAATCCATCGGAGCCACCGCATTTTAACCCCACCTTCAATTCACTTAATGGCACTTGAGTCCGGACATCTTTCGACGCAACCGCATATAATTCGCGCAACAAAGCCAAACCCTCTTCAAATTCATCTCCAACTTTTTGAGTTTCCATAAATTTGATTCGCTCAGCATCGTATTCGCCCAATGATTCACGGAAAGCCGTCACCTGATTGTTTTCACACCCCAAACCAACCACCAAAACAGCGCCGGCATTCGGGTGTTTCACCATATTACGCAAGATTTTACGCGTATTCTCATGGTCTTCACCCAGCTGGGAGCAACCATAATTATGCGTATATCCAACAATGGCATCCACTCCTGCTCCGTTTGTTTCACGCCTCAAGGCATCCACCAACTGATTCACCGTTCCGTTCACACATCCTACCGTTGGGATAACCCATACCTCATTACGGATTCCAACATTTCCATTTGCGCGACGGTAACCGTTAAAAGTCAGATCTCGGTTTTGAATTTCAGGATACTCTAATTTAGGAGCATAGGTATATTCTAACAAACCATCCAGGTTGGTTTTGATATTCTTTTCGTTTACCAAACTACCTTGGGCTATCGCCTCACGCGCATGACCAATCGCATATCCGTATTTTACTATGAAGTCATTCTCCGCAAAAGCCGTCAAAGCAAATTTATGCCCGGCAGGAATTTCATCCACCAATGTTATATCGGCCGTACCCACTGATACCGTATCACCGGCATTCAACGTAACCAACGCTACCGCTACATTATCTTCGGTATTAATTTTCAAATATTTGGTTATCATATAAAACCTTTATTAATATATATAAGCAGGAAATCTCTTACAATATTTCCATTCAAACACCTCCAATTGCACTTTATTATTCAGCAATTATTGCTTTTACTGTTTCCAACATTCCTTTTTGTTGAATAGAATCCAAATAACCAGCAACTTTCTGGGTCAGACCAGCAACTGCATTTAAATCTTCACCCCAAATAAATTGTGCCCCAAGAACTCCAGCTGCGACTTCATTGGTTGAACCGGTACTCCATAGTTTTTGCAACAAATCAACGATAGCCTTATCGTCGTTTGGAACAATTTCTACATCTCCACGTTTTCCACCTTTGTAATAGGTAATTATACCTGCTAGTCCAAGCACCAAAGCCGAAGGTAATTTCCCAACCCGACTAAGATAAATTTTCAATCCGGGTAAATCCCGTGTCTTAAATTTAGGGAAAGAGTTCAGCATAATGCTGGTCACAAAATGTTTCACATATGGATTGCGAAACCGATCCAATACATCATTGCCAAATTTTTCCAACTCTTCTTTGGGCAAGTCGAGTGTTACCAACAATTCATCAAACATTACTTTCTTGACAAATGCACCCATTACATCATCTTCCACAATCTCCCGGACAATATCGAATCCGGAGAGATAACCCACCGGCGACAACACAGTATGCGGACCGTTCAACAGAGTTACTTTTCGCTCGTGATATGGTTTTTCGCTCGGAACAAATAACACATTCAAACCGGCTTTATCTGCAGGAAATTCTTTTGCTACCGACTCAGGGGCTTCAATAACCCACAAGTGAAAAATCTCGGCCTGAACAACCAATTTATCTTCCATCTGAATCTTTTCCAAAATACTGCCAATCGTTTCGCGCGGATAACCCGGAACGATCCGATCTACTAAGGTACTATAAACGCCACAAGCAGTTTCAAACCAGGTTTTGAATTCTTCACCCAAATTCCAGAGTTCAATATATTGCTCAATGCAACTCTTCAACTCTCTGCCATTATGAAAGATTAATTCGCATGGAAAAACAATCAGACCTTTGTCGGCAGCACCATTAAATGTTTTGAAACGATGATACAACAACTGGGTCAATTTTCCCGGATATGATTTTGCCGGTTTATCTGCCAACATACATCTTGGATCAAATACAATTCCCGCCTCAGTGGTATTCGAAACAACAAAACGCATCTCTGGGTTTTCAGCCAATTTCAAATAATCATCAAACTGCGTGTAAGGATTCAATCCACGACTGATAACATCAATCAATTGCAAACTGTCAACTTGTTTTCCTTTATCGAGTCCTTGCAAATTGAGGTGATACAAGCAATCTTGTTCATTTAGCATATCCACCATACCATTCTCAATTGGCTGTACTACAACAACACTGCTATTGAAACTGGCTTTTTCATTCATGTTCCACACAATCCAATCAACAAACGCACGAAGGAAATTACCTTCACCAAATTGAATAATTCTTTCCGGATAGAGCTTTGCGCTTACTGTTTCTCTGTTTAATCTTTTCATTTTTCTTGATTTATTATTTTTACCTTAGATGCTTTTAGTATCTAAAGAACACATTACAATGTTATTAGGAATAGTATTGATTTTATCTCATTAAAAAAAATACAGTTTAAGACCAACAAAAATACTCAAATTACACCTCTAACTTGTGGACAATTCGACAAAAAAGGTATAAAAAATGACATTAAACCAATTTAAAAATTACCGGTTCCAAGACTATCTTTTTTGTAAATATATTTATCTTTGGTGACGTTTAAAACAACAATTTGAATACTCTAAAATATGAAAACACTAAAATTAATCTCCCTCTCCGTCTTTCTCTGTCTATTCCATTATTCTACAGCGGAAAACAACTCTCTTATTCAGAACATTGCAAACAGAAACACATTTTCATTAAACGGAAAATGGAATTATATCATCGATCCATATGAAACCGGCTATTACGATTATCGCTACAAACCTTTTGACGAATCGCCCAACCCCGGAAATGGAGCTTTTTATCTGGACAAAAAACAGACTGACAAAACCGAATTGATTGAGTATTCGTTCGACAAATCCCCCACCCTATGGGTACCGGGCGATTGGAACTCTCAAGACAATAAATTGCTATATTATGAAGGAACCATCTGGTATCGTCGCCTCTTCGACTATAAAAAGGTAGCAGACAACAACCGTATTTTTATTCATTTTGGAGCAGCAAATTACGAAAGCGATGTCTATTTGAACGGCAAAAAACTAGGAAAACATATTGGAGGTTTCACGCCTTTCAACTACGAAATCACCAATCTGTTGAAAGAGAAAGACAACTCATTAGTTGTGAAAGTCGACAATAAACGTAAACGCGAAGCCGTGCCCACACTCAACACCGATTGGTGGAATTACGGTGGTATCACCCGCGACGTAAATCTGGTCATCGTGCCAAATACCTTCATACAAGACTATCTGATTCAATTGAGAAAAGGCTCTGAAAATGAAATTAGCGGCTACGTTCAATTAAACGAAGCAGCACAACAACAAACCATCCGGATAAATATTCCGGAGCTAAAACTCTCTACCGAAACTAAAACAGATTCGACCGGTAAAGCCACATTTTCTTTCAAAGCTAAAAGACTAGATCGTTGGTGTCCCGAAAACCCGAAACTGTATCAAGTAGAACTCGCATGCAAAGACAACAAAGTGACAGACAAAATTGGTTTCCGTACCATCGAAACGCGTGGAACAGATATTTTACTGAATGGGAAATCAATGTTTCTGCGGGGAATTGCCATTCACGAAGAAAATGCCCAACGAGGAGGTCGTGCCTGCTCCATGGAAGATGCCAGACTATTGCTGAATTCAGCCAAAGAGCTTAATTGCAATTATGTACGGCTGGCTCATTATCCTCACAGTGAAAACATGATACGCATGGCCGACGAAATGGGCATCCTGGTGTGGGAGGAAGATCCCGTATACTGGACCATCCAATGGGACAATGCAACTACTTTCGAAAATGCCCGCCAACAACTGACCGATGTGATTGAACGGGATAAAAACCGTGCCTGTGTAATTATTTGGTCTATGGCCAATGAAACTCCGGTAAGCGAAGCCCGGACCACTTTCTTGAAAAAGCTGGCCGAACATGCACGTTCGCTGGACAATACCCGACTGATCTCTGCGGCACTGGAGGTACATCATAATGCAGCCAATCCAAACGAACGCATTGTGGAAGATCCTTTTGCCGACTATGTGGATATTGTAAACTTCAACCAATACGTAGGTTGGTACGACGGCTTACCGAAAAGTTGTGATGATATCAACTGGACCATCAAATACAACAAACCGGTCATGATCAGCGAATTTGGTGGTGGTGCCTTGCAAGGTCTTCATGGAGATGCCCAAACACGCTGGACAGAAGAATTTCAGGAGGACTTATACGCCCGTACTGTAAAAATGCTAGCTAAAATTCCTCAATTTAGGGGTGTATCACCTTGGATTTTATACGATTTTCGTTCACCGAAACGCGTATTGCCAAACATACAGGACGGCTGGAACCGGAAAGGCGTAATTGGACAGAACGGAACTAAAAAGAAAGCATTCTTTATACTCAAAGATTTTTATGACCAAATGGAAATGAAATATAAAAAGTAAAACATTGAACATCAAATAAAAAAGGTCTCATAAAAAAAACTTATGAGACCTTTTTTATTTGATCATCTGTATTAAAACTTCAAATCCGCTACTTTTAAAGCCACATTTCCTTTTACATTAGCCTGAATGCGAACAGCTCCCGGCACCAGACTTAAGCTTGTAACACTCGCACTGTTTAATTTACCCTGAAGGCTTACACCATCCATAATGGTATAATTGCTGATCATCTGATTTACCTGAGTTTTCATATCTTCCAGATCTTTCTTTACCGAATAGGTCAGGTATGGTGTCAATTGTTTCAATATCATTCCATGTAATAGCCAGCTAGCCGACTTAACCAACACATTCGATGTCTTCACACTAAATTCAGGTTGAGTAATCTCCATGGCTACTTTATCTGCATTGTATTCCAAATTTCCGGTAAAATAAATTCGTCCTTTAAACGAGCCAATTACATCAGCAACAAACACAGCTTTTCCTCCGCTTCCAAAAATAGACAAATCGGTAATGGTGATATGTTTAGCTCCTTCCGAAAAGGTTTTATTCAACAATTGTTTTTTAGCAAGTTCAGAAATTTTATCAAATGTTACATCAGCAGCAGCGTTTAGGTTGAATTGTTGTGCAGGTTTGTTTACCATTTTAAACGTGGGCAATGCCACAGGTGGATTAGCAGCCGGCTGTGCTCCTACAAAAGACTCTATCTGTGCATATAGAGCAACCGCCAGATTGAGCTTAGTCCCCGCAGTCGTGAACGGAGAAACATACACATCTTTAGGAGTCACCCGAAGCCAAAGATTATTTTCAGCATTCGCTTGCCGGGGTTTCTGAACTTCGCTCCAAGCCTGAGTAACATACTTTTTCAAATCAACCGATTCTCCCAGAGTTTTATCTATTTGAGCTGTAATCAACTTATCACATTGTGATAAGGCCAAATTAGCTATTGGCGTAACAGGCACTTCCGCTCCCACCACACTGATTTTAGGTTTTTCAATCCATTCGTAACCTGAACCAATGGTTTTACAAACCAATTTCCAGTTTTTATCAAAACCAATAGATGTTTTATAAGTCAGCGCAATACTGCCTGCAGCTTCGTAATGATCGCCTACCGACAAACCGAATTTCTCTACCTTCCAGGCAAAACGCGACCAAACTTTAAGTGGCACTCTATATTCGATCACATTATTATTAATGGTAAATGTAAAGTTTTGTGCTTTCCACACCTTTACAGTCAAATCCTGATTTGCCATTTTTGAACCATCAAAAATAAGTCCATTCATTTTCTTGTTTACTGAAGATTCCAGCTTCTTTACATCAAGCTCAACTTGTAACGGCAATTCCGACATAGCCGGAGATAGATTGGACGGCAAATAAGATTCAGTTGGCTTTTCAATCTGCATCGTTTTACACGCTGTAAACAACAAGCTAACACTAGCTATTGCTACGAAAATAATTTGTTTTTTCACTTCTTTTGTTTTTAAATATTGTGTAATAAATACGGCTGCAAAATTAACCAATTTCAATGACATACAGCACTATAATATCAAAGAAATTTGATTGAGACAACATTAAAAAAGCCTGTTATCAATCTAACAGGCTTTTTCTAGTAAATTATCGGATTTATTTCAACAGAGCAAAATCAATCACTTCCATAATATCATTCACATAATGGAATTTAAGTCCTTTCAAGTAAACAGGCTTAATTTCATCAATATCTTTTTGATTATCAACACAGAGAATGATATCAGTTATTCCGGCACGTTTGGCAGCAAGGATTTTTTCTTTTATACCACCAACAGGAAGAACTTTTCCACGCAAAGTTATTTCACCAGTCATTGCCAAATTTTTACGCACTTTCCTTTTCGTAAAAGCTGAAATCAGAGCCGTTGCCATGGTAATACCTGCCGATGGTCCATCCTTCGGAATAGCTCCTTCTGGCACGTGAATATGAACATTCCAATCTTCAAACAACTGACTATCAATACTTAGCTGCTCCGCATGAGCTTTAATATATTCCAAAGCTAACATAGCCGATTCTTTCATCACATCGCCCAGATTACCTGTAAGTGTAAGTCGAGGCGACTTGCTCTTGCTCAGACTTGATTCCACAAACAAAATCTCACCTCCAACTTGCGTCCAAGCCAAACCTGTCACTACACCCGGATAGTCATTTCCTTCATACTTGTCCCGGCTATAGCGGGAAGCCCCCAGATACGTTTTCAAATCACCAACAGTCAATTCCTGATCATAAGGCTCCTCTGTCGCTACACGTTTGGCTATTTTTCGCATCAGCGAAGCAATTTGCCTATTCAAATCACGCACGCCTGACTCTCGCGTATAAGACTCAATCAATTGATTAAGAACCTGTTTTGATAAAATCACATCAGTTTCTTTTAATCCATGAGTTTCCAATTCTTTCGAAACCAAGTGACGGCGCGCAATTTCAATCTTTTCTTCCTGTGTATAACCGCTCACCTCAATCAACTCCATACGATCTAATAACGGGCGCGGAATGCTGCTCAAATTATTAGCTGTGGCTATAAAAAGCACTTTTGACAGGTCGAAGTCCAAATCCAGATAATTATCATGAAATGCAGTATTTTGCTCAGGATCAAGAACTTCAAGCAAAGCCGAAGAAGGATCACCCTTATAATCAGCTGTAATTTTATCAATTTCGTCTAGCACAAAAACCGGATTGGCAGATTCAGCCTTTTGTATATTTTGCATAATCCGACCCGGCAAAGCCCCAATATACGTACGGCGGTGTCCACGAATTTCAGCCTCATCATGCAATCCACCTAACGAAACGCGAACATATTTACGATTCAATGCCGACGCTATTGATTTTCCAAGTGAAGTTTTTCCAACTCCCGGAGGGCCATACAAACAAATGATAGGCGATTTCATATCACCTCTCAACTTCAACACTGCCAAATGTTCTAAAATTCGATCTTTAACCGTATCCATGCCAAAGTGGTCTTTATCAAGCACTTTTTTTGCATGTTTCAGATTAAAATTATCCTTCGTATATTCGTTCCAAGGCAACTCAAGCATAGTTTCGATATAATTCAATTGAGTTGAATAATCCGGCGAGTGTTGACTCATTCTTTCAAGCTTCTTCAATTCTTTATCAAACACCTTGGCTGTTGCCTCTCCCCATTTTTTCTCATTACCTCTAGCCCTAAAGTCGGCTACTTCTTGTTCTACAGATCCACCACCCAACTCATTCTGAATGGTTTTCATTTGCTGCTGCAAGAAATATTCACGCTGCTGCTGATCAATTCCCTCCTTCGCCTTATTTTGGATAGACATTTTAATTTCCAACAATTGCGATTCCTTATTCAGCAACTCCAGTAACTGATAACCACGCTCCATGATCTGATCCATCTCCAGCAAACGTTGTTTTTCAATCACATTTAATCCAAAATTCACGCAAACATAATTGATCAAAAACACCGGATTTTCAATGTTTCGAATAGCAAATGCCATTTCCGGAGAAATTGCACCAGAGTCGTTAATAATATTGATAGCCAAATCTTTAATAGACGAAACCAGCGCCAGAAATGAACCATCCGTCGGATCAGGCCTAATATCATCCATCAAATTTACTTTAGCCTTCATATATGGTTTCATTGAATCTAATTCTCCCAAACGGAAACGCATCTTCCCTTCCAAAATAACGGTAGTAGAATTATCCGGCATTTCCAGAATCCGAACTACACTTGCAACGGTTCCCAGTGGAAACAATTGATCTATAGTCGGATCGTCCAATTTTTTATCAATCTGAGAACAAACTCCAATCAACAAATCATTTTCATGGGCAGCGCGTACCAATTTCAAAGATTTTGAACGTGCTACCGATACCGGAAGCAAAACTCCGGGATAAAGTACCATATTGCGTAGCGGTAGAATAGGAAGAACATCACCGGAATTTATGTTTAGGTCATATGTACGTTCATCCAATGAAATAATTGGAAACATATCAGATGAACCTAACATATCATCAGAAAACAGATTATCAAATGGATTGCTCATTATATTTACGAATATATTATTACTGCCATTATGGCACACATGTATAATTAAATACTTTTACTGAATCACCTCATTGATTTAATACCATCATATATAGCAATATACCAATTTTAGAGATTTTTTCTTTAATCGTTGTTTCAATTGCTGTGCCAAAAAAAAACCACTGACATTTTGGATACCTGAAAATCACAAACAGCACTTACGCTGATCCTTTTCATTTAAAATTCTGACCAAAAGATTTACATGTCATTTCATCTACCTTTACCCGCCACACTTTTACATTAACTAAGGCTGGCTTCGAGTATTTAAACGGACGTTCCGTATAGTTTTTCATCGTTACATTCAAGGCGACTTCTTTCTCCTCCAAACTCTCAACAAACGAAACCGCACCTTTACAAACTACACTTTTGGCAAGCATACTGTAACTGCAAGCTACATCGGGGTGTTGATACACTAATTTTCTATCGGAACAGAAAGTCACACAAACCCGTCTACTGAGTTCTAATAGCTTGATATGCTTCCCTTCTGGGGCAGAATGCAGAATAATTTCATCCTCCGAATAACCAAAATTCATAGGAATCACATAAGGAGTACCATCTGCTTCCGTAATCCCGACAAAACATACATCACATTGATTAATTACGTTTTCAATTTCTTTCTTGTCTGTAATAAAACTCGTTCTCATAATCTTTTTATTTAATCACAAATGTATAAAAAATCAAATGGAAAAAATTGCAAGAACTGCGGAATTAAAAAATTTCATTTTATAAAAACTCAAAATCCGCACACTGAACTTGTTTTTGTGCAAAGTATATCTATCTTTGCATAAAAAATTAAATAATCATTGTATGAAGAAATCAATATTTACTTTATCCATGTTGCTGACATTTTATTTGTCCAGTTTGGCTCAGGCGGATAAAATTGTAGGCAAATGGAAAACCATCGACGACAAAGACGGGAGTGCCAAATCAATTGTCTATATTTTTAAATCCTCTAACGGAAAATTCTTTGGCAAAGTAGAAAAATTATTCAAAAATCCAGAAAAGACTTGCACTGAGTGTGAAGGTAGCAATAAAAACAAACCCATTGTCGGCATGCTTATAATTAATGATTTGATAGAAAAAGATGGCAAATTGACGGGTGGAACCATTCTGGATCCAAAAACAGGTAAAATATACAAATGCAATATTAGCCTCGATGCCAGTGGAGAAAAACTCACTGTTCGTGGATCATTAGACAAAAACGGCTGGATTGGGAGATCTCAAACCTGGATTCGCATTCAACAATAAAACTGCTGATTATAAAACAAATAACTATATTCACTCAAACATCAAAATCCGCAACATGTTATTTATTGTTAATTCAATGAAAATACTTGACAAATATGTTGTACAACATAAAAATATGCTTTACTTTTGCAATGTGTTTTTCATGGTATTAGATTTAAGGTTAACTAAAAGATTGGGTTGTCGCGAGACAACCTTTCTTGTTTCTATAAATTAGATAAAATGAACACCACAACCAGACAGCTCAGAACCAGCACCATGATTACATTTCATAAATCTGCAAAAACAGTTTGGTGGCTTCTAAAAATCATTATACCTATAAGTTTATTAGTCAGCTTTCTTCAATACTGGGGAGTAATCATTTTAATTGCAAGAATTCTTTCACCTGCTTTCGGTATCATAGGATTACACGGAGAGTCTGCTATTGTTTTTATTTCCAGCATCTTCCTGCCGTTATATGGACCAATAGCCATTATTGGAACACTCCCCATAAGCATGCGAGAAATAACCATCCTCGCAATTATGTGCCTAATCTCTCACAATCTGTTCGTAGAAACAGCCGTCCAGAAAAAAACCGGCTCATCAGCACTGACACTCTTCTTACTCAGATTATGCATGTCGACAATAGCTGCTGCAACCCTCAATCTGCTTTTGCCAGCGCATATTGGTTCCACACACATCATTCAGAAAAGTCAAGAATTCTCAAACATAACCGACATGCTCAATACTTGGCTGAACAACACCACCAATCTTGCATTAAAAGTCTCATTAATAGTAACAGGACTAATGCTACTTCAAAATATCCTGAAAGAGTTCAAAATATTAGATATCATCTCAAAAACTCTGGCACCGCTAATGAGCCTTTTGGGACTTCCCGCAGACAGTTCTTTTCTCTGGTTTGTAGCACAAACTTTGGGGCTGGGATATGGCTCTGCAATCATGCTGCAAGAAATAGAAAACAACGGAATAACACCAAAAAGTGCCAACCTGCTTAATTATCACATTGCAATAAATCATTCATTGCTGGAAGATACGCTGCTTTTTGTTGCAATTGGCGTGCCTGCCTGCTGGATTATTATCCCTAGAATCATTCTTGCAGTCATCGTTGTTTGGTGCTTGAAAGCAGTGCTTACAATACGAAAAAACAAGAATCTAAATGAAGCATTTGCAGGAACAGAAAATAACCATTGAATCAATAAATTCAATCCTAATTCAATTGTAACTTTCTAAACAATTCTCTATCTTTGCAAAAGAAAGTAAATTTTATCGATCAAAATGCCAAATAAAATGTCAAATACAAAAAAAATGCTCATAGAGGTTGCTCGCGAACTTTTTGCCGTAAATGGAAAAAAAGATGTAACTATGAATGACATCGCTGAAGCATCAAAGAAAGGCCGACGCACCCTGTATACTTATTTCAATAACAAAGAGGAAATATACAAAGCTGTAATTGACAAAGAATTAGACTCAATCCTCGAAAAACTAACGATCGTATCTTCTCAAAAAACTGAACCCGATATTAAACTCACCAACCACATTCTAGCTCATCTGGATGCTGTAAAAGACGTGGTAAACCGTAACGGGTCACTCCGTGCTGATTTTTTTCATGACATCTACGAGGTGGAACGTAAACGCCGTAAAATAGATGTTATAGAAATATCGCTAATTCGTTCAATAATTGCCGAAGGCATAGAAAAAAACATTTTCAATCGAATGGATTTAGACTTATCGTCAATGATCATATTCTACGCAATAAAAGGACTTGAAGTCCCCTACATACGCCAAAACATCAGCACTGAATTTGAAAGAAACAAAAATAGCATTGTTGAATTTGTATTTATGGGCATCAGGAAGAAACGTTCCTAAAACTTCAACAACCCATACAACCCAACTATCTGAATTCAAACAATTTTCATTACTCAAAAGACGTCTAAAAACCGATTGGATATTGCACAAGTACATCCAATATGTTTCAGCCGTTCAAATTCAAATATTTCACAAAAAGAATTTCCTAAAAAACAATCAAATATATATGGCATTTGTCAACAACACCCTGATAGTCCGTAGAGACTTGATGTCTAAATTAATACGCATGTACAAAGAAGACGTCTTAGTTTCGGAGATCGATCGACTCCCAATCAAAATGTCTCCCAAAAACAGCCAGGTTCGCGGCAGATGTTGCATACATAAAGAGCGAGCAGTTTTAAAATACAAAATGCTCCCTATTTTGGGCTACAGTATCGATGAAGAAGTTGATGAACTAACTACACTTTCTGAATACGCTCAAAATGCGTTGAAGCGTACTGAAACTAAAAAAAGCATTCTAACCGTTGTCGACGAGGCTTGTACTGCTTGCGTAAAAACTAATTACGTTGTCACAAACCTTTGCAAAGGCTGTGTGGCCCGTTCTTGCTATATGAATTGTCCTAAAGATGCAATCAGCTTTATGGACAATGGACAGGCTCACATTAATCACAACAAATGTATCAATTGCGGAATTTGCAAAGAAGCATGTCCTTATCACTCAATTGTATATATTCCTATACCTTGCGAAGAAGCATGCCCTGTAAAAGCAATTCAAAAAGATGAAAATGGGATCGAACATATCGATGAGTCGAAATGTATTTACTGCGGAAAATGCATCAATGCATGTCCATTTGGATCAATATTCGAGGTTTCACAACTCTTCGACATACTACCAGCCATAAAGAGAGGTGAAAAATTAGTTGCCATTATGGCTCCGGCTATTCAGTCCCAATTCAACAACACAATTAGCGAAATCGCAGTTGCAGTCTCTAAAATTGGATTTATAGATGTCATGGAAGTAGCATACGGTGCTATGGAAACAACTGAACTCGAAGGGGCTGAGCTTAATGAGAAACTGGAAAGCGGACAACAGTTCATGACAACATCATGCTGCCCATCATACATCGAACTAGTCAACAAACACTTGCATGACCTGAGACCTTTTGTTTCTCACACAAAATCACCCATGCATTATACAGCTAAAATGGCCAAAGAAAAGCACCCGGATGCAAAAATTGTATTTATAGGTCCGTGTGTAGGAAAACGAAAAGAAATGGCTGAAAATGAATTGATCGATTATGTGTTGACGTTTGAGGAACTAGATTCAATCTTCACCGGATTGTCCATAGAAATACAATCCACAGACACAGAAAAAGAATGCGCCCCAATGGCCGGACGTGGATTTGCACGCTCAGGTGGAGTTATTGCTGCTGTAGCAAAAATGTACCCTAATCTTGGTATAAAATCAATTCAGGTAGCCAACTTAAACAAGAAGAATATCGGACTTTTAAGAGCCTATGCTAAAGGAAAAGCCCCAGGAAATTTCATAGAAGTAATGGCCTGCGAAGGCGGTTGCATTTCGGGTCCTTGCGGAAAAGTAGATTACAATCAGGCACAAAAAACATTCAAAAAAGCCATGGGAGAAGATTAATTCGAAGTTTCTTTCTTCAACGAATTTGATTGGCTATAAATAGCATCTTTCAACCGGCAATTACAGTCGCAATTTCCGGTTTCAAGCAAACCGCTACGTTGGAGCAAATCAAATTCTATCTTAAAATTTTCAGTAAAAATGCCTTCTGATAAGTTATCTTCAATCTGTTTTTGCGTCCACCACTTTGTTTGTTCCAAGAATGATGGATTTAAATTGTATTCAGCTTGCTGACAACTTACAAATAAAAATGCATATTGTTTTTCATTTTTTCTCTCTATTATGTAGTTTGACAAATACATATATCTAAAGTTATCCAATAGAAAATTCTGATTAGTCGTTCTATCTACACATTGTTCAATAGTTTCTCCCATTTTCACATGATTAGATATAGTTGTATCCCAATGATTTGAAAATTCAAGATCATCGGCAGAAATTTTCTTCAAAAGTATCATACTTTTATCAACAAAAAGCAATCTAACAACAGGATGCATATATTTGTGCTCATCACTCAAGCTTGTTAAATGCTGAATACTGCCAATAATTTTACCTTGATTACTTACAACAGGCCACCACTCTTCCCTCATTAATTTTGATCGAATTATCTGCACACGAAGCAACTCATATACCGCAAAAAAGAATATAACCCCCACATATACATACTCCAACATTTGTTGATACAGTATTATGTTTGCATCAATAGTCTGAATTATCAGATATGATACAACATAAGAAAAAAGGATCAAGAAGAACACCCAAACGACGCGATACAATTCATCAAAATTATTCGACATAGGTATCAAATCAGAAATAACGCCAAGAATGGTTTTTTGTATTTTTTTTCGAAAGAGAATGTAAACCGACAGAAATATTGCAACAACAATCTCATCTGCAAGCTTATGAGCAACAACAGAAACTGGCAACAATATTCCCAGACTGGCAATTAAACTCACCACAACAAATACTCCTGTAAATATCAAATGCCATGTAAAAATTCGGTTATAAGCAAAATAAACATAAACCAAAAGTACTGCTGCAACAGGAAATGAAACTTTCCAGGCTATGTCCAGACCATAAAAATCATCTACAACTAAAAATAAGATTAGCGGTAAAAAATGAAGAATTGGGTTAAAAAAAGATTCTCTAATTTGCTTTCTCAGCTTTTCCATACTCGTTGAACTATATCATCGACCTTGTAACAACAATG